>Ga0114967_10001945_pt1 | contig 17326 bp, 7 predicted proteins | sample M_130628_MF_Meta_FD_92639 | JGI IMG/M metagenome (GOLD analysis project Ga0114967, IMG submission 92639) | Freshwater microbial communities from Lake Montjoie, Canada to study carbon cycling - M_130628_MF_MetaG | ecosystem: Environmental > Aquatic > Freshwater > Lake | place: Lake Montjoie... | reverse complement strand
CCGAAGCGGTTCACCGGCACGATGCGTCCTGAATAGGTCATGGTGTCGACAAGAACGCTCAGGTGGTGGTAGTTCACCTTCTCTGTGCTAAATACCTCATTGAACTCATCGAGTAAGCAGGTGCGTGCTGCCTCGATACCGAACACGGCATTGACCTCGTGGATATCGTTCGAGAAGGTGCGGTTTCCATCCACGCCGGGGAACACGAGTAGATCGTGGAGATTTGTGCCCTCTGTATCCAGAACATACTGGTCGCGAGTCACGTAGCCGCCCACCGTATCATCGTAGACCTGCTCGCTCTTGATCGTTCGCATGTGAACGCGTCCGATGCCGTCGACGCCAGAGAGGACCGTGTCAAGGATCTTGTCTTCCAGGAAGCGGATGTGCGTCGGGTTCTTGACAACGTTCGGATCGAAGGTGATGCGAACAATCAGGTTCTTCGCAGAGGTGTCTGACTTCACGCAGCGGAGGATCTGCGAATACTTGCCCGACAGCAGGGTCGTAACCTTCGTCAGATCGAGGATGTTGCGGGCGTGCATCTCGACGTCATTCATCTCGATACGCATGATCCACGGTGAGCCGCACTCTGCTTCGTTTTCGAGACTGAACTGGCGGTAATCTTCCAGAATGCCACGGTCCTCCTCAACTGAGGTTCCGTTGGTCAGAGGGTAGGGATCGTAATAGATGCGGATCGACTTCGTGATGTCACGTAGCTTAGTGCGTTGAATGTTCTTCATCATGGCGATTGCCTCGTTCTGAGAGACAGCCCCAGCAAAGTACGCAGTGTTACCGGGCCGCTTCGGGTTCGGTGACGCAGAGAGAAGCTCCTCAATACGCGGCACTCCGGACGTTGCGTTCGCCTTCGCGGTACCAGCAGAGTGGAAGGTGTTGAGTGTAAGCTGTGTCGTAGGCTCACCGATGGACTGTGCGGCCAAGGCACCCACCATCTCACCCGCATGAACCTGAGACTTCAAGTAGCGATAGCGAATGTCAGACATCAGTTCATCGAACATCACCTCCGTGAGACGGTGGACAAGGATGGCCTTCTTCGGTGCGAGGTAGAATCGCAACAGGGCGTGGAACAGACGGTTGTTGGGGAAGTCGTTCATGAACGAGGTGATTCCAGCCACAACATGGGCAGGAGTCAGGTCAGTCTTGGTCGCATAGGGATTCGAATAGGTTGCGAGAAGACGCTTCAAGTTGACCGGTGCGAGAACCTGATCATTCTTCTTGAATCGGAACACCGATCGCACAAGCATCTCGCGATCTGCGAGGATCTCATCGACAAGGTCAGGTGACTCCGCAACCTCTGCCTTCAGGAATGTATTGACTTCTGCGGGAGTCATCGCAAACGTGCGGTACACATCCTCCATGGTCATGGTGCCGAGTTCGAAGGACTGACCCTCGACGGAGATGGAGTCAATGCCGTCCTCACCGTAAGCGAACTGTACAATGCTACCGGTCACATTGCGAACCGTGCCATCGTGCTCAATATGCTGATCCTCCATCGTCTTCATCAGACGACGCTGGATATAGCCGGTGTCCGAGGTCTTGACGGCTGTATCAATCAGACCCTCACGTCCAGCCTGGGCGTGGAAGAAGAACTCTGCGGGGAGCAGACCGTTGACGAATGAGTTCTGAACGAAACCACGGGCCTCCACACCGTCGTCATACCGTGCGAAGTGAGGCAGTGTACGGTCTTGAAGAGTATACTGAACACGCTTACCCTCAATGAGCTGCTGTCCGAGCAGGGCTACCATCTGCGTGATGTTCTGCGGGTTTCCCTTCGATCCAGAATCAACCATCTGAACAATCGCATTGTCCTTCGGCAGACTCTTGATCACCTCATCGCTGATCTTTGCTGCGAGAGCCTTCAATGCGGAGGAGATGCGGTCTTCCAGCTCATCTCCGTCGGAGGTGCTGGAAATGTTGACGAACATACCGCCGTGAACATCGGAGAGGATCTTGGACACTGCGGTACGTCCCTCATCCAGCTTCTCAGCCACGAACTGCTGTGTCGCATCGTTCGCAATCAAATCCGCAGTTCCTACCGAGAAGCCAGTGTACAGATTGAACTGCGTGACCACCGACTGGATGTCGTTGATCAGCTGTCCACATCGCTCAGGGCTGAAATCGTTGTAGACCACGTGAATCAGGTTGCTGCACGCAGACTTCTTCATGATACCGGACGTCAGCTGTCCGTTCTCGATTGTCACCGCACCCTTCAACGTGAGCATGGGGAATGCAGTCGAGATCAGCTCGGCACCCGTCCAGTCGCGGTTCTTGCGAGTGAAGCTACGCTTGATTCGGGCGAGGATGTTCATCGCGATCACCTCGGGAACTGCGACATTCGGCTGACTGATGCGGAAGACGCCGGTCATCGTGTCCTGAAACAGCTGGATAATCGGGCTGTTCGTGCGTGGACTGATAATGTTACGCAGCAGACTTGCGAGATACTTCAACTCAGTCGCCGACGCAATGCTCTGAGGCACGTGCATGTTCATCTCATCACCATCAAAGTCAGCGTTGTAGGGGCGGGTGGCTGAAACGTTCAGACGGAACGTCGAATAGGGTAGAACGCGAACACGGTGAGACATCATCGAAGCCTTGTGAAGAGAAGGCTGACGGTTAAAGAGAACCGAGTCACCGTCGATCAGATGGCGGTGAACCACATCGCCCTCACGGAGATCGATCGTGTCAGGACTGACGTAGCGAAGGCTTACCATGCGGTTGTCCAATTTGAGAAACACAGACTTCGCACCAGGATGCTTGTTCGGACCGTTGCGAACGTACGACATCAGACGGTCGCGGTTGTATACGTTCACGATCTCGGGAAACGTCAGGTTCAGTGCGATCTCCTCAGGGACACCCAGCTCATCCAGCTCGATGTTCGCATCCGGAGTAATGACTGAACGGGCAGAGAAGTCAACACGCTTACCCATGAGGTTACCACGCACACGTCCCGTCTTGGCACCGAAACGAGACTTCAACGTTCGTAGAGGACGTCCAGACCTCTGTGCAGCCGGTGCAAGACCCTTGATGTCGTTGTCCACATAGGTGGCAACATCATACTGAACCATCGCCGTATACTTGTCGATCATCTCCGCAGACTCACCCTTGTCGAGCTTGTCGCGAAGACGCTGGTTGTTGCGAAGAATGTCAATCAGCTTGTGGGTCAGGTCGTCCTCCATACGCTGGTTGTCATCCATCACGACGGATGGGCGAACCGTCAGAGGTGGAACAGCAAGAACCGTACAGATCATCCACTCGGGGCGAGAGAACTTGTGATTGAAGCCAAGCTTGTCGCAGTTCGTGTCTGTGATACGCTGAAACGCACGCAGGATCATCTCCACTTGAAGAGGAACAGGAGGCAGCTCCTCTTCATCCTTCTCGGTGAACGGGTGTCCTTCGAGAGTCGCAGCCTTGCCGAGAACGCGAACGATCTTCTTGAAGACAGGTGTCGCACAGGAGAAACAGAGCTTTGTCTTCTTCCAGTTGACAGCTTCGCGGATCTCCTTGAATCGGGCAAGACCAGTCGACGTCGAGTCCTCGATTCCACCTTCCAGCAGAACCTCGGAGCAGTTCAGGCAGATGGTGTTTGCCAGCTTCTCGATCCAGTCGAAGAACTGGTAGAGGTAGACTGGGCGGGCGAGCGTGATGTGACCGAAGTGTCCGGGACAATACTGATTCGTGTGCTTGCAGGTAGGACAGACCTTGCCGTTCTCGATGACACCGAACCGAGAATCAAATACGCCATTTGCAACAGGTTGACCAGACTGATATGTTTTGTCAGTTGTAACCTCCACGACACTCCGTTTGAGAATGTCGTCGGGGTTTGCGATGCCAAATTGAACGCCAGTGATTGTGTCGCCCATTTTACCTCTTATACTGTTCTGTGTAAAGTATTCGTTTTCACTTCCGCACCTTGATCGTTGTGTCCCAGAATTCATCGTCCATGACGATTCGCCGGACAAGCTCCTTGTTGTGGAAGGTGGACATGAACTTCTCGTATTCAAGACCTGTCCGCTGCGAGAACCGACCGATGTCACGAATACGTGCTGTGCGGATATACCGCAGGATGTCGCGACATGTAGTTTCAACTTCGAATGGTTCAGTTCCCTCTGCCTTCTCGATGTCTTTCAAGTCACGCACGGCTTCGACCCAGATATCCATTATAGATACTGGCTAATCTTTATCGGATTGCTGAACGTGTATGTGTTTCCCGAGACGAGAGTTGACGACGTTGTGAGTGCCAACTTCAGTACCCAGACTGAACCACTTACGGTGAAATATGCAGATTGAACACTTGCATAAACAGTCTGGGCCCCACTTGTAATTGTCGAATTGAAGTCATTTATCGAAACATACAAATACGTAGGTATGGTTGTTGTGACTTCGAATATATAGGGAGAAGATCCACTTGCGACAAAGGAAGGCGTTACAGTTGAAGACGTGATTGAGAATGATGTGCCTACACTGCCAGTTGTTCCTGTTGTTCCTAATGGCTGCCATCCAGTGATTCCCGTTGGACCGCTCGGGCCGGTGGGGCCGATGATGCCATACCATCCAGTGTTTCCAGTCGGACCCGTGAATCCGGTCGATCCACTTGGACCGTACGTTCCAGTGAAGCCTGTTGGACCTGTTGGACCTGTTGGACCTGTTGGACCTGTTGTACCCAATGGTGTAAGAATAAATGGAATAATTCGCTGAATTCCAATCGACGTAAAGGTTCCAGGAAAAACCGATGTCCACGTGTTTCCATCTGGACTTGTATACAGACCGGAGCTTGTCAATGTTGTCCACACAGTTCCATTCCATCTGAGTTCGGATGCACTTGGGACCGTTCCTTTAACGAACGCGAAAAGACCCGTTGGAAGAGAAACTGTACCGTTTGTTCCAGTAATCACCCACTTCGAACGATTCCATGCAATGTGCTGAGGCGATGTAAGGTAAGGAATTGGAAGGCGGTTCCACGATGTAATCGCAGAGTTTGTTGTCCAGAACAAAGCGGGTCCATTTGTGTCTGTTCCAACAACAACCCAGATGAACCCGTTCCATGAAACGCTTTGTGCAACATTCGTCACGATTCCTGTATCTATCCATGTTGTTCCATCTGTACTGTAGGAAACGCGGTTTGTAAGTCCGTTTGTTCCTGTTACAACCCAATACGTGCCGTTCCAGATGATCGATGTCATTGCGTTTAGATTCGGTAGCGGTCCCGATGTCGTAAGAACGGACCACGTGATCCCGTTCGTTGACTTACAGATGTTTGTACCGGCAGCAAGCCAGAAGGACCCATTCCATGCAACGCATGTTAGTTGAGAAGCACCGGTAACAGTTGCTGCGGTCCATGACATTCCGTTTGCCGAATACGCGATTCCACTCCCTCCAACCGCTACCCATCGTTCACTGTTCCATGCGATCCCGTTAATCGTCGATAAGGTCGATGTCACCGGTCCAGACCATGTTGCATTGGTAGGGTCTGTCGAGTAATAGATTGATCCGGATAATGTTCCGGCCACTGTCATTGGGGCTGTCAACAAAAGTGTTGATCCATCGTTGCCAGTCGGTCCGGTGAACCCGGAACTTCCAGTTCGCCCTGTGTTACCATAGGGGCCAATAAACCCCGTAGGGCCCGTGAATCCGGTAGGACCATAAAAACCGATAGCCCCTGTTGTCCCAGTCGTTCCCGTGCGTCCAGTATTGCCCATATCACCTGTGAAACCAGTTGGACCGGTTGTTCCTTGCTTACCTGGTCCAGCAACTCCTGTAAACCCGGTCGCCCCAGTTGTTCCAGATGCTGCGGCGAACGCCCCAAATGAACCCGTGATACCGGTTGGTCCAGTGAAACCGGTTGGACCTGTGCCATCTCCTGGGTACAAAACTGGTCCAGCAATTCCCTGAATTCCAATTGGGCCGATCGGGGCAATCGGTCCATACCATCCGGTAAATCCAGTCGGTCCTGTTGTCGAGGTAGGACCCGTTGAACCGGTTCTTCCTATCACACCAGTCGGTCCAGCGTAGCCAGTCGGTCCAGTGTAGCCAGATGTGCCAGTGAATCCACTTGCCCCCTGTTTTCCATGAGGACCTGTGAGCATAAATACAGGACCTGGTGTTCCAGTTGCACCATATAATGAAGTAGGTCCAGTAGGTCCTGTTGCCCCAACACATCCGCGAATCGCGGGGCCAGTAAACCCTGTCGGACCTGTGAGTCCTGTTGGACCTGTGAATCCAGTCACACCCGTTGGACCCGTTAACTGAACTCCCATGAACCCAGTGAACCCAATCGAACCAGTGAATCCAGACCATCCTGTCCATCCTGTTGTACTTGTCGCCCCTGCAGTTGTCGTAATTCCCTCAACTCCCCGAACTCCGGTAAACCCAGTAGGGCCAGTTTGTCCAATACCACCGATATCTCCGGAAGGTCCGGGAACTTGCCGAATGTTGCCTGCAAGTGGGGTAATGGTAGGTCTCAACGAATTCTGTGGCGAATAGGATTGAAACATCCTTATTCCTTATTGATAGTAATAATACAGGGTAAAAATCACACCAGATCCATTTCCAGCTAACGTAACTGTAGGCGTCCAAAACGTGGCACCTTGGACCCATTGAATTCCGATCAGATTGACACTAGCGAATGATGTACCGCTGATTGACCATCCTTGTGTAAACACGTATTGAGAATTCAACGCGAGCGATGTAGATGGTGACCAGGAGGGGACAGTAACAAACCCGCCGCCGGTAATCGTTGCAATATATCCTGTCATTGATGCTGCAATCTTGGTGGTAGGATTGATCGGATTACTTGGCCCAGTCGGACCGGTGAATCCAGTCCAGCCTGTTTTTCCAGATGGACCTTGTGGTCCCTGAACTCCTGCATATCCTGTAGGTCCAGACGGTCCCGTCGATCCCGACGGACCCTGCAGTCCAAACCATCCCTGCCATCCAGTCGGACCAGTTGGGGCAGTGAATCCCGTGAGTCCTGTCCATCCCGTTGGGCCAGGAACACCTGCTTGGCCGGTAGCCCCAGTCGGTCCAGTTGGACCAGTGGGTCCAGTTAGACCTGTGAATCCAGTGAACCCGGTCCACCCGGTTGTTCCAGTCGGACCTGTTACACCAGTGGCTCCCGTAAATCCAGTTGGGCCAGTGAATCCAGTAAACCCGGTAGATCCGGTGAATCCTGTTTGACCCGTGAACCCACTAGGTCCAGTGAATCCAGTTTTACCTTGTTCTCCAATGATACCTGTCGGCCCGGTAAATCCAGTTGCCCCCGTAAATCCGGTTGCAGACGCACCCGTGGGTCCTGTAGGACCCGTTGCCGCAGTTGATCCTCTAGGGCCCTGCTCACCTTGTTGCCCAGGAGGTCCAACTGGACCTTGATATCCGCGAGGGCCTGTAGGACCCGTTGGACCTGTGCTACCAGTTGTACCTGTCATTCCGGGACCTGTCCATCCAGTATATCCAGACGGTCCGGTGAATCCAGTGATTCCTGTAGTTCCAGTCTGCCCAGTGAATCCAGTAAAGCCTGTCGGGCCTGTCGGACCCGTCGGTCCTGTCCACCCTGTGACACCTGTTGGGCCAGATGGTCCAGTGGGTCCAGTATTCACAGTTGAGCCCGGAGGGCCCGTCCACCCAGAAGGTCCTGTAGGGCCTGTCCATTGTCCCGTAGCCCCTGTCCATCCCGTCACTCCAATTCCCGTGGCACCGGTAAATCCTGTAAATCCCGTCCATCCAGTGCCACCCGTAGGTCCAGTAACTCCGGTACTTCCAGTGAAGCCAGTAGGACCAGTGAATCCAGTGTTTCCGGTTGGACCTGTTCGACTCTGATTTCCATCCCTACCCTGCGGACCCTCGGGTCCGGTGTTTCCAGTTAAACCACGTGGGCCCTGCAGACCCTGTGGACCCTGTGGACCCACGGCAATGTTGGGGGCACATGTGACTAACCCTTGTCCTGGAATAAACCTAGACAGCATCTTATCTTTCAAGACCGAAAATTACGATCCCGTAGTTGCCGCTAGCTTTGCTTCAACGTGCGAGAGGCGGGCGGACAGTTCCTTGACGGCCGAAACGAGAGGTCCAATCAAGTCTGAATACGTCATGTGAAGAGTCTTTTCCTCATCAGGGACTTCGTATACAAGTTCGGGAAATATATTTGAAATTTCTTGTGCGATAAATCCGTATTTAACTCGCGATGTAATGTCGTCTTTCATCGTGAACGATACCGGGTTAAGTGGTTGTAATATCGCTAGACCATTCGAAATCGGGGCAAGTATATTCTTCAACCGCCCATCCGAGTTTGATGTAATTGCACCAGTAGCATAAATCGCCCCACTTACATGTAACGTATATGCAGGCACATTACAGTTGATTCCGACTTTACAAGCTCCACCGGCCTTCGATCCGGATAGAACTGTAAGTCGTTCTGCCAATGTCGTGTCATTGGCTTGTACATTTGTACAAATGGAAAAATCCATAGCGTCTTGATATAAACCACTTGCTTGATACGTATTTAACCACGGACCGTATCCATTTCCCATCTCAATGCTACCAACTAGTAGCCTAGACCCTGCCGGATTCGTAGCTGTACCAGTTGGAGTTAATCGAATACGCATTGTTCCAGCAGACCCTGCCGACGACGCATTAACAGTTCCATTGACGTCCAATGTATAACCGGGGTTCGCCTGTCCAATACCCACACGCCCAATGTTATCGATCGACATTCGTAACGTTGGATCGCCACCCGAGCTCGCACCATCGTGTGTATAGAACTTCATCCAGGATTGATAGTTACCTGCATTGTTATTAGATGATTCAATCATCGAGCAGTAATCAAGGTTACCTGCAGAAGGGTTCGGGCCCAAAATAATACGAGCAACGCCTGCATTCGCAGGGTTTCCGTATACATACATATTTGAGGTTTTCGTGTTTCCATTTACGTCCAACGTATAGGCGGGCGATGTAGTTCCGATACCTACATTACCATTATCCATGATTCGCATGCGTTCAACTGTATCGTCGGCACCACCTGTACCCGGCGGTGATGTAAAGAAAGCAAGGTCACCCGATTGAATAGCTTGCTGGGCACTCCCACCATACGTCTGTTTGTTAATATTCACAATCTTGCTCGAAATCTTATCAATCAATGCGTCACGATATCCGGCGAATCGAATCTCATGTCTGGAACGTTCAAGGCCATATGTTGTTGTGTCTGCAGCTGTGCCTACATACTGACGTGGACCAATTCGTATCGCCGTGTTTGAACCTGTATTCACGTCGAATATATATTGAGGACTATTTTGTCCAATACCCATCCGACCAAAATTATCTATACGCATTCGCTCAGCCAGTCCGCCGTCCTGTTGTGTTGATACAACAAACGCACCGTGATAGCCGCCATCTGTGGATACACCCCATATCTTTGCGTATGTCTGATACAGTGCCCCGCCCCCAAAATCGTAACTACGTCCTCCTAATGCGATTGATCCACCGACGTTTGAACCGGTAGCATCTGTCGAGTATACACCAAACACTCCGCCTCCGGCATTGCAAGCGGTTGTCTGTCCGGCAAAGGCAAATGCAATAGAACCTAGGGGGTTATGGTAAAATCCGGTTGACAATGCCCCGTTGACAGGACTTCCGAGACGGGTGATTCCATTCACATCCAACGTATAGTTGGGCGATGTAGTTCCGATACCTACATTTCCAGCCGTAGAAACAATAGAGAATGAAGGCGTCACATCCAGATAGGTAGATGAAGTTGGTCCTGTGGCCCCATACAATGTAGACGAGTTTGTCCACGAATCGCCCGATGCCAATGAAACAGTATAAAATGACCCACCTGTGAACGATAGACAGTTTGCATAAATAAGAAATTGAGTCGTAGTACCTTGAACAATACGGAATGTAGAAGGGCTGGCGGCACTTCCTAATCCAGTGCTATTAATGGCTACTGCCGCCCCGTAAAACGATCCACCACCTGTGCCAGTCTGTGGATTTACACCGTTCGCAGTCGTAACAATAAGCTCGACCTTTGCCAGCTGCGAATTTACCGAGTTATACCCGCCGCCACAGCTCATGGTAATATTCAATCTCTTCCCAGTCTGACCCGATGGATACCATGTTCCCAAAAAGATATATTGGGCTGTACCTTCGGTATTGGGCAGCGAGTACGTAACAGGCTGTATGGCACCGCCCACGAAATACTTCCCAGATACGTTCGCAGATCCGGCTACGTCCAACGTATAGGCGGGCGACCACGTTCCGATTCCTACATTTCCTGGTGAACCATCTTTAACTACAACAGCGTTTTCCCAACTGCGACTGGCTAACGAAGTTCCATTGATATTTGAAACTCCGTTAAACTGAATATACCCATGGCCGGTGACGTCAATAACTTGCTGTATCCGCGTTGACGCAGTTGTCCAGTCCGTTCCATTCACATCACGATTCTCAAACACTCGCAAATAAGAGCTATTGCTGTTGGTGCTAAAGAATTGCATCTTTTTCAGCATATTTCCGGCAGTCGTGCCCAATGATCCGGTTGTTATGTCCAATGTATACGCAGGTGAATTACAGTTGATACCCACTCCAACAGCTGTCACGCTCATCGTATTGACGTTAGCTGTTCCGGGTGCTGTTGATCCACCCTGCGTAGTGGTGCTATATAACCAAAAGTCGATGGCGTTTTGACTATTGGCTACTGCACCATTGTGTCGAGTTGCGATGTAATGATTATATCCTCCTCCGGAATATTGAAACTCAATCTGAGCCAACGAACCTCCGGTATTGGGATTTCCATTCTGGGCTGCGAATGGTGAAATTGGGGCAATTGCACCCGTATTCGTCAATGTTCCGAGTAATTTCTGAGAACGCGTGGTTCCACCCACGTCCAACGCATAACTGGGCGACGAATTTGCAATACCTATTTTTCCAGCGGTATCCATGTATAACGCGACGTTCGAAGGGCCGGCTGTTCCGTTTCCAGTTACTGCCCCATAGTATAACCCAATTGTGCCATATCCCATCGAAATCCTGCTACTATTGGAGGTACCCGGATTGACCCATGCACCGTTTGAGCCATATGCGTTGTACCCTAAGTGAATCCCCTCGCCCAAAAGCGTAAGGTCTCCATAGAGATATCCAGTAGAAGTTCCGCCTTTAATACCCATAATTGAGTAGCCATTTGTGGTTTGAGGGAAGACGCCTAGTTGGCCAACCGATAGCGATGATGATGTTAGGCCACCGTTGCTCAATGTAACTCCACCGATCTGATTCGATGTTGTCGATGTTGTTGTAATGTTTCCAGTGATTGAAAGCGTTGTTCCGTTGAAGGTTGCATTAGTATTCGCGTTGACGACTGTGGACGACGCACTCGATGTAATTAAATTGCCACCTGTCGCCCAGTTTGCAACCGAGACAATCCCCTGAGGTCCAGTGAAACCGGTTAATCCAGTCGGTCCAGTGGGTCCGGTGAACCCTGTGAACCCAGTGAATCCAGTTGGACCAGTGAATCCAGTAACACCAGTTTGTCCGGTGGGTCCGGTAAAACCAGTGAACCCGGTAAATCCAGTTGGACCGGTGAATCCGGTCACTCCAGTTTGTCCAGTGGGCCCAGTGAAGCCAGTAAAGCCAGTGAATCCGGTAGGACCGGTGAACCCGGTCACTCCAGTTTGTCCCGTGGGTCCAGTGAAGCCTGTGAACCCCGTGAAGCCAGTGCGTCCTGTGAATCCAGTAAATCCAGTTGGACCAGTGATTCCGGTAAAGCCAGTAAAGCCAGTGGGTCCTGTGAACCCCGTTGGTCCAGTTTGTGCAGTGGGTCCGGTAAATCCAGTTCCAGGGGGTCCAGTAAAACCCGTAGGTCCAGTAAACCCCGTAGGTCCAGTGCATCCAGTTGATCCAGTCTGTCCAGTGAAGCCGGTCATACCGGTTGCACCCGTGAATCCGGTTCCAGCTGCTCCGGTCCACCCAGTAGATCCAGTGCATCCAGTGGGTCCAGTGAACCCAGTCCATCCAGTGAATCCGCCAGTCGGTCCCGTGAAGCCGGTAAATCCAGTTGGACCGGTGAAGCCTGTCTGTCCAGTGAATCCGGTACGACCAGTGGGTCCCGTGAATCCAGTGATACCAGTGAATCCAGTTGGTCCAGTGTATCCGGTGCCAGGCGGTCCTGTTGTTCCAGTTGCTCCAGTTCCGCCCGTTGTCCCCGAGGCACCCGTGCTAACTGCCCAACCAGGAATTCCCTGGGGCCCAGTACAACCAGTTGGCCCGGTCGATGCAGTCGGTCCGGTGAATCCAGTTGATCCATTAATGCCTGGATATCCCTGAGGTCCTTGAGGACCATATTGTCCAGGAGGTCCTTGTGACATTTATACTTACATGTAAAAATTGATTTGTTGCCTTACTGCGGCACTCAGATGTCGTCAACATCCACCTCGTCGTCCTCTGCAAAGTCGATTCCGCCATTGTCGACGATCTCTGCACCCGCCTTCACGAAGAGGCGAGGGTCTGCGTCCTTCACAATCGTCCTGTAGCGGGCGATCTGGGATTCGCTGAAAACGGACATGATTCGATGAGTAGCCATGCCCTTCAGCCCCGTGTCTTCGAAGAGAACGACACTGCCAACGTCAATCCAGACGTCCTTCTTTCCACGTCCACGCATGCCTCCGCGAATGGGTGCCTGGATCGTCTTGTCTACATTCCTCTCCTTCCCTTGAATGGTTTCCTTCTCAGTGTAGAAGATCTCCATACGCCCGTCTCCCAGTCGTCGAGTCACTCGACCTACGAAGATTCCGGAGGCTAGTGTGTTGTCGTTCAGCTCATCGAGCATGGTGTCGCAGATCTTGTTGTTCATCTTGGTCTTGTTGGATTCGGAGTTGCATTGCGAGCGGTGGCCAGAGCCTCCAGTCATATTGCGAGGCATTTTGGGTGAGACAGTTCTTACCTGCTGGCCAAGAATCCGTTTTTAAAAACGGATTTATTGGGGCCACGGAATTGGTGAGTGTCGTCAAAATGCAGTCTACTATCAACTTCGCACTCTCCAATGCCTTCGCCAAGCTCAACCTCTCGTCAACCCTCGCCGACCGGAACGTCGCCTACCTCTGGCGGGAGCCGGAAACTCCGCCCGTCTTCAACCTCGAGAAGCTCAACCGTCAACAAGTCCAGCGACTGGACGAACTCACTGGAAAGCCAGATGAGTCCAAGCAACTGCAGAAGCAGTTCCTCACCTACGTCAACGAGATGTCGTCGACCAGTTTCAAGCAGAAGTCGCTGCTCGAACACATGCAGAACTGGATCACACCAGAGGATGAAGATGAATACGTTGTCGACGTCAGCTTCCACCTGCGAGAGTATGCGGTGACTGTAAAGACTCACCGAGTCTACGAGCTGCGAAACAGCGTACATGTATACGTCGGGCAGCTAGGTATGAACGAGTTTCGCGATATGATTATGCCAGAGATTGAGGATTAATCGCAACAGATCACAACCGTCTCAACATCCTTAGGACGATCAAGTAAAAATGGACCCACAGAACTAGGAAGCACGCGGTTGTCGCGGGCATTGACCGCAGCATCCGCAATCACTTTTTCACGTGTGTATGCCGTGTACGCAGCCGCTGTCGCATGATCGACTGATGTGAAGACTTGGTTCACTGTGATCGAGATAGACGTTCGCGAAATTCCAGCAGATGATTGTGCATACACAGTGATAGGAAATGTTCCAGTCTGTACAGATTTTCCGCTAATTGATGCTCGGTAATAATTCGACGTGCCGGTTGGAATGTTTGTTGTCCATTTTAGTCCATTAGGCAACGTTGATGTCAAGAAAAATACAACGTTGGGTCCAGCATCGAAGATGATGGGGGAAATCGGTACATATTGATACCCGAGTAACGAACCAGAAGAGGGTGAAGTAAAAACAGGTCCAGTTGTTGTAATTCCGATCACAAGTGTAGGTGTCGGAGGAGTACTTGGACTGTAAATAGGTGTAGGGAATAAATAGACTGGTGCAATCGGTGATGTAGTTGTTTGCGTCCAGGATTCTGCGTCCAGAATTGTCGATATAAGTGCGTCGTGACGATACACTGAAGTAGAGTTAACAAACACAACCCATGACGTTCCATCCCACTGAATCGGACCGATGGATGTAAATGACGGCAGTCCAACAACATCTGACCAATTGATACCGTTCGACGAATACTTAATAGCGTTTCCGGTCGTATTGCTTCCAATTGAAACCCATCCGATACCAGGACCGGCGACAACGTCATATGCAGCAACTGTGAAATCGTTAGAACAGGGAGACCATGACACACCATCTGACGAATAACACAATGTAGACTTACCCCGAATACCAGCTGCGATAAGAATAGATCCAGAATAGATCTCTGAGACACTTGTTAATATGTTAGACGGAGTCGCTTGGTTTAGCAGAGACGATGAAGTCAAAGGCATGTCAAAATATTGTAGACATGAGTTGTTAACCGACGATGCACAGCCAATTACAAGACGGGTTCCAAAGGTGCGAATCACTGCACCGGTTGCTATAGGAATAACGGTTGCATTAGCGAAGCTGTTTGATGTCCAGTTCGTTGCATCTGGAGATGTATAGACGCGATTGCTTCCGATCGCATACCAGTTTGTGTCTGAACCGTATACAATGCTTACAGTCGGCTGATTAGGCTCGACTGTTACAGGAGTTGAGTTTGAGTACACATTTGATGTCCCGTCTGCAATCACAAATAGATTGCTCGCAGCGTTCCATTGAAAATCAAGAGGGGGATTTGGAGAGGTGTAATTGGACAAAAGTGAATAGGTGATCGAATCAGTTGAGGTATACAGCGAATAAGGGTTTCCTGCTACGACATATCGCGTTACGGTTTGAGTTCCGGTCCCTTGGAGAACACTTTGTGTTGTAGACGTTGTTGTCTCGCCGCCAATGATGTTCGACCCAATAAGTTTGATCGTTGTTAGCGGAGGTAAAACGATCGATGGACTTACGCACGACCCAACTGTTCCGGTGATAGCATTCGAAACACTCGAGTATGATGTAATGACACTTCCGTTTGAATACCTGTAGACTGTGTAAGGAGGTGTTCCTCCAAATGAAATAGCCTGAAACCATCCTGCCGCCGGTTCTCCGAACGAATACACTGTGTTGAATCGGCCATTTGAATCAACCGTGACAGGAATGCCGTTTGAGTCGTAATTTGTTGTGATCGTCGAATAGTACATTGTTTGAGTGCCTGATGTAGAGTATGTCAAGGGCACACCGTTAGAGTCAAGATTGATACGCGAACCTCTCGAATACAGCGAGATTGTCATTCCGTACAGATAATTCGACGACACCAGTTTCGCGACTGAAAGACCGCTCACCGTTGTCGCAGTGAGAGGAATCGGTAAGTTATTAGATGTTCCGGGAACAAGCACGTTGGAGACATTTGGTGCGGTGATACGCATTGTATCGAGAGTTGTCATATAGAGAAGGGTTGTGGGAGACGAGATCGTCGTGTATCCGTTTGTAGCATTGAACGAAAGGTATCCGGATCCTGCTTGTAGAGGAGTTCCTTGAATCAATCCTGCTGCAGAAATATACAAGCCGACCGGTAGGTTCACTGATGTATAATAAAGAATCTGTGTCCCACTCTGAGTTGACGTATTGATCTGAATTGGCGTAATTGGGACGTTCTGTGCAAAAATGTAGGATGATACTGAAGGAATGAACGTGAACACATCTGCATTGACAACATACTGAAAGGATGCAGAGCCAGTTGTTCCGCCTGGGCTCGTTACTGAGAATACTAGAGTTATGACAGGCGTGATTGCATCAAGAGTCGGAACCCCACTAAGAGTCATCGTGCTCCCATTAGCAGTAGCTGTAACTCCGGGCGGGAGATTTGTGATCTGGGTTGTCCACGAGCTGAGAGAAACGGTGGGATACGCATCTGATCTGACTGTAAATGTAACAGGAGTGATCGCTTTGCCAACGATGTACGTCTGCGTTGTCGTTACACTTGCAGTGACGCTAAGTACGACCGGGCTTACCTTGATCGTTGTCTGAGTTGTACCTGAAACACCAGATGAGTTTGTTGCAGATAACGTCACGATCGAACCGGTTGAAAGTGAAGTCGGTGTACCTTGAATGTTTGAACCGACGAGCGAAAGCCCACCCGGAAGACCAGTTGCGTTGTATGAAGAAATCGTCGCCGAAGTATTTGAGAATCTCGTCACTGCAGTTAGGGGAATCGGGGTGATCGCGATATTGGAATAAAACTTGTATTCTGAATTGTTTGACGGAGACGTAAACAGAACGGTGGATGTGTAATTGAACACAACAGGAATCGAGGCAGTCAGCGATCCTGTATTTGTCGACGCAAACAATGTAACGGAAATGGATGAAGGAGAAGTGGAGACGAGGTTGCTTGCATTAGGAGTTCCACTGAATACATATGTCCGTCCATTCTGGGCCCCCGACAAGCCAGACGGCAGAAGTCCACTTAACGAAAATGTGACAGATGTTGAAGTAACAGGATAATGGTCATTTGTGATCGTGATCGGGGTGATAGGGATACCAATCGTGATCGGGCCACCAGCAGTTAATGGTGAAAGTGTAAACCTCTCTCCTAACACCTGTAGCGTAATATAGGTTGACACAGTTTGTGACGTATTTGACCCGTAGAATAGGTAGTTACTGCTCGCCGACGTCAATGTCGGTGTCCCAACAATGTTCCACATAGTTCCGGATCCCGTAAACGAGAGTCCGGGAGGTAGGGTAGGTGTGACAAACCCAGCCGTTATCGAAACCGATGGTATCAATGGAATGACAGTTGATTCATTTTGATACATCATGACCGAGTTAGATGCAGTCACGAAGCGACCCGCATTCAGAAAGAGCGTGTACGGAAATGCCCCCAGCGATGATGTAATAGTAAGAGGTTCACCATAAAAGGAACCTGTCGTACGAAATCCGGCTGACGAACTGAATATAACGTTACTCTGCGTAACCGTGCAAAATGGTGTGATAAGAGATGATCCAGATACCGTGAAGTTCGACCCACCTGTAAAGGTGTAGTAGAACGGCTCGTATTTATAAAAGACTGAGCCTGATGGGAGGCTCGGTGACCAGGACATATTACTTACTAGCAGGAACTCCTTTCCTTAACTTACTTCTCTTTGCTTTAACAGGTTCGGGTTCAGGGATCTGGGGTGCCGTAGTCAACTCCGCGAATTTCTGCTGTGCTACTTCCATCTGGAGGTCCCGATACACCATATCCAGTTTCAATCTCAAAAGGTTGGAGTTGTCCTGCATATTCTTCACTGCGAACGTTTCGTGT
>Ga0114967_10001944_pt1 | contig 17329 bp, 16 predicted proteins | sample M_130628_MF_Meta_FD_92639 | JGI IMG/M metagenome (GOLD analysis project Ga0114967, IMG submission 92639) | Freshwater microbial communities from Lake Montjoie, Canada to study carbon cycling - M_130628_MF_MetaG | ecosystem: Environmental > Aquatic > Freshwater > Lake | place: Lake Montjoie... | reverse complement strand
GGCTCAGTCGATCTCAAAAATCATAGTTAACCATGTAAAAACGAATATTCCGTCTTGCGCCCACGGCCCCATGCTCTAGTTGCGGGGCATGCAGCGCCCCGAACCCCTCGCATTCCCGCCCACCCGCCTGGTCACCACCAGCATGGAGCTGGCCGAGCTGTGCGCCCGCCTCGCCACGGATAGTTTCGTGACGGTGGACACTGAGTTCATGCGCGAGCGGACCTATTGGCCGGAGCTCTGCGTGGTGCAGTTGGGCGGCACCCAGGATGTGGCCGTGGTTGATGCGCAAGCCGAAGGCCTTGACCTTTCGCCGCTTGGGCATCTTTTGGCCAATCCCAATGTCGTGAAGGTGTTCCACGCCGCGCGGCAGGATGTGGAAATCTTTCTGCTGAAATACGGCGCCGTGCCCACGCCGATGTTCGACACCCAGATCGCTGCCATGGTGGCCGGCTATGGCGACCAGGCCAGCTATGACAGTCTGGCCCGCGGCCTGGCGGGTGCTGCGATCGACAAGGCGCATCGCTTTTCCGACTGGTCGGCCCGGCCGCTCTCGGAGGCGCAGGTGGATTACGCCGCCGCCGATGTCACCCATCTGCGGGTGATTTATCAGAAGCTGGTCGAGCAATTGTCGCGCGAGGGGCGGCTCGATTGGGTGGCGGCGGAAATGGCCGCGCTGCAAGACCCGGCCGGCTATATCCAGGCGCCGGAGACGGCATGGGAAAAGCTGCGCCCACGCACCGGAAACCGGCGTTTTCTCAGCATTTTGCGCGCTGTGGCGGCCTGGCGCGAACGCGAGGCGCAGCGCATCAATATTCCCCGCCAACGGCTGGTGAAGGACGAGACGCTGCTGGAGATTGCCGCCACCACGCCCTCCAACGCCGCCGAATTGGCCCGTGCCCGTGGCATTTCCGAGGGTTTTGCCAAGGGCAAATCCGGCCTTTCGCTGGTGGCGGCCATTGCCGAGGCGCGGGCGCTGCCCGATTCCGCCCTGCCGGAGATGCGCGAGAACCGGCCCGGCCCTGTCGCCTCGCCCGCGCTGGTGGCGCTGCTGAAGGTGCTGCTGGCGGCCAAGAGCGAGGCGCATAACGTCGCGCCCCGCCTGCTGGCCAATAGCGATGATCTTGACCGTCTGGCCACCGAGGCCGCGCCGGATGTGCCGGCGCTGAAGGGCTGGCGGCGTGAGGTTTTTGGCGAGGCCGCGCTGGCACTCAAGGCGGGGCGGCTGGCGCTGGGCGTGGATGGCCGCCGGGTCAAGCTCATCGAAACTTGATCGGCCGGGCGCCGCTTTAACCGGACATTAGCTTCCCCGCCCTAGAGTGCCATGGGCAGAGTTTTGGGGAGCGTTCATGCAATCGGCGATGAATGGTGTCGGCCATTTGGGGGCGATGGAGCGTTACGTCGCCTTCGCCTTTGCTGCGGCCGAGATGCTGGTGGAGGCGGATGATCAGGGCCGCGTCATCTTCGCCACCGGTGCCTTCCGCGCCCGGCTGGGCCTGCCGCCGGAGGCGGTGTTGGGCACCCCGGCGGCGGATCTCGTCGCGCTGAAGGACCGGGCGGCTTTCAACACTGCTCTGGCGATGCTGCCGGTACGCGGGCGGCTGGAACCCACCGCCATCACGCTGAACGATGACAATGCCACGCCCTTTGTCGTCTCAGGCCTGTATCTCGACATGCCGGGCTATTCCAGGCGGCTGTGCCTGAGCTTCGCGCCGCTGCCGGTGCCCATGGCGGCTAACGGCACGCCGCGCGGCCCCGCCGCCATGCTGCGCGACGTTGAGGGCCGGATTCGCCGGGCCGCGGCCGATAAGCGGGCCCCACCGCCCGACCGGCTGGGGCTGATCGAGATCAGCGGCGCCGCCTCCACCACCCTGCTGCCGCATATCAACCAAGTGCTGGAGCGTGAAGGCGGCGCTTTGGCAACCGAGGTGGCGCCTGGCCGCTTCAGCGTGCTGCCGGGCCTTGGCGCCAAGTTGCCCGACATGTCAGGCCTGGGCGATGCGCTGGACGCCATGCTGCCCAACCAGGGCCTGCGTGATGCCGTGCGGATCGATACCCTGCCGCTATCCATGGCCGGGCTGTCCCCCGTCCAGTCGGCCCGGGCGATACGGTACTGCCTGTCGGTCTTCGCCTCTGGGGGCAGCCAGGCGGTATATGCGGAGGGGTTTGGTGCCGGCCTGGCCGGCTTTGTGGATGACGTGGCGCTGCGCAGCCAAACCCTGCGCCGCGCGCTGGAGGGCCGTAATTTTAGCCTGGAATTCCAGCCCATCTGCGCGCTGGATGATGGCCGGCTGCATCATTACGAGGCGCTGCTGCGGCCCAATAAGGGGATTCTGGGCCCCAATGGCGGGCCGGCGGAATTCGTCAATCTGGCGGAAATGGTCGGCCTGACCGAGGAGTTGGACCTCGCCGTGCTGGAACTGGCCATGCAGGCCACTCCGCAGCTCAATGCCGGGGAGCATATCGCGGTTAACATCTCTGGCCTGTCGATGCAGAGCCCGGCCTTTCGCAGCCGCCTCCGCGCCGCGTTGGATTCCTCCCCCAGGGCCACTGCCCGACTCATGGTCGAGTTGACGGAAAGCGCCGAGATCGAGCATGAGGCTTCGGCGCGGGACACCATGCAGGAGTTGCGCGGGCGTGGGGTGCCGATATGCCTCGATGATTTCGGCGCCGGTGCTGCGGCGTTCCGCTATCTCAAGAGCTTTCCGATCGATTATGTGAAGGTCGATGGCAGCTTTGTTGCCGCCGCCATGCAGCAAGAGCGGGATCGCAGCTTCATCGCCGCCATGGTCGATCTCTCACTCGCGGTCGGCGCCAAGGTCATCGCCGAATGCATCGAAACCGCCGAGCATGCCAGCCTGATGAAACGCCTGGGCGCGGATTATGGCCAGGGCTGGCATCTCGGCCGGCCCGGGGCGATTCGCCCGCCCCGACCGGTGCTCGCATGTCGCCCCCAGGGCGTTAAGGAGGAATGGGCCTGAAGGCGCCACGCGCCTCCAAGTTAGCCGGCTGATTCTTCAATGAAAATCTGCACCGCCTGGAACAAGGCGCCGCGAGTGCGTTCCATCCACATGCCATGCGTGCCCTCGCCCAGCAGCACCAGGCGCTTGCCCGGGCTCGCCGTCAGCAGCGGGAAGAGCGCATTGGCCATATAGGGTGGCGTGTCTTGGTCCCATTCGCCCAATACCAGGAGGGTGGGGGCGGTGATCTTCGCTGGGTCGTAGAAGGGCCGGCCGGCAGCCCAGTATTCGCGGCCATCGGCCACGCTGCCATTGGGCGCGCGCAGGGCAGCGGGGTTGCGGCGCAGGCCTTCGGGGTCGGTCGCCCATGTCACGCCGGCCCAATGCTCGAACCAGCCGGGCGGCACCAGGGTGGCGCGGGCTGCCTCGGGCACGCCGGCACCACGGCGGGCGCGGGCCGCCTCCTGCGTCACGAAGCGATAGGCGCCCAGCGCCCCGCCAGGATCGGCCAGCGAGGCACCCTGGCGCAGCCAGACCGGCGCGTAGAGCACCAGCCTTTCCACCAATGTCGGGTTATCGGCGGCGAAGCGGCCCATCAGCGCCGTGCCCCAGGAATAGCCCAGATGGGTCAATTTCTGCAGCGCGCGGCGCTCACGGATGAAGGCGGCGGCGCGGGCAATATCGGCCACCGCCTGCTCGCCGCGCACCAAGGGCGGATTGGCCTCGGGCGGCTGGGACATTGCCGGCGGGCGGGTGCTGCGGCCATAGCCGCGCAGGTCGAGGCACCAGACATCGAAGCCCCGGCCGGCGATGTAATCCATCCAGGACAGCCCGCCCAAGGGCAGGTCGAAGGCGGTTGAGGCCGGGTAGGTGGCGCCATGCACCATCAGCAGGGTGCGGCCGGGGGTAAAGCTGGTCAGGCTTTCCGGGCGCTTGTTGCGCAGAAATACCTCTTGGCCATCGCCCACCGGCACCATGAATTCCTCGGTGAGGATGCGCGGCGCCTGGGCCTGGGCGCCGCGGGTGAGGAATGCCGGTGTTGCCAAGGTGGGGGCGGCCAGGATTGCGCGTCGGTTCATGCCAGAAATCTCCCTCGATTGGCGCATCCTAGCGCAGTCCTCTCGCCCCGCCCACGGGAGGGATTTGGACATTTCCGCGTCGGCTCCCTACATTGTGGTCAATGCACACGCCCCCTATCCGGGCCGCTGCGCCCTTACTCAGCTCCTCGGCCCTCGACGGCCGCGGCACCGCCATTCTGCGCGAGCTGGTCGAGCTCTATGTCCATACCGGCGAACCGGTGGGCAGCCGCACCCTGTCGCGCCGCTTGCCGATGGGACTTTCGCCCGCCTCCATCCGCAATGTGATGAGCGATTTGGAGGAGGCGGGGCTGATCTATGCGCCGCATACCTCCGCCGGCCGGCTGCCCACCGATCGGGGCTTGCGGCTTTTCGTCGATGGGTTGCTGGAATTCGGCGATCTGGGCGAGGCGGAGCGGGAGGCGATTTCCGCCCGCTGCGCCGCGCATGGCCGCTCGCTGCAAGACACGCTGGCCGAGGCGGGGCAGATGCTCAGCGGCCTGGCCGGCGCTGCCGGGCTGGTGGTCGCGCCGAAATCCGACGCGGTGGTCAAGCATGTGGAGTTCGTGCCCCTGGGCCCGGGTCGCGCGCTGGTGGTGCTGGTGGGCGCCGATGGCCAGGTGGAGAACCGCGTCATCGAGGTGCCGGCGGGGTTGCCGCCGAATTCGCTGGTGCAGGCCAGCAATTATCTCAATGCCCGCCTCGCCGGCCGCACGCTGGAGGAACTGCGCGAGGATGTCGGCACCGAAGTCGCTGCCAATCGCACCGCGCTGGATGCGCTGACCAATCAGGTGGTCGAGGCGGGGCTGGGCACGCTGGCCGGCGGCAGCGCGGCCTCGGGCGGCGGCAGCCTGATCCTACGCGGCCAGGCCCGGCTGCTGGAAAATCTGGATCATATGGCCCGGGTGCATGAGATTCAGGCGCTGTTCGAGCGGCTGGAGGCGCAGGAGACCACGCTGCGCCTGCTGGAAATGGCGCAGCAGGGTGAGGGCGTGAAGATTTTTATCGGTGCTGAGAATGGCGTGTTCAGCTCTGCTGGCCTGTCGATGGTGGTGGCACCGTTCAAGAATGCGCAGCAGAAGATCGTGGGCGCGATTGGCGTGATCGGCCCGACCAGGATCAATTATGGCCGGGTGATTCCCGTGGTGGATTACACGGCGCGGGTGCTGGGGCGGCTGCTCGGCTGATTTTGCTGGCGCGCGGCCCCGGCCCCGGGCCAGCATGGCCCTCAAATGGAGGGAACCAAAATGTCCATCAGCCGTCGCGCCGCGCTGGCCTTGCCCATGGCTGCCCCGGCACTGGCCCCTGCCCTGGCCCAGGCGCCATGGCCGGCGCAGACCGTGCGCTACATCAACCCCTACCCGCCCGGCGGGCCGACGGACACGCTCTCCCGCCGGCTGTGCCAAAAGCTGACGGAGCTCTCCGGGCAGCAATTCATTGTCGAGAACCGCTCCGGCGCGGGTGGCAATGTGGGGGTGGATGTCGTGGCGAAGTCGCGGCCGGATGGCTATACGCTGGGCCTGGGCGGCATTTCCAGCCATGGCGTGGCGCCGAGCATGTATGCCTCGCTGCCCTTCGATGTGACGCGGGATTTCTCATACATCTCAGGCATGTGGCAGCTGCCCAATCTGCTGGCGGTCAATCTGGACCTGCCGGTGCAGAATGTGGCCGAGTTGATCGCGTTGGCCCGGGCGCGGCCGGGGGAGCTGACCTTTGGCTCGGCCGGCCCCGGCACCTCGCTGCATCTGGCGGGCGAGATGTTCAACCTGCTGGCCGGGGTGCGGATGGTGCATGTGCCCTATCGCGGCAGCGCGCCGGCGCAGCTTGATTTGCTGGCGGGGCGGGTGAGCATGATGTTCGATAATATCCCGGGCACGCTCACCCTCAGCCGGCAGGGGCGGGTGCGGCCGCTGGGTGTCACGTCGGCCGGGCGCAGCCCCGCCGCACCCGATATCCCGGCGATTTCGGAAACCCTGCCCGGCTTTGATGTGGTGAGCTGGACCTGCCTGATCGGCCCGGCCGGTATCCCCACCCCCATTATCACCCGCCTGTCTGACCTGATGCGCGAGGCGCTTGCTGCGCCGGACTTGCAGGCCAGCTATCTCGAACTGGGCGCCACGGCCTGGTTCACCACGCCGGAGGCGACGGCGAATTATCAGGCGCGCAGCCAGGCGGCGCTGGCGCCGGTGGTCAGGGCGGCGGGGCTGCGGGCTGATTAGCCGCAAGCTCCTCCGGCGTCGCCGCCAGCCCGCGCGCCCGCAGCGCCGCCGAAACCCTGGGCGCTGCGGTCAGCACACAAAACGGCACCGCCAGCACCAGTCCGGCCAGCCAGGGCAGCGCCCAGGGCCAGGCCGGCAGCGGCAGCAGGGCCAGCGCCAGCACACCCAACAGCGTGTGCGGCCAGAGCAGCCATGCGGCATCCCACCACCCCACGCCGCGATCGGCCCGGTTCTGCACCGCCCAGCCTGGCTTTTGGCGGAAGGGCAGCAAAGCCAGCACCAGGGCGGTATTGCAGGCGCTGATGGAATCCAGTAGCAGGGTGAAGGGCAGCGCCAGCGCCGCACCACGCAGCACCTTCGCCCGCCCGCCATATTCCGCAGCCAGCGCGGGTTTGAGCAGCAATTCGGCAAAGCCCAGCCATTTCGGCGCCTGTAACGCGGCCCAGACGGCCAGCATGGCCAGGGCCAGCCGGGACGCGTCGGCCCCCCCGCCCCCGGTGGCGGCATTGGCCAGCGAGAAGACCAGCACCAGCGCCCAGAGCGGCGCCACGGCGAAGAGCATGATGGCCTGGGCGAATTGCCAGCGCCCCATCCAGGTCAGGCCCGGCAGGCGGAAGAGGCGAAAATACTGCATGCTGCCCGCCCCCCAGCGTGCCTCGCGGGCGATGAATTCCGGCAGGGCGGGCGGGGTGGCGGTCAGGCTGCCGGCCTCGATGGGCAGCATGGCCACCTTCCAGCCCGCGGCGTGCAGCCGCGCGGCCTCCACTTGGTCATGGCTGAGGATGGGGCTGCCATCGGGCAGCGCCTCCAGCCGCGCATGCGCCCGAAAGGGGGCGATGCGAATGATGGCGTTGTGGCCCCAATACGGCCCCTCATCGCCCTGCCACCAGGCCTGGCCGGTGGCCCAAACCCGCATGCCGGCGCGCATGCCGAACTGGTAAAGCCGCGGGAATGCGGCACTCGCCGGGCGCCCGACGATCAATTGCTGCAGGATGGCCAGCCGGGGCTCGGCCGCCATGCAGGCCACCAGGCGCAGCACCGCCTCGGCCGTCATTTCGCTATCGGCATCCAGGCAGAGCATGAATTCTGCGCCCTCGGCGTGATGGTCACAGAAATCCATCACATTGCCGGCCTTGAAGCCGGTGTTTTCGGCGCGGCGACGATAGCGGGTGTTGGGGTATTGGGCGGTGAAGCCGGCAATGGCCGCTGCCTCGGCCTGGGCGGCCGGCCCCTCGGGCGTATCGCTGAGGAACCAGGGCTTGAACTGCCCGGCCGCACCCGCTGCCGCTAAACCCTCCAGCAAGCGGGCCAGGGGCGGCAGCACCGCCGCCATATCCTCGCTGCGGATGCAGATGATGATGGCGGTATGGGCTGTGGGCATGCCCGGCCGGCCCTGGCGCAGCGCCGGCAGCACGCAGGCGGCCGGGTTGCGGCTGGCCATCAGCACGGCAAAGCCCAGCAGCGCATTGCTGGCCGAGAGCGCCGCCCATGGCACGGTGCCGGCGAAGGCCAGCAGGGCCAGCGCTTCGAACAGTGTGAAGCCGCCGGGCGCCATGGCGCAGGCCAGGAGCCAGACCAGTGCCACGGCCACGACCCCGAAGAGAGTAAAGAATATTGCCCGCCGCAACACGCCGCAGCCTTTCTCAAACATGCTCGACCATGGGAGCCGCATAAACCTTCCTTCATCCCGCGCCCACCGCCCGCGCAAGCGCGACAGTGCATGGAGATGGCATGGTGGTTCGCTTGCTGATGGCTTTTTTGGTGCTGCTGGGGTCCGGGCTGGGTGTTGCGGCGCAGCCGATCCACGCCCCCCAGCAGCCGCTGCGCGTGACCACCGATGATGATGCTTACTGCCAGGTGCTGCTGACCCGGGTGAGCGCCGCGCCTGCTGCGGCCGATGGGCAGGCGGCGCAATTGGCGGAGGAAGGGCGGCAACTCTGCCTTGCCGGCCATCCCCGCACCGGAATTGCCAAGCTGCGCCGGGCGCTGCGGGTGGCGATGGCGCAAGCGCAGTAGCACCGGCGCATCGCGTGACATTTCTCGCTGGGCGCGCCATGACGCGCACTTCTCATCGTCGCCCAGCAATAAGGACTGCCGATGTCCGGCTCCCACACCGCCCTTCCGCCTGACATGGATCCGACTTCTGTCGATGCCGCCACGGCGAAGAAGATCACCGCCCTGATCGAGAGCGAGGAGGGTGCGAGCAACAATTTCTCCGGCCTGCTGGGCTATGTGGCGGTGGGTATCGCGCTGGCGATGTCGCTGTTTCATCTCTGGGCGGCCTGGAGCATCGTGCCCACCACCACGCTGCGTTTCGCCCATGTGGGCTTCACCATGGTGCTGGGGTTTTTGCTGTTTCCGGCGATGGCGCGGTTCCGCCACCGCTTCATGCCATGGGACTGGGCGCTGGTGGCGGCCGCCATTTATGTCACCTGGTACCTGATCTCGGGCGGCGATGATCTGCAGGACCGCATCATCTTCCCCGAGCCCATGGATATCGTGGTGGGCTGGCTGCTGATCGCGCTGGTGCTGGAGGCGACCCGCCGCGCCACCGGCTGGATCATGCCGGTGGTGGCCATTGCCTTCATCCTCTACGCGTTTTTCGGCAATCACCTGCCCGCGCCCTGGACCCATCGCGGCTATGATGCGGAGCGGCTGATTCCGCATCTTTCGGTGGCGCTGGAGGGGATTTTTGGCACTGCTGTGGATGTTTCCGCCACGCTGATCATTCTTTTTACGATTTACGGCGCCATTCTCAGCAATTCGGGGGCCGGAAAATATTTCGTCGATTTCAGCTTTTCGGCGACGGGCGGCAAGCCTGCCAGCGCCGGGCGCACGGTGGTGTTGTCGGCGTTTCTGCTGGGTGGGCCGAGCGGCTCTGGCGTGGCCACCACCGTCACCATCGGCACGGTGGCGTGGCCGATGATGCGCCAGGTTGGCTATAAGGGTGATGATGCCGGCGGGCTGCTGGCGGCGGGGGGCCTGGGGGCCATTATCTCGCCGCCCATCATGGGCGCGGCGGCGTTTCTCATCGCCGAGTATCTCAAGATTTCCTATCTCAGCGTGCTGCTGATGGCCGCGGTGCCGACCTGCCTCTACTATGCCGGCCTGCTCTTCATGGTGGAGTTGGACCAGCGCCGCATCCGCGGCCGGGCCGATTACCGCGAGCCGCCGCCGATGGTGGTGGAGCCGGTGGGGGCGATGTTCCGGCGCGGCTGGTATCATTTCACCAGCCTCATCGCGATCATCTTCTTTATGGGGCTGGGCTATTCCGCGACGCTCGCGGTGCTCTACGCCATGGGCCTCGCGGTGGCGCTCTCCTTCCTGTCGAAGGAGCATGCGCTCTGGCCGCGCAAGTTGATCAAGACCTTGGCCGATGGCGCCAACCAATCCATCGGCATTGCCGCCACCTGCGCCTGTGCGGGCATTATTGTGGGTGTGATCACACTGACGGGCCTGGGGCTGAAATTCTCCGATATTGCCATCCAGGCGGCAGGTGGCTCGCTGGTGATCACCGCGATCTATACGGCGCTGATCGTCTGGGTTGTGGGCCTCGCCGTGCCGGTCACCGCCAGCTACATCATCTGCGCCGTGGTGGCCGCACCCGCGCTGATGAAGCTGGGCGTGCCGGATTACGCCGCGCATATGTTCGTCTTCTACTATGCGGTGCTGAGCGAGGTTTCGCCGCCCACCGCGCTCAGCCCCTTCGCGGCTGCCGCCATCACCGGTGCCGGGCCCTACCGCACCACGCTGATGGCCTGGAAATACACCCTGCCGGCCTTCGTGCTGCCCTTCGTCTTCGTCACCGACCCTGAGGGCGTGGGCCTGCTGCTGAACCTGACGCCGACGATGAACTGGGGCGATGTGGCCTGGCAGATTTTCCTCGCCACCGGCGGGTTGGCGGCGCTGGCGGCGGCCGCGCAGGGTTTTGCCCGCCATGCGCTCTCGGCGCTGGAGCGCGGCGTGCTGACGGTGGTGGGGCTGATGCTGCTCTTTCCCGCGCTGTTCGAGGCGCTGTTTGCCCTGCCGCATCCGCATTGGGTGGGGCTGGCGCTGGGGGCGGCGTTTCTGGGCTGGCAGTTCCGGCCGGCGGCGCGTGCGGTTGCATGAGGCGTCGGGGTATCTGGTGATAAAGCGCGCCGGGGCGTATCTAGTGGCCATGCGCAGTCTGATCGCCGTCGCCGTGCTGCTTTCCGTATTCGCTCCCGGCCTGGGCCAGGCCCAGAGCCAGGTCCAGAGCGCGGCGCCGTCCGGCCCGCGCCCGCTCGGCACCTTCCAGTCCTGGACGGCGGCGACCCACAATGATGGCGGCACGAAGCTGTGTTATGCCTTCGCCCGTGCCAGCCGCAGCGAGGGCGTGCCCGGCCGCAATGCACAAAATATCCTGCTGCTGGTGACACATCGGCCCAATAGCCGCGATCAGGTGGCGGTCCGCAGTGGCTATACCTTTGGCCGCGGGGCTGAGCTGCGGCTGACCGTCGGTACGGCCGACCTGCCGGCCTATACCAACCAGGACAACGCCTTTCTGCGCGATGGCCGCGCCGCTGTATCCGCCCTGCGCAATGGGCGGGAGGCTCAGGCCCGCGCCCCCGGGCCCAATGGCCGCGGCACGGCGCAGGATATTTTCCCGCTGGCCGGTTTTTCTGCCGCTTATGAGGCTATATCGCACGAATGCCCATCGACAGCGGCGCCGCGCCGATAACCCCGCACAAGGCCTTCCCCCAGGCCATCCGCCATATGGCGCCCGAGGCCCTGCTCAATGCCGAGGAGCGGGAGCGCATCCGCGCCAAATCCGCGCTCTTCGACCCGCCGGCCGCCAGGCTGGAAGATGGCCGGCGGGAATTGGTGGGCATGCGGCGGGAGGAGATCGCCGCCGAAATGCTGGCGATTGGCGAGAAACCCTTTCGCGCCAAGCAGTTGTGGCACTGGATTTATCACCAGGGCGTGACTGATTTCGCCGCCATGAACACCATCGCCAAGCCCTTGCAGGCCAAGCTGGCGGAGCAATTCGTCATCGGCCGCCCCGGTGTGACCACCGAGCAGACCAGCAGCGACGGCACCCGCAAATGGCTGTTCAATTTCCGCGACCAACAGCAGGTTGAGACCGTCTATATCCCCGATCATGACCGTGGCGCGCTGTGCATCTCCACCCAGGTGGGCTGCACGCTGAGCTGCACTTTTTGTCACACCGGCACGCAGAAGCTGGTGCGCAATCTCTCGGTGGCCGAGATCGTCGGCCAGTTTATGGCGGCGCGGGATTCCTATGGCGAATGGCCGACACCCAAGGGCGAGGAGGGGCGGCGCCTGTCCAACATCGTGGTGATGGGCATGGGCGAGCCGCTGTATAATTACGAAAACATCGCCGCCGCGCTGACCATCATCATGGATCACGAGGGCATCGCCCTGTCGCGCCGGCGCATCACCCTCTCCACCTCGGGCGTGGTGCCGATGATGGATTTATGCGGCCAGGAGCTGGGGGTGAACCTCGCCGTCTCGCTGCACGCCACCAATGACGCTCTGCGCAATGAGATCGTGCCGCTCAACCGCAAATACCCCATCGCCGAGCTGCTGGCTGCCTGCCGGCGCTACCCCGGTGCCTCCAATGCCCGGCGCATCACCTTCGAATACGTCATGCTGCGCGGCGTGAATGACAGTATTGCCGAGGCGCATGAGCTGGTTCGCCTATTGGCTGATATTCCGGCCAAGGTGAACCTTATTCCCTTCAACCCCTGGCCTGGCAGCCCCTATAAGACCTCCACGCCCGAGGCGGTGCGGGCCTTTGCCGAGGTGCTGAATGATGCCGGCTATTCCAGCCCGATCCGCCGGCCGCGCGGGCGGGATATTCTGGCGGCCTGTGGGCAGCTGAAGACCGCGACCGAACGCGCCAAGCGCGCGTGAGCACCGCCGCCCCCCAGGTTTCCATCGCGCTCATCGCCATGGCCGGCTTTGCCTCCGGTGCCGGCATGCGGATCATGGACCCGCTGCTGCCGCTGATCGGCCAGGATTTCGGCGTGCCCACCGCCTCGGTCTCCATCCTGATTGCCGCCTTCATGATCACCTATGGCGGCGGGCAGATCGGCACCGGGCCGGCGGGGGACCGCTTCGGCAAGCTGCGGGTGGCGGCCATTGCGCTGGTGTTGTTTGGCATTTTCACCATTGGCGCCGAGTTTTCCGGCAGCCTGACGCAATTGGCGCTGCTGCGGGCGGCGGGTGGGCTGGTCTCGGGCGCGGTCATTCCCCTACTCATGGCGCATATTGGCGACAGCGTGCCCTATCACGAGCGCCAGGCCGTGCTGGGGCAATTCCTCATCGGCAATGTGATGTCGCAAATGCTGGCCAGCCCAATTTCCGGTGTGTTGGGCGAATATTTCGGCTGGCGCGCCTCCTTCCTCGTCTTTGGCTGCTTTACCGCGGCTATTGGGTTGCTGCTGGCGGCCAAGCTGGGCTCGGCGATGTGGCGGACAGCGCCGCAGGGCGCGCGGGGCTCGGGGTTCCGGCTTTATGCAAAAATGTTTCGGCAACCCAGCGTGCGACTGCTGATGGTGGCGGCGTTTTTGGATGGTGCATTGCTGTTTGGTGGGGCGTTTCCCTTTATCGCGGCCTTTCTGATTGAGGATTTTCACCTCTCGCCGGGCCTGGCTGGGCTGATCGTCGCCAGCTTCGGCCTGGGTGCCTTCATCTATACCCGTATTGCCCGCGGCCTGGTGGGGCGGCTGGGGGAGAAGGGGCTGCTGCTCTGGGGTGGCATGGGGCTGGGGGCGGGGCTGCTGCTGGTGGCCTGGGCGCCGAATTGGCAGGTCATCGCCGCGTCGCAGATTATTTCTGGCTTCCTGTTCTACAGTTTCCACGGCGTGTTGCAGGCGCGGGCGACCGAGGCGCTGCCGGAAGCCCGGGCCACCGCCGTTTCGGCCTTTGCCATGTGCCTATTCGCCGGGCAGACCACGGGGGCGCTGGTTTTCGCCTCGATCATGGCGACGGCGGGCTATCGCGCGGCCTTTGCCCTGGCCGGGTTTGCCATGTTCGCCGTGGCCATCTGGTGCCGCCTGCGTATGGCAATTCGGTAACAACCCCAGTGGCCGGTCATGGGGGCGGTGTTCATGGCGCCCCGGCAATCCTATCTCCATCCGGATGACCAAGCCCGACCTCACCACCGAACGCTCCCATTGGCAGACGCTGAGAAGCCTCGCCCCCTATCTCTGGCCGGAGGGCGAGCCGGGGTTGCGGGCGCGGGTGGTGATCTCGCTGCTTCTGCTGGTGGTGGCCAAGGGCTGCAATGTGCTGGTGCCGCTGGCCTATGCCCGGGCGGTGGACATGCTGGCGCCCACTGCCGGCGCCGGGGCGCTGTTGGTCATCCCCGTCGCGCTGGTTATCGCCTATGGCATCATGCGGGCGCTGAGCAGCGTCTTCGCCGAGCTGCGCGACGCCGTCTTCACCAAGGTGCAGGCCCGCGCCACCCGGCAGATTGCGCTGCAGGTCTTCCAGCATTTGCACGCGCTCAGCCTGCGCTATCACCTCGACAGGCAGACCGGCGGGCTGACGCGCCTGATCGAGCGTGGCGTGCGCGGCATCACCTTCGTGCTCGATTTCATGCTGTTCAACATCATCCCCACCCTGCTGGAGATTATCCTGGTGGCGATCATCCTGTGGGGGATGTTCGATTTTTCCTTTGCGGCGGTGACGCTGGTCACCATCGCCATCTACGTCACCTTCACCCTGATGTTCACCAATTGGCGCCTGCAATTCCGCCGCCGGATGAACGAGACCGACCAGCAGGCCAATACCAAGGCGATCGACAGCCTGCTGAATTTCGAGACGGTGAAATACTTCAACAACGAGAAGCATGAGGCGAAGCGCTACGACCATTCCCTGGCGCGCTACGAAACCGCCTGGACGCAATCCGAAGTGTCGCTCAACGGCCTCAATGCCGGCCAGCAGGTGCTGATCGCCTGTGGCTTGACCGTGATCATGGTGCTGGCCGCGCAGGGCGTGGTGTCGGGCCGGATGTCAGTGGGCGATTTCGTGCTGGTGAATACCTATATGATCCAGCTCTTTATCCCATTGAATTTCCTGGGCTTTGTCTATCGCGAAATGAAGCAGGGCCTGACCGATATGGAGGCCATGTTCCGCCTGCTGCGCGAGGAGCGCGAGATTGCCGATGCCCCCGGCGCCCCCGCCCTGCCGCCCGGCCCCGGCGCGCTGCGCTTTGATGATGTGCGCTTTGCCTATCGGCCGGACCGGCAGATTCTCAAGGGCATCTCCTTCGAGGTGCCGGCGGGCAAGATGCTGGCCATTGTCGGGCCAACCGGGGCGGGCAAATCCACCATTTCCCGCCTGCTGTTCCGTTTTTATGACGTGACCGGCGGGAAGATCAGCGTTGATGGCCATGACATCACCCAGGTCACCCAGGATAGCCTGCGCCAGGCCGTGGGCGTGGTGCCGCAGGACACGGTGCTGTTCAACGACACCATCCGCTACAACATCGCCTATGGCCGACCTGACGCCACCGAGGAGGAGATCGTGGAGGCCGCGAAACTCGCTCAGGTGCATGATTTCGTGCTGCGCATGCCCGATGGCTACAACACCATGGTGGGCGAGCGCGGCCTGAAGCTCTCGGGCGGCGAGAAGCAGCGCGTGGCCATTGCCCGCACTATCCTCAAGAATCCGCGCATCCTGATCCTGGACGAGGCGACCAGCGCGCTGGACACCCGCACGGAACAGGAAATCCAGCAGGCGCTGCGCCTCGTCGCCGCCAATCGCACCACGCTGGTCATCGCCCACCGGCTTTCCACTGTGGTTGAGGCGGATGAGATCCTGGTCTTGCAGGAGGGCATGGCGACCGAGCGCGGCACCCATGGCTCACTCATCGCCCGGGGCGGGCTCTACGCCCAGCTCTGGCAGCGGCAGAGCGAGGCCATGGCCGCCGCCGAGGTGGCGGCCGCGGCGGAGGCGGCCGCCGGGCTGGACCGCAGCCAGAGCGTCCGGGCACTGGCGGAAAAAGCGACCTGAACGAGACGTAATTTTCTGGCGCTTTTCGTTACGGCACCAGCATCCCATCTCCGGTCCCAAGCCTGGGATAACAACATTCATGCAATCCACCCTTGAGGGCGACGCGCCCGAAGACCTCAGCCATGCCGGCTCCATCGTCGACAAGGCCATCGAATACATGATGGACCAGAAGATCAGCCCGATCTCCGCCGCCTCGGCCATGCTGGGCGGCTGCCTGGGGCTGCTGGCCCGCAGCATGGATGACCGTGCGGTGGCCAATGTGCTGCGTCAGGCGCTGCATTCGGTGGAAAGCGGCGAACTGCGGGACCTGCCGAGCCTGCCAAAGAAGGGCTGAACCGCAGCCCCGCCCCTTGACCCTGGGCCGGGGCTGCGCCATACGCCGCCTTCGTTTTGAAACTCGCCTGGGGCGCGTGTGCCGCGGGCAATTGTGTTTGGGATTTCTGATATGGCTCGCCGCTGCATGATCACGGGCAAGGGTGTGCTGTCTGGCAACAATGTCAGCCACGCGAACAACAAGACGCGCCGCCGCTACCTGCCCAACCTGCAGGAGCAGTCCTTCTTTTCCGATGTGCTCGGCGCCTCGATCCAGATCCGGTTGTCGACCAATGGCATCCGCACCATCGAGCATAATGGCGGCCTGGACGCCTTCCTGATCGGCACGCCGAACCGCCGCCTGCCGGAAGAGGCGCAGTCGCTGAAGCGCCGCATCCTGCGCGCCCAGGCGAAGAAGGCCGCTGCTGCGGCCTGAGATATCGGGCAGCCGGGCCATGTGCCCGGCGAGTGGCTCATGAAAAAGGCGCCGGGGCGAGAGCCCGCGGCGCCTTTCTGTTATGGCCTTGGCAGCCTGCTTACGGCTTGCCGGGTGCCGGGTCGAAGAGTTTCAGCTTGTCCGGCACGTCCTTCCAGGCATCGGCATCGGCCGGGGCCTCGCCCTTGCGGCTGATATTCGGCCATTGCGCGGCATAGGTGCGGTTGAGTTCGACCCATTGCGTCGCCTTGTCGTCGCTATCGGGCAGGATGGCCTCGGCCGGGCATTCGGGCTCACACACCCCGCAGTCAATGCATTCATCCGGGTGGATGACCAGCATATTTTCGCCGACGTAGAAGCAGTCCACCGGGCAGACCTCCACGCAATCCATGTACTTGCACTTGATGCAGCTTTCGGTGACGACGTAGGTCAAGAACGGGGCTCCTGTGGCAACCAGTTTTGAAGCAGTGGCGAAGACATGGCGCGAAGGCGCGGTCCTGGCAAGCGCATGGCTTATTGCAAAGCGCGTAGCCGTTCTTCCACCGTGGCACGCCAGGGCGCATCGCCCGGGGCATCGGCCAGCAGGGCGCGCCAGGTGGCGCGGGCAATTTCGCGCCGGCCGGCCGCAGCCTCGGCCGCACCGGTCAGGAAGCGTAGCCTGGGGTCGCCCGGCGCCTCGGTGATGGCGCGGGCCAGCAGGGTGAGGGCGGCGGCGGATTGGCCGCGCTCCAGCTCCAGCTCCGCCAGATCACCGGCCAGGCCGGGCTCGAAACCGGCATCCAGCGCCTCGCGCCAGGCGGTCGCGGCGGGGCCCATCTGGCCGCGATTGCGCTCGGCATTGCCCAGCAGGATCAGGCCCTGGCGGCGGACATCGCCGGCCGGCATTTCGGCCACGCGGGCGCGCAGCTGGGCCAATAGAATTTCGTCCCGCGTGCCCAGCTCCTGCCGCGCGGCGAAGCCGGCCGAGGGCAGGCCCGGGCTGCCATGCAGCAGGTAGAAGCCCAGCGCCAGGGCCGGCACGGCCAGCAGCGTGGCCAGCACGGGCATGCGGGCGCCGGGGCTTGCTGCCACCATGGCGGGCGGCGGGGCGGCCAGGAGCCGGCGCTGCACCTCCAGCATGGCGTCGTGATAGGCGGCTTCGCTCAGGCGGCCCACCTCGCGCTCGCGGGCGAGTTCGGCCAGCTGGGCGTGGAACAGGGCGCGGTCAGCCTCCGCCCGGTCCCGGGTTTCGGCGGGCGCGTAGAGCGCCATGGCGAGCGGCGCCAGCAGCACAAGCGCCAGGGCAGCAATGAGAATCCAGGTCATGATTGTCCGCTTAACTGG
>Ga0114967_10001939_pt1 | contig 17375 bp, 15 predicted proteins | sample M_130628_MF_Meta_FD_92639 | JGI IMG/M metagenome (GOLD analysis project Ga0114967, IMG submission 92639) | Freshwater microbial communities from Lake Montjoie, Canada to study carbon cycling - M_130628_MF_MetaG | ecosystem: Environmental > Aquatic > Freshwater > Lake | place: Lake Montjoie... | reverse complement strand
AGAGAACAACAACCAGGGAAGCAACGGATCCAGGCGCCGGCGATGGGCAGCCAAGACAGCTGTTCCGAGCATGGACAGTCCACTGGCCATCCCGACCAAGCGATTCAAGTATTCAACATAGGTGTGAACCACATTGAAGTCCGCTATTTCGAAATTGGCCTTTTTAAACTTGGTCTTGTAGTCTTCTGGCAACTGGGACACATCCGTCGGAGGAATCCATTTTCCAAAGCATTTCGGCCAGTCCGGACACCCCATGCCGGAACCTGTGGCGCGCACCACGGAGCCCGCCAGCACCGTGGTGTAAAGCAACATCAGGGTGTAGATGGCCATGCGGCGCAGCAGAATGTCTAGGGGTGCAGTCACGGGCAGGATTTACCGCAAGGGAATGTCCCCCTTATGGAAAGGAGGAAAATGGGTCATCAGAACCCAGGGGGGAGTGAATCAAAAAAGCGGCTGGTGGAATGCAAAGCACTCTATCCAACCGCCTTTCCGGAAACGAATGACCCGGTTATTTGGTAGCGACGGCTGGGGCTTCTGCCGTAGGGGTCAGCACTGGAACTCCGGCGGCAGGGGCGGCTGCAGCTTTGCTGAGTTTCAGCTTTTCCAGGGCCTTTTGGCCGAGAGGCGAATCCTTGAAAGCGTTTTGTTCGCTCATCCACGCCTGGAATTTCTTTTCGTCAGCCATGACTTCCAGTTCAGAGCGCATATTGCCGTGAACGGCACCGCACAATTGGCCGCAGATGATTTCAGATTTTCCAACCTTCACGGGAACAAACCACATGCGGGAGAATTTACCCGGATCGGCGTCCTGGGCGATACGCATGGTGGGCAGGGCGAGATTGTGGATCACGTCCTTGGAGGAAACATCGATTTCGATCTTCTTTTTATTCGGCAACACCAGGGTGCCGGTGACAAAGTCGTCCATGCTGTTCGGGTCTTCAGGGTCGAGACCAACAGGATTGGAACTGCTGATGAGGAAGCGGTCCGTGGTGCCGAATTTGCCGTCGGGACCAGGATATTGGAAGTTCCACGCGAATTGCTCCGCCCAGGCCTTCACTTTGACATCGGGATCAGGAAATTGGTCCACCCGATTCGCCCAGAGAGGGAACGCAAAACCAAGCAGGAGAATCACCTCCGTGATGATGACCCCGATTTCAAGGTGGCTGGAGGCATGGCTTTGCACGCCATGGTAGTTGGCCTTGGGATTGCGCTTGTGATAGCAATTCCAAATGGTGATGACCAGGTAAATGGACCAGCCAATGAAGAGGACGGCCATGACCCAGTGCACGATTTCAAGCATATGATCAACCATCTTGCCGTGCTCGGAAGTCGGATCGGTAATACCAAAGAGTTTATTCAGGAAGCCCATAGGGAAGTGGAGGGGGTAAGGGACGCGGGGTGAAAATTGAAGATTAAAGGAGGGAATCGAGATCAGAGCCAGCGGCCTGGGAGGCGGCGTAACGCTTGGCCCTCCGGACAAAACTAAGGACCACCGCAACGATGCAGGAAAAAACCAAGGCAAGCGCACCAAACATCACATACACCGCCCCATTGGCCGCCAGAGTGGTAATCTGATGGTCCTGCCCAATGCAGGTCGCACAAGCGAAGGAGATGAGGGAGGTGTTCATGATGAAATGCCGTCGCTGGAATTCAGATGATGATTTTTGGGGCTTTCTTTTTATAAAACCAGATCGCGTAGGCAACCAGAAGAAGCCCAAAGACCCCGCTGCCCAAGCCAAGGGGGCGGATTTCCTCGGTGATCTTGCTTTCCGGGCCAAACCAAGCGTAGGCCGCAAAGGCAAAGTCAAAGAGGATCGCGATGACCAGAAAAAACAGATGGAATGTTTTGAGGGACATAGGTCCTATGTGGTTGGGATCAGTGGGCGAGAGCAGCCTTGATGGGGTCCATGTAGGCGAGAACGAAAAGGAACATCATCGCGGCACCAAAGATAACCGTGAAGAGCAACACCTTGTAAACCAGACCGCGCTCATGATTTAAGTGCATAAAGATTAAGCTAACCAAAGCAACTTTGAAAGTCGCAATCGCCAGACCGATCCCGATGTTGAGAGCATGGCTTCCAAAGTCAATCAGAGCTACGCCCCAAGTGACGCAGGTGAACAAGATTAATAGCGCTCCGACCTTGAGATAAAGCCGGATGGATTTTGCCAAATCGACGGGCGCATCGTGGGAATCGTGCGCCCCGTGGACGGCGGGAGTTTCAGTAGGGTGATCCATGGGAAGTTTCCAATTAAAGGAGATAAAACACGGGGAAAAGGAAGATCCAAACCAAGTCCACAAAGTGCCAGAAAAGACCGCCGACTTCGACGCGATTGGCGAGGTGCTCAGGGTTGTTCTTATACATCTTCCGCCCGGTGAGCAGGAAGTAGCCCAGAACAATGGCTCCGCCGATCACGTGAAGGCCATGGAGGCCGGTCATCAGGAAATAGATGGCGTAATAGGGACTGCGGCTGGGGGAGAAGTTCGAGTAAAAACGCTTGTCGCTGCGCTCTATGTTGATGGCATGGGCAGGATCTTCAATCTTTTCCAAATCTTCCTTTGAAACGAGTTCCTCAATTTCCACCCGAAGTGCCTCATGTTGCCAGTCGAGGTCTTTCTCAAAATCGTTGGCATGCTCAGCGTGCTTTTTCACGAAGTGTTCCGTGACTTCCTCCTTATGTTTGAAAAAGGGAGCCTTGAGTTCAGGGTAGTATTTCCAAACGAGGGACTTCTCGGGGTCCTTGGACTCGCGGAGATCGATCACATCGGCGTTCAAGGGAATGGCGTCATTTTTGACGGTGCCGGTCAACACCACGTCGTCACGGAAGATGATCTCCTTGGCGTTGTATTTCGCAAAATCCCGCTCGTTAACAAGAAACGTCAGCGGAGCCCCCACAACCTGAAGATTGAGAGTCGAGGCTTTGGCATCCGGATTCTCTTTCTCCATTTCCGCAATTTTGGCTTCAAGCGCTTTGATCTTATCCTTGGATGAAGCGGCAAGTTCGGTCGCTTGGGCGGCGAGTTTTTCCGCTTTGGCCGCGTCAAATGGCACCGGATAAGTCCCGGTGACAGCAGCCTTCATGGCGGCGATTTGCTTGGCTGGTGATTCAATGCGTTCCTTGATGATCGCGAGATCGGAGCGGACGTTTTCCAGCTGGCGGTAAGACTTTTTGACCGGTTTGAACCAGGCGGCGTCGAAGTCGACTTCCTTGCCATCCGGGGTGCGGACTTTCACGACGGTGCCTGCTGGGGCCTCAGCGTAGGGTTTGTCAGCCCCGGCGCTCACGCGCAGATGCTTGAGGAAACCAGCCTCACTCTTGGCGAGGTTGAGGGAAATGGTTTTGACATCCGTCAGAGCGACCTTGTCCCCGTTGTGGGACTCAGGGGCGTAATGGTCAGGGTGGTCCGAGGGGCGGTGGCCATCCAGAACAGAACCGTCCTGCATGATCACGGAGTAGTGATGGAACTTGCCATAATACTCAAAACTCTTGATGCCCATAAAGGCCACCGCGCAGAGGAGCGTGATCAGCATATTCACCTGAAACCACCCATAGCGCCGGGCCTTCAGGGAAGCCCAGGCGGAAAGCACGGTAACGGACGAACCGATCAGCACCATGGTGTTGATGAAACCCGGGAGGACCTTCAACTCATGGCGCGGCCATGGGAAGTCTGCTCCGATACGGAGAAACACGTAAGAGGAGAAGAGGCCACCGAAGAGCATGACTTCGGAAGCCAGAAAGAGCCAGATGCCGACCTTGGCGTTGTAGAGGCCGGTATCGGGCCGGGCAGTTACGGTGTAGGGAATCTCCATCGGTGGAAGTGGGGAAGGTAGTGGCAGTAGGCCGGGGGAGGATCAGTGAATGGACAGGCCAGCTTTGAGGTTGGCGGCAGCGGCAGTTTTCTCACCGTCGGTGAGGGGTTCCCACTGGGGGGAGTAGTCCTTATCGGCACCAGGAACACTATATTCGTAGGGGCCACGGTAGACCACCTGCTCGGTGAGGAAGTTGCCATGGGGAGGAGGCGTGGGGGTGTTCCATTCGAGAGTGGTGGCGTTCCAAGGGTTGTCGGATCCTGCCTTTTTGCCGCCAAAGGCACTGTAGAAGAAATTGATGATGAAAGGCAACTGGGCGATGCCGAGACCCCAGGCACCCCAGGAGATAATTTCGTTCAGGTAAAAGTATTTGTGGCTGGTCATTTCAAAGACCTTGCCGCCATCAAACCACCGGCGGTGGAAGCCAGCCATCCCCTGAATGAACATGGGAGCAAAGAGCACATTCATGGCAATGAGGGAGGGCCAGAAGTGCAGGTGACCCAGGGTCGTGCTCATCATGCGGCCGGTGATTTTCGGATACCAATGGTAGATCCCAGCGAATAGCCCGAAGATGACGCCAGGAGCTACGATGTAATGGAAGTGGGCGATGACGTAATAGGTGTCGTGCAGGTAGAGGTCGATGAAGGTGAAGGCCAAAGGCAGACCGGTCAGACCACCGATGCCGAACATGGGCAGGAAGGCAGTGGCGAAGAGCATCGGGACGGGGAAACGGATGGATCCGCCCCAGAGTGAAATCATCAGACAGGTCAGCAGGATGACAGAAGGCACTGAGATGAGCACGGTGGTGAATTGGAAGAAGGTAGCGACCACGCTGCCCATTCCGGTCAAATACATGTGGTGGGCCCAGACGATGAAGGAGAGGAAAGCCAGGGTAAGCAGTCCGTAAACCATGGATTTGTAACCCCAGAGTGGCTTGCGGGTGTTGCAGGGAATGACTTCGGAGACGATCGCGATCGCGGGCAGGAGGAGGACGTAAACTTCCGGGTGGGCTAGGAACCAGAACAAGTGCTGGAAGAGGACGGGATGGCCCCCTCCGCTGACGTTGAGCAATCCCGCATCTTTGGTCACCAAGCCGGTCGGAAGGAAGAAACTGGAACCGAAAACCTGGTCACTCAGCTGCATCAGCGCGGCAACTTCAAGCGGAGGAAAAGCCAGCAGAAGCAGGAATGCGATAATAAACATAGCCCAGGTAAAGAAGGGCAGACGCATCCAAGTGAGACCCTTGGCGCGAAGGTTGATCACCGTGGTCAACACGTTCACTGCTCCAAGGAGAGACGCGCTGATGTTGAAAACCATGGCGAACAGCCATTGGGTTTGTCCGGTCCAGAAATGGGAGTCGGAGTTCATCTGCACTGTAGCGGCCAAAGGGGAGTAGTTGGTCCAACCGGCTTGGGCAGCCCCTGTGGGGAGGAAGAAGCTGGCAACCATCAGCACCCCGCTGAGGGCAAAGAGCCAGAAGCTCCACATGTTCAACCTTGGAAAGGCCATGTCCGGAGCCCCAACCTGAAGGGGGGTCACAAAGTTAACAAAAGCGGCAAACCCCAAAGGCACGACGCCGAAGAACACCATGATGGTGCCGTGCATGGCTCCAAACATATTGTAAAGGGAACCGGAAACGGTGCCATTGGGAGCCCAGCGGGAGACGAAGTCGTCGCCGAAAAGCCGGATGATCCAGCCGAGCGCCGGTGGAAGGGGAACCCCGGGATGGGCAATGCTCCAGCGCATGACGAGCATGAGCATGAACCCCAAGGCGAGGAATAGGAGCCCTGTGAATCCATATTGCACCCCGATCATTTTGTGATCCGTGGAGAAGATGTATTTTTGGACAAAATTGACTTTGTGGTCGTCGTGGTGGGCATCATGACCGTGGTCATGGCCGTGATCCGCGTGCTTGGTGTCTAAGGTGGCTTCCATGGCTGGTTGCTTGAGTGGGTCTGGGGATTTTAAGCGCGGGAAAGGATTTATTTTTTGGGAGCAGCGGCGGGTGCCGCTGGAGTGGTCACTGCGGCAGCGGGAGCGGCGGCATGTTTCGAAGGCGTGAGGTTCGCATCCTGGGGAATGGCATGCAATTCAGCTTCGCTGAACGGAGCAGTGCGGGCGGCAAGGCTCTTGCGGAGTTCGGCGACTTGGTCGTCGTAAATGATACTTCCCTGATTGCCCCATTCGTTGCGGATGTAGGAAGCAATTTGCGCGATGTCCTTGTTGGTTTTGATGGCCCCCTGAGCGGGCATGGCTCCATTGTAGCCCTTGCCATTCACCTGCAATTGACCAATGATGCCGTGCAACAGGATGGATACAACCCGGGTCTCTCCGTGAATGACATATTCTGAATTCTTAAGGGGAGGAAATTGTCCGGGAACGCCTTCACCTGTGGCTTGGTGGCAACTGGCACAAACGGTGGAAAATTGACTTTTTCCTTTGGCGATCCAAATTTTGGGATCGTATTCGTCACCGACCACACGAGGACCAGTTTCTCCGTCCGGTGGAGTGAGTTCATAGGCATAACCCTTCACGTTTGGACGCATGGTGAGAGAGCCGGGTTGCACCATGGAACCAGCGGCAATCGCCACGCCAATCATAGGAATGATAGCCCATAGCGGGAAAGTGCTCTGGCTGGAGGAAACGGTAAAGTCGGGCTTTTCGCGGGCGGCTGCAGCATGAGCCTGCTGAACGGACAGACTGGTATCGGAGTCATTGCCCTTGCGGGGAGAATTGAAGACATCCGGACGGATGACCAAGCCCTCAACAGCGACGTTGATCGGATTGGTGGAAGGGGTGTTATCTGAAGAATCGGAAGACATGGCAGCAGAGGGGCGATTACTTGGATTCCTTGGGTTTTGCTCCGGTGATGGAGACAGGAATGGGCTGGTCGCGTTTGAGTCCTAGGACATAATCAGCGAGTGCCCGGGCGTCACTGGAAGGAACGATTTCAAGGCCTTCGGCGGGTGCCAAATTGGCGGGAAGTTTCAGGGCCAGTTCTGAACCGGCCCCTTCCTTGGGACGCGTGATGAAGAGATTGCGGTAACCCGGGCTGATCGACCATTCCCTGCGGGCACGGGGGGCGTAAAGATAAAGATAAAAATCGTTCAGCGCCCGCTGCTTTTCAGCTTTTACCTTGGCAGGATCCGTCTCCGCAGTGGTGCCATCGAAGCGGTAACCCGCATTGGCCAAATCCGGACCGATACGGCGCTGGCCGATCATGGCGAAGTCCTCATGCATGTAGTCCCACATGTTGGTCTGGCGGGTCGGCACCATGGCATCGCCACGATCCTTGCCCCAGCCCTTTTTGAACTGATCAATTCCAGCGTAATCGGGGCGGATGACCTGGGTATGGCATTGGGCACAACCCTGGCGGGCGTAGATTTCCTCTCCACGCTTGCGGTCACCGGCAAAGGCCTGGGGATAACTCAAACCCTTCAGCTCCGGCGCATCAAAGGCTTTGCCGCTGCCGGGATCTTCCATCACGTAGGGCACGGTCTGGCGGTTGCGTTCGGCCGCGAAAGGCTGAACGACCATACAATAGGTCGGGACAACAAAGCAGGTCCCGAGGATAAGAACGAAATTTTTAAGACTATTCATGCCTCTGCTCCTTCGGTAGTGATAACAAGTTCCGCCTCATCATAGGGGGCGTGGGGGTGAATCAAGGTAGGGCCTCCAGCCTTGCGCCCGGCGTTGGCGACCATGAGGGCAAGGTGATGCAGGAAAACGGCATTGGCAGCCGCAAGGAAAACCCAGGCGAGGATGCGTCCAACGAGATAGCCGGACGAGAAGACATTCGCGTCGTGCATATCGCTGTCCCAGTTCTCCGTGCCCGCTCCGTGGGAAAAGCCACCGGCGAGCAGAACCACGGCCAGGGTAATACAGGCATAGGCCGAACCCCAGAAGTGGAAGCGGATCCGTCCTCCGCTGACCCACTCGCAACCAGTGATGCGCGGGACGATGAAGTAAATCGCACCGAACATGGTCATGCTGAAGAACATGTAAATGCCCGTGATGGCCACCGCATCGGATACGTAGGTGAATGCGGTGTAGCGGGCCATGACCATGGATGACAGGACGGCGGCGCTGACGGAGGTGACAGCATACCCGATGGAGCCAAAGAAGGTGAAGCGGAGGCTGGGACTCAGTTCGACCAGTTTATGGCTTCCTTTGACCGTGAGGTAGTGGTTAAATGTTATCGCGATCATCGGAATCAGGAGCAGCACCTGGGCGGCTCCGGAAAAGGCGGGCATCCAAGCTGGAATCGGACCACCGATCAAGTCCTGGGCCCCGGTCCAAGGAGCCAGAGCAATGAGACCCCAGAAGGCGAGCGAGGCGAATTGATAACTGTGGATCGGCTTGCCGACAATCTTGGGAATGATGAAATAGGCAGAACCCAACCCGACAGGAACGAGCCAGAGGAACAGCACGTTACTGGCATACCAGGAGGCAATGGCTGGGCCTGCAACGCCAGTGCCCTTGAAGACATTCAGAATCAGATTGGCCGTGAGATAGATCCATGGGAACGAGAAGCAGGCGGCCAGAATATACCACTGTGAGATAAAGACACTGCCTTTGCGGCGGGCAGAGAACATGACCACCAGCCAGACGACGATGAGCGAGTAGCTGACCAACAGAATGGGCCAGACCATCGGGGGAAACTCCAGCCATTTCATCGCAGTGCCGTAGCCACCCAGAATGCCCAGAACACCAGCGGCGACCCCTGCATTCCAAAAATGACCCGCGACAACCAAAGTGATGGGGTTTTTGAGTTCGGTGCGGCAAAGCCGGGCCATCATCCAGATCATGACACCAAGGCCAGCCTGGAAGGCCCATCCATAGAGGAGGGCATTCAGGAAAGCAGGTTGGCTGAACCCATAGTTCAGCCAATCTATCCCCAGGAAACCAGGCACCAGCTGCTTGGTGGAGGAAATGATCCCGAGGATGGTGGCGATCAACAACCACGCGGCAGCGCTGGTGAAGAAAAACAACACCGGCAGACGGGTGGACCGGTCGATGGCTGCCCGTTGGAGAATTTCTTCCGGGGTGACCTCGACGAGGAGAGCTGATTGGTCTTCCTGACTCATGATAAAAAGGGATCGCGAAAGGGATTACTTGCCTTCGAACTTGGAAAGATTGGGGTCGTGGGAGGTTTTGGCTTTTAGCTCCTGCTCGCGGACCATCGCGTCAGGAGTTTTGATCGCACTGGGAGCTGCTTTTTGGGCGGCGAAGGTTTTCGCGGCGAAAGGAATGAGAAATTCCGCAGGAAGGCGGACGGTTTTTCCGGGTTCAACTTCCGCGATTTTGTTGTATTCCGCCGCTTCGTCAGTGGTGACTGTCGAAAGGATGCCAAGTCTGGCATCCCCTGCCCCGCCATCATTGACGGTATAGGCAGCTGGGATTGCAATCCAGCGGTAAAGCGCAATGATGACAGCGAGCGCGGCGATGGTGCCGAGCGCTCCCCAGAAGGTGAGGAATCGGTTGCCGAGGGTATCTCCGGGATGTTCGTCCATGGTGATGATCAGAAAAGGAAGGAAAAAGAAGGTTCAGCTGACAACGTTGACAGACTCTTCCAGGCGAGGGTCGCCACAAGGATAGAGACTGTGTTTGGCGAGTTGGCGGATCAGGAAGAACCCGTAGGTTCCAGCAAAAGTGAGGAAAGCGACGAGGTCAAAGAGGATATCGCGGAAGAAATCAGTGCCCAGCCCTGAACTGCTGCCGTATTCCAAAGCCCTGGCGCGTTCGGGGATGACCATCCAATAAATTTCGAGCATGTGCACAAAGATCACGAAGGCAGCGACGGCCATCACAGCATTGAGATTGCGCTTGGAGTCCCGCTTCAGCATGATCACAAATGGCACTGCAAAGTGGAGGAAGACCAGGGCGAGGGACAGATACCACCAGCCATTGGTATTCCGGATGGCATAGAACTGGGTTTCTTCCGGAATATTGGCATACCAGATGAGGAAGAACTGGCTGAAGGCGATATAGGCCCAGAAGATGATGAACGCGTGCATCAATTTGCCCATCAGGTGATAGTGTTCTTCGGTGACAATGTGCTTGAAGTGACCAGTCTTCACCAGGGTGCCGACGATGAGAATCACCGCCGCCATGGAGGCCAGCGCTGAGCCGGCAAAAATGTTCACCCCGAACATGGTGGAAAACCACGTATAATTCATACTCATGACCCAGTCGATCCCAGCGAAGGTGGAACAGACGGCAAAAACAGGCAGCATGCCACAGGAGAACCGGCGGGCGCTAAAGGTGGGCTGGACGGCACCCGTTTTATCCTGACTCAGGGAGTAGCCGAGGAGTTTTGAGCCTGTCAGGAAAAGCAAGCCAAAGAAGATCACCATGCGGATATCCATGCCTGGCAATCCACCGATCCCGGTGTGCAGGTAGGGAAGCTTTTTATAGAGAAGCGTCGTGCCGTGGGACGCCGCCAATCCCTCTGCCAAAGTGGTCGTATTCAGGGGGGGTGCTTCCATGACTTGTTTGTGAATGGCAACCCATTCCCAGACTTTCCCCATGAACTCGGGTTTGTGTTTCAGGGGGACGAAAGGGGTGAACAATGGTAACGCCAGGAAAAACAGGGGCAGGAAGAGCTGGGTCATCGACTCTGGAATGCGCCTGATGGCGACGCCCCAAGAGGAATTGGAAGCGTTATGCAGCAGGACCCAGAAGGTGGCCCCGGCGGTGATAGTGAAAAAAACTTCGAGGGCGAACAGATAGCTGAAAGCGTAGGCATCGGCCAACTTCCCTGGGGAAAGCAGCAGGAAAGCCGAAGCCGCAATCCCGGCGATGGCCGTGATCAGGAAGATGGAGCGCCACGAAGTGAACTTCGTGATCTGCAACTTCTCGCCGTCGGGCGGAAGGGTGGTGACGGAAACGTGGTGGCTCATGCGGCGTGAAAGGAGGGAAAGCTTATTTGGCTGAAGCAGCGGTTTTAGCAGCGGTCAGAGCGTCCTTGACGGCAGGTTCAGCCAAGGGGGCGGTGCGGGAAAGACCCAGAGTGCGGACCCAAGCGACGATGGCCCAGCGTTCTTTGACCGGAATGCTGGCTCCGTAGCCACTCATCAGGCCTTTGCCCATGTTGATGGTATTGTAGATGCTGCCGTTCGGGCGGTAATCGGGGGCCTTGGGATCCACAAAACCGGGGGCGTGGAAATTGGCGATATTGGCGATGCCATACTGGGAAGTGATCCCTTTGCCGTCACCTGCTTTGCCATGACAGATGGCGCAGTTGATGTTGAAACGCTCCTGGCCCAACCGGAGGAAAGCTTCATCCACCTTGATTTGTTCCGGAAAGCCCTCTCCCCAGAAATCGCCAATGTGGCCGGAGTTGTAATAGTCGGTGCCGTGAGTGAACCCGTAGGTTTGATAGGCCCCTTCGGCGACGGTTTTGACGGGGATGGAGAGGCCCATGGGAACCGTGCCCACGACGGGTTTGCGGGAGCCGACGCCATCCGCGAAGAAGGCATTGGAGGACTGGCCCTTGACCTTGGCCTGCTGGTCCATGTCGTTGAAAATCTCGATGGGTGTGTGCGTGAATCTATCGCCACGGAAGCCGGCGAAACCGATCACAAGCACGATGGCCAAGAGATAGGCGAAGAAAAAGTAGCGCATGGGGCGGGGAGGTCAGGAAAATTGGAAACGGAAAAAGAAGGGCACTAGAGTTCGTCTTCGACGAGTTCGATGTTGGCACCGCCAAGGCCGGCCAGGAAAGCTTTGGTTTTCTCCGGGGAGAACTTCGGATCGCGGGCTTCGATGCAGAGGAAGAACTTGTCGTCGGAGAACTTGCCGAAGTTCTGGGAGTTGAACAGGGGATGATGCAGGCGGGGCAGCTTCATCATGATCAAGCAGGTGAAGAGGGCCGTGAAAGCCGAGAAAAGAATCGTCAGCTCAAACATCACCGGGAAGAAGGCCGCGATGGTGTAAATATTGGCGGGCTTCGCCTGCACGACGGTCGGATAAATCACGACCTGGGTGAGGAACTCCAACAGGAAGGCAGTAGTAATTCCTATAATCCCGCCGATGAGGACGAAACGGGGGAGAATGGAGCGGGGGAGCCCCATGGCCTCGTCCATCCCGTGGACGGGAAATGGGCTGTGGACGTCCCAGCTGGAATAGCCGGCAGCGCGGACCTGCTCGGCCGCATGGTAGACATCCTTCGTCGAGGAAAACTCCGCGAGGTAGCCGTGTACGCGTTTCAATGGGGTGCTCACTGGATTGGAAAATTAGAAAATTGAAAAATTGAAATATTATAGAGATCCTGGTCAAGCGGGTGCAGCACCACTGGGGAGGGGAGCGCTGGCAGGGGCCGGAGTCTCGTGGCGGTCTCCTTCGTAAACCGGGGCAGGAACAATATTGTCTCCTTTGGTTTTGGAAGGATCGTAGTGAGGGTCGGCCTCGGGAAGCACCCCTTTGATTTCGGCAATGGCGATGACCGGGAGGAAGCGGAGGAAGAGCAGGAAGAGCATCATGAAGAACCCAAAAGTTCCGATGAAGGTCCAGATTTCGACCCAGGACGGATGATACATATCCCATGCGCCTGGCAAGGCATCGCGGGCAAGGGTCGTGCAGATGATCACAAAACGCTCATACCACATCCCGGCATTGACGAACATGCAGACAATCATTACGACGAGGAGGTTTTCCCGCATCTTCTTCCACCAAAACACCTGGGGAGCGATGACGTTGCAGAAGAACATGGCGTAGTAATAAAGTGTGTATGGGCCAAAAAGGATGCGCCATTTGAAGGCATCGAACTCATACAAGCTGCCGGAATACCAGGCGATGAACAGTTCCATCAGGTAAGCGTAGCCAACGATGGTGCCGGTGAGCAGGATGATCTTGGCCATGTTGTCGATGTGCTTCATCGTGAACAGGTCCTGCAGCCCGTAAATCTTCCGCACCGGGATCATGAGGGTGAGCACCATGGCGAAGCCGCCGAAGATCGCACCCGCTACGAAATAGGGAGGGAAGATGGTGGTGTGCCAGCCAGGAACCACGGAAGTGGCGAAGTCAAAGGATACCACGGTGTGCACGGAGAGCACCAGCGGAGTGGAAAGGGCGGCGAGCAATCCGTAGGCGATTTCATAGTGGCGCCATTGGCGGTTTCCACCGCGCCAGCCGAGGGCGAACAGACCATAGGCGATCTTGCGGATACCGGGTTTGCAACGGTCCCGGAGGGTGGCGAGGTCAGGCACCAAACCGAGGAACCAGAAGACCACGGAAACGCTGAAATAGGTGGAGACCGCGAACACGTCCCACAGCAGCGGTGACTTGAAGTTTTGCCAGATGGCGTTGCTGTTTGGGATAGGGGCGAGGAACCAAGCCATCCAGACGCGTCCGACGTGCAAGGCCGGGAACAAACCGGCGCACATCACGGCAAAAATCGTCATCGCTTCCGCCGCACGGTTGACGGCGGTCCGCCATTTTTGGCGGGTGAGATACAGAATGGCTGAAATCAGGGTTCCAGCGTGGCCGATCCCAATCCAGAACACGAAGTTGGTGATGTCCCAGCCCCAGGCGACGGGATGGTTCGGCCCCCAAACGCCGACGCCGGTGGAAACAAGGTAGGTGAAGCAAAACGCCATCACGGCGACAAGGGCGACACAGGGAACGATGATGAACCACCAACCTTTGGGTTGTGGGTTTTCCACGATGCCGCAAATACGGTCCGTGACCCAGCTGTAGGAGCGGTTGTTCAGCACCAAAGGCTCGCGGAGGAGGACCTTCGCGTGGGAAGGACCGCCGGCGTGCGGGTGATGGGAGTCGTGTGCGGCTTCTGCCATGGTGGGATGGAAGTGGGGAGTAAAAAAGAGTGGGAAAACCGCTTAGTGGTGGGCGGGGGCGTGGCCGTTGAGGGCAATCGGTCGGGTTTTGCTGCCTTGTCCTACTTTCTTGGCCTCGCGGGGGCTGGCAGCGATCAATTCCGGATTCGGGTTTTTGATACGGGCCAGGTAAGTGGTGCGGGCGCGGACGGAGAGGTAACCGAGCAGCTCGTAGTTCCGGGAATTGGCCTTGGCTTTCACCACGTCGCTCTCCTTGTCGAGAATGTTGCCAAAGTGGATCGCTTCGGCGGGGCAGGCTTCCTGACAGGCGGTTTTGACGCCGTTGGCCGGGATGCGTAGGTCCTGCTTGGAAATCTCGAGGGTCTCGTCGTATTTGCCCTGCTCGCGGGACTTGTCCTTGCGGGCATGGGAGCGGGCGTCGATGCGGGCTCCTTCGATCCGCTGCAGGCAGTAGGTGCACTTTTCAATGACCCCACGCATCCGGACGGTGACGTTCGGGTTCTTTTGGAGTTTACCGAGTTCGGTATCGCCGCGGTCGCCAAGAGGCCCGGCGTAGAGGTTATTGAACTTCAGGCCACCGATGGATTTCTCAACGAGCGGGTTGCGCTTGTTGTAGTCGAAGAAGTTAAAACGGCGGGCTTTGAACGGACAGTTGTTCGCGCAGTAGCGTGTGCCGATGCAGCGGTTGTAGACCATCACGTTCAGTCCATCCGGGCTGTGAACCGTCGCGTTGACGGGACAAACCGTTTCGCAGGGGGCCGCTTCGCAGTGCTGGCAGCCAACCGGCTCGACGAGCATGGAGGGATCGTCCATTTCGTCTTCGTTCCAGACGTTATCGTCGCTGAAGGGAACGTTTTCCACCTTGCGTCCATTGCCAGCAGCGTCCGAATCGAGATCGGTGGCAAAATAACGGTCCATCCGGATCCAGTGCATTTCACGGCCCCGGATGACCTGGTCTTTGCCCACCACAGGAATGTTGTTTTCGGATTGGCAGGCGACGAGACAGCTGGTGCAGCCCGTGCAGGAATTGAGATCAATGACCATGCCCCACTGGTGGAGGTCGTCATTGAGGTGGGGTTCGCGGGTGCCGTCTTCTTTTTTGGCTCCAACCGGTTTGTAGAAGGTGAAGGCGTTTTCTGCTTCCTTTTCCTTTCGGCCGCCGTGGAGGTTTCCATCGGTGCCCTGCTCCATCACAAAATCCGCTTCCTGCTTCCAATCTTCCTGGGTGCCTTCGCGGACGAGAGCCCGGCCATACATGCTGTGGTGCTCCTGGGTGACCCCAAGCGGCCACACTTCTGTGATTTCCTTGTGATCTGTCCACTTGTCAAGTCCTTCGGTGACAGTGCTCGGGAGGAGGGAAACTTTGGCACCTGCCGCAAAGTAGGGGGTGGCTGAGGTGCGGAGCCCGTAGACATCAAAACCAGTCCCCTGCCCGACCCGGCCGGGACCTTCGGCCCCGGTGCCGCGTTGGCCGTAGCCAACCGTGAGGGTGACCGCGTAATCCGCGTGGCCTGGAATCACGATCACGGGATAGTAGCGGACCACTCCACCGATCTCGACAGAGATCACGTTGACTTTATCAACGGCCTGGAGGTCGACTTTCAGGTCCTTGGCGGTCTTGACGCTGATGAGAGCGGCATTGTCCCAAGTGACTTTGGAAACGGGATCCGGCGCTTCCTGGAGCCAGGCGCTGTTGATGTAGCGGCCGTCGGCAACTTTGGCACAGGGAAGGAAGGTAAGTTCCATGGCCGCAATGCTTGGCGGGGCGACGTCCGGAACGGAGGCTAAAGCGGAAAGCGGGGCGGCGTTGAAGCTGGCAGCAGCAGCCGGGTAGGCAGTGTTTGCGACAAAACCATCGCGCAAAGCATTATTCCAAAGATCGTCGTTGGAACCGGCAACCACCGCAGCAAAGGTGTCGCGGATCAGTTTGTAACCAGGACCGGGATCTTCCACCGTGCCCATCGGGGCCGGAGCCATGGAAAACTCCTTGGCGGGAGGGGTGTCTTCGTTGGAAAGCAGCGCGTTGAGCAGCTCATGATCGCTCACCCCGCCGAAGAGGGGCAAAATCATCGGCTGAACGATGGAATAGGTGCCTTCGAAGCCGCGGGTATCGCCCCATTGCTCAAGATAATGCGTCGCAGGAACCGCCCAGGAGGCCTTGCGGGCAGTCGCGGTGCGGTGACGGGTGCTGTGAACGATGACCGTCTTGATCGAGTCCTGGGCGGCAGGCCACTTCAGGTCGGCAGGGGCTTGGAAGGAGGGATCGGCTTCGCTGACGATGAGCAGGGTATCGACCGTTCCAGCCAAGGCGTCTTTGGCCAGATCAGCGAGAGAGCCGGTTTGGGCTGCGGTGACGCCGGTTTGTTTCAATTCAATGGTCGCACCAAAAGCCCCGAGGGCTTGGTTGATCGCGGCGGTCAGCAGTTGGACAGCTTCGGGTTGCTGGCTGCCCGCAATGACGATGGATTTGCCTTTGGCGGCGACCAAGTCAGCGGCGGCGGATTTCATCCAAATATCGTAGTCGTCCCGACCGGCCTGATAACCAGCGGTTTTCACCGAGGCAGCGGCAGCGGTGAGGGCAGCATCGCCCATGGCGGCTCCGATCAGTTCAGCAAGTTTGGCCGCGACCTTGATCGCCTGGCTGGCATGGACGCGCATGCGGTGATCCGCCATACCGCCCGTAATCGTGTAATTGCTTTCCACCGCGTAGAGCCGGTTCATCGGGTCCGCGCTGGTGTTGGCTTTCCGACCGGACATGAACTGGCCGACGGACTGGCCACCGACGCGGTCGAGGCCGAGGAAGTCGCTATCGAGCGCGAACACCCGGTCCGCCTTGTCGAAATGGTAAACCGGCATCACGCCATCCGCGAATGCCTTGGTATAGGCTGCACGGACATTGGCGGGACCGAAGGCCTCGTAACGGTGCACCTTGGCGGCGGGGAATTTCTTCTGGAGTTCGCCGATGAGGCGGAGACGGGTCGGGGAAACGATTTCATCCGTCAGGATGGCGAGACCTTTTCCACCAGCGGCAGCGAGTTCCTTCTTTTTGGTGTCGAGGAACTTGAAGAAGTCGTCCCTGGTGGATGGTTTGCCAAAATTCGAGTAAGCACGGGCGCGGTCCGGATCATACAGACCGAGCACGGAAGCCTGAGCCTGGGAATCCAATCCTCCATTGCTGTCGGCATGGAGCTTATTGCCTTGAAGGTGGGTGGGCCGGCCTTCGGAAGTGTGGACCACCATAGGCGTGCCGCCACCGGCGCGGGGCATGGCGGTGGCGTAGTAGAGAATTTTGCCAGGAATGACCCACTCGGGCATCTTGGAATAAGGTTTCAGATAAGTCTCCGGGCGGCGGCAGGAGGCGAGGCCAAGTCCAGCCATGGCGGTGCTGGCGCTCATCAGCTTGAGGAAGGTGCGGCGGGAGGTTTCCATCTCCTCTTCGTCCTTCATGTATTCAGCCCCGTCCTGGAACTCGCGGTCCTGGAGGTTTTTGGAGGTTTCGGAACCGGTGAGTTGCCCCAGACTGGTCCAGTAGCGCTTACCGGTGGTGGGTTCTGGGGGATGTTGCCAAACGCGTTTCATTGAACAAAAAAGGGGATAAGGGGTGCGGGACGGGCGGGGTTGGCTTAGCGGTGACAGCCGGCGCAGTTGACCGGGGGTTCGATGTGCCAGGCGTCTTTGAGCTTTTGGCCCATTTCCTGTTGATCCTTGCCTTCAGATTTGGCCGTCCAATCGAGCTGGGCGATCTTGTCCATCGGGCCGAGGGTGTCTT
>Ga0114967_10001937_pt1 | contig 17388 bp, 15 predicted proteins | sample M_130628_MF_Meta_FD_92639 | JGI IMG/M metagenome (GOLD analysis project Ga0114967, IMG submission 92639) | Freshwater microbial communities from Lake Montjoie, Canada to study carbon cycling - M_130628_MF_MetaG | ecosystem: Environmental > Aquatic > Freshwater > Lake | place: Lake Montjoie... | reverse complement strand
CGCGCCAGAGCGCATGAGCGGAACAGGGTGCTGCACCCAGCGACGAAGGAAGGTGTCGCGCTGCACGCCCGTGAGGGTGCGGAACGGCGCAGCCACGCCACCGATCATCAGTGCCCCAGTACGAGAGTCGAGGAGATTGAGGATGAGCCGGAGCTGGCCGTGGAGGCTCGGGTCGACGACGGTCGCGAGTGCCTGTTCGGCCGCCGCAGCGCGCTTGGGGCCGCCACCTGCAACGAACCCTTCAGCAAGGGCGGCAAGGGTGCGCCGCTGCGCAGGGGTGAAGATCCCATCAGGCTGCTTCGCGGCGGTTCGTGCAGTTCTGCGCTTCGGCATGGGGCGTAGTGTGGACGATCTCCCGCGCTTCTGCTGACGTGGAGCGCCTGCTGGGGTACGATCGCAGCCGTTGGCGCGTGGCCAAGCGGTAAGGCACCTGCCTCTGGAGCAGGGGATCCTAGGTTCGAATCCTAGCGCGCCAGCCAACCCCATCCCCCCACCTGGAGGGGGCTATCGTGCGGCGAGCCAGTCGCCGAGGGCTGTGACGAAGCCTGCTGGATCCTCTTCAAACGGCACGTGGCCGAGACCCGGGAGCACCACGTAGTCGGCCTGCGGAAGTACCGCATGGAGCGCAGCCCCGCGATCGAGCGGCACCCAACTGTCTTCCGCCCCCCAGAGGATCAACACGGGCGGCAGATCGACACCGCCATCTGCGTCGCCGAGGATTGCGCTGATCGAGCGAGGGAGTGCGTTCGCTGCGCCATCGCGAACGATCCCGAGGAGGGCGAGGTCCCAGTTCTCTAGGTGGGAGCTCGCCGCATAGCCCGCAATTGTTGTTGGCGTTGCGACGCTCTTCACGGCAAAGGCAGAGCTGAGCAGCTCGCCGAACAGGGCGTCGCTAAAGAGTGAGCGCAGCGCAATGCGTCCAATGCGGCGCACCTGTGGGACGGCGAGGATCGTTGCCGTCGACGCACCGGCGCCTGGCGCCCCACTCGCTGCACCTGGCTCCACGATCGCTGCATCAATGAGTGCAACGCCGTCGATGCGTGCTGGCGCAAGTTCTCGCATCCACGCGACGACGTTTCCGCCCATGCTGTGTCCAACAACGACGGCGTGCTCAATGTGTAGTGCATCCATCGTTGCTAAGACGAAGCGCGCCTGGTCTTCATGCGCGTAGCTGCGCGACCAGGTTTTTTCTGAGAGTCCAAAACCAGGAAGGTCGAGTGCAACCACGTGCCATCCCTGCGCCGCAAGCGGCTCCATGACGGAGCGCCAACCGAACGTGCTGCCGCCAAAGCCATGCACCAGCACGAGTGCAGGGTCGGCTGCATCACCCGCCTCTGCGACGACCGTCTCAAGCCCGCTCACGGTGATGACGCGCGCGGCCGGTGCAGCGGCGGTGGGGATCAGTGCCGAACGCGTTGTCGCTGTTCCGGCGGGAAGATCGATGAGGAGTGGCAGGAGGGCAAGGATGAGTACGAGGCGGACGAGTCGCCCAAGCAGACCAGCAATACGTGCGCGCATAGGGGGAGTATCGCGTATTCGGGCTGCGGTATCATCGGTGCATGGCACGTGCGCGCGTTCTCTTTCTCTGCACGCATAACTCCGCCCGCTCGCAGATGGCTGAGGCGCTCCTGCGTGCTCGAAGTGAGGGGAGGATCGACGTCGAGAGCGCCGGAACCGTCGCCACCCTCGTTCGGCCGCTTGCCCTGCAGGTGCTCTCTGAGTTGGGGATCGACGCATCTGTGCAAACGAGCAAGACCCTTGAGCGATTTATCGACGAGCCGTTCGACTATGTCGTCACCGTGTGCGATGCGGCGAATGATGCGTGCCCGACCTTCCCGAACGCCGGCGCTCGCGAGCACTGGTCACTCCCCGACCCATCCAAGGCCACGGGGAGCGAAGAGGAGCAGCGTGCCGTCTATCGAGAGGTGCGGGACGAACTGGAGATTCGCGTGATGGATCTCCTGCGACGGATCGACGCGAGCGCTTAGCGGCGCCCTCGCTGCAGGCGCACCATCTGCGCCTTCGCGATCAAGTCCTTCGGGAAGTCGAGCAAGATCGGCTCATAGCCGAGTGGGATCTCCATGTGGAGTCCGGCCTTCGTGAGCTTGCGCACCAGCGTGAGCTTCTCCATCTCGTCGGGTGCAACGAGGCTTACCGCCTCGCCGAGTGCGCCAGCACGGCCGGTTCGGCCGATGCGGTGCACGTAGTCTTCAGGGTCGAACGGGAGCTCATAGTTGATGACCGCAGGTAGCCCCTCGATGTCGAGGCCGCGCGCAGCGACGTCGGTGGCAACCATCACGCGCGCCTCGCCCGCCTTGAATGCGGCGAGCGCCTTGTTGCGCTGTTTCTGATCCTTATCGCCGTGGATCTCAACGACGGTGTGACCGTCGCGATGGAGGAAGTCACCAAGTCGATTCGCTTCAACCTTTCGATTGACGAAGACGAGTGCCTGCTCCCACGGCCGCGTGCGCAAGAGATCGCTGAGCAGCGCACGACGTCGACGATCGTCGACCGCCATGATCACCTGGCGTACGTTCTCGTTCGTCTGGTTACGCCGTGCAACCTCAACCGTTACTGGATTGATGAGGAAGTCTTGTGCGAGCGCACGAATCGGCTCGGAGAATGTTGCCGAGAAGAGGAGCGTGTGACGCTTCTTCGGAATCAGCGCAAGGATGCGCTTCAGGTCGGGCATGAAGCCCATGTCGAGCATGCGATCGGCCTCGTCGAGGACGAGGATCGACACTTGTGAAAGGTTCACCGTCTTGCTGCCAGCGTGATCAAGGAGGCGACCAGGAGTTGCGATGAGGATCTCAACGCCGGCCATGAGCATCTTCTGCTGGGGCGGCATCGGTACGCCGCCGTAGACCACGCCGCTGCGGAGCGGGAGGTACTTACCGTAGGCGGCAGCATTCTCAGAGATCTGCACGGCGAGCTCGCGTGTTGGGGTGAGCACGAGGGCGCGCACAGGGTGGCGGGCCGGGCTCGGCGATGGGGTGGCGAACGGTTTGAGGAGATGCAAGATCGGGAGGACGAACGCGGCGGTCTTCCCGGTGCCGGTCTGCGCTGCGCCGAGGAGGTCGCGCCCAGCGAGGACATGCGGGATCGCCTGCGCTTGAATTGGGGTCGGCTCGGTGTATCCCTCGCCTTCGACGGCTCGCAGGATCTCAGGGGCTAGTCCAAGTTCGGAGAAAGTGGGCATCTGTCCGATCAGCGTACCCGAGAGTGGCGCCGAGGGTGCGATGATCGGGGAATGGAAGAGAAGCAGACCCTCCTCGGCGCCCTCGCCCCCGCAGCTCCGCTGGCGGCGCGCATGCGCCCAACGAGCCTCGATGAGGTCGTTGGCCAGGTCGCCCTGGTTGGACCAGGTGCGCCGTTGCGGCGCCTCCTCGACCGTGGCGAAGTCCCGTCGCTCCTTCTCTGGGGGCCACCAGGGAGTGGGAAGTCTACCCTCGCCGCCGTGATTGCCGCTGCGGTGCGTGCCGTGCCAACGAGCCTCTCTGCCACAAGCGACGGCGTCGCCGAAGTACGCAAGGCAGTTGCAGCAGCAGTTGAGCGCCGCGCGCATGGCGAGCAGACGCTCCTCTTCATCGATGAGCTGCATCGCTTTAGTCGCACGCAGCAAGATGCCCTCCTGCCGCATGTGGAGGCGGGAACGATCATCCTGGTTGGCGCAACGACCGAGCCGCCCCCGCGCGCTATCTCTCCGGCGTTGCTTTCTCGATTGCGGACCTTCCGACTCGCGCCACTCGGCAACGATGATCTAGAGCTCCTGCTGCAGCGCGCACTCGATGATGCGCGCGGATACGCCGGCACGTTGCAGGTTGATGACGATGCACGGCGACAGCTCGTCGGCTACGCATCGGGTGATGCGCGCCGACTGCTCACCCTGCTTGAACTCTCGGCACTCATGACGCCACGCGGTAAACCCGTCACTCCGAATGAGGTGCTCATCGCTGCGCAAGATCGCAGCCTTCCATACGATCAGTCGGGCGTCACCTCTGCGCTCATCAAGAGCATTCGCGGCAACGATCCCGACGCGGCGATCTGGTGGCTTGCAACGGCGCTGGAGGGTGGCGAAGATCCACGCGTTATTGCGCGTCGACTTCTCGTCTCTGCGTCGGAGGATGTTGGGAACGCCGACCCCGCCGCACTCCCACTCGCCGCTGCAGCAGCGCAGGTTGTGGAACTTGCGGGATCGCCCGAGTGTGACTGGGCCCTCGCACAAGCGGTGACGTATCTCGCTTCTGCACCAAAGTCGCCACGCGCCGGCGAGGCACTCGGTGCGGCGCGCGAGATGATCGCGACACGCGGGCAACTCCCCGTTCCGGGGCACCTACGTGCGGCTGCAAAAACCTACCGCTCGCCACACGGCGAGGGCGAGCCGTTCGATCTCGAGCAGCGCTATCTCCCTGATGGGCTCGAGGGGGCCCGCTTCTATGAGCCGTCGGGGAGTGGGGGAGAGGCGCGACTTCGTGACCACCTCGCAACCTTGCGGGCCGCGCGCGCAGGGAAGAAGAGCTCTTAGGCGAGACCGTGCGCGAGCAAGAGCTCGCGATTGCCGAGGATCTCGGCGGTGGGACCATCGGCAACGATCACGCCACCATCGACCACGATGCTGCGCGCAAATGCAGCGCGGGCGAGCTCAAGATCGTGCGTGCTCACGATGAGCGTCTGCGTCAGTGATGTGAGGAGCTCGATGAGCTCGCGACGACCGCGCGGATCGAGGCCCGCCGACGGTTCGTCAAAGACGAGGATGCTCGGGTTCATCGCGAGGACGGTGGCAAGCGCTACGCGCTTGCGTTGACCGATTGAGAGGCGCATCGGCGCGCGCGTCGCAAGGTCGAGCGCACCGACGGCGGCGAGTGCCGCTTCGACGCGATCATGAATCGCTACGGGCTCCAGCCCCATATGCGTTGGCCCAAAGGCGACGTCGTCCCAGACGGTCGGGCTAAAGAGTTGGTCGTCTGGATCCTGGAAGACAAGTCCAACCTCAGCGCGAACGCGACCGATCGTCTCCTTACCAACAAGCAAGCCTGCAACATGCACACTGCCGTGTGCGGGCCGATGAATGCCGTTGAGGTGCAGCATGAGGGTGCTCTTGCCGGCACCATTCGGCCCGAGCAGCGCAACCTTCTCACCGCCAGCGATTGCAAGATCGATCCCGCGCAACGCCTCAGTGCCGTCGGGGTAGCGGAAGTGGAGATGAGTGATCGAAACCGTGCCGTCTCCGGTGGGCAAGAGTGGCGTTGCATGTGCATGGTCGTGCGCATGCGCGTGGGGAATCGGTGTTCCAGGGTGGCTGTGCACGTGTTCGTGTTGGTCGCTCATTACATCACCTTACAGCCGCGGCACGACTTGACCGAATGCGCTGAGCGCGAGGAGGAGTGCGACTGCAGCGAGCACCTTCACGCCGAGATAGCGATCGGCAGTGGGGAGGGATCCCGTTGAGAGTGAGCCCGTTGCGCCGCGCGAGAGTGCCGCCTCTTCGACCCGTGCCGCACGCGCATAGGCGCGCAAGAAGAGCGAACCAACAAGGTTCCCCGTGGTACGTGCGCGCCAAGCGATGCTGCCGCCGACCCGCTCGCCGCCAACCCCTACGGGGCTGACCGAGCGTGCGGCGCGAGCACGCAGCATGCGCTGGGCCTCGTCGCGGAGGAGCTCAAGGTAGCGAATCGTCAGGCCAGCACTCGTGGCGATCGCATCCGGGAGGCGCATGCGGCGGAGCGCCACAACGATCGTGGGGGCATCTGCCGTCGCCACGAGCACGATCGACGCCTGCACGCTGATCCATGCCTTGAGCAGGGCGCTCAGCGCGATGCGCAGCCCGACGCCCGAAACGTGGAGCGAGAGCGGGCCGACGAGCCCCTCCCAGATCACCTCGTCACTTCGAATGAAGATCAGTGGAAGTGCGGCCAGAACAAATGGGAAGACGATGCCACCGCGCCGCGCGAGCGTGAGCGGCGCAATGCCACGCAGGGCTCCGGCAGTTGCGACAAGGAGCCAGGCGGCGGCCATCGCGACGTAGGCGCCTGCAGGCATGAGGGCAACAGCAAGGATAAAGGCGAGTGCGGCGATCACCGTGGCGCGCGCGTCGACCTGTCCTGGGACGCGTGCCATTACTGGCGACCTCGACGCGCTGCGATGCGGCTTAAGAGCAGGATCGCTGTGAAGATGATGCCAACGCCAACTACTGCAATAAGGAGCGTCCCAGTTGCGCTATCGATGCCGGGGATCGTATAGCCGGGGAAGAGTTCAAATGGGGGCGTGTTTGCCGCGGTATGAAAGCCGAGCGTGAGTGCAACGCGCTGGAGCCCGTCGGGGTCGGCTGAAGCGAAGAGCGCGGCAAGCGCTGCAACGAGGAGCGAAATTCCCGAGCCAACAAGGATGCGTCGCGTTGCCGATGCGCGCGTGGGTGCGCCGAGTGTGAGGAGGTCGGGTGCAGTTGTTGCAATGAACGTGAGCGCAGCGATCGTGATGAGCCCCTCGCCGATGCCGATTAAGGCATGAATGCCGAGCATTGCGGGGAGACCAATCGACACATCGGTCGTTCCCGAGAGGCCGAGCTGTAGCGTGGTGACACCTGCACCAGCCATTACGGAGAGCCAGCCGGCTACCCCTGCTGCTGCGATCGTCGCAACGCGACTACCGCCGAGCGCGGTGGCAATGCTCCGTGCAACGAGCGCACCACCGAGCGTACCGATGATGCCCATATTGAAGATGTTGGCGCCAAGCGCGAGAAGGCCGCCGTCTTGAAAGATGAGTGCCTGAATCCCGATGACCGTGGTCATCACGATCGTTCCCGCCCACGGCCCGAGGAGGTAGCCGGCCAGCACGCCGCCGAGCAGGTGCCCACTCGTGCCAGCGGCCACCGGGAAGTTGAAGAGTTGCGCGGCGAAGATGAAGGCGCCAACGATCCCCATAAGGATCGGTCGCTGCGCAGCACTCGCCTCGTCGCTCGATGCGCTCAGGCGACGGAGCGCGAAGCCCACGATCGCCGCCGTGGCAACCCAGAGGGCGAGCGCCAGCTGGGGGGCGAGGAAGCCGTCGGGGAGGTGCATGGTATGGATCACCTGGTGAGTCTATCGCAACACGTTGCAATAAGCATCGCGTATCCTTTTGCCATGACCACCCCAGTGACGAGCGCGCTCGCAGCACGACTCCAGGCGGCGGTGAAGGCGCGCGGCCAGCGTTGGACCGAGCAGCGGCAGCTGATCGCCGATGTGCTCGCCGCATCCGATGGCCACGCGACCGGGGCTGAGCTCGTGGAGCGCGTTCGTGCGCAGGATCCGAGCGCCACCCCATCAACGGTCTACCGCACGCTCGACCTGCTCGAGGAGCTCGGCTTCGCCCGACACCACCACGGGGTTGACGGTCGCGAGACCTATCACCTGGAGGAGGTGCTCCCGCACGGCCACCTCCACTGCCACACGTGCGGCGCGGAGGTGGAACTCGACGCCACAGCGGCGGCACCGATCCTTGCGGCGATCGAGCGTGCCACGGGTTTTGCCGCCGACCTTGATCACCTCGCGCTCCAGGGGCGCTGCGCCAGCTGCCGCAGTGCCGCGCCGCGCTAGACTCCTTGTTAATGGTGCGCCATGCGTACCGCTAGGTAAGGAGGCTCCCGTGGCCGAGAAGTTGAAGATCACCTACGCGACACTCTCTGACTCGAACGAAGAGATCCACGCCGGCTACGAGAAGGGGCTTGCCGAAGCACGAACCCTGCTCGGCGGGAGCTACGGGAACTTCGTCAATGGCGAGTGGAGCACCGGTGGTCCCACCTTCGAGAAGCGCACGCCAATCGACGGCTCGCTTGTCGGCACATTCAGTAAGGGCGATCGCGAGACTGCAAAGCGTGCCATTGCTGCTGCGAAGGCCGCCTATCCCGCCTGGTCGAAGCGCCCCTGGCAAGAGCGCGTCGCGTTGATTCGCGCCGCCGCCGAACTCATTAGTGATCGCCAGTTCCTCTACTCCGCACTCCTCTCCATTGAGGTGGGGAAGAACCGCCTCGAAGCACTCGGCGATGTCGAGGAGACGGCCGACTTCTTCCGCATCTATGCGGGCGAGGTCGAGCGCAATAATGGCTACGTGCACGCAATGGGGAACCTTGGCGATGCCAAGGTTGAAACCAAGACAGTGCTTCGTCCCTACGGCGTGTGGGGCGTGATCAGCCCGTTCAACTTCCCGTTTGCATTGATGGGCGGCCCAGTTGGCGCCGCACTTGTTGCCGGTAACACCGTGGTTCTGAAGCCATCGTCTGACGCACCGCTTTCGGCAGTCCTCCTCGCGCGCGCAATCAAGGATGCCGGAATTCCTGATGGTGTCTTCAACATGGTGATGGGGCCAGGCGAGAGCGTTGGCGCAGAGCTACAAGAGAACCCTGATGTTGCAGGCATGACGTTTACCGGATCATCCGATGTGGGGATGAAGCTCTACCACTCGTTTGCGAAGTCGTATCCGAAGCCGGTCATCGTCGAGATGGGCGGAAAGAACCCGACGATCATTTCGAAGCATGCCGATCTTGAGAAGGCCGCCGAGGGCGTCATGCGCTCCGCCTTCGGCCTTGGCGGGCAGAAGTGCTCCGCTAACAGCCGCGTCTACGTTGACGCAGCGGTGCACGACGCGTTTGTCGAGAAGCTCGTTGAGAAGACAAAGGCGCTCAAGGTTGGAGATCCAACCGTTCGTGGCGTCTTCCTCGGGCCAGTGATCAATGCGCGCTCGGTCGACACCTTCTTGGCTGCATGCGAAGAGGCGAAGCGAGACGGGACCATTGCTGCAGGTGGCGGGCGGCTCACCGACGGCGATCTCTCGAAGGGCTTCTACGTAGCGCCAACGATCGCCACGGGCCTTGCGGCAACGCATCGCCTCTTCCGCGACGAACTCTTTGTGCCGTTTGTCGCGGTCACGAAGGTGCGCTCGTTTGAAGAGGGGATCGCCCTGGCGAATGAGAGCGACTACGCACTAACAGCCGGCTGCTTCACGGAAGACGCTGGAGAGATCCAAACCTTCCTCGACACGATCGATGGCGGCGTGATCTACGTCAACCGACGTGCGGGCTCAACGACCGGCGCCTGGCCGATGGTGCAGCCGTTCGGCGGCTGGAAGAAGTCGGGCACGACGGGAAAGTCGGGCGGCGGCCTCTACTACGTGGCGCAATATCTGCGCGAGCAGAGCCAGACCATCGTTCGGTAGGGCGATCGCCTCGTATACACTCTGGATAGATCCGATACAGGCAAGGAGGATGTAATGGCCATCGCAGAGAAGCCGGACACCTGGCCCGCGAGCCTGCCACACCTGGTCACGAAGGTTCCAGGGCCGAAGGCGCTCGCGCAGGTCGCTGCAGACCAGGCGGTCGTCTCGAACAGCCTCCCGCGCGCCTATCCATTTGCACCCGTCCGCGGCCGAGGGATGGGCGTTGAGGATCAAGATGGCAACGTCTTCCTCGACTTCTGCGCCGGCATCGCCGTGAACTCCACGGGGCACTGCCACCCACGCGTCGTTGACGCAATCGTTGCGCAGGCGCAGCGACTACTGCACTACAGCGCCTCCGATTTCTACGAGCAGCGCTACCAGGAGCTCGCCTCTGCGCTCGCCGCAACGGCACCATGGAAGGGGCCGTCAAAGGTGCTCCTCCAAAACTCCGGTACCGAGGCGGTAGAGGCATCGATCAAGCTCGCTCGCTACATGAGCGGTCGACAGTGGATCGTTGGCTTCGTCGGTGGCTTCCACGGACGTACGCTCGGCGCACTCACCCTCACCAACTCGAAGGCGAAGTACCACGCACACTTTGGACCACTCGCCCCTGGCTTCCTCCATGTGCCGTTTGGGAGCGAGGGCCTCGACGAACTCGAGGAGCGCATCATTGCGAAGACGATCCCGGGTGACGAGATCGCCGCCTTTGTTGTTGAGCCGGTCCAGGGCGAGGGTGGCTACCTCGTTCCCGACAAAGACTTCTTCCCGCGCCTGAAGGCGATTGCCGATAAGTACTGCATTGCAATCGTCGTCGACGAGGTGCAGTCTGGTGCCGGTCGCACGGGGAAGATGTGGGCGATCGAGCACTTTGGCATCGAGCCCGACATCGTCGCCGCTGCGAAGGGACTCGGCTCAGGGATGCCGATCGGCGCGGTCATCGCGAAAGAGCATTGGATGCGCTGGAAGCCCGGATCGCACGGCTCCACCTTCGGTGGGAATCCTGTCGCAGCTGCGGCAGCACTTGCAACACTCGACGTCATCCGCGACGAGAAGCTCATGGAGAATGCAACGGCACGTGGCGCACAGGCGCTGACCGGCTTGCGCGCCGGCCTTGCCGGCAACGCGCATGTGACCGACATTCGCGGCATCGGCCTCATGATCGGCGTGGATTTCAGCAGCGCCGAGATCGCTGCCGAGGTCGAGGTCGAGGCATTCGAACGCGGACTCCTTGTGCTCACCTGCGGCGATCGCGGGGTACGCATGAGCCCGCCACTCGTGGTGAACGCGACCGAGATGGAGACCGCTGTTCGCATCTTCTCTGAGGCCGCCGCGGCTGTTGCCGCGCGGCACTGATCGCACCCGCGCATGCGGGAGCACACGCGCAGCAGCACGGTAGGTGGGTGAGTCAATGAGTAGCAAGCTTGTGAGCATGCGCGAGGCGATTGCAGCGCATGTGCACGACGGCGACACCGTTGCGATCGAAGGCTTCACCCACTGCATCTCGTTTGCGGCGGGACACGAGATCATTCGCCAGAAGCGCCGCAACCTGACCCTGGCGCGCATGACCCCCGACCTGATCTACGACCAGATGGTTGCCGCCGGGTGCGCGAAGAAACTCATCTTCAGCTGGCTCGGCAATCCCGGAGTCGGCTCACTTCACGCGATCCGTCGTCGCACCGAGCCCACAGCACTTGCCGCAGGTGAGAGCCTCCTTGAGATTGAGGAGTACAGCCATCACGGCATGGTGGGTCGCTATGTTGCTGGCGCGCACCGCCTCCCGTTCTATCCGCTCCGCAGCTATTCCGAGAGTGATCTCCCAAAGGTGAACCCGCTTATTCGGAAGGTCGCAAGCCCGTACGGCGGTGAAGAGATCTGGGCGGTGCCGCCACTCAACCCCGACGTCACGATCATTCACGCGCAGCGTGCCGATGCTGAAGGGAACGTGCAGATGTGGGGGCTGCTCGGTTGCCAGAAAGAGGCGGCCTTTGCGGCGCGACGCGTCATCGTTGTTGTCGAAGAGATTGTGCCAACAAGCGTGATCCGCTCAGATCCGAATCGCACGATCATTCCAGGACTCATCGTTGATGCGGTGGTGTGCGAGCCGTACGGTGCGCACCCGTCGTACGTGCAAGGAGATTACGACCGAGATAACGCGTTCTACCGCGAGTGGGACGTGATCAGTCGCGATGCAGCAGCAACCGAGGCCTGGCTCCAGGAGTGGGTCTACGGCGTGGAAGATCGCGCCGCCTATGTGGCGAAGTTTGGTGCCGACTACTTCACGCGATTGACTCCGCCGCCCGCGCCGTCTGGCTCTGTTGACTACGGAGATTACCGATGAGCGAGCAACGCCCGGCGAGCAAGAGCGAGCTGATGGTCGTCGCTTCGGCGCGCGCCCTTACGGGGAAGCGCGTCTGCTTCGTCGGTGTTGGCCTGCCGAACATTGCGGTCAACCTCGCGAAGCGCACCGTTGCACCGGAGATGGAGCTCGTCTACGAGGCGGGTGTCTTCGGCGCCAATCCTGCGCGCCTCCCACTCTCGATCGGTGACCCAACGATCGTGACCGGCTCGACCGCAACGGTCTCAATGCACGACCTCTTCGGCCTCTACCTGCAGGGTGGCCGCATCGACGTTGGCTTCCTTGGCGGCGCGCAGATTGATCGATTCGGAAACCTCAACACCACAGTCATCGGCGCATATGACGCGCCAAAGACGCGCCTCCCAGGATCGGGCGGCGCCTGTGAGATCGCAATCAATGCCAAGGAGATCCTCGTCATCATGCGCCAGAGCACACGCAGCTTTGTGCAGACGCTCGACTTCCGCACCTCGCCAGGGAACCTTGGCGGCGCGGACGAGGCGGCAAAGATTCGCGCGGCACAAGGCTGGGGTGGGCGCGGGCCAACCGGCGTGATCACCGACCTCGGCGTCTACGGTTTCGATGACGATGGCGAGATGGTCCTGCGCAGCCTCCACCCGGGCGCAACCCTCGAAGAGGTGCGCGCCTCTATCGGTTGGGAGATTCGCATTCCGCACGATGTTCCTGCAACGCCAGCCCCAACCGTTGAAGAGTTGCGCCTCATTCGCGAGGAGCTCGACCCAACAGGCGCATACGTTTCATGAGCGACGGGAAGATCTTTAGTCGTGGCGGTCCGCTCCTCCCACGCGCGGTGCGTGGCGAAGGCGCCTACATCATTGATGCGTCCGGCCGTCGCTACCTCGACGCTGCAGGTGGAGCGATCGTCGTCGGGATCGGGCACGGGCGCGCCGATGTGGCCGCAGCTGCGGCGGAGCAGATGGGACGCATCGCCTATGCGCATGGGAGTGCCTTCACTGCCGATGCGCTGGAGTCATGGTCGAGCGAGGTCGGGCCACTCCTCCCAATCCGCGATGCTTCGCTCTACCCAGTGTCGGGTGGGTCAGAGGCGGCTGAAACAGCGCTGAAGATGGTGCGTGCCTACTGGCTCGCCAAGGGCGAGACCGAGCGAACCGTTGTGGTGAGCCGCTGGGGGAGCTACCACGGCAACACGCTCGGTGCCCTCGACCTCTCGGGACGCAAGGGGCTGCGCCGACCATACGAGCCGTGGCTCGGTCGCTTTGAACACGTCTCGGCACCGTATCCGTATCGTGCTGGGCTTGATGGCGCGAACGCAATTGGCAGCGGTGCTGCCGCAGTCGCCGAACTCGACGCACTCCTCGCACGCGTTGGCCCTGGCCGCATCGCTGCGTTTGTCGCTGAGCCGATTGTCGGCGCAACGCTTGCAGCTGCAGTGCCACCCGATGACTACTGGCCCGCCGTTGCCGCATGGTGCGCGCAACACAACGTGCTCCTCGTTGCAGACGAGGTGATGACGGGGTTCGGTCGAACCGGCACCTGGTTCGGCGTTGATCATTGGCAGGTGAAGCCAGATCTGTTGCTCGCAGCAAAAGGTGCAACAAGCGGCTACTGGCCATTCGGGTTCGTCGCGGTGGCACCCCACGTTGCAGAGCCGATCCTCGCCAGCGGGTTTGTACATGGCTTCACCTACAGCCACTCACTCCCCGGTGCTGCCGTTGCACGGGCGGTCTTGAAGATCTTGCGCGAAGAGCAGCTCGTTGATGCCTCAGCAGCTCGCGGCGCGCAACTCCATGCGGCGCTTGCCACAGAACTCGCAGACGATCCGTGGGTCGGCGAGATTCGCGGGCGCGGACTCCTCCTCGGCATTGAACTCGTTGCCGATCGCGCTACGAAGGCACCACATCCACGTGCCGCGCGCGTCACCGAGCGGATCATCGCCAGCGCGAAGCAGGCTGGCACTGAGGGGCTCCTCCTCTATAGCGGAACCGCCCAGGCGAACGGCATCGATGGCGATCAGCTCGTGATCGGGCCACCTCTCATCATTGGCGACGCAGAGATCGAGCGCATCACCGCAGGCACCGCCGCAGCGATTCGCGCTGTACGTAAGGAGCTAGCCGCGAGCTGAACTACTGCGCGGTGATCTCCAGCGTGATCGCGACGTTGCCCGCGAGCGCTGCAGAGATCGGGCAGCCGCTCTTCGCCCCCTCGGCAATCTCAGCAAACTTCGCCGCGTCGAGCCCCGGAACGGTTCCGTGCAGTCGCAGTGCGGAAGAGGTGACGCGCCAGCCAGCCTCAACCTTTTCAAAGGTGACGGTCGCTTCTACCTGCAACTGCTCTGCCGGTGTGGTGTTTCGCGCCAGGGCGCCCGAGAGTGCCATTGCGAAACATGATGCGTGCGCCGCAGCGAGGAGCTCCTCAGGAGAGGTAACCCCCTCATGTGCCTCGGATCGACGCGGCCAACTCACCGGAAGGGCACTCAATGCGCCGCTCTCTACGCGCGTAATTTCGCCGCGCCCCTCGAGAAGTGTTCCGCTCCAGGTTGCGTATGCCGTTCGTGTCGTCATTGTTTACACTCCTTAACTTTTCTGCTGGCAGCGGCTTTGCCGCCCTTGCGTAATACTAGCGAGAATGGCGTGGGAACCCCCGCGCGTAAGAAGCGCTGGAGGTCACCGTGTTCTTCCTCACAAAGCTTGCCGTTACGAAGCGAAGCGTAACGATCCTCATCGCCCTCGCAATCTTCGGCGGCGGTGTAGCAAGTTGGGGGAACCTGAAGCAGGAGCTCCTGCCAAATATCGACTTCCCAATCATCACAATTATCGCCCCATATCCTGGCGCCGGTACCGCCGATGTTGCCGACCAGGTTGCTGAGCCGATCGAGGCTGCAATCTCTGGCGTCTCCGGCATCGAAGCGTTGCGCTCGGTCTCAACGACCGGCCTCGCCTTCGTCTCTGCGCAGTTTGCATATGGCAGCGACGTCAAGGAGATCCTGCGCCTCGTCCAGGCGGGCATCGATGGTGCGGCGCTTCCTGCAAGCGTGGCCCCCGTGGTCCGCAACTACAACATCAACTCAGCCTCCGTTGTGATTGCCACCCTCGCGCCGAAGGGGACAACCACGCTGACCGAGCTTGCAGCCCTGGTCGACGCAGAGCTCATGCCAAAGATGCGTGCGGTGAGCGGCGTCTCATCGGTCGATCTCTCTGGCGGCATTGAGCAGCAGGCCTATATCAAGTTGGATGCAACCAAGATGAACGCTGCTGGCGTGAGCATGCTGCAGGTTCAGCAGATCATCCAGGCGAACAACCTTACCTATCCAGGGGGACAGCTCCCAACGGGCGGGACACTCGTTCCCGTCTCGGCAACGGGCCGCTATACCTCGATTGCACAGCTCCGTAACCAGATCGTTGGTGGCGGCGCGAGCCCCCTTGGCGTGCCATACGTCATCCGCCTACGCGACGTCGCAAGCGTCTCGCTCGCCCAGGTCCATACAACCGGCTGGTCTGAGACGAACGGGGCCCCGGGCCTCTCAATTAGCGTTGGCAAGTCTGCCGCGGCGAATACCGTAACGACCGCCCGCGACTCCATTGCGGCGATCGATACATTCGTTAACGCACACCCAGAGATGGTGGAGAGCTCCGTGGTGACCGACTCATCGGTCTTCATCACCGACTCAATCGACTCACTCATGCGCGAGGGAGGGCTCGGCGCCGGGTTTGCCGTCCTTGTCATCTTCCTCTTCTTGCTGAACCTGCGATCCACGATCGTTGCCGCGGTGAGCATTCCGCTCAGCCTCTTGACGTCGATCATCTTGATGTCGGTCACGGGGATCACCATCAACATCATGACCCTCGGAGGCCTTGCCGTTGCCGTGGGCCGCGTCGTTGACGACTCGATCGTCGTGCTCGAAAACATCTACCGCCACAGGAGTGAGGGGGAGCCGATCGGCGAGGCCGTGCTGAACGGCACGCGCGAGGTTGCGTCTGCGATCACGAGCTCCACGATTACGACGATCGCGGTCTTCTTGCCGCTCGGCGTTGTGGGCGGGATCATCAGCCAGTTCTTCCTCCCATTCGCACTCACGGTGACCTACGCACTGCTCGCCTCGCTGGTGGTGGCGCTCACGGTTATCCCAGTACTCGCCTACTTCCTGATCAAGGTGAATCCACGTGCCGTAGGAGCACGGCGAACAGTTGGCGCACGACGCCAGGCCAAGGTTACGGAAGAGATCTCCATTTGGGGTCGCATCTACCTGCCAGTGTTGAGCCTGGCCCTAAGCCGCCGTGCGACGAAGGTCGCAACGTTGGCCATCTCCTTTGTCCTCTTTGTCGGTGCAACCTCGCTCGTCGGACTCATCCCAACACAGTTCCTCAATAGCGGAAGCGAGAAGATCCTGATCATTACGGTGAACCCACCGCTGGGAACGAATACGCAGGTGGTGCTCGACCGGAGCCGCGAGGCATACGATCTCCTCAGTACGGGCGGTTCTGTTGAACTCGTCACAACGTCGATTCCAGGAGAGAACGCAACCGGCACGCAGACACTCGTTGCCGCCACAACCGGGCGCGCACCAAACGCGGCGCGCATGACCGTTCGACTCCTCCCAGAGGCAGATCTCGCCGCCGCCAAGGGGCAACTTGCGGCGCTCCTTGAGCCAATCGGTGGCCAGGGCTGGACGGTCACGATCGAGGAGACCGGCTTTAGTGCTGGCACGAACGCGATCTCCGTCGTTATTACGGGCACGAACACGAGTGCCATCGAAGCCGCATCCGACCTTCTCGTTGCAACGCTTGGAATGAACGGCGATCTTACGAACGTCAAGAGCGACCTCGTCAAGGCCGGGCGCCAGATTGAGGTCACCGTTGATCCGTCGAAGGCGGCAGCGGTCGGTCTCTCTGCCGCGCAGATCGCTGGCGAGGTGCGAAACCTTCTTGTCGGCTCAGGTCTCGGCCAGGTGAGCATCGACGCAGAGAAGGTTGACCTCTTCGTGAAGGTCAACAGCAAGGGTGTCAACACGCTTGCCGATCTTCGTAACTACATCGTAGGGAGTACGGTAAAGGTGCCACTCAGCGCCGTCGCAACGGTGAAAGAGATCTCTGTTCCATCGAGCATCACCCGCATCGATCAGTCCCTTGCAGCAAATGTGAGCGGTGAGATTGTTGCCACCAATGGTGAAGCAGTCAACGTTGGCGCAGTTAATACGGCGGTGAAGACTGCCGTTACAACACTGCAGGATGCAGGCCAGCTGGACAGCGTCTCCGTGCGCCTCGCTGGTGTGACCGAACAGCAGAACGAGTCCTTCAGTGGACTCTTCCTTGCGATGGCGGTTGCGATCTTGCTCGTCTACCTCACGATGGTGATCGTCTTCAACTCGCTTGTTGATCCGCTCGTCATCATGTTCAGCCTGCCACTTGCGGTGATTGGTGCCTTCCCAGCGCTGCTCATCACGAATCGACCGATTGGCATCTCGGCCCTCATCGGGTTCCTCATGCTCATCGGAATCGTCGTGACCAACGCAATCGTGCTTCTCGACCGCGTGGAACAACTCCGGCACGAGGGCGTGCCAACGCGTGAGGCGCTCTTGCGTGCTGGTGCAACCCGCGTGCGGCCGATCCTCATGACGGCAGTTGCAACCATCCTTGCCCTCCTCCCGCTTGCAGCAGGACCGAGCGAAGGCTCGATCATTGCGGCGGAGCTCGGCACGGTGGTCATTGGTGGACTCCTCTCCTCGACACTCCTGACACTCCTCGTCGTCCCAGTGGTGTACAGCCTCGTGGACGGCCTCAAGGAATCGCTCAGCGGCAAGGGGAAGGGACGGGCGAGGGCGAGAGCCTAATCCTGATACGCTTAGTCGGGATTAGCTGGGGGTGCCT
>Ga0114967_10001935_pt1 | contig 17395 bp, 4 predicted proteins | sample M_130628_MF_Meta_FD_92639 | JGI IMG/M metagenome (GOLD analysis project Ga0114967, IMG submission 92639) | Freshwater microbial communities from Lake Montjoie, Canada to study carbon cycling - M_130628_MF_MetaG | ecosystem: Environmental > Aquatic > Freshwater > Lake | place: Lake Montjoie... | reverse complement strand
CGGCAAGTCGCTTTTGACGTCTACCTCTGCAGTGACTTTGACGTTGGGGAGTGGCGCGGTTTTTAGCGGTAGCAACATCCAGATTGGCAGCAATGTCACCCTGAGCATCAGTGCTGGAGCTACTTTGCCTGGCAGCATCGAGGTGCTTTCTGGAGGGAAGCTGACTTTGGCGACTGGTGCTGGTAACGTGTTTGGCTCCACAGCGAAACTGACTATCACCGGTGGTTCTGTTGATTTGAAGGGCAACACGGTAAGTTTTGGCACGTTGGCTATGGCGGGTGGTTCACTCACCAGTTCTGGGAGTTCTGCAACCATTTCTTATGGAACGCTGACTGGGGGAACGACAAATATTTCGAATGTGACACTTCCGAGTGCGGTCGTCATCACCAGTACCATTCTTGCTGGGGGGACGTTTAAACAAATGGCAGGAGGTTCGCTTGGAGGAACTTTTTCGTCAGGAACGTATTCCCAAATTCTGCTTCAACCGACTAGCAGCGGGACCATTACGTTGGATGGTACCGTCATAGCGGGCACTTCGGTCATCGCCTCCAGCGGTTCCGGTGCCCTTACATTGCAGGTGCAAGCGCCCGTCCTGACGCCGTTGTTCGACATCCAGAGTGGCGTAAGCGCGACGCTGTTATCCGGCGCCTCGCTTTCGACCACCGGTACGCTCCAGGTCGGCGGCAATGTTGGATTGGTTGGGCAAAACTTAGTGGTCGGCGCATTGAGCTTGAACGGAGGCAGCCTCACGGGCGGGACTTTGACGGCGGCAAGCATTGCAGCTGGAACTGGGACTGTGACAGCTGTGTTAAGCGGGCCGGGGACGTTTACGAAGACTACCGGCGGCACGGTTACGTTGAGCGGAGCCAACACGTTGTCCGGCCTGATGGACTTGCAGGCGGGACTCGTGCAACTGACGGGCAGCGGCTCACTGACGACGGGTTCGCTCAATGTGAGCGGGGCGACGTTGGATCTGGGTGGCGTGAGTCGCGGGGCGGGTTCACTGAATTTGACTGGCGGGAGTGTAACCAACGGTACATTGACGGCAACGGCGCTCAACCTGCAGAGCGGCGTAGTGACCAGCGTCTTGGCGGGCAACGCAACTTTGAGCAAGACGACGCCCGGATTGGTGACATTGAACGCGGTCAACACGTTGTCCGGTAGCGTGCAAGTCTCCGCTGGAACATTGCAGCTTGGGGACGGCCAGTCGCTGGCTGCGGCGAGTTTGGTTCAAATCACAGGCGGTTCTATGACGTTCGGTAGCGCGGTGACGGCGGCGACGCTCAAGAGCCTTGCGGGCAATTTATCGTTGAATAACGTCTCGGGAGGTTCGGTGACACTGACTCTCGCCAACGACGCTGCCACTACGGAGTCCGGCAGTTTGACTGGCGCGGGTTCTTTGGTGAAAAGCGGCGCGGGTAATCTGACGCTTTCGGGGGTGAACAGCTACACCGGTTCGACCACTGTAAATTCGGGCATTCTGACGACGGGCACTGGTGCGCTTGGGAATAGTGCGATCGTCGTCAACAACGGCGGGACTTTGAGCGCGGCAGATTTTGGGTTGACCGCATCTTTGACGGTTAGCGGTTCGGGCAGCGCGACCATTTCCAATAGTGGAACTTATGGAGCGGTCGCTAACGCTGGCAGCGTGGCGTTTACCGGCTCCGGAACGACAACATTGGGTAGTTTGAGCGGCGCTGGTCAGACCAGGTTCAGTGGCAGTGCAATTCTCAATGGTTCGGGAGTGAGCGCAGGTTCTGTAGCCGCCACGAATAGCTTGAAGCTGAACACGCTTGCCGGCGGTTTTGTTTCCGCAGGAGCGCTGGACATCGGTACCTTAAATGGGGGGAATGCCGTGGCGACCACCTCTGCAACGTTGTCCACCATGGCGGGTGGCTCGCTTGCGTTGAATAGCGCCGCCGCTACTTTCACTGGCTCACTCACCGGAGGGACAATTTCCCTCAGTAATGCGGCCTCCCTGACCGTGAGTACCGGAAGCTTCTCTGGAACTCTTCTGGGAACTGGTACGTTAAACAAAAGCGGCAGCACTGCCTTCACTCTGAATACGGTTCCGGACAACACCGTTGGAATCAACTTACAAGCAGGAACGCTCAACGCCGGCAACTTGCTCTCCGGCTCACGCAGCATCACGCTTGCCGCCAATACGCAATTGGGTGTCACGCTTTCCACCGGAACTTTCTCCGGCACAGTGACGGCGTCGGACGCAACCAGTGCGTTAAGGCTCAGCAGCAGTGCGCCCGCGACGCTGACACTGGGAAGTAGCGCTATCCTCTCCGGCTCGATCACGCTTGCAAGCGCAGGCGTCACTCTAAATCTCGCTAATGCTGGGGTAAGTACGTTCGCCCCCAGTACGAGTCTGACGATTGTGAATGGAGGATCCCTTATTCTCGGACCGTCGACGACTCAAGAAGTGGACCTTTCCGCACTCAACCTCGTTTCCGGATCACTGTATCTTTCGGGAAATGGTAAGATTTATTATGATAACAAGCCGTCCTTCCTGACGGATTCCAACCTGCTCGTGTCTGGCACAAACGTAGTGCTCAGCGGAAGTGTTGGTTTCGACACCCTGACGCAGGGAACCCAGACGTCCACCGGCACCTACCAGTTTTACGCCGGCCGCGTGCAACTCACGGGAGGCACGGCTGTCAGTGCCACGCTGCTGAAGTTGGACCCTAAAACTGCGACCACCACGATCCGTCTGGCGTCTGGGACGTTCTCACAGGCTATTCTCGCGGGAAGTACTAGTGGCCAGGGCGTAGTATCTGTTGAAGGACAAGTCCTCGCAGGCAGTTACGGCAACTCCGCCGGTGTGACGACGATTCTTACCAACGCGGGATCTCTTCTCACAGGCACGTCATCCGCGACGCCGACGGCCATCGCGAACTCCGGCACTTTGAAGATTTCTGTCACAGATGCCCTGAAGACGGTTGCTAACGTGATCTCAGGAAGCGGCACTTTGGAAAAGCTGGATTCCGGAACACTCGTTCTCTCTGGCGTGAATACGTACTCCGGCACGTCGACGCTTTCCGCTGGGGTATTGAAGTTGGGAAATGCCGCTGCACTTGGGACGGGTTCTATCGCGTTTAATGGTGGTGTGCTGAACTTCGGGACAGTGACAGTGGATCTTTCCAGTCGATTTGGCAGCGTATTAGGTTCCAACTCGGTTGCGGTCGATACGAACGGCAACGATGAGACGTTTGGTTCGAGCATCACCGGGACGGGTGGGCTGCGGAAATTGGGCTCTGGAAGTCTGATTTTGACTGCAGCAAACACCTTTACGGGTGGGGTCGGAGTGGAGGGCGGAATTTTAATTTTGGCGTCGGCGGGCTCTCTCTCCGCTGGCAGTGTCACTATTGGCACTGGAGCGGGCTTGTTATTCGCGCGAAACGATGCGGCGAACTACGCGGGTAACCTTTTGGGCGCTGGAAGTATTGCGCAGGCTGGTGCTGGGGCTTTGACTTTGACGGGTTCGGGTAGCGAGTTCACGGGAACCTACGGGTTGTATGCAGGAACTTTGGTGTTGGGCAGCAACTCAGCCATGACGTCTGGAACGCTCGTTTTCCATGGTGGCTTATTGCGGTATGTGAATGGTGTCACAACGGATGTGTCTCAAAGAATAGCACCCTTGAGCAGCGGTTCGGCGGCTATCGACACCAATGGGAATTCTGTCACGTTTGCTGGCTCGTTGAGTGGCACGGGCGGCTTGGTGAAGTCCGGTTCGGGTAACTTGACGCTTGCTGGTAGCAATACTTTCTCGGGCGCGACGGTCGTCAACGCAGGCACCTTGACTACGGGCACGGGGGCATTGGCGAACACCGCCAGTATCACGGTGGGCGCAGCGTCACTCAAAGCTGCCGATTTTAGCGCCAATGCATCTCTTTCTATCGATCCGACAGGGAGCGCGACAGTTTCCAACAGCGGCTCTTATGGCGCAGTGAGTAATGCAGGAGTGGCCGCCTTCAATGGGGGGACAGTCACTTTGGGCAGTCTTTCGGGGGTTGGTGCGACAACTTTTGCAGGCAATGCACGGATCAGCATAGGCAGCATCTCGGGTGGTTCGGTGGCCGCAGCCGGTTCGTTGCAGGCGAACGTGGCAGGCGGTACCGTCTCGGCGGCAAGCTTGGCGGCGGGAACTTTGAGTGGCGGCTCAGTGACGGTGGCTGGTGGCGTCAGTGCGAATCTCGTGAGTGGTGGGAATGTGTCGGTGGGCGGTGTGGCGAAGTTGGATCAGGTGAGCGGCGGGAACCTAGCGTTGAGCAGCGGCACAATCAGCATCCTCAACGGCGGTACAGTGGCGGTGGCCTCAACTGGCACGTTGACCGTGAACGCTGGCAGCTCGAACAGCGTTATCTCCGGGAGTGGTTCTTTTGTGAAGGATGGCAGCGGCGCGCTCGCTTTGAATTCGGTGGGCGGCTTGGCTGTCACTGGCAAGGTTACGGTCAATGCTGGAACTTTGAACGTGGTGGACTTGGCAGCGAGTCAGTTGACCGTGAACAATGGTGCGCAGGCCTCCATTTCTGCCGCTGGCACTTACGGCGCGGTGAGTAATTCGGGAATCGCCGCGTTTAACGGGGGGACAGTCACTTTGGGAAGTCTTTCAGGGAATGGCGCGACAAACTTCCTAGGCAACGCCGCCATTAGCGCGGGCAGCATTTCAGGCGGTTTGGTGACCGTAACCGGTTCTTTGCAGGCGAACGTGGGAGGCGGCACCGTATCGGCTACCACTTTGGGAGCAGGTACGTTGAGCGGTGGCTCTGTAACGGTGTCAGGTGCGGCTTCGGCGAACGCGGTCAACGGCGGCGCCTTGACGGTCGGCGGCTCGGCGGCGTTAGGCGTAATCGGTGGCGGGAACGTCAATTTGAACGGCACGACGAGCGCGGTAGCGACGCTTAATGGCGGCACGGTAACGCTAGGAAACGGGGGTACGCTGACGGTCACTTCGGGAGGATCGAGTGGCATAGTTTCCGGTAGCGGTTCGCTTGTGAAAGACACCAGTGCCACATTGGGACTGACTTCGCTTTCTTTGGCTAATGTCAGCGTCAAAGCGGGAACACTCAATGTCGGCGATACGGCTGTCAGTGGGTTACTAACGGTCGCCTCACAGGGCAAATTTGGTGCGTCGGGCAATATCTCGTTGGGTGGCGCTTTAGCAAACGAGGGTGTGGTTTCATTCACGGCATCTGGTACTGTGAATCTGGGGAGCCTTACGGGCGCCGGGTTGACGCAGTTTACAAACAGCGGAAGCATTGCTGGCGTTGGAGTGGTGAGTGGTTCGGTTACGGCTGGGAATCGCTTGCAACTTGCGACATTGAGCGGCGGCTCAGTCAGCGCGGCGAACTTGGTGCTGGGCACCCTCGCTGGCGGGTATGCGACGGCCGGTTCTGCGGGCACTATCGGCTCTATGACGGCGGGTTCGTTCACCCTGAACGGCGGCTCCGCTTCTGTGGGTAGTCTCACTGGTGGCACAATCGCTCTAAATAGCACTGCGCTGTTGAGTGTGGTGTCGGGCAGCTTCTCGGGAAGTGTGAACGGAACGGGGACCCTTTCCAAAACAGGCGATGGCACGCTGGATGTGCGCAACGCAGATATCTGGAACTCCATCAGCCTGAGCGTCCTTGGTGGAACTATGCAGGCTACCAACAGCAAATTAGTAACCAGCACAAATGTTACTTTGAGTGGGGGGACGTTGGCGTTGACCCTTCAAACTGGCACTTATACGGGGACAGTGACGGCGACGGACAAGACTGCTGCTCTTAATTTGTCGAGCACCGCGCCAGTGACTTTGAGCCTGTCTGGTTCTAATGCGAAGCTAGACGGCGCGATCACGCTGGCTAACTCGGGAATCACGCTCGACTTTTCAAATGCAGGCACCTCTCCGTTTGGGAGCAATGCGAGTCTCATTGTGTCAAACGGAGGAACGTTGGCTCTGGGCACAACTGACGCCAATCGTGAACTTAATTTCAATACGGTTACTCTAGTTGGCGGTTCTCTGACGCTTTCAGGTACAGGAAAGCTGCTTTACGACACTAAGCCTGCCTTTCTGACGGACAGCAACACGCTCATCAGTGGCACGAATGTCATCGCGAGCGGTGGCATTACCTTTGACGTCCTCACGCAAGGGACGCTCCTCTCAACGGGTACGTATCAGTACACGGCTGGTCGGGTGCAGCTCACCGGAGGCACGCTTTTAACTGCCAACCAGCTTTTCCTGGATCCGAAATCAACCGCGACGACCATTCGTCTGGCGGGAGGAACGTTCGCCCAGTTTGTCGTAGCAGGCGGCACGAGTCATCAGGGGACTGTCTCTGTAGAGGGACTGGTGTACGCGGGCAGCCTCGGCATCGCCTCCGGCGCAACCACTGTTTTGACAGATGCGGGAACGTTGTTGGCGGGAACGGCGTCCGCAGCGGCGACGCCAATTATTAATAGTGGTACGTTCCAAGCGTCATCCATTTCTGGAATAAAGACCATCGCCAATGTTATCGGGGGCTCAGGATCCTTCGAGAAAGTCGGCTCAGGCACCCTCGTGCTCTCTGGGAGCAGCACGTACACAGGTCCAACGACGCTGTCCAATGGCCTCCTATCCATGAGTAACAGCCTTGCGCTCGGGACTCTGGGGAGTGTGGTGTTTAAGGGCGGCACCTTGCAGTATGGCTCGGGTGTGACAACGGATCTTTCCGGTCGGATTTCCGGTAGCACGAGCAATCTGGCCATCGACACAAATGGTAACAATGTCACCTACGGCACGGGATTGAGTGTGACGGTTGGGTTGTTGAAACTCGGGAGCGGAGCGTTGACGTTGAATGCGGCCAATACGTTCTCTGGTTCGGTCAGTATTTCTGCGGGGACGCTTGAACTGGCTGCGGCAGGTGCGTTGGCTGCGGCAAATGTGGACATTGCATCCGGCAGCTTGTTGCGCTTTAACCGAGCAGATGCGGCGAGTTTTGCGGTGAACTTCAGTGGCGCGGGTGCCATCGAAAAGGCCAACATAGGCGCCCTGACGCTTAGCGGTTCAGGGAATGGATACACAGGGATTTTGAGTTTGAGCGGCGGCACGTTGGTCTTGGGTAATGCGTCGGCTTTGAGCGGCACGCTGGCCTTCAAGGGCGGCGTTTTCCAGTACGGCGCAGGGATCACGACTGACATTTCTTCCGGCATCGCGCCACTTACCGGTGGTTCAGCACGGATTGATACTGGGACAAATTCAGTGACGTTCGCGGGTTCGTTGAGCGGCACGGGCGGCTTGGTTAAGAGCGGAGCGGGCAACTTGACGCTCTTGAGCGGTTCGAACACTTTCTCTGGAGCGACCGTGGTCAACGCAGGTTCTCTGACGACGGCAGCAGGAGCACTGCCCAGTACACCGTCGATTGCGGTCAATGGAGCCGTGTTGAACGCCGTTGACTTCAACTCGGGGGCTCCTCTCGTGGTGGATGTTTCAGGAAGCGCGATTATTTCGGGCACTAGCATTTCCACGGGTACCGTGACGAACTCCAACAGCGTGTCCTTTATCGCAAACACTGGGAAAGTCACGCTGGCCGGGTTGAGCGGCACGGGGACGACTAGTTTTGGCTCTGACGCAAAAATCAATGGCGGCGGCGTGTCGCAGGGTAAGGTAACGGTTGTCGGTTCGTTGCAATCAAACGTGGGCGGCGGGACGGTGACGGCGGCGACGTTCGCATCCGACAGCGTGTCGGGTGGCTCTTTGACGATGTCGGGTAGCACGTCCATCGGCACGGTGAGTGGCGGGACGCTGACATTGAACGGAGCAGCAAACGCAATCGCTGCGCTGAATGGCGGCAATGTTTCGCAGGCCAGCGGCGTCTTGACGGTTCAGGGTGGAAGTACGGCGGGCGGCGTGTCTGGTGGCGGTTCGCTCGTGAAGGAAGGCTCGAGCACCTTGAGCACTGCGGCGGGCGGCTTGACGTTGACGGGCGGCATCACCGTGAACAACGGGACGCTCAATGCGGTGGATTACGCCAGCGCGTTGATGACAGTTGGCGCTTCGGGACGCCTCGCGGTATCGGGCGGTGGGTTGAGCTTGGGCACACTTTCCAATGCAGGCATCGCCAACTTCACGGCGACGACCGGCACGATTACGCTGGCGAGCCTCTCGGGCGCGGGATCCACGCAGTTTGCAGGGAATGCGATTCTCGGAAGCCAGCTCAACAATGGCGTCGTGACGGCTGTCGGTCGCCTCGAACTTCCTACGTTGAGCGGCGCTTCGGTGACTGCGTCGAACTTGGTGCTGGGCGCATTGAACGGCGGTCAGGCGACAGCGACGTCCACCGGTACCTTGGGCACGCTGAGTGGCGGTTCCCTCAACCTCACTGGTGCGCAGTACTCTGTCGGCGTTCTTTCCACAGGCGCGGTGACTCTGTCGAATTCCGCGAAGTTGACTGCGAGTTCCGGCGCGTTCACAGGGTCAATTCTCGGCAGCGGTACTCTAGCGAAGGTGGGCAGCGCCACGTTGACGCTGGGCAATGTTCCGGCGGAAACGATCGCGGTGAGCGTTTTGGGCGGCTCGCTTTCGACTGGCAACTTGCTCACAGGCAGTCGCGCAGTGAGTGTAGCCTCTGGGGCTAATTTGAATTTGACCCTGACCACAGGTTCCTATTCCGGCATTTTGTCGGGTTTGGGTACCACGCTCCTGAGCGGTTCGGCGGGCGCAACGCTCTCGCTTTTGGGCAGCGCATCGCTGGACGGAACCCTCAAGCTCGACGGAGGCAATACGCTCGACCTTTCCTCAGGCAACACCAACAAGTTCGGCTCGAACGCCACGTTAACCATCGCGAATGGCGGCTCTCTCATCGTGGGAAATTCCTCCCAGGAGCTTGAACTCGGTTCCCTGACGGTCAGTTCTGGATCGGTCTTCCTCTCTGGCAACGGCGGCAAGATTCTTTACGATAACAAACCCCTCTTCTTGGGGACATACGGTGACACCGTCACACTCAGCAGTGGCACGACCCTAAACGTGGGTTCCTCCACGGTGACGATTGTCGGCGGGAGCGTCACCTTCGACGTCCTCACTCAGGGGACGTTACTTTCCGGTTCGGTTTCCGGCGGCAGCTACCAGTACACTGCGGGGCGCGTGCAATTGAAGGGCGGCACGGCGATCACGGCGAGTTCGCTGTTGCTCGATCCGAAACTGGCAACAACCACCATTCGCATGAGCGCGGGAACTGTCAGTGGCTCCATTGTCTTGGGAGGCACCAGTCATCAGGGGATTCTCTCTGTGGAAGGCACCGTCACTGCGGGAAGTCTCGGCGTCACCAGCGGCACTACGGCTAAATTCACCCAAGCCGGCTCACTTCAGACGAGCACTGGAACCGCGACCGCTATCGCGAGCAGCGGCTCATTACAGTTCTCCGTCATAGAGGGCTCCAAAACGGTCTCCAATCTGATTTCAGGGACTGGATCCGTGGAAAAAGTGGACGCTGGTATCTTACAAATGTCTGGCATCAACACCTACTCGGGCAATACCGTATTGAGTGGTGGCACCTCAGTGCTTCAAAATGCGCAAAGTTTTGGCACTGGATCAGTGGTCTTTAACGGAGGCGTTTTGCAGTACGGTTCGGGTATGGCGACGGATTTGTCCTCAAGAATCGCCTCCTTGGGCAGTGGTACCACCGCGGTGGTCGATACAAACGGAAATTTGGTAAACTTCGCGACCGGCTTGATGGGTTTAGGCGGCGTTAAGAAGTCGGGTAATGGAACGCTGGTTTAGGCAGGCTCCAATACGTTCTCCGGTGGGTTGCAAGTCGCCGCGGGCACGGTGCAAGTGGGAAGTGGCTCTAGCGGCTCGCTCGCGTCGTCGGCCAATGTGGATTCAGGCGCATCTTTGCGGTTCGCCCGCACGGACAGTGTGACGTACTCTGGCGTATTGACGGGGTCGGGCAGCGTGGAGCAGGCGGGCGCGGGCACATTGACTTTGACAGGGAACAACTCGAGCTTCACGGGTTCGACTGTTTTGTCGAACGGCATCCTGTCTGTAGGTACTGCGCTCGCCTTGGGGACCTCGGGAAGCGTCGTCTTCAATGGCGGCGTGCTTCAGTACGGCACAGGAGTTGCAACGGATCTCTCCTCGAAAATCAGCGCTGTGGGTTCAGGGAAAACGGCGACCATCGACACGAATGGGAACAATGTCGCCTTCGCTACGGCGTTGGCTGGGTCTGGTAGCTTTGTCAAAGCTGGGAGCGGCTCACTGACTTTCAACGCCTACAACGCCTTGGCAACCACCGTCCGGGCGGGGACTTTGGCCTACAATGGTGTTTCTTCCTCTGGCTCCGTGGCGCTAATCGGCGGTGCGGTGGCGTACAACCTCAACGGTGGGACGCTCTCTGGTAATGTTGTTTCCACCTCAGGAACGACGGTGAGCCTCAATAATTCCAACGTCACAACCGGCACGTTCTCCGGCGTTGTTTATGGCGCGGGCAGTTTGCTGGCTTCGGGCAACATTCTTCTCACCAACTCGCAGAAGAACACCGGCGGCGTGACCATCAGCGGCGGCAGTCTTACTTTAGGAACTTCCTCCAATGCCGTGTCGCTGGGGGGCACAGGCGCGATCATTACCCTCGCGTCCGGTGCAACGCTGGATGCGGTCAATGGCTCTCTCGACTCAAGTTCGAGTCTTGTATTGGGCAACGCAACCTCGACGCTCAAACTTGGCGAAGTCACTCTGAGCCTGCGCAATTTCACGCTTTCGGCTGGAACGGTGCTCTCGGCCACTTCCTCGGGAGATGGAGCGAACATTCTAGTGTCTGGCTCCATTTCTATCGGTGGAACACTTCAAACCTCTTACACATCGGCCGATGGGAAGGTTACTGTGGGTACGGTTTCGGTGGGTAAAAGCGGGTTTACCTCTCTGACTTCGACCACCGGCACTTTGAAGGGCTCCGTGAGCGGCGGCTCTTACGACAGTCTGAGCACCACGGTCGCAAGCAACTTGAAAATTAGTTCGGACATCAACGTGCTCGAAGGCGTCAATATCGGCAGCGGCTCCCTGACTTTGACCTCCAACCTGAGCGCGGCCAGCGTTAGCATCGGTTCGGGCAGCGGCGGCGCTGCATTGACTGTCGGTTCTGGGGCATCGATTAAGTCGGACTCTGTGACGTTCACTTCGGGCACGCTCAAGTTGAGCGGGTCCATTGGAGCGTCTACGGAGGGCGGCGGGGTTGTGTCCTTCGGCGGCACGTCCAACGCACAATCGGCGACGGTTACCCTAGATTCGAGCGCGGTGATTACCGCCAAAACCGTCAGTTTCAACAGCGGCTCGCTCACGATGAGCGGTTCGATCGCTGCAAGTGGCGGGGACGTGAGCTTCGGCTCGACCAGTTCGGGGGGCGTGGCGGCTGCCATCACGCTTTCGGGTACTTCTGCGAGCATTGCCGCGACAAAGGTAAAACTCAACGGCGGTTCCAACCTGACCCTCAGCTCGGACGCAGTGAAAGCCCTCGATAATGTAAAAACACTCGAAATCGGTGGAGCAGGCTCCTCTGGTACGCTGACGATCACTAGCGGCACGTTCATCTTGGCGAGTGGCAACACACTGAAAGGGAGCGGAAACATTGTTGGGACCGTTAAAATCGCCGCAGGTTCCGCGTTGAGTCCGGGGAACTCGCCAGGGACGTTGAGTATCGGTACTGCTACTGTGGTGAGCGGCGCATCCATTGTGCTGGAGCATGGCGCGGGTACGAACGTTGACAAGTTGACTGGGACATCGCTGACCATAGCGTCAGGCGGCACAATCTCTTTGGTTGATTACGAGCGCAGTCTTTTGAGTGGTACTTCCTCCTACACGCCTTTCGCGGGAGTCGGAACGCTTACCGCAGGAACTGTGAATGTGATCGTCAGCGTCCGTTTGGGGAATGACACAGGCACCGTGGGCGATAATGGCGTCGCGTACACGATCGCGGAATCGGCCCTTTACTCGGGCACTTATAGCGGCGGCACGATCTCCGTGACTCATACGTCGCTAGCCGCCCGCGCTGCATCAAGCAACTTGTCCGGTAACGCACTCACGATCGCAAAGGCTGTTGATTCGCGTCTAGCCGAACTCGCTGCGAGCGGGACCTTCGCAGTGACGGCGGTGGATCAAATTGGGACGGGCGCCACGAGGGCCATCGCGCTCGCGAGCCTTTCTGCTCAACTCGTCGCTGCAAATCCTTCTGGTTATTCTGAACTCGCCGGACTGAGTACCCAGCGTGTCTTGAATTTGAACCAAGGGATCGTTGACCACTTCCGCTCGTTGCGCGCGGGCCTTTTGGATCCACAGGATTCAAATTTGACGGGCTGGTTGTCGACTTACGGTTCCCGGCAGAAACAAAACGGAAGCTCGACTCAAGGCACGGCAGGGTTCTCCGGCAACACTTGGGGCAGCCTGTTTGGCGTGGAAAAACGCGTGGGCGATTTGACGTATGGTTTGAACGGCGCTGCGGGTCAAACCACGGCGGACTTCCAAGCGTTGACGGGGCACATCTCCACAGACGCGTGGCACGTTGGCTTGTACGCCGTGGCGCGCATGGGCAACGTGGTGCTCGAATCCAACGCACTCGTTGGTCTTACGGACACGACGGCGCGCCGCACGATCGCCGCCACTGGACTGACTTCCCGCGAAGGGAAGCTCTCCGTGAAGGGGACCGAATGGTTGCTCAACACGGGCGCTGCGTTGCCGCTAGTCGTGCCCGGCTCGTGGACGATCACGCCATCTGCCCGCCTCATGGTGCAAGGACAGAATCAGGACGGCGCTAAGGAAAGCGACTTGAGCGGACTCGAAGTCTCGCTTTCGCGACAGAGCACGACGTCTGTTTTGCATCAAACTGGGGTTGAATTGCGCAAGCAGCTTTCTCTCGCGGGCAAGTCGGCAGCCGCCTCGTTGAACACCGACTGGATCCATAATTACAACGCCAAGGGGCGCGACTTGAACATGGCTTTCGGGAGTTCCCCAACAAGCTTCGGCTACAAAGGGTCTGATTCTGGTGCGGACGCCATCCGTGTGAGCGGCGCGTTCGAGGCCGCGTTGAATGGTCGCACTACATTGCGTTTGAGCCTTGATTATCAGGCGCAAACCCGCGCTTCTTCCACCAACGGCTCCGTGTCCCTAGGATACGCGTTCTAATCCGAGCTGGGGGCCTTCAGTTAAACTTCCGTCCTTACATCACCCAACCTCGGGGAGAAGGGACGAGTTAAAAACAACCTGAGACTCCCGTTTTGGGCGTCTCAGGTTGGCGTGCTTAAAAGTTTTGGGCGTCTTCTCCTAGTGCGAATGCCCGCCGTGAACGCGGGACGCCACTTTGAGCCGTAACGCGTTGAGGGCAATGAAGCCTGTCGCGTCGTTTTGATTGTACGCCTTCGTCGGATCGGCCTCCATGGTCGCGATATGCGGGTTGTACAGGCTGACCGGCGACTTACGACCGGCGGCAATGACGTTCCCCTTGTAGAGCTTGAGGCGAACGGTTCCCGTCACGGTCCGCTGACTTTCCTGCACTAGCGCCTGCAACGCATGCCGCTCGGGGGCGAACCAGAACCCGTTGTACACCAACGCCGCGTACTTCGGGATGAGACCGTCCCGCAAGTGCATGACCTCGCGATCCATCGTCAGGGACTCAATCTGCCGGTGGCCGAAGTGTAAAATGGCGCCGCCGGGAGTTTCATACACCCCGCGTGACTTCATGCCGACGAACCGGTTCTCCACCATGTCCACTCGGCCAATCCCGTTGCGTCCGCCGAGGCGATTCAGCACCTTCATGATCCAGTATGGCGAAAGGACGATGTTTCCCTCTGGGTCTGCGATCTGCGGGCCGGAGAAACCTAACTGCGCGAGAAGTTCTGGCAGCCCCTCGTGGCCCACTGCCGTACACACGCCGTGTTCGAAGCTGAGTTGCACGTGCTCGACGCGGTCTGGTGCCTGCTCCGGAGAAACGGAGAGCACATACATCGCGGCGGCTTCTGGCGCTGAGGCATCGAACCACGGGTCTTCTAACATTCCAGCCTCGAAAGAAATATGGAGAAGGTTACGGTCCATGGAATACGGCTTTTTGGCCGTGGCCTGCACGGGAATGGAACGTTCTTCGCAATAGGCGATCATCTCAGCGCGGCCGGGGAACGCCTCGCGGAACCGATCCTGCCGCCACGGAGCGATGACCTCCAACTCGGGGGCAAGCGCCGCTGCGGTGAGCTCAAAACGAACTTGGTCGTTGCCCTTGCCTGTGGCCCCGTGCGCGACGGCGTGAGCACCTTCAGCATGGGCGATTTCCACCATGCGTTTTGCGATGAGGGGCCGCGCAATCGAGGTGCCCAACAAGTACTGCCCCTCGTAGATCGCGTTGGCCTGGATCATCGGGAAGATGAAATCGCGAGCGAACTCCTCACATAAGTTATCGATGTAAATCTTAGAAGCGCCGGTGCGGGCCGCCTTTTCTTCCAAACCATCCAACTCTTCCTCCTGACCCACATCCGCACAGAATGCAATAATCTCAGCCTGATAAGTTTCCTTCAACCAAGCCAAAAGCACCGAAGTGTCGAGCCCACCAGAGTACGCGAGAACAATTTTCATAAAGGTTTCGGATGGAAACAGAGACCGCGCCAACGTCCAACCACTTTTATAAGGCGTAGCCGATTGTGACGAAAATACGCCGTATTCTGTCTTTCGCCGTGACGCCAATTTTCACCGCCCCTATTACAATTTTGGTCGCTCCAGCATCAATATCAGAGCTCGCAAGGTGCTCCACCTGCGTATTCTCCCTGCGCCAGCCTTTACACTGTGCCGCTGCTTGGTACGTTACCCAACTCCTATGCGAAAAGTCATCGCCACCACTGAAGCTCCCGCAGCCATCGGCCCGTATTCACAGGCTGTGGCGGTGGGTAACACTTTGTACTGCGCCGGCCAGATTCCACTGGATCCCGTGACAGGCGAAATGGTTTCCGGCGGGGTTTCCGAACAGGCGCAGCGTGTGCTCGAAAATATCGGCGGAGTATTGCGCGCCAACGGGATGAACTATTCCCACGTGGTGAAAACGACGGTTTTCATGACGGATCTGGCCCATTTTGGCGAGATGAACGCAGTTTACGCCAAGTACTTCCACGAGCCCTTCCCCGCGCGTTCCACCATCCAGGTAGCCGCCTTACCGCGCGGCGCACAAGTGGAGATTGAAGTAATCGCAGTTTCCTAGAACCGTAAGTCCAGACTCAGTTTTTCCATCTCGATGTCAGATCTCTTGCAACTTTTTCGTGAAACGGGCGCTCTTCTCGAAGGCCATTTCCTATTGCGTTCCGGCCTTCATAGCCGTCAGTTTTTCCAGTGCGCGTTGTTGCTGCAAAACACCCAAGTGGCCGCGGAGGTGTGTGGGCAGTTGGCGCAAAAAGCGCGCGACACGGGGGCGACCCGCGTGATTTCGCCGGCGCTCGGCGGATTAATCGTCGGGCACGAAGTCGCGCGTCAACTGGGGTTGCCCCATATTTTTGCGGAAAAAGAAAATGACAAACTCGTGCTGCGGCGCGGCTTTGTGATCAACCCCGGAGACAAGTTTCTCGTGGTAGAAGACGTCGTTACGCGCGGCGGGCGTGTTCAGGAAACGCTGGACATTGTGCGAAAGCATGGAGGCGAACCCGTTGCCGTGGTGAGTCTTGTCGATCGAAGCGGCGGTAATTTGCCGGACTTCGGCTGCCCGTTCATTAGCCTGTGCCAGTTGCAGGTGGAAACCTTCGCCCCAGACCAACTGCCTCCGGACCTTGCCGGCACGCCCGCGCACAAGCCGGGCAGTAAGTAGGTTTTAAACATCTTACCGTATGGGCGCCCTGCGCGCTCCCCATTCTCATGATCCAGTGGCTATTTAAGAAGATTATCGGCTCCAAAAACACGCGGCTCCTCAAAAGCCTCCGGCCGACTGTAGAGCGTATCAACTTGGTGGAAGCGGAGTTCCAAAAGCTCAGCGATGCCGATCTGCGTGAAAAAGTCGAAGAGTGGCGCAGTCAGTTGCGCGGCTTGGGGCCCAACGAACAAGCAAAAGCGCTCGAGCAACTCCTCCCAGAAGCGTTTGCCGCGGTCAAAAACGCCGCACGCCGCCTCACCGAGCGAAAGCACACCTTCGTCGCCTGCGATCAGGAATCGCGCTGGGAGATGGTCCACTTCGACGTCCAGCTCATCGGGGGCATCTGTCTGCATCGCGGCATGATCGTGGAAATGGCTACGGGCGAAGGGAAGACGCTGGTGGCCACGCTGCCGCTCTTTCTCAACGCGCTCACCGGGAATGGCGCGCATTTGGTGACGACCAACGATTACCTCGCTCGCCGAGACGCTGAATGGATGGGACAGATTTACGGCTTCCTCGGAATGACCACCGGCGTCATCCAGCACGACCAATCGCCGGAATTGCGCCGTCAGCAGTATTATTGCGACATTACGTACGGGATGAACTCCGAGTTCGGGTTCGATTACCTGCGCGACAACGGAATGGCTAGCACGCAGGCGCAGCAAGTCCAGCGGGGCCACACGTTTGCAATCGTGGATGAAGTCGATTCCATCCTCATCGACGAAGCCCGCACCCCTCTCATCATTTCCGGTCCGGCCACCGTTTCCACCCATCAATTCGACCGTTTCAAGCCCATGGTCGAGGACTTGGTTCTCAAGCAATCGCTGCTTTGTAACCGACTTTCCGGCGAGGCCGAGGAGCTTTGGAAAAAAGGCGAGACCGAGGAATACGGTAAGACGCTCTACAAAATCAAACTCGGTCAACCTCGCAACAAGGGGCTCATGCGCGCCATGGAGGACGCGGAACGCCGCCGCGCGCTCGATAAGGGTGAGTTGTTTTTCGCCACCGACTCCCACAAAGAGGAGCTTTTTGAACTGAAGGAAGCCCTTTATTTCACCATCGACGAACGCGCTCACGAAGCTGATCTCACCGATAAGGGCCGCACTTTCATGAGCCCAGATAACCCGGATGCCTTCGTGCTGCCCGATCTCATGACGCAGTTCGCCGAGATTGACCAAAATACGGAACTCTCTCTTTCTGAAAAGGCTGAGGAAAAACTCAAGCGCCAAGCCCACATGGATCACCAGTCTGAGCGCATTCACAACATCACCCAGTTGTTGCGTGCTTACTGTATCTACGAGAAGGACGTAAACTACGTGGTCGAAGAAGGTAAGGTGATCATCGTCGACGAGTATACCGGCCGCAAAATGCCTGGTCGCCGGTGGAGTGACGGGTTGCACGGCGCAGTCGAGGCCAAGGAAGGCGTCACTATCGATCGTGAAACGCAGACGCTCGCCACCATTACTATTCAGAATTATTTCCGTTTATACGGCAAACTCGCGGGGATGACGGGAACCGCCGAGACAGAGGCGAACGAGTTCCACGACGTGTACAAGCTGGACGTGGCG
>Ga0114967_10001934_pt1 | contig 17416 bp, 16 predicted proteins | sample M_130628_MF_Meta_FD_92639 | JGI IMG/M metagenome (GOLD analysis project Ga0114967, IMG submission 92639) | Freshwater microbial communities from Lake Montjoie, Canada to study carbon cycling - M_130628_MF_MetaG | ecosystem: Environmental > Aquatic > Freshwater > Lake | place: Lake Montjoie... | reverse complement strand
TAGACAATGTTCGTAAAGCATCAGATATTGCAATGTATGCTGGTGCTGATTTTATCAAGACATCAACAGGAAAAATTCAACCAGCGGCTACCCTACCTGTTACATTGGTGATGTTTGAAGCCATTAAAGATTTTTATTTCAAAGAAGGAAAGATGATAGGCATGAAGCCTGCCGGGGGAATAGCAACTTCTAAAATAGCGCTGCAATATCTCGTAGTGTTACGCGAAACATTAGGCGAAGCCTGGATGAATGCTGATTGGTTTCGCTTCGGTGCAAGCTCACTTGCAAATGATGTTTTAATGCAATTAGAAAAACTAGAAACGGGAGTTTACCAAGGACCTGAATATTTTTCGAAGGATTAATAAAAAAAAGGGCGGTCCCTTAGGTTCTCGAAGGGTGCCCTTTTTCAGTATACTGGAACAATTATTTATCGTTCACTTTCATCTTTTTAAACGTATCATCTTGTAAGCACTGAAGCGCTTTTACTAAGAATACATTAATATCGTTGATAACAACATAGTATGCATTAGTGTCCCAAAGATCACGAGCAATTAAAGCTCTCATCTGCGTATTAATTAATTTCTCAGAAGTTTTAAATCCTGCAGTATCTCGTTTAATATTTTTCTTCTCAGCGTATGCAATAAAATCTTCCATAAAGGCATTCGTTATTTTAAAATCATTCTTAAACTGATAAACATCTTTATATTTACTTAAGAGTTCAGCGCGATGTTCATCGACATAGTTTAGTGTAAAATCGTTGATTGTTCCATTTCTTCTTAGTTCATCATAGTATTTACTACTCATACTTGTATCTAATCCAACAAATACATCAGGCATAATACCACCACCACCAAACACTTCTCTTCCGCCCATTGTTTTGCATTTTAATGAATCGATGAATTTAATGCTATCCGCATGGTATAATTCTCCATGTTGATAGCGCATGCTGATATCCATGTCATAATTTTCATCACCTGGCTCGTAATGTTTTTGAATGCATCTTCCCGAAGGAGTATAATAACGGGCAATGGTTAATCGTACAGCAGAGCCATCAGGCAATGGGTATGGCTTTTGTACCAATCCCTTAGCAAACGTTCTTCTTCCAACAATTAACGCACGATCCCAATCTTGTAAAGCGCCCGAAACAATTTCACTTGCAGAAGCAGACGATTCATTTACCAATACAACAACCTTCCCCTTTTCAAATCCACCTACAGAAGTTGAATAATTATCCTGACGTGGATTGTTTCTTCCAATAGTATAAACCACTTCTTTCCCATTACTTAAATATTCATCCGCTAATTCAATAGCCCTGTTCAGATAGCCCCCGCCATTATCGGTTAAATCCATGATTAAACTTTCAACATGTTGCGCCTTTAGCTTTTCTAATGCTTGTTTGAATTCTTCAACAGTACTATCAGCAAAACGACTGATTTTTATATACCCTACAGTTGGAGTAACCATATAAGCTGCATCTACACTATACAAAGGAATCTTGTCTCTTGTAATTGTAAACGGAATAAGGTCTTTTGAGCCTCTGCGATAGACATCTACTTTTACTTTAGTTCCTTTAACACCTCTAAGCTTTTTTAATACATCATTATTTTTAATTCCAATATTAGCAACACTATTCCCATCAATTTTTACAATCCTATCCCCTGCACGCAGTCCTAGCTTTTCAGATGGCCCCCCTGAAATTGTTTGTGAAATCATAATGGTGTCTTCTAATATGCTGAATTGAACACCAATGCCATCAAAGTTTCCAACCAAAGGCTCGTTTACCTCTTTTAATTCTTCAGCAGGAATATAGATAGAATGTGGGTCAAGCTCTTTTAATAGATTTCGAATAGCATCGTCAGAGATCTTCTTTTCATCAATGCTATCAACATAAGCATAATTAATCATGCTCATTAATGCGTCAAATTTTTCAGCCGTCGGACTAATCTGTGCTTGTACATTTGTAAACGACACTATTAGAAAAATGGTCGTGATTATCAAAGGGGAGTAAAAAGGGTTTTTGTAAATCATGGTAATTGTTTTGAATATGCGAAGTTTAAAAATTTATTGATAAAATAATATTTTGTTAAAATCATTGCTAACAATCTTATTAACGTACGAATCTCGAAAATAGTTCGTGACAAAATAAATTACTATTTACAAATCTACTTTCTTTAACGCAATAATAACCCTATTTTTGAAGGCATTTTGTTTGATAACGGTGCGCCCAAAAAAAAATATTTATGACAACAGGAAAAATAAATGTACAAACGGAAAACATCTTTCCAATTATTAAGAAATTTCTTTACAGCGACCACGAAATTTTCGTTCGTGAATTAGTTGCTAATGCAGTAGACGCTACTGGAAAAATTAAAACATTAACATCGATTGGAGAAAACAAAACGGAACTCGGAAATCTGGCGGTTGAAGTAATTCTTGATAAAGAAAATAAAACACTTACTATCCGTGATCGAGGTTTGGGAATGACGTCAGAGGAAGTGGAAAAATACATAAATCAGATTGCTTTTTCAGGTGCAGAAGAATTTGTAAATAAATACAAAGATCAATCAGAAGGCAATTTAATTGGGAAGTTCGGATTGGGCTTTTACTCCGGATTTATGGTGTCTGATAAAGTGGAAATTTATTCCCGCTCTTTTAAAGCAATAGAAACAGAAGCTATTCGCTGGACCTGCGATGGGAGTCCGGATTATACCATGACAAATGATTCGAAAGAAGATCGTGGAACGGATATCATCCTTCACATCAATGAAGAGTCAAATGAGTTTTTAGAAGAAGCAAGAATTAAAACATTATTAGATAAATATTGTAGCTTTTTACCAGTAGAAATAAAGTTTAATGACGAGTTAATCAATAACACTTCTCCCGCTTGGATTAAGAAACCAAGTGAATTAACACACGAGGATTATGTAGCTTTTTATAAGGAATTATATCCGATGGCAGAAGAACCATTGTTTTATATTCACTTGAACGTAGATTTCCCTTTTAATCTTACTGGCATTCTTTATTTCCCTAAACTGAAAAAGAATTTAGAAGTTCAGAAAAATAAAATTAAGTTGTATTGTCGTCAGGTGTTCGTAACTGATTCTGTAGAAGGAATTGTACCTGAATTTTTAACGCTGTTACATGGAGTTATTGACTCGCCTGATATTCCGCTGAATGTGAGTCGTTCGTACTTACAAAGTGATTCGAATGTAAAGAAAATCAGTAATCATATTCTGAAAAAAGTTTCGGATAAGCTAGAAGAATTGTTTAAGGAAAACAGAACTGATTTTGAAGCCAAGTGGGATGATATTGGTGTATTTATTAAATACGGAATGTTAAGTGAAGAGAAGTTTTATGATCGCGCTAAATCATTCTGTTTATTAAAAAACACAGACGCAAAGTATTTTACGTTTGACGAATATAAAATAGTAGTTGAGCCTAATCAAACGGACAAAGACAATAAAGTTGTTTATACATATACCTCTAACCTTGATGAACAGTATTCATTTGTAGAAGGGGCTAAAAATAAAGGATATGATGTATTGCAAATGGATGGCGTAATTGATAGTCATTTTGTTAATTTTCTGGAGCATAAAATAGAAAACATTTCTTTTACTCGGGTAGATTCGGACACAGCTGATAATCTTATAAAGAAGGATGAAAAACGTGCAATTATTTTATCAGAAGAGGAGCAAAAGACAATCAAAGAAATAGCAGAACTAGCTGTTGAAAAAGAAAAGTATTTTGTTCAATTAGAAGGGCTTTCTGAAACGGATGCCCCAGCAATGATTACTCGTCCTGAGTTCATGCGTAGAATGAAAGAAATGGCCGTAACAGGTGGAGGATATGAATTTATGTCGGGAATGGGAGATCCGCTTAACTTAGTTATTAATGCCAACCACCCAATGATGAAAAAGGTGTTAATTACAGGAACGCCTGAAGAAAAACAAAAAATGATTCGTCAGGTAATTGATTTGGCAATGCTTTCACAGGGCCTACTAAAAGGAGAGGCACTAAATGGATTTATTCGTCGTTCAGTTGAGCTTATCTAGGTAGTTAAAATTTATTCACAAATCGGGCTTGGTTAATAAATTTACCGAGCCTTTTTGTATCTTTGATTAGAAAATAATTAAAATCAATATAACTATGAGTTACGAAGTAAATTGCAAATTAATGGAAGTGCAATCAGAACAATCTGGCGAAGGAAAAAATGGTCGTTGGGTCAAGCAAACATTTATCGGTGAAACAATGGATCAATATCCTAAAAAGATTGCTTTCACTGCATTCAACGAACAACTAATTAGTCAACTAAAACCAATTGTGGTTGGTTCAACAATCAAAGTAAATTTCCGTGTTGAATCAAGAGAATATAATGGAAAATGGTATAGCGATATAAGAGCTTTCGGAATAACATCAATGTCTGCTGGTGCATCTGCACCAATGCAAGCGGCTACTTCAGGGCAATCTTTTGAAGAAGAAGCAACCGCTAATACAATGGAAGGATTAGCTCAAACGGGTTCTGATGACTTACCGTTTTAATTAAAAAAAGCATAGTAACGAATCCCGCTTATGCGGGATTTTTTATTTATACGAATGATAAAATATATTTGCAAAAAAGACATAAATGAAAAAAATATTATTGGTAATTTCTCTACTGTTTGCTCTTCCTATTCTCAGGCCGATGAGGGGATGTGGTTTCCGCAGCTTTTACAACAACTAAACATTGCTGATATGCAACTGCGAGGATTAAAAATAACAGCAGCAGACATATATAGCGTTAATAAAAGCAGTTTGAAGGATGCAATTGTATTGTTTGGAGGAGGATGTACAGGTGAAATTATTTCGAAACAAGGATTGTTGCTTACAAATCATCATTGTGGTTTTGGAGAAATTCAATCACATTCTACTTTAGAGCATAATTATTTAAAAGATGGATTTTGGGCACAATCTATTAAAGACGAACTTCCTTGTCCTGGACTTTCGGTTTCATTTATTATTAGTATTAACGATGTTACAGCTCAGTTTAATGAAGTGTTAAAAGAGGGGATGACAGAACAAGTGCGGAATGAAAAGATAAAAGAACTAGCTGCAATTATAGAAAAGAAAGCTGTTGAAGGAACTCAATACGAGGCAAAGGTTCGTCAGTTTTTTTCTGGCAACGAATTTTATCTAATTACATCAGAAACATTTAAAGACGTTAGAATGGTTGGCGCACCTCCTTCATCAATTGGAAAATTTGGTGGAGATACAGATAATTGGATGTGGCCACGACATACAGGAGATTTCTCACTGTTCCGCATATACGCCAATAAAGAAAATAAGCCAGCAGACTATAATGAAGAAAATGTTCCGTTTGTTCCGCGTGCCGCTTTAACAATTAATATCGGCGGAGTTAACGAGGGAGATTTTACTATGGTATATGGATTTCCAGGAAGGACACAAGAGTATATTTCATCCTACGCAGAAGAAATGACTTTAAGAACAACTAACCCTGAAAGAATAAAGGTAAGAACAGAAAAATTACGCATTATGGATAATGCAATGCGAAGTAGTGAGCAATTGCATATTCAGTATGCAGCAAAGCAAAGTAGCGTAAGTAACGGATGGAAAAAATGGCAAGGAGAATCTAAAGGACTAACCGAATCCAAAGGATTAGAGAAAAAAGAACTGTTTGAAGTAGAATTTAATAGTTGGTTAAATAGTAGTCCACTGCAAAAACAAAAATATGGACAAGTGCTACCTTCACTTAAAACACTTTATTCTTCAAATCGTCCTTACATATCTGCAAATAATTATTACTCGGAAGCTGCTTATGGTGTTGAGCTTTTAACCTATTCATTAAATTTTCAAAGCCTTGTTGATTTATCTGCTGCAAAGCAAATTGATAATAAAAAACTTGAAACGGAGAAGAATAAACTGCTTAACGCGATAGCTGATTTTTATCGTGATTATAATATGGCAACCGACAAACAATTTTTTCAATCGTTGTTGTTAATGTTTGATAAGAACGTTCCTGACAGTCTCAAGCCGATTTATTTTGTAGAGCAGCGTAAAAAATATCATGGCGACTTTGCAAAATGGTCTGATGATGTGTATTCAAAAACAATTTTTAGCGATTCTGTTACTATAAATAAATTTTTAAAGTCCTATAAACCGAGAATGGCAAAAAATATAATGAATGATCCAGCTTATAAACTCATGGAACCTATTGCTTCTTTTTATAAGTCTGTAATAGCTACAAAGGTTAACGGTATGTCGTTAGAGTTAGGAAGGTTAAATCGTTTGTATATGGCAGCACAGCGTGAAATGAATTCAAGCAAGAAATACTATCCGGACGCAAATAGCACTCTTCGTGTGGCTTATGGAAATGTTAAAAGTTATTTCCCTCGTGATGGAGTAAAATATAATTACTACACTACACTCGATGGAATTATGGAGAAATATATTAAGGAGAGTGAAGAATTTGATGTGGCGCCAAAGATGTTGGATTTATATCAGCGAAAAGATTTTGGACCTTATGCTTTTAATGGAACTGTACCCGTAGCATTCATAGCAACAAATCACACCACAGGAGGGAATTCAGGAAGCCCCGTTTTAAATGCGTATGGTCAGTTGATTGGAACTAATTTCGATCGTGTATGGGAAGGTACAATGAGCGATATTTTATTTAATCCGGAAATTTGTAGAAATATTACTCTGGATATTCGATATACTTTATTTGTGATCGACAAATACGGTGAAGCCAAAAGATTAATCCAGGAGATGGATATTGTGAAATAAAAAAAGGGCGGTATTAATCCGCCCCAATTATTAATTGCAAATAGTATTAACGTTGTACGAATTCAATCGAACGAAGTACATTATTATTATCTATTCCTGATATATACATTACGCCATTATCAAGTTGAACAATTGTCCATTTTCTGTTTAGCTCTTCAGACTTCCAATGAGAAGCTATTTGATTTGGATAAGTAAAGCCACTTAAGGTTATAAAAGCATTATTGATTTTCGTATTAATTTTATAGTGTCCTGTAACAGCGTGTTCAACACCTGTTTCGTCTTTGCTTACAATTATAATATTGCCATCACGGAACGACCAAATTTCATTATAATCAACAGTTGTACTTGCCGAAAGCAACTTCCAATTGTTTTGAATCTTACTGTTCAGCTTTTTTTCTGAAAGCAATAAATCGTTGTTTTCACAGCCGGCAACAGTAATTAACATAAAACTGAAAGCCAAAAAGAGTAGATTTTTCATACCTATTTATTTTTTATTTGACATATATACGCTGTCGATTATAAAGGTGCAATCAAAAATAGCAAAATCTTACATTTTTAAAATTATTGTCCTTTAATCTTTTTCTCAATTGCTGATGTAGAATATCCTTCCACAAAGGCGATGATTTTAATCTCTCCTCCACGATTCAAAACAAGGTCACCCCCTATTATCTGGTCAATTTGATAGTCGGCACCTTTCACCAATACATCTGGTTGTAAAACACTAATCAGTTCATAGGGCGTTTCTTCGTCAAAAAGTACAACCGCGCTTACACTTTCTAATGCAGCTAACACAGTTGTTCTTGAAATTTCATCGGTAATTGGCCTTGAAGGCCCCTTCAAATTGCTTACTGATACATCAGTATTTACACCAATTACTAGGTAGTCGCCAAGGTCAGCGGCCTTTGCTAAATAATCTACATGACCCAAATGAAGCAGATCAAAACAGCCATTTGTAAAGACAATCTTACATTTTTCCTTACGCCAATCTTCAACTTTTTTTATCAAAGAGTCACGGGTAAAGACCTTTTTTTTTAGACTTTGACTATGATTCATCACTAGAACTTGATATAGGTTGGGTAAAGAAAAACAAATAAATCATTGATAAGCTACCTAAAACAACTAAAAGCAGCGTTTGTGCTGCGTGCACCATTGTGGCGAAAGTAATCCCATCATCTGCAGTAAGTCCGTATAAAACAATCCCCTCTGAAACTAACAAATGGTAAACACCAATGCCCCCTTGAACGGGAGCTGTCATGCCAATCGCCCCAATCACCATAATAAATAATCCAGCCATTGGCGAAAGTGCATTTGTTTCTGGTAAAGCAAAAAAGCATATGTAAGTCATAAGGAAATACATTGTCCAAATAAATAGAGAATGGAAAACAAAAAGCCCTTTATTTTTTAGTTTGGTAACAGAGATTAGACCAACAATAATTCCTTTTAAAATGACACGAAATTTATTTACTAATGGATGGTGATTGTATTTTTTCATTATAAATCGATATGCAAAATAAAAAAGTACAGCCAGGCTGATTAATATAACTCCTAAAATAAAAGAGCTGCCAACAATAGTTTTTATTGGATTTAAAATATGCTCACCTAAAAACCCACCAAGTCGGTCAAATTCAAATATCGCAGATAATAAAATACAAAAGAGCAGCATGATTACGTCGCTTGCTCTTTCAATAATGACCGTTCCGATTAGTTTTTCAAAAGGAATATCATCTGATTTGCTTAATGCCCCGCAACGGCTTACCTCCCCCAATCTAGGAAAAACCATATTAGCAGCGTATCCAAACATTAAAGCATTAAAAGCAGAAGAAAGGCGAGGTTTATAGCCTAGCGGCTCTATTAACTGTTTCCATCGCATCGCTCTGCTTATCAAGGCAGCTATAGAAACCACAATCGATAATGCTATCCAATAAAAATTTGCACTGCGAATTCTTTGTAAAACCGCAGATATGTTTTGGTTTTTAAAAGTAAGCCACAATAATCCTCCACCAATTATTAAAAACAAAAGGGTTTTAAATATGGAGGTTATGCGTTTCAATTCTTAAGAATTTGTTGGACGGTTGTTGGTGTCAGGGAAACAAAGTGTTGGCTTAAAAGACTTTGCTTCTTCAAAATCCATCCCCGCATAACTAATTACAATAACAATATCTCCTACTTGCATTTTTCTGGCGGCAGGCCCATTAATACAAACCTGTCCAGCACCACGCTGTCCTTTAATGACATAAGTTTCAAGTCGTTCACCATTATTAATGTTTAAAACATGAACCTTTTCTCCTTCAATAAGGTTGGCTGCATCCATTAAGTCCTCGTCAAGGGTAATGCTACCAACATAATGTAATTCTGCTTGCGTAATCTTCGCTCTGTGAATTTTCGACTTCAGTATTTGTATTGTCATAACGGGCGCAAAGGTAAATAATCCAAGTTATCAGATAAAAAAATAATTATTCATATCTAATATTATCAATTAAACGAGGTCCTTCAGTTAATACAGCAATACATCCTTGTACCGGTTGGCCCTCTTCCCAATTGCTTATGTCTTCCAACGTGTCCGGATTAACCAACTCAAAGTACTGAACACTTAAATAAGAGCTTTTTTGAATGTATCTTTTTACTAGTTCTATTACGGCGGCAGGACTATGATGCGGAATAAATTCTTTCGCCATCTCCATGGCTTTGTATATCAAAGGAGCGGCTTTACGCTGTTCTGTAGTAAGAAGCATGTTTCTAGAACTCATGGCAAGCCCGTCAGGTTCTCTTAAAGTAGGACAACCGACAATGTTTGTTGTGTGATTAAGCAGAACCACCACTTTTCTTATGATGGCCAACTGCTGAAAATCTTTTTCTCCAAAATATGAATTAGCAGGCTGAACAATTTCAAAAAGTCGGTTAACCACAGTGGCCACACCTCTAAAATGCCCTGGTCGAAAAGCCCCCTCCATGGTTTCTTCCATGAAGCCCAAAGAAATAGCCAATAATTGTGGCCCGTTAGGGTAAATCTCAGATGGTGTTGGCAGAAAAACAATATCAGCCCCCGCTGATTTTAAAAGTGCGATATCCATCTCTGGCATTCTTGGATAATTCTCTAGGTCTTTAGGATCATTAAATTGCGTTGGATTAACGAATATGCTACAAACAACAATGTCGTTTTCTGCTTTAGCCTTTTCAATTAATGAAACATGGCCAGCGTGCAACGCACCCATTGTTGGAACAAACCCTATCGAGCGCCCATCTTTTTTTAGTTGCGATGTTAAATCATGCATTTTCTGCGCATGATATATAATATTAATATCCAAGACTCAGTTATTTAATATTTAGTTTTCCCCTCCATTGTTCATTAAATGATTGAGAAGCGATAGTTGGTGTTTCGCGTAAGTCCTGGTCTGATTTATAAAGGCCCTCCATAATATATTTACCCGCTTTTATACCTTTCCAGTTCATGATATCTCTGTTAAGCATAGCCTTTTTCCAAAAGAAATAAAACAACTTATTAGCTCTAGACTCAAGTCCTTTTCCAACTGATTCTTTTCTGTTCTCGATCAACATTTTTTGAATGTCAATTTTCATAGGACAAATATCCGTTAGATTTCCATCTAATAAACTGTTTCTTACGGCCTCTTCTTGCGTTTCAAAATTATCCTTTAATGGACCAGTTACAGCAGAAAGAGGGTTTGGATAAGCCCCATCAGGGTCTGACATGTATACAGGCCAGTTAAACTGACAAGCACCACACTTAATACATGTTGCCGCTTGCCTTTGGACTTCGTGTTCTAGGACATTGCTGCGCCCATTGTCAATTATAATCACATATAATTCCTCCGGGCCATCTAAATCATCCACCTGACGCGGGCTAGTTATAATGCTATTATAAGCGGTTAGTTTTTGCCCCGTTCCATAGGTGCTCAGTAACGGCAGAAACAAGTCAAGGTAATTTAAACTTGGAAGTATTTTGTCAAAACCCGTTAAAACGATATGCGTCTTAGGAATAGTGGCGCATAACTGTGCGTTGCCTTCATTCTCAGTAATGACTATTGCTCCAGGGTCGGCTATTAAAAAGTTGCAACCTGTAATACCGATTTCTGCACTAAGGTATAGCTCTCTTAAGCGATTTCTGATAACATCAACTAGCTGTTCGGGAGATAAATTGTTTAGTCCGAAATGAGTATTGATTTCTTCAATTGATTTATGAATTGCAGGGAGAACCATATGGCCCGAATGGTCGTTCATGCTATCTGCAATATAATCACCTGCGTCTGTTTCAATAATATCAAAACCTTCGAGCCTAACCCTCTCTTTTAAAAGAACTTCTTCAGCAGTGGAGGACTTAGACTTTAAAATTGTTTGGGCAGAAGCATTTTTACTGATTTCAATTATCGCATCAATTGCCTCTAAGCTATCTTGAGCCCAAATTATTTTACCCCCGTTTTTTATAAAGTTAGCCTCAAATTCAATTAAGTAGGAGTCAAGGTTTTCAATCGATTTCCAACGCGCATGAGCAGCCCTTGACCTAGCAAGTTCAAGGTTACTGAATTGTAATGAGGCTTTTTGAAAAGCCTCATCGTATTTCATTTTAACAATATGCAGTTCGTTGGAGGATTTCATTTTTATTGGGACGAGAAGACTGCAAACCTAATAATTTATTATTGGATTTTTTACTCTATCGGTCTCATCATAAAATCATGATTAAATGCAGACGACAGAGAATTTCAGATAGATTAAATGTTGTTTCTGATTTAATTTTCATTACCTTTGTGCCCTGAAAACGCAAAACCAACGTTTATCAAAATGAAAATCAGCAAGTTAGCAAAACTCTCTTTATTTTGTTTTTTAACAATTTCTCTTGGCACAACCACTTTTGCTGGAGAGCTTGAAAATGTTTCTTCTTCAGAATCTATTGATTCTAAGGAAGGACACATAGAAGGCGCCCAAAAGTTAAACGCCGGAGAACTGATTATGGAGCATATTGCGGATAGTCATGATTGGCATTTATGGGGTCATGCAGCTATTCCCCTACCAGTTATTGTATATAATACGGAAAGAGGGGTCGTGGTATTTTCTTCTGCTCGTTTCGACCACGGACATAAATCGTATGCAGGGTATCGTTTGAATGAGAAAGGTAAAATAGAGGCTGTAAATGAAACAGGAGAAGTTGATGCGCATATTACTACCTTGAACCATTCATTAACAGCGGCTAGTTATGATATTTCTATCACAAAAAATGTAATGAGCATTTTTATCACAATTGCTATATTGTTGATGATTTTTATCTCTGTAGCCAGAGCGTATACAAACAAAAGAAAAGGGCTGGCTCCAACAGGACTGCAAAACGCTGTTGAAGCTATAGTAATATTTATGCGTGATGATGTTATTAAAGCTGGAATAGGAGAGAAGAAGTATGAGAAATATGTTCCTTATTTATTGACGCTATTCTTTTTTATATGGATTAACAATATGCTAGGCTTAATTCCTATTTTCCCAGGAGGAGCCAATGTTACAGGTAATATTTCTGTAGCTCTAGTATTGGCAACATTAACTTTTATTATTACTACTATTAGTGGTAACAAAAACTACTGGCAACATATATTTGCAATGCCAGGTGTTCCCAAAGGGGTATTGGTTTTATTAACTCCAATTGAAATTTTAGGGGTATTTCTTCGTCCGTTTGTATTGATGATTCGTCTCTTCGCCAACATTGCAGCAGGACATATTATCGCATTATCGTTTTTCTGTTTGATATTTATTTTCGGACAAGAATCGCTTTATGGAACGGGTGGAGGACTTGGAGTGTCCCCATTATCAATTGTCTTTACAGTATTTATGGGATTCCTTGAGTTATTAGTGGCGTTCCTTCAAGCATATGTATTTACATTATTATCATCAATTTATATTGGAGCTGCTCTTGAAGAGCCTCATCACGACAATCATCATTAATAATCATTCTTTAATTTAAATACTTATCAATTATGTTAGCAAACATTTTATTACAAGCTGCAGCTAGTGTTGACGGTATCGGATTCGGATACGGTCTTGCTGCTATGGGTGCAGGTTTAGCGGCAATCGGCGCTGGAATCGGGATCGGTCGTATCGGTGGATCTGCATTAGAATCAATCGCTCGTCAGCCAGAAGTAGCTGGAGATATCCGCGCGAATATGATCCTTGCAGCTGCCCTTGTTGAAGGAGCTGCCTTCTTCGCAATGGTAATCGGATTATTAGCAATCCTTACAAAGTAATTTGTAGGTTGTTATCAATGAACCGGTGCGAAAGCGATTGGCCCAGCACCGGTTTGTTTAAAAATTTAAACTCGACTTTAAAAGAAATTTAAATAAAATGGAACTCGTAAAACCCGAATTTGGTCTCGTATTTTGGATGACCGTTTCGTTTCTGATTGTTGTTTTCATTCTAAGCAAATTTGCTTGGGGCCCTATACTTTCTTCACTGAAAGCTCGCGAAACTTCTATAGAGGATGCTTTAAATGCCGCTAAAAAAGCGAAGGAAGAAGTATCGAATATGAAAGCAGAGAACGAGCAATTATTAAAGCAGGCTCGTAATGAACGTGATATGATGTTAAAAGAAGCGCGTGAAACAAAAGATGCAATTGTAAATGAAGCGCGTGCTAAAGCTCAGGTTGAGGCTAATCGTATGGTTTCAGCAGCTCGCGAGTCAATACAAAATGAGAAGATGGCTGCTATTACCGAATTAAAAAATCAGGTAGCAACTTTGTCAATCGAGATTGCAGAAAAAGTAATTCGTCAACAACTAGCAAGCGACGAAAAGCAAAAGGCCTTGGTTAATGATTTATTGAAAGACGTTAAGTTAAACTGATTCATTAATCGCTAAAAATTAGAAAATGACGGAGTCAAAAGTAGCTCGCAGATACGCAAAATCATTACTGGGGTTAGCCACCGAAAATAATATTACGGAGAGGGTTTTTTCGGATATGCAATTGATTGTTTCTGTTTGTCATCAGAGTCGCGATTTAGCATTATTGATGAAAAACCCGATTATCAATACTGATAAAAAAGATGCTGTTTTAAAGAGCATTTTTTCTGAAAAGGTAAATCAGGTTACTCTTGCTTTCATGAATTTAATGACGAAGAAAGGTCGTGAAGGCTACTTAACGAATATCGCTCAAGAGTATATAAATATTTATAAAGAATCAATTGGAATTAAGGTTGCATATGTAACAACTGCAACTCCGATGGATGCGCAATTAAGAGAGCAAGTTCTCGATATTGTTAAAAAAACGAAGGGAAGCAAAATAGAGCTCGTTGAAACAGTAAATAAAAATTTAATAGGCGGTTTTGTTCTTCGCATAGGCGATGAACAATTTGATGCCTCAGTACTTAAAAAGTTACGTCAGCTGAAAAACGAATTCGACGATAACTTATATGTAAAAGAATATTAATAATTATCTAACAATAATAAATAACTACGCAAATGGTAGATGTAAGACCAGACGAAGTTTCAGCTATCCTCCGTCAACAATTAGCAGGATTTAAATCTGCAACAGAACTTGAAGAAGTAGGAACAGTTCTTCAAGTGGGTGATGGTATTGCCCGTATTTACGGACTTACAAAGGTTCAATCGGGAGAGCTAATCGAATTTGAAAATGGACTTAAAGGCATTGTATTAAATCTTGAAGAAGATAACGTAGGTGCTGTAATGTTAGGTTCATCAAATAATATTAAAGAAGGTGATACGGTAAAACGTACAGGCAAAATCGCTTCTATTCGCGTAGGAGAGGGAATGCTTGGACGTGTCGTTGATACACTGGGAGTTCCAATTGATGGGAAAGGCCCAATTTCAGGAGAAACTTTTGAAATGCCACTTGAGCGTAAAGCCCCAGGCGTTATCTTCCGTCAGCCAGTAAACGAGCCACTCCAAACGGGTATCAAAGCAATCGATGCAATGATTCCAATCGGTCGTGGACAACGTGAGTTAATCATCGGTGATCGTCAAACAGGTAAAACAGCGGTAGCAATTGATACTATTATTAATCAAAAAGAATTTTTTGACAAAGGAGAGACCGTATTTTGTATCTATGTAGCAATAGGTCAGAAGGGCTCTACAATCGCTAACGTAGTTAAAACATTAGAAGAGCGTGGTGCAATGGCTTATACAGTAATCGTTGCTGCTACTGCCTCTGAATCCGCTACTATGCAGTTCTTCGCTCCAATGGCAGGCGCTGCAATTGGAGAGTTTTTCCGCGATACTGGCCGCCCAGCATTAGTTGTTTACGATGATTTATCTAAACAAGCTGTTGCTTACCGTGAGGTATCTCTTTTATTACGCCGTCCTCCAGGTCGTGAGGCTTATCCAGGAGACGTATTCTACTTGCATAGTCGTTTATTAGAGCGCGCTGCGAAAGTAATTAAGTCTGATTCGATTGCCGCTAATATGAATGATTTACCTGAATCGTTAAAAGGCATAGTAAAGGGTGGTGGTTCATTAACAGCACTTCCCATTATTGAAACACAAGCAGGTGACGTTTCTGCATATATCCCTACTAACGTAATCTCTATTACTGACGGACAGATATTTCTTGAGGCGAACTTGTTTAACGCTGGTGTTCGTCCTGCAATTAACGTTGGTATTTCGGTTTCACGCGTAGGTGGTAACGCTCAGATTAAATCAATGAAGAAAGTAGCAGGTACACTTAAGCTAGATCAGGCACAGTACCGTGAGTTAGAGGCTTTCTCTAAATTCGGTTCTGACTTAGATGCGGCCACAAAAGCAGTAATCGGTAAGGGCTCTCGTAACGTAGAAATTCTTAAGCAAGGCCAATATTCACCATTACGCGTTGAAGAGCAAATTGCAATTATATACCTTGGTACAAAAGGGTTATTGCAAAATGTTCCAGTACGTCAGGTGCGCGAATTTGAAACAAACTTCTTAAATGTAATGCGTGCAAATCATAAAGCTACACTTGATCAATTAGCGAAAGGTGTATTCAATGATGAAATTACAAATACATTAGAGCAGGTTGGTAACGACTTAGCAAAAAACTACACTGCTTAACTTCAGCACGATTTAAAGAAAATTTAAAATGGCTAATTTAAAAGAGGTTCGTTTAAGAATTGTCTCTGTATCGAGTACACAGCAAATCACCAAAGCAATGAAAATGGTGAGTGCTGCTAAGCTTCGTCGTGCGCAGAATGCAATTACGCAACTGCGTCCTTATGCAAATAAGCTTCGTGATATTCTTGAAAATTTATCTTCTACATTAGAAGGGGGTAGCGGCGGCCAATATGCGCAGGTAAGACCAGTTGAAAAGGTATTAATCGTTGCTGTGACATCGAATAGAGGGTTGGCAGGTGCGTTTAATGCAAATATTATTCGTCAGGTAAATAAAATAATTCATGAGCAATATAGTGCACAAGCTAATGCAGGAAATGTAAAAGTCTTGAGTATTGGGAAAAAATCTTCGGATTTTTACTCTAAAAACAACTCGTTGTATAATGGAAATCATAATGAGGTATATGCCGATTTGCGGTTTGATGTAGTAGCTCCAATTGCAGAAAAAATAATGAATGATTTTGCTCTTGGGCAATACGATAAAGTTCTTGTTGTATATAATCAGTTTAAAAATGCAGCAGTACAAATTGTGCAAGTAGAACAGATGTTGCCACTTCAGCCATCGGAGTCGAATTCACAATCAATAAACAACGATTATATTTTTGAACCTAGCAAGCAGGAAATTATTTTAGACTTGATCCCTAAGTCAATAAAGACGCAGCTATATAAGGCAGTTTTAGATTCTAATGCTTCTGAACACGGCGCGCGTATGACTGCAATGAGCAAAGCAACAGATAATGCAGGCGAATTGATTAAAGAACTAAAGCTAACTTATAATAAAGCTCGTCAGGCTTCGATCACAAATGAAATCCTAGAAATTGTTGCCGGTGCAGAAGCCTTGAATGGTTAAATAAAGAGCACCATAAAAGTATACATAAGGGGCTTTGGCCCCTATTTTTTGCTTTTACATGAAACTTGCAGAAGAGCTAATACACTAACCTAATACTCAAAAGAACATTCTATTTAAAATACAGTTCAAAAGGTTGGATTGACAATGGTTGAACGAAAGGGCGATGTGGTTATCGCCCTTTTTTTATTGCTATCAGCATTGATTTATGAAAATCAATTGGGGAATCCTATGCTTGCTTGATTTGTTTTTTTACTTTCATAAAAAAAATGACATGAAAAAGATTTATTTTCTCTTAATGAGCCTCTTACCATTTTTTGTAAATGCTCAATTTGCCAATGACTCTACCAATAATGTAGTAATTCAAGATGCAATTGGTTCGGAACAAGCAACCCCACTTATTAGTGCAAGAGCAGATGGAGGAGCGTATATTTCCTGGTTTGATCAGTCATCAGGAATGTATGTGTTACGTATGCAGCGCCTTGATGCTTTAGGAAACAAATTATGGGGGCCTAATGGTGTTGTGGTTAGTAATGCAAATCAGAATACAGCACTTTTCCGCTATGATCTAAAAACCGATAATGAAGGAAATGCTATCGTTGCTTTTCAAGATCAACGCACTGGTAATATGCAGGTGGTTGCACAAAAAATGGACTCTGCCGGGGCTCCTGTTTGGGCAACCAATGGAGTCGTATTATCAGATGC
>Ga0114967_10001933_pt1 | contig 17422 bp, 6 predicted proteins | sample M_130628_MF_Meta_FD_92639 | JGI IMG/M metagenome (GOLD analysis project Ga0114967, IMG submission 92639) | Freshwater microbial communities from Lake Montjoie, Canada to study carbon cycling - M_130628_MF_MetaG | ecosystem: Environmental > Aquatic > Freshwater > Lake | place: Lake Montjoie... | reverse complement strand
TTGTTGGTGATGCTGGGAACGACATTTATATATTCCTTGTTTCAGTATTTATTGAGTTCATTTTAGACGCCTACTAATACTACAGTTTGAGTTGAATAGATATCTAAATCTCTTGCTACGGTGGTCCAATCTGGTAGAGGATTGGTATTGAATGCGTTAAATCCGCTGGTCATTGCGGCACTCACTGGTGGAAATGTAGCATTGGAAAATCGAATATTTGGCGTAGTATTTGTTCCCCAGCCAGAAGCATAAAAGATTCCAGGTAAAATTGTTGAGGTGCTTGCATTATATGTACTCGATGAGCTTACTGCAATTTTAAATCCAGCTGTGCCTACACTCTGACCAACACCAGCTGTACCTAAAGTTGTTACACTACCGCCAAAATCACTAGTTGCAGTAGGCGGTAAACTTGTTGTAGGTTTTCTAAAAGCAGTATAATCAAGTAACACCCCAGTTGGTATTGCTATTCCTGAAAAACTAACACTATATGTGCCTATTAAAGGAACTCGTGGTCCAGCAAGCCTTATAATATGAGGCTGACTGGTTGGGATTTCAATACTACTAGTATATATCGAGCTGGTAAAACTAGAGTCGTTCATTAAAGTAGTGATAACATTACATGGTGCCAATGAAGAAGTCCTTAGATATACAGTGTTATATCCCCCAGTATAATTAGGTCCTCTATAAGGAACTCCTTGTACCGTTATATATGTACCAGTGATACCGCTAGGATTATAATAGTTCAATCCTCCATTAAAAGTTCCTGTAGGGACTCCGGATCCTGGTCCTAGAATAAATAAATTTCCGTTATTTAGAACAGTACCAAAAGTTTGTTTATTAGCATGTATTAATGCTCCGCCTATACCTAAGCTAACTACGGTACTACCTGTGTAAGCAGAATTTGTTCCATCTGCAACTGCAATAGTACTAATAATACTATTATTCACAGCGTGTATTGGACTCATATCTACATAATTCATAAATGTAGCACTGGTTAATGTTCCGTTAGTTAGATCAAATGGTCTACTACCATATAAACATACTCTAGGATTACCTATTGTACTGGTAGTAATAAGAGTGGCTGTATTAAGACTATAGGCAAATACTAAATTTACATCTTGTGAACAAATAAAATCACTACTAGTTGTTCCAGTATTGGTCACATAGATAAAAGTACCTGCTGGTGCATTAGTTGTTGCTTCAGTTATACTAGCATATCCACCTAGTCCAACATATCTTAGTTTTTTATCAGGACCTCCACCAGTGAAGGTCATATCTTTAATTAATGTTTTAGTGTTGAAATAGAGTGTGTTGCCAACTTGATTCCAACTGATATAATTTTGTTTATTGCTAACATAACGGCTGCTAGACTTGTTTGATGAAGCCACGCTGGTATCTAACCAACCTTGAGCAGTTGTTTTAGCTGATGCAACACGAACTTTTTTCATTTATAAATTACACTATCTCGCTGCCAAACGCTGAGAAACTTATGAAGCTAGATGGAGAATATACTGATAATATATCACTAGCAGACATAGTTAATCCCAAAGTTAACATGATTGTATCATTTCCAGGTACAGCAGTATCATAGTTTACATAGTATCTACTAACTGCGGCGACCGGTAATGCAACTCCGCCTGGTTGAACTGCAAGTCTAAAGGTAGTTGAAGTAGTTCCTTGATTACATATTGATATTGTACTAATAACACAATTTGTAAGAGACGGTACAGTATATAATGTAGTGGTTGTTGCTGGTACTGGATTTGATTGTCCTAATACTTTATAAGTTAATGCCATTTTTAATTCCTTTTATGATCCCATTAATAGAAATGGATGTAGTGCATCTGCGTAGGCCCATACAGTAGATGCAGTTGTAGTTGCTATTACGGCTCCTGTTATGTCTAACCAATAACTTGCGGTTCCGTCATTGGTATAACGATATATCGTATCTTCTGTAGTTGAATACCAAATATCTCCCACACTAGGAGATACTGGTGGAGTAGCCGAACTGGTCGAAGTACCACCTCCACCACTACCTTGAAACAAAACACCATTTTTATAGATGTTGCCGCCAATGTTAAGGTCTTTACCAATACCAACACCACCTGCTACAATCAATGCACCTGTGCCAGTTGAAGTAGACTGTGTTGGACTGTTTAATACCAATGAATCTGTAGCAGTAGAATTTACCAATCTAACCCATCTATTATCTGTGGTAGAATATTGATAGCTAACATTGTTAACTATAGCAATTTGGTTATTAACTGGAGATGATGGAAATGACATGATTATGTTTCTCTATGGTTATTTTGCTTTTAATATATCAATTTCTGCTGACAGTTCTTGTACAGCCTTGACCAACAATGGTATCATATATCCTGTATTGATCATAAGATTGTCAGGATCATCATCATTAGCCAGTTTAGCCCAATCGGCTACATTGAGATCTTTAATAGTTTGTAATACTTCTTGTGCTAAGAATCCACTATCAGTATCTCCAGAACGAGCACCGTCTCTACGATTCCATTCATACTTAACTGGTCTAAGTGCTTTGATCACATCTAGTCCCACAGGTATTGAACAAATATTAGTTTTGTCACGACAATCAGATACGTTGGTCCATGCAGCCGCATACATTCTATAACAGGTATTCGCGCTGTTTCCGATAGTGACCATATTACAGCTGGTTGTATTTAAAGATACAGCACAGTAACCAATACCAATATTGTTACATCCATATGCTTGTGTATTTAATGAGTAGTGGCCTAGTGCAGTATTACAAGCAGATCCATTGGTATTATATAGTGATGCTACTCCTACTGTAACATTATTAGATCCTGTGTTAATACAGAATGCAGAACACATACCAATAGCTACATTATTAGAACTACCAGTGTTACGGTATAGTGCGTTATAGCCAATACCAGTATTATTGTTTCCGCCGCCACCTCCGTAAGCAAATGTGCTTCCTGCACCAATTTGAGTATTAAAACTACCAGTAATATTCTGTGATGATGCATAGTCGCCAATTGCAATGTTGAATAGGCCAACAGTTAAATTTGCCAATGCGCCACACCCTATGGCAATCGATCTACAGGCAGTAGTAGCAGTTGATAATGTGCAACCACCTATAGCAATATTCTGTCCGCAAGTGTTAGCACCTTGCAATGCCTTAAATCCTATTGCAATTGACGGGGTTGCAAATCCGCTTACTGCATTGATCATTGCACCATACCCAATGGCAATATGACAACTACTAGCAACTTGAACTAAAGAACATTTACCGATAGCAATATTATCATGCACATTACTAGGAAGTTTGCTTCCACCTGCACATATGCCTATTCCAATATTGCCACTTGCCAGATTTCCAAGGGTAGCTAATGCTGAGTAACCAATAGCTATATTATTAGTACCACAAGTACTAGTCGATAATGCATTTGTACCAAGAGCAATGTTATTGATTCCAGTTATATTATATTTTAATGTACAGGCTCCTATAGCAATATTACAATTACCTACGGTATTACATAGCATAGAGCCGTATCCAATAGCGGTATTATAGCTACCAGTAGTGTTACATACAAGGGCACCGTTAATAATTGCAGTATTATATGATCCGGTGCTGTTGGATTGAAGAGTACCGATCCCAAGGCCTACATTATTACATCCTCCAGTATTACCAGCCAATGAAAGGTAACCTATAGCTATATTACTTTGTCCAGTACTATTACTTGATAATGCTTTATATCCAATAGCGGTATTATTAATACCATAAGTGTTTGAAAATAGGGCACAACAACCTATTGCGGTGTTATTGCTACCAGTGGTGTTTGCAAGAAGAGCTCTGGATCCTATGGCTACATTATCATTGCCAAAAGTATTAGTACATAATGCACCGTATCCAATGGCTATATTTTGTATTCCAGAGCTGTTACTAGTTAATGCTCCGCTACCAATAGCTATATTAAGACACCCAGCAATATTGTTACGAAGAGCTATATATCCTAATGCTATGTTATGACAACCAATAGTACAACAAAGAGCGCCAAATCCTAGAGCTATTTGATAACAACTGTTAGTAGATAGGGCCATTGTTTGATTGCCGAGAGCAACGTTATTGCATCCTGTATTTGTTCCTAGCGCAAAGGAGCCAATACCCACATTCTGACTTGTATTAGTACCTTGCCAACCTGCCCAATAACCGGCATAGAAATTTTGACTACCTGTTGCTAGACCACCGCCAGCTAGACATCCTAGAAGAACATTACTACCGCCGGTAACTCCATGAACAGGACTACCACCACCGGCTTGGTCGCCTATTGCAACGTTACCAATGGTGCCGCAGAAGTATCTTAGTGCGCAGGGGCCAATTGCAATACTACTGCATCCAGAAATATTACAAGTAAGCGATAAACTTCCAATGGCAATATTATTATTTCCGACCGTATTTCCGGCCAATGCAACTGTACCTGCGGCAAAATTGTCACTTCCCGTGGTATTACATTTAAGAGCACTTTCTCCAAATGCAATGTTATTTGAACCGATAGTATTTTTAAAGAGACTAGTATTACCTATAGCAACATTATTAAAACCAGAGGTATTGAAAAATAGTGCCGATGGTCCAATAGCTATATTGGGTCCTCCGGTAGTATTGCTACGAAGAGCCGCATAACCAATTGCTATGTTTTGGGTACCACCGGTATTTATTGCTAATGTTAATTCACCAATGGCAACATTATAAGCACCTTTAGTATTCCCGCAAAGAGACAACAAGCCAATTGCAACATTACTGAAACCTGTAGTATTAGCAAATAAAGCACAACAGCCAATAGCCACATTGTGTAGACCAGTGCTTGAGCCGGCGGCGGTACCAATAACACGGAATGAGCAATAGGTGTCTAAACTTGCACCGCCGCCACCAGCTCCGGTTGTCCAAATAGTAACATTACCTGTTGCGGCACTGACTGCTGTACCTGTACCAGCTATAACACTGGTCACCGCACCAACAGCATTTACTGGAGCCCATATGGGCGGTAAACCAGGTCCTTGACTACATAGTACCTGTCCACTTGAACCAAAATTATTATATCCGCCAATACTCAGTGCGCCTGTGTTAGTCCATACTTGTCTAACGGAACCATTGCCGGCGGCAATTACTATGGTTCCTGTTTGATTACTTAATTCATTGGCAAATGCACCCCCTATAACTACATTGAAATTAGAAGGTTGAGACGGTGAGCCAGTACCTAATCTACTTAGACCGCACCCAGCATTCAACCCCAATGTTATATTGCCGCAGCCGCCACCACCAGCACCTACACCTATTGCAATATTACAATGATCAGTTCCGCCATACGCGGCGCCGCAACCAATAGCTATGTTTAAATTTCCTAGACAACAAATACCTATACCTGATCTAATACCTAATGCTACATTATAATTTCCAGGTTGTGCTCCATTAACCTGACTACACATTGATTGACAACCGATAGCAATATTTCCGTAAGAACTACAGTTTACCATATATCTACCGGCTTCACTTCCAATACCAATATTGTTACTAGCAGTCCAACCTCCGCCGAGCCCCCCAAAAGTACATGCTCCTATAGCAATATTAGAGCCACCTCTACTTAAAGCGCCTAATGTGGCTACTCCAATTGCTACATTATTCATTGATGTACTAGCACCACCTAATGAATTACATCCTATTCCTATGTTGTGTGCGCCGGTAGTATTACTCTTTAAAGAGCCGTATCCTATAGCAGTATTAAAGCCGCCAGTCATCGATGTATTACCGGCAAGATATCCTAAAATAGAATTACAACCAGTAGATGATGTATAACCAAATACAGTACCTTGTACCGATGGGGTAGCAGGTGTGACTGCGGCACTACTTCCGGTACTTACTGCCCAACCTTTAGTATAAATTGTGCCGCCACTATAGACATTTCCACCTACGCCAACTCCACCAGCAACTATTAAAGCACCTGTTGTAGTTGATATAGAACTTGCAGTACTGATAAAACTAGCAGTATTACCTAGATATAAGTTCCCGCCTATGCCAACTCCACCGGCAACTGTTAGTGCGCCTGTAGTTGTTGATACGCTAGTACTTGTACTAGATAAAACAACAGCATTAGGCACAGGACCGCCTACAAATCCAGTTGATCCGGTAATGTCTATCCAATAGTAGTTTGTGCCATCATAAGTATATCTTGAAATTATATCGTTACTGGTGTCATACCATATGTCTCCTACAGTAGCAGTAGTAGGTACAACACTGGTACTGGTTGAATTGCCAGCACCTCCTGGTTTATACAGTAGGCCATTTTGATATAAGTTACCGCTAAAGTTAATATCGCCACCAATACCAACACCACCGGCAACTACTAATGCACCTGTTGTAGTTGAGGTGGATATTGCGTTGCTGATAATTGTTGCGGTATTACCTACATAAATGCTGCCACCTATGCCAGCACCTCCTGCAACAATCAATGCACCTGTTGTAGTTGATAAAGAACTAGCTGTACTGATAAAACTAGCAGTATTACCTAGATACATGTTACCGCCAATGCCTACTCCACCAGCAACTACTAATGCACCTGTTGTAGTTGATACTGAAACAGTTGCGCTAGTAAGATTGATACTGGTTAAATTAATTCCAGAAATTGTGTTTGTGAATGTAGCAGTAGTTCCGTTGCTGACTAATATACTACCAGCTACGCCTACAGTAATAAAATTAGTAATACCTGGACTATTTTGATAAGGAATTGCTCCAGATGGTCCATTTGCAATATTAGTTGCAGTTACTCCAACTAATTGACCGTTACTATAAATGTCTCTAGCAGTAATTGTTCCGCCAACACCAACTCCACCAGCTACAACTAGGGCTCCTGTATTTGTAGAAGTACTGAGTTGATTACTAAAAACATTTAGAGCGTAGGTACTTGTTATATAACTGGCAACCCTAGTCCATAAAGAACTAGTGGTGTTGTAGATATATCCTACACCATTCAGCTGTGTAACTTGTCCTCCAACGGGGTTCAATGGGAATGACATTTATTTTCCTTCTTTCATTTGATCTAACTCAAGTTTTAGTTCTTTAATAGATTCTATTATCAATGGTATTAATCTCTCGTATCTAACAGTTAGATAGCGTTCATCAACTGGTGCAGGCGCAACTGCTTCGGGTTGAACTCGTTCAACTTCTTGTGCTGATATACCAACTTCTTGTTTATCAGGATATCCTAACTGCTGTGCAATTTTGTTAGGCTTATAATAAAAGCCATTTAGTTGTAGTAATTTATCCAGTGCATTTTCGATATTGCCTAATTTGGTTTTTAATCTATCATCGGAATAGTAGGCTGTGATATTTCCCGGTGTTGTAATATTTCCAGCATCATCCATTTGCATCAATCCGGCATCAGTAGAATTTCTAAATTCATAACCGTTCGGCGAACCGAAATATGTTCTACCATTTGTTGCAAAATAGAATCTATTCTTAGCATCTGGAGTTTGTCTCCAGCTATCGTTAATTGCCCATGATGCTCCAGTAGGTCCAGGTGCGCCTGCAGGGCCAGGTGAACCATTTGCTCCAGGTGATCCGTTTGCACCAGCAGGCCCAGTAGGCCCAGTAGGTCCAGTAGGTCCAACTGTTGCACTCCAACCAAATGACGAGCCATTCCAAGCGAGGTATGTGCTGGCTACTGTCGGTGCTGTAATAAATCCAGTTGTTCCAACACCTGTCTGGTATGGTATTCTATTGCTTGCGCCGGCGGCTAGATTAACTGCAACTGTGGCAGTTGTTGCTACTCCGTTAATCCCACCTCCAACATATAAACCGCCGGCAATACCAGCACCGCCACTTACCTGTAATGCTCCCGTAGATGTAGAAGTTGCAGGGGTAGAGCTAGCAATAATCAACGGTGTAGTTAATATTCCTGTAAATGCGCTACCAGTTGTCCCGGATAGTGTTGGTCCTGTGGTATCTACCCAATAACTAGTAGTGCCATCACTAGTATATCTATACATGGTATCGTCACTGGTATTATACCAAATATCTCCTACAGCAGGACTTGCAGGTGGGGTAGGATAACTACAAGAATTTCCACTTCCGCCACCTCCGCCACTTACTGTTGACCAACTTGGTGGTCCAAGAGAACCATTACTAGTTAATACTTGACCAGTATTACCCCATAATCCAAGGGCTCCAAAACTAGTTGCGCCAGCATCATTAAATTGAACTTTAAGATTACCGGCACCGTCAGATATAACAACATTACAGTTTCCAAAACTACTGTTACCTGATCCGCTAAGGCCAGTCCAACTACCTAGATAAACATTATAACAATAAGATTGAGTGTAGTTAGCATAATAACCTGCATTAGTTCCTATAGCAGTATTACCGTAGGCTGCGCAGTTAAAATATAATGCTCCATAACCTATAGCAACATTTTTATAACCAGTAGAATTGCATGATAAAGAAATATATCCTAAAGCAATATTATGACAACCTCCACTATTAGAACATAGTGCATTTACTCCAACGGCTATATTATTAGCTCCTGTGGTATTATTATACAATGAATTAACACCTGCGGCAAAGTTATTATTACCAGTTGTATTATTCCTAAGAGAATACCGACCTGTAGAAAAGTTACCACTGGCATTATTGCAACATGTTGTTGGGCCTGCACTATACCCTATGTAAGCACTACAATTTAGAGGAGTACATCCGTATACCGTACCTAACGATGTCGGAGTAGCCATCGCCGCAGATCCGGTACCACCACCGCCTCCACTTACTGTTCCCCAATATGGTTCACTGCTAGAGCCATTGCTCAATAATGCCTGACCAGCTGTACCAAATCCGCTTGATCCAAACTGTACAGCCCCAAAATCATTTATTAATAGTTTAGTAACAAAGCCGTTGCCGCCATCAGCTAATACTACATGATTCATCATTCCGGGACAACTATAATTGTTATAGTTACCTATTATAGTATTGTAACTTCCTGTATTAAATTGTCCAGTTGAATGACCTATTAAAATATTTTCATTTCCGCAAGTAAAGTACCCTGCAAAACATCCTAAAGCTATATTACCATTACCACCTCGAAGACTACCTGCTAAAGCATTGAGGCCTATAGCAATATTACTACATCCAGAAATATTACTTGTTAACACTCCGCATCCTATTGCTACATTCCAGCTACCAGCAGTATTAGCATAAAGAGTTGATTCACCAATACCAATATTATTGGTATTACCAGTAGATAAAAGGCCTGATCTTAAAGCATTATTACCTAATCCAATATTAGATGTTCCGTTGTTACATTTTAAAGCGCCATAACCTAATGCAAGATTATACCTGCCTCCTGTTGTAACACCTAAAGTACATGTTCCTATACCTATATTGTAAGTTGCGCTACCAATTTGAGAATTAAATCGAGGATCATTTATACTGCATAACGCATTGGTTCCTATACCTATATTATATGAACCGCCTGCGTTTTTCATAGCACAGGTTCCTATGGCAATATTATTCTGACTGCAAGTTGAAGTGCTATGAGCATATATTCCAATTGCTATAGACTGGCAAGGGTAGTTGCCGCCAGGACTAGTGCATAACATGGCGCCGTAACCTAGTGCAATGCCGCCGCACCCACCTGTTCCTGCTAGTAAATTATTAGTTAATCCGTAGACCGTTCCTCTAGTTGTAGGTAATGCACATGAACCGCCGCCACCTACGCCACCGGTAGATGTACTAACCGCCCACCCTTGTTGATAGATTTGTCCTCCAACGCAGACATTTCGACCAATACCTACTCCACCTTTTACAACTAAAGCACCTGTTAGTGTTGATACAGATTGGGTAGAGCTGTTAATTGATAAAAATGTAGTAGCAGTTATATTGCTTAAAAGACGAGTCCATCTATTATTAGTGAAAGAATATTGATAGCTAATACCATTAACTACTGCTGTTGCACCATCATTAGGATTTATTGGAAATGACATTTATATTCTCTTTATTGATTACTTATTGGTGTTTCTATCAGACTTCTTAATCTATCTACTTCTACTGATAATTCTTGTATGGCCCGTATTGCTACTGGTAGTAGTCTAGATATTGTGGCTTCTAGTCTATCTGGATTATCTTTGTGTACAAGATTCATCCAGTTAGCGTCAAATTGTTCTACCACTTCAGCTAATTCTTGTGCTAAGAATCCGGGTTCAGTCATGCCTTTTTTACCGTCTGTAGGATTATCTCGCATGTTCCATTCAAATTTAACTGGTCTTAATGCTCGAACAAAATCAAGTCCTACTGGTATTGAACAGATGTTAGTTTTATCTCTACAGTCAGAGAATGTAGTCATTGCAACCTGAGCACGGATACAGGCAATACTTGTATTACCTAATGTAATTGTATTGTTACAAGCACTAGATTGACCTTGTGCATTGTACCCGATAAATGTATTATTACTACCAGCATTTGTGCATCCGGCAAAAGAACCAATAGCTGTATTATTACAACCTATTGTACTAAGGCGAAGAGTGTTTAAACCTACTGCAACATTGTTATTTCCATAAGTATTAGCAAAAAGACTAGTAGTACCTATAGCAACATTATCAAACCCGGTAGTATTGCTGTACATTGTTAGTGGGCCCATTCCTATATTACAATTACCTGTAGTATTGGAAGCTATAGCAAGATTACCAAAAGCAATATTATTACTAGAACCGGCAGTATTACTAAGATTATTAGTCCCTATAGTAATATTGTAACAACCTGCACCATTATGAGAAGCATTACCTGCAATAAAATTGCTACATCCTATAGCACCAGTTGGTACATGACCAGTGCCTAACACGACATTGTTAAATCCGTAGTTAAAACCGCCAGAATTACCAACTGTTACATTATTATTACCTCCAGTATAATTAACTCCAGAACCATATCCTACTGCAACATTACAACTTCCACTGGTGTTTGAGCAGAAAGAACACTGTCCAATTACAGTATTTCCTTTTCCATAGGTGTTACCGGACAAAGACTTTGATCCTATTGCAACATTTCCATATCCAATATTATTATTGCAAAGTGCATTGTATCCCACAGCAATGTTACAATTACCGGTTATATTAGAATAAAGAGAGCCGTAACCTAGAGAAATATTATTTTGACCATCGGTAGTTGACCGAAGTGCATTTGATCCAACTGCTATATTATATGATCCATTAGATATGGCATTAAGGCTAAAACTTCCAAAAGAAATATTAGAATTGCCAGCAACTATTTGGCCGGCACCATACATTGTGTGACTACCGAGAGCAATATTTTCTGATCCAGTTGCACCAAAATACATGCTACCTTCACCAATCATAATATTTCTACCGCCGACCATAGAACCAGATAACGAATGCCCTGAACCTAATAGAATATTACGACATCCCTGTTGCGAACATACTATGTTGCAACCTATTGCTATATTACCGTTGGCTCCAGTAACGGTGCCCTGGGTCGCAATTCCTTGACCAATTCCAATATTTCCGCATGATTGAACAGAACTTAAAACACAGGTACCTATTGCAATATTATCAGTTGCGCCTGCGCCTGAGGTAGCTAAAGCTCCAATTCCTATACCTATGTTACAACACCCGGCAGTGGCGGCTGATATACCAGTACAATAACCTAATCCTACATTTTTCCTTGTAGAAGTAGTATAACCAAGTACTGTGCCAGGTACAGTTGGTGTAGCAAAATTTACACTGGCTCCGCCTAAATTTCCTGTTATATTAACAGTTGTACTGGTAGTTGGCCCAGATCCTGATATGCTAGGACTTGATATATCTAACCAATAGTCTCCGCCGCCGTCATTGGTATATCTTGATAGTATATCAAATACACTATCATACCACATGTCTCCAACTGTAGGATTATTCGGTGCAAATGGTGAAGTTGTAGTTCTAATACTGCCGCCTGATACTGAACCATTTATAGATACCGTACCGTTAATGAATACATCTCCGCCAATTCCAACTCCGCCGGCAACAACTAATGCACCTGTAGCAGTATCTGATGGGGCTGTATTGTTTAATACCGTAGTCTGGCCGCCTACTGTCAATCTATTTCCAATGCCGGCGCCGCCTGCAACAATCAATGCACCAGTTCCTGTATCATTAGAATCTGTATTACTGGTTAATGTTAAAGAATTAATAGTATTACCAAAAGTAGAAGTTGTTCCATTACTAACTAGTACGGATCCGGTAGGACCAATACCAATAAATGATGTAGTTCCTGGTGCTTGTTGATAACTTATACCTCCAGCTACGCCGCCTGCTAGATTAGTTGCTGTTACAGCAAATTGCGCAGTACGAACATGTGTAGTTCCAGTACTTACTAAATTTGTAGCGGTAACTGCATATTGTGCGGCAGCTACATGTATACTGGCAGTATTGGCATATAGCGGACCATTGGTGCCGCCAGACATAAGTAGTTGTCCTGCGGTTCCTGGGCCTACAAATAAAGTACTTCCGGGTGTAAATTGGTATGGTATTTGTCCTGCTGTTCCGCTAGATAAATTATTTGATGTCTGAGCATACTGTGCGGCTCCAACATGTATTGCGGCAGTGTTTATATACTGAGGTGTTGATGTGCCTTGTGATACTAAAATTTGTTCAAATGTGCCTGGGCCAAAGAAAGCGGTAGTACCGGTATTAGTTTGATAAGGAATTTGTCCAACTAATCCTCCGGCAATATTAGTAGCGGTAACAGCAAGTGAGCTAGTATTTGCATAAAACGCAAAAGTTGCTGTAATGGCCTGTGCTACAAGAGTGTTTGTATTATAGGCAATACCAATACCTAATGTACTGGTACTGACCCAAGTGGCCGTGCTACCAATAACTTGTAATACATAGCCAGAAGTTGAACTTAAAGGAATAAATCCAGTTTTTCCGAATGCACTTTGTATTGGGATGCTACCTACTGTTCCACCTGTTAGAGCACTAGCAGTTGTAGCATAACTGACATTTATCTGTGCGGTACTGACAAATGTAGGTCCATTGATGCCTTGAGATATTAAGATATCGCCTTGGTTACCTGGACCTGTAAACACAGTTGATCCAGTATTATTTTGATAAGGAATTTGTCCAGGAGCTCCTAATGCTATATTAGAAGCAGTGGTAGCTGAACCTGATGCAATACCTGCTAGGGCTTGCCACACAGGTTGTGTTCCATTTGAGGTCAATACAAACGCAGTAGGTCCTATCCCTACAAAAGTTGTAACTCCAAATTGTGTTTGATACGGCATTGCACCTGGGGCGCCGCCTGATAAATTTAAAGCATTTACAGATCTACTGACCAATGTACCAGTATTAAAATCTGGGTTGGTTACATTAACCGTTGGTCCTATTCCAGCAAAACTAGGACCAGACATATCTAACCAATAGGTAGATGTTCCGTCTGATGTATATCTAGCAACAATATCCGAACCAGTAACATACCAGATATCACCGACTGTAGGATTGGGTGGTGCAGTTGATGTAGAAGTTGTTCTAATACCTCCGCCAGTAACAGCTCCGGCAATATTAACATTACCACCGACACCGATACCTCCCTGAACAATCAATGCGCCTGTGGTAGTAGATACTGAAATTGTTGAGCTAGTTAGAGTAACTGTATTTTGAAATATTGTACTGTTAGCAACTGTGCCGCCACTAAATCCGGCACCAAAGGTACTTGATGACACCCATGTAGCAGTAGTACCATTGCTTTGTAATAGGGTTCCTGCAGGACCAATACCAATAAAACTAGTAACACCTGGTGCAGATTGATATAATAATGCACCTGTAGTTCCGCCTTGAATATTATTACTATTTCCTCCACTAGCACTGATGCCTAATGAACTAGTACTAACCCAAGTAGCAGTTATACCAACAGCCATTAGAACATATCCAGAAGTTGAGCTGATAGGAATAAAGCCGGTTTGTCCTAGTCCGCTTTGTATTGGTATGCTACCTACTGTACCGCCTGATAAATTTGTTGCGGTTGTGCTACTTGCGCCAATTAGTTGACCATTTGTATAGATATTGCCTGCATAAATGTTGCCTTTTACGCCAATACCGCCAGCTACTACCAAGGCACCTGTAGTTGAATTTATACTGGTTGCTGTGGAGACGATCGTGACATTTGTTAGGCTGTCAACAAATAGTGTGCCCGCGACTGATATCCCGTCTTTTACTTTAAATGTCATCGTCTCGTCCCAATTAATCAGAGCAGATGATTACTGAATGTTATTTTTTAATATCCTGCAATCATCTTTTCTTAAATCATCCTTCTAAAACTAAAGTTATATGTACTAGGTATAATGTTAGTAGTATTTCCAGCCATTTGTAAATTCAAATAACCTGAACTAGACCTTAGTACCTGTAGATATATTGAGCCTGTAGAACTAGCAGAACCTGCTCTATGTAGCGCAACCTCATCAAAACTATTCTCAGTTGTTGCACCATTCCACCAACTCATCACTCCACTATAGTATGTATTTACCTGTCCCCCACCTGCTACAACATCATTGGCTAAAACTTGTACAAGATATGTACCTGCGGCTAATTGATTTGCAGTTACGCCCACATTTTGCCATGATGTTGATAATGTTATACTAGAGCTGGTAGTATATATTTGATCAATACTAGTTCCAGCCGTAGGAACTAGTCCATTATGTCTTACTGTTCCAGAAACAACTAACGAACTTACCGTATTACTATAGGTAGCGGTAGTGCCGTTGCTGACCAGCATGGAACCAGAAGCACCTATATTGATAAACTTAGTTACTCCTGTTGCTGATTGATAAGGAATTGATCCTGTTGTTCCACCGGCAATATTAGTTGAACTAGTTATTGTACCATTTACAGTAGCACTAACCGTGCCCGATACGGTTACATTACCGCCAACAACTAGATCTCGCCATATACCTACTCCACCTTGAACAATCAATGCTCCTGAGTTAGTTGTAGTAGCATTTGTACTTGTGGTTAATAATAGCGTTCCTGCTTTAATACCGCCATAGACAGAACCTACAAAAGTACCAGTTGTACTTTCAGCGCCAGATCCATACCATTCAAGATAACCACTATCATTAGCCAATACCAATGCGGCATTTTTATCGCTATTATTATAATAATGGAATCTTATACCAATGTCTTTTCCGTCATTTACATCCCAAGCACCTTCTGGTCCATTTGGAGGAACATGCAATTCAATAATATTATCAGTATAGTAGGTGTTGGTACTATAAACATAGGTAGCTGTGCCATTAAATGTTACCCCGCCTGCAAATGTTGTATTACCTTTTACATATACCCCGCCAGCAACATATAGGGCGTTAGTATTAGTAGAACTATCAGAACTAGAATTTGATAAGAATAATTTAGGTGTGGTTAATTGTCCTATATCTGATTGATAGGTAAATTTATCACTATCAGTTTTTATACCGTTTGATCCACTATTGTTGGCAACAAATGTTAAGTTTTGTGGAACGCTATTTGATGCATCATTAGTAACCCTTGCGTTATCAGAACTAACTGCATATCCTACATATATAGTTCCAGTATCAGTATATGTTGGAGCACCTGTACCAGAAGATACTAAAATTTGTCCTTCAGTCCCTGGTCCTGCAAACAAAGTAATACCAGAATCAAATTGGTATGGAATCTGTCCGGCAGTTCCTCCTGCAATATTTGTAGCAGTATTGGCAACTCCTGCACTCAAACTTGCTATCTCTGTCCATTGAGGTGCTAATACTCCAGCAGTTAGTACAAAACCTCCTGCACCTAATGGTAATAGTGTTGTTCGTCCGTAGGCTGTTTGGTAAGGCAATGATCCAGCGGCACCACCAGTAATGTTAGTTGAGGTTACAGCATATGCAACTTGTATTGTTGCAGTAGTAGATAAACTACTAGCAGTAGTTGCTAGTAAAGCTAATGTTGCTGTAACAGCTATTTGTGCTGTTCCAACATGAACAGTCCCAGTGTTTAATAATCTAGTAGCATTAGTAGCTGTGATTGATAATTGTGCAACTCCTACATGTGCGGTGCCAGTGTTTAATAAACTAACAGCATTAGTAGCTGTGATTGCTAATTGTGATAATCTAACATGTATACTTGCTGTAGAAATATATTGGGGAGCATTTGTTCCACTGCTTACTAATATCTGTCCTTCTGTGCCGGGACCAAAGAATCCTGTATTTCCTTCAGATATTTGATAAGGTACTTGTCCTGCTGTTCCCCCACTAACATTTGTAGAACTGGTTGCATTTCCAATTCCTAAACTAGCCAATGATGCCCACTCTGGAGCAGTTGATCCAGCAACTAGTATATAACCATTAGAGCCCAATGATAAAAATGTTGTAGACCCTGTGGTTGTTTGGTAAGGTACTGCGCCGATATCTCCACCAATTAAGTTATTTGCATTAGATGCAAACCCAACTTGAAAGGTAGAAGTACTTGACACGGTTCCTGCGGTTACTGCATAGTCAGCAACACCTACATGAGTAGTACTAGTATCAATTAACGAATAAGCAATGCCTGCATAGGTTGCAGTATTTGCTGATTGTGAGTATGTAGAAGTAGTTGCGTTAGTAGCAGTAATTGCATACTGAGCAAATCTAACATGGATGCCAGATGTATTAACATAAGAAGGTCCGTTTGATCCTCCTGATACTAGTAGTTGTCCGGCAGTACCAGGTCCTACAAATGATGTAAGTCCAATGTCTGTTTGGTATGGTAATTGTCCTGCTGTGCCGTCTGCCAAATTAGTTGCGGTATTAGCATATGCAACAGTTGCTATATCTATAGTACCCCATTCTGGCCCGGCAACACCTGCTTTAAGAATATAATTTAAAGTACCTAACGGTAAGAAAGTAGTAGTTCCTGTATTTGTTTGATAAGGTAACGCACCTACATCTCCACCATCAACATTGGTTGCAGTAACAGTATATTGAGCTGTTGCTACATGTATTGTAGCAGTATTAACTAATTCATATGCGCTTGATGCATAGGTAGAAGTGGTGGCAACTACTGCATATCCTACATATGTGCTTCCTGTATTTGCTAGTGTATAAGCAGTTGAAGCATAGGTGGCAGTTGTGGCGGTGCCTGCATATTGTGTTGAGCCAGCACTAACTGCATAGTCGGCTGTTCCTACAAAAATAGAAGAAGTATTTTGATATGTAGGAATATCTGAACCAGCGGAAACTAATAATTGTCCTGCTGTACCAGTATTAACAAAACTAGTTGAACCAGTGTCTGTTTGGTATAATAATTGTCCTGCTAAACCGCCAGCAACATTTGAAGCGGTAGTAATTGTAACTCCACCGAGGCTACCATTTATAACCCCACCAACAGTTATATCCCCACCAAT
>Ga0114967_10001932_pt1 | contig 17427 bp, 10 predicted proteins | sample M_130628_MF_Meta_FD_92639 | JGI IMG/M metagenome (GOLD analysis project Ga0114967, IMG submission 92639) | Freshwater microbial communities from Lake Montjoie, Canada to study carbon cycling - M_130628_MF_MetaG | ecosystem: Environmental > Aquatic > Freshwater > Lake | place: Lake Montjoie... | reverse complement strand
TTTTCAACGAAGATATGTTTTCCAGCAGCAACAGCGGCTGTGAAGTGTGCAGGGCGGAAACCGGGCGGTGTCGCAAGGATCACGTAGTTGACACCCGGAACTTCCAGTGCCTTCATGTAGCCATCGAATCCGCTGAAACACTTGTCTGCAGGGACGCCATGAGCGGCCTGAGCTTTGTTGGCCGCTTCGGGGAAGATGTCAGCCACCGTGACGATTTTGGCGTCTACACCCACGACTTTGGCTGCATTTAGGAAGTTACTGGCTGCTCCAGTTCCGCGTCCACCGAATCCGATGACTGCGGCCTTTAGCTCCAACTTACCTTGAGCGTGCAGAATGTTTGGAAAACTCGCGACCGCTGCTGCCGAAGCTGCGAACAGGCTGGAGTTCTTGATGAAATGCCGGCGCGAAACCGGCGACGTGTTTGTTTCGATGTTGTTTTTCATGATGCTGTGCTTTTCAGGTGCAGGTTGTGTTTGTTCTATTCAGGACTCAATCTTTTTCCACGCCGCTGATCCAGTATTTTGCCATCTCTTCCGGTGGCGGGACTTTAAGCGGTCGGACAATGCGGAATCCTGTTTGAGTCCAGTCCGATAACCACCAAATCGTTTTAGGTAGGTTTGGGTAAGTCAGCTTCCATTCTGGTCCTGACTTCCGGCGTGTTGCGCAGCGCAGATCTGGGGCGTCGCTGTCATAAGAACCCCCGCGGAACACGTGCGGATAGGGTTTTGTCGCCTTATTCCAAGGGTCAACTACAATTCCCTTGGCGGCACAAATGCCATAGAACGTTTCGTCGTATTGATCGAGCACCCACTCTGTGACGTTACCGTGCATGTCGTATAACCCCCAAGCGTTCGGAAGTTTTTTACCAACTTTTTGGTATTTTGAGTCTCCATTCTCAAAAAACCATGCATTTTCTGGAAGGTCCGCCGGGTTTTCGCCAAACGAATAGGCGTTGGTTGACCCTGCCCGGCAGGCGTATTCCCATTCCGCTTCCGTTGGTAATCTGTAGAAATGCCCTGTCTTGGCACTTAACCACTGGCAATATTTATTTGCCGCATGTTGGGTCATGGAAATAACAGGTTTGCCTTTGTCCGATCCCAATCCAAAACTCATATCGCCGTAGGGTTTGGAGGGGCGAGTGACAGCATCGGAAACCAGGTTGATTTCTTCCGGAGTTGGGCGGTTCGCTCGGGCAATTTGTTCGTCTAGAACATACGTGAAGTAATTGAACTGTTTCCAGGTGGTTTCGTGTGTGGCCATCCAGAAAGGGGAAATCTTAACGCGATGCTGCGGCCCTTCATCGGACTTGCGACCTTTCTCATTAGCGGGGCTGCCCATAAGGAATTCGCCGCCGGGAATTGGGGTCATGACAAATGTTTGATCAGTGCCAGGAATGTCATTTGTGTAGGCTGCCATATCCGTTTCGGTTTTTTCCTTTAGAGTTGCCACAATGAACTTATGGATGTCTACCACGGTTGATTCATCTCGATCATCCAAGACCGGGAGATTTCCCTTGCTGGATATTTCGTATTTTCCGTCCTTAATAGCATAAGCCTGATAACGCATGCTCTTAGGGTTTTTTACGTTGTTGGTGTTGATCGCTGGATATTCCCACGAGATCAGAACCACGGTCTGCGATAGTGCAGCTGCTCCGTGCAGGAAAGTATTGGTGTATGGCGACAGTGATTGGACTAAAACGGGAGCGTTCATGGCGTCAAAGTCCAACACTTCTGCCGGGTCGGTTTCGCCATAGACCGCTAGTAAGCGGCTTTTTATTCCGCCATCTACAGTGACCAGTTGCGTGATCGGTTTGGATAGCGTAATCACGGTTGTTTTACCCGCTTGAAATTTACCGCCAGTTTCCGTAACGGGGCAGACTGTCAGGGTTGGTTCGCCGACTTTGTAGAACAGGAATTCCCGCAGGGCCTCCCCACGGAAATTACCAACGACATAATCGCTACCAATTGGAACATCAGCAATGCTCAGGACTGTTTCCAGCTTTCCACTGTCCAGCGAGGCAGCAATCAACTCAACGCCTTTTTCGGTTGTGCTTATGAATGTGGGGTATTCTTTACCCCCACTTTTGAGGGGTGTCCGATTTCCTCTGCTGGCTGTAAAAGGAATTGCTAATTGATTCAATTGTGTGAACTCCTTTCCGCTGTTGCGAAAGAGGGTCAGCATGTTTGGCGTCGGATCGTTGTTGTAAATGCTGGGGATATAAATGTCATCGAAGGCATTGTTGTTCGCGCCGCCAATATCAGTCGCGATAATAATGTTCGGTCCGATCGAAGTAATCGGGAGTGCAATTGAGTTGGACGAGAAATTTTGGTTTGGCGAATCCAGGAGGCTCGTCAAGTTCTCATCCGCAGAGGTAAATGCCAGAGAATCATGTTTGAGATCGACTAGTTTTCCGACCGCAACACCGCTCACGTTATTCATTCCGGCCCCTCGCCAATCAACCCAGTTCAACACGCCAGCGTCGGACATGAAACCATAACGGACGCGACCTTTTTCCCGATCCACCAACGCCACGTCTGTCTTTCCATTCCCGTCAAAGTCGCCGGTGCAGATAAACTCTTTCTCCGTTTCACTGACGAACGAGAAGGCGCTGGCCGTGTGATTGAATGATGTGAGGATTAATAGGGCAATCAGTGCGTGCGCCGCAACAGTAGGCACTCGTGCCGCGGGGTTTTTGCTCGAATCTTCCAATCCTAGTCTATTCATATTCAAGGTTTGCTGACGATTGTTCATGGGCGTTTGTTCAATACAATTCTCGAACGACGAGACGAAATTATAGCGAGGTGACCCGGTGAGCGCATCCAATAATTTAGACGCTGGAAAGCGGCGAACGCAGTTCGCAAGGGTGTGAACACTTACCAACTAGGGGGCGAATTGTATCTCAACCGCTTCACGCTAGGCGCGTTTGCCGGTGTTGGAAAGATCAGCTATGACAACCCGCTCCGTTGATTGACACCGACTCCATGCGATTCAACAGGAGCGTTTCTGCCGACTACTATTTAACCGACTACTCCCGCGTTGGTGCGTCCTACACGACTGCGTTTCCCGCCAACTTTTATAATGGCGAGGGCGAATACCAGACGCCCATGCGCGGCGTGGCGTTGACGGAGAAGGTCGCGGGCGGCGATCAAGGCTACTATCACTGGCTCGTTGGCATGAGCTATTATTTTGGCGGGAACAAATCCTTGCGCGATCGCCAACCCCGGGAAGCCCCGCCCAACATGATTCCACAAGTCCAGCATGGTCTTGATGTTTATGGGGCGGAATATAACCGAAACGGGAAACGCGTTTCGCTGCTAATCCGTAGTCTGTAAGCGATTGTGGATAAGGTTCTTATGGCTTTCAACGGGAAATGATGGTTTTTCCAGGTCCTGGAATTGTTAAGATTAAGAGGATTGGCAATAATCCATCCCCCCCTACCACCTCCACCTCAGTCACGGCCATAAACCAAACCGGAAATTCTTCATTCCGATTTAGTATGGGTCAACTATCTTTCCGCCGTGCAGTCGCTCGAATCACAATTCACCGAGTTGCCCGGCATCAATACCGTCACCGTTCCTGACCTGTGGCAACAGCAGGCCGTGGCCGCGTTACGTGAGGGCAAGGACGTAGTCGTGCAAGCGCCGACCGGTTCTGGGAAGACTTTGATCTTTGAGTTGTGGTCGAACTCCGGCAAGCCACGCGGCCAGGCCATTTATACCGTGCCGACTCGCGCTCTTGCGAATGACAAGCTCGCCGAGTGGCGAGCGCGTGGTTGGGATGTCGGAATCGCCACGGGTGATCTCGCGGAAAATCTCAGTGCACCAGTCATCGTCGCCACGCTTGAGACGCAGAAGAACCGGCTGATCTCCGGCGACGGACCTACACTGCTCGTCGTGGATGAGTATCAGATGTTAAGCGACCCGGATCGCGGGTTGAACTATGAACTTGCACTTGCGCTTGCCACACCGCGCACGCAATTCCTGCTCCTCAGCGGCAGCGTCGCCAATCCGCATCACGTCGTCCAATGGCTTACGCGACTCGGTCGCAAAGCGGTTTTGGTCCGACACGAACTGCGTCCTGTGCCGCAGGAGGAAGTCCACGCCAACAATCTCAACTACCATATCCCGACGGAAATCAAAGGGTATTGGCCGCGTCTCGTCGCCAAATCACTCGCCGAAGACCTCGGTCCTATTCTGATCTTCGCACCGCGTCGTCAAGGCACGGAGCAGCTCGCTTCCGATCTTTCGCGACAGTTGCCGACGCCGAGTCCGCTTCAACTCACCACCGAGCAGAAACAAATCGTCGGCGAACATCTCGCCAAACTTCTCAAGAGCCGCGTCGCCTATCATCACAGCGGACTCAGCTATGCGGCTCGCGCGGGTGTCATCGAACCGCTCGCCAAAGCTGGCCAACTCCGCGTCGTCGTGGCCACGATGGGGCTTGCGGCTGGGATCAACTTCTCTCTCCGCAGCGTCGCGCTCGCTGGAGAGTCGTATCGACGCGATGCTGTTGAACAGCCTTTGCGTGCGGATGAGATCCTGCAAATGTTCGGACGCGCCGGTCGTCGCGGACTGGACGAATGTGGCTATGTGCTGATTACTGCCAACGGGATTCGTCTGTTGGACGCGCGGGCGTGTCAGCTGTCGCGAAGCGGCGCCGTGGATTGGAGCGCGTTGCTCAGTCTGATGCAAACGGCGGCAGAGCAGGGGCGCGATCCGTTCACTGAAGCCGTCAGGGCTCAGGAACGATTGTTCACTACAAAACCGATCCTGCTTGGCGTGGAAGAATCCATGAAGCATCCGAACACTCCATGCGGATTGAAGGCAGATGCTGAACGCGCGCGTCACGTCCGCAAACTTCAGCGCGAGATGCTGAACAGCCGTGGCAAGTGGGGGCCGTATCCGGCTTTGGTCGAAAGGACGTTGAGAGACATATGGGTTGTGAACCGTCCTATCCCCCAAGGGAGGGAGAACCGTTCACCGTCTCTCTCGAATTCGGATGCTGGAGATTTTAGCGAGGAGCTCGAACAAAATGTAATTAATGCATCTTCGCTCCCTCTCCTTTCGGTAGAGGGGATAGGTGAGGGTGGGCGTAAAACCAATGCAGTCCCCACGCTCCTTCCTGCATTGAGCATCCAGCTTGCTCTCGAAAAAGTTGGCACAGGCAGGCTCGTTATTTTGGAGGAGAAGGCGGATGGTCAAAAGATTTACGGTCGGGCTTCGACGGTTGCGCATAAGCTCGGCAGCGACCGGGTGATCATCGCCAAGTGGGTTCGGCGCATGACAAATTGGAACGGGCGCCAAGCAGAGTTGTCTGTTTGGAACGAGAAGATCGCTCCACTGCTCGAAGAAAAACTCGCCGCGATGAACACGCCGGTGGTGAAGTTTGTGAACCAGGCGGAACTCATTCTTGCTCACATCAGCGTGGCTGATCTCACGATGCGTGTCCCAGTGGACGAATACGGCGTAGCACTTTGGAAACCTGTCGAGCGAGAGGTGCTGCCCTACGATTGTGGGCAATGTTCTCTCGTCGAGACCTGCAAAATGTTACCTACCGCAACAGGCACGGCCTTGACGTGGCGACGGCTCAATCTTGTGGATGCGCAGGGGAATCCGACATTGCGCGGGCGCATCGTCAGTTTTTTTTCGCAGGGAGACGGGCTGGCCATCGCCGCGGCGTTAGAGGACGAGCGTTATCCGCTGGATGAATTGATCTATGACATCGCCAACCTCGACGGCGGTTTCCGTTTCTGCGGCGTTGAGAATCGCTACGGCGGGCGACTTGCCATGGCATGTCATGAGAAGTATCAACTCCAGAGTTTTCCCGGCTACTTGGAAAACGGAACGCCGCTGAAATATGGCTATGGCGCGGAAGCTGTGGTCCGCAGCGTGCATGAGAATCCTTTAAATAAACACAATTGGGTGACGGAGCTTCTCGGTGCAGGGGACATCGACCGAGCGATCATTGAATGGCGGAGTTCGCTCCGTCAGATCGCACATGCGCCGCAGCTGGACTGGTCTAGGTGGAAAGCTTTCCAAGCGATAGCAAAGACAATCCTGAATGAAGTCGAATCACCAACGCTCACGGATTTGCCGAAGTTGGAATACAGCCAGACGCGGCGTGTGGATCATCGGTTAATCCTGCGGAGACATTGAGAGGTTCAAGCACAGTGTAGGAGCGAAGGCGAGTAGGCTCTAAACCTCCGCTTGCGTCCGGCGAATGCCAGATAACGTTTTAGCCACGGCGCCGCAGAACTTATTTATTCCCCCAACCAAACCTTTTAGTCAGAGGCCAATAGACGAAGAACTCTTTGCCGATGATGTAATCCATGTCTACGTCGCCGAAGAACCGCGAGTCGAGGCTGTTTCCGGTGTTATCACCCATGACCAAGAAGTGATTGGAGCGCACTGTGAACTCCCCACCCTCTGCAAAGCGTTGAATCGGCAAATGCCCTTGATACAAATTATCTGGGTCAGTACTAGCCTGCGTTACGGCATAGACATTTCCAAAATGCGGCGCGGAACTGTCCAGCCGCGTTCCATTGATGATGAGATGATGATCCGCGCCGATTTGGACGCGCTCATTCCTCATAGCCACCATGCGTTTGATGTAAAACTGATCACCCGGCATGTTCCAGCGACTGCGCCTATCCTCTTCGATGCCAGCAGTCGCAAACACCGCGATCTCTCCCCGTTTCGGCTTGCGGAAATTATACGTGACGCGATCCACGAATAGGTGGTCGCCAGCCTGGATCTTCATGCGGACGACCGTGTCGCCTTTTTTGAAAACCTCGCCGCGCTCGAGTCCTGCGCGAGCTGGCAAAGAACTTTGACCGTAGTCCGGCGGAAAGAGGATGACGTGAGTCTTTCCACCGATGGTTAGGGTCTGCCAGAAATTGATGACGCGTATTCCGAACGGTTCACTGACTTGCTCCAGCGTTCCATCCACCTTGGCTTTGACTTCGAGATAGGAAATGCCAGCGAGCCAATCTTTGACGCGATCAATGCCCGTCGGGAAAACCAAAGCGTCGCGTTTCTTCGTCTGTTCGAGTAAGGCTTCCGGCTGCATCATGCGCCGATACGTCATGTCAGGAGTGGAGACGACTCCATACAGCGTCGGCTGCATCGAGCCGGTGGGAATCTTGAACGGCTGAACGAAGAACGTGCGGATACCCATCGCCACCGCGAGCGCGACGAGGAACACTTCCACGTTTTCACGATAGCTCGCGTTCGGATATTTCTTCAACCACTTGTCCGCCACCTCATCCGTCTTCTGCATCTGCCTGAATAATTCATCTTTCTTGATGTTGGAATTAATCGCCTTGTCCAACTCACCGAGCGATGCAGAGACATTCTCGATGGCTTGGGGGGAAAGGATGTCGCGCTGCGCGTCGAGGATGTGGCGGACGTGCTTCCGCATCGTCGAGGCGTGGCGGACAGTTTTGGAGATGAACCAGCGATAATTCATAAGAATAATGCTAGAGGCTGTGGGCCATAGGCGATATGAAAACAATCTGTGCGAGCGGTGTTCCACCGTCTTGCCCATCACCTCTTGCCGTTTGCCTAATATTCACGATTTCAACACTTCGATGAATGCTTCCTGCGGGATGTTCACGTTGCCGATAGATTTCATCCGCTTCTTACCTTCCTTCTGCTTTTCGAGCAGCTTGCGCTTACGTGACACGTCACCGCCGTAACATTTCGCCGTAACGTCTTTGCGGAACGCGCTGATAGTTTCGGACGCGACAATCTTCCCACCGATGGCCGCCTGGATTTTGATGACGAACTGTTGGCGCGGGATGACTTCCTTGAGTTTCTCGGCAAGAGAACGTCCGCGACCCTCCGCTTTCGTGCGATGCACGATGCAAGAAAATGCATCCATCGCGTCAGAGTTCACAAGCATATCCAGCTTCACCATGTCGGACTCCATGTATTCATCCGGTTCGTAATCCATCGAGCCGAAACCGCGGGTAATGCTCTTGATGCGATCATGGAAATCGATCAGGATCTCGTTCAGAGGAATCAAGCTTGTCAACATCACGCGACGCGAATCCAACGTCTCGGTGTGATCCAGAGTGCCGCGTTTCTCGGAGATCAACGACATCATGTCGCCGATATTTTCGTTCGGACAAATCACGAACGCTTTCACCATCGGCTCCTCGATTTTCTGGATGTAAGTCACGTCCGGCAGGAAGGAGGGATTGTCTACCTCCTTCATGGTGCCGTCGTTCATATGAACTTTATAAACCACGCTCGGATACGTGGCGATGATGTCCATGTCATACTCACGACGCAGACGCTCTTGAACGATTTCCAAGTGAAGCAAGCCTAGGAAGCCACATCGGAAACCAAAGCCTAAGGCCACCGACGTCTCCGACGAATAGACGAACGCAGAATCGTTTAGCTTTAATTTACCCATCGAAGTCTTGAGCTGTTCGTAGTCCGCTGTATTGATGGGATAAATCCCGCTGAACACCATGGGGTGAATCTCTTTGAACCCGGGCAATTCACCGGAAGGATTCCGCGCTTCCGTGATTGTGTCGCCCATCTTCACATCCGCAGCGCTCTTGATGTTCGCCGTCATGTAACCCGTCTCGCCCGCCTCCAACTCTTCGCGCGCGTATGGCTTGGGATTGAAACTGCCGACTTCCTTCACCTCAAAGTTTTGCCCGGAGTGCAGCAGCTTCACCATCATTCCGGGCTTCAATTCTCCATTGAACACGCGGACATGCGTCACAACCCCTTTATACGTGTCGTAATAGGAATCAAACGCCAAGGCTTGCAAACTCTTTTCTCCTGTTGGCTTCGGCGGCGGTACGCGTGCGACGATGGCTTCGAGAATATCCTCGATGCCGATGCCCTGTTTGGCACTGCAAGGAATTGCCCATTCGCTCGGCACAGCCAACACGTCTTCCAACTGTTGCAAAGCTTGCGGCACATTCGCGTGACCCAGATCAATCTTGTTGATGACCGGAATAATCGTGAGATTCAACTTTGCCGCGAGATGATAGTTAGCGACCGTCTGCGCTTCCACGCCTTGCGCTGCATCAATGACGAGCAACGCACCTTCGCACGCGCTCAAGCTGCGGGACACTTCATAAGCGAAATCGACGTGACCGGGAGTATCAATCAAGTTGAGCTCGTAAGTCTCACCGTTCTTAGCTTTATACAGCATCGTGACTGGATGCGCCTTGATGGTGATGCCACGCTCCTTCTCCAGGTCCATTGCGTCGAGCAATTGCTCCGACATATCGCGCGTGGCGATGGTGCCTGTCATGTGCAACAATCGATCCGAAAGCGTTGTCTTCCCGTGGTCAATGTGGGCGATGATACTGAAATTACGTATATGTGCGGCGTCCATTAGAGTTTTTCTCAGGAGTTGGTCTCGAGGCAATGGACAACAGGTGGGCCAATTCTTATATCGCCTATCGCCCAATGCCAACTGCCTCAAGTCAAATCTAGAGTGCGTCAGAGTAGGGGGAAAGCGCGGGAAGAAAAGGAAATTGAGTTGGCGTGCTATTCCCGATTTACCTTTGTTATTCTAAACCGATGAAATGAATTGAGCGGCTGCCTCATCCTGCATATCCTGCCAAGTGTCGCGCGAGTAGCTCAATTGGATAGAGCGTCGGTCTCCGAAGCCGAAGGTTGTGGGTTCAATTCCCGCTTCGCGCACCATTCAACCAGAATGAAGCTGAATTGTCACAGCGCATTAACTTTATCTAGCCCGTCCGTTAGGACTATCCTGCCGACGCATGAGTGAGTCCCGTCAGAAATTGCGAGTGTTGTTTGTCTGCACTCAGAACAAGGTCCGCAGCCTGACTGCGGAGCATCTGTATCGGGAACGGCCTGATCTGGATGTGCGCTCCTGCGGCACGGCGGCATTTGCCAAGAATCAACTCACAGAGGAAGTGATGAAGTGGGCGGACATGGTTTTCATATTCGACGAGTTGCAGGCGGAGGCGATCGAGAAAAAGTTTGGTAAGGACGCTTTCGGCAAAGAGATCATCAGCCTTGGTCTAGCTGATGTTTATCAATACAAGAGTGAGAGTCTCATCTTGAAACTCACTGCGAAGATCGAACCCTATCTCGGGCGGCCCAACGCAAAATCGGCGGTGATCAAGCAGCGACGTTCTTTCATGCCGAAGGCGACTTCAAGGTACGCTGCGAGGGGTGCTAGCAAGGGCTCAGTTTCCTTCCTGGCAAAAATATTGTCAGCGGTGGGAGTGAAGGCAAAGAGCCGCAAAAGCGGGGAATGATATTCCGCGGAAGCCGCGAGTAAAAACGCGTGAGATTACTCCAAAAATACATCTAATTTGTGCTTGCGCGGAAATGCTTAAAACCTTTTATTCGCAGAGAGTCGAGTGACTTTAACGCACAACCAAACCAAACAAACAACATCACACACTATGGCTAAAGCATTGTCCAAATCCCAAGTGGCGGCTGAAATCGCCGAGAAAGCAGGCCTCAAGAAAAAGCAGGCGGCTGAAATTCTCGAGATCGTTGCACAGCTCGCTTACAAAAACGCGAAGAACACTTTCACCTTGCCTGGTATCGGCAAGCTCGTGTTGGTGAATCGCAAAGCACGTCTCGGTCGTAACCCCGCCACTGGCGAGCAGATTCAGATCCCAGCTAAGCGCGTCGTTAAATTCCGCGTGGCTAAGGCTTGTAAAGACGCCATCCTCGGCGCTAAGTAATCGACAAACTTTTCAAAAGGCATTCCGCGAACCGGAATGCCTTTTTGTTTTTCAGATTGCGAAATCAAAACAGGCGCACGGGGTGTGCGCCAGTCTTGATTACAGCAAAGTTGCGCTGATGACCGATTACTTCTGGGCGAATTTCCGTGAGACTTCCAGTTCAAAGCTTTTGTCGGTCTTGTTGACCTCTATGGCGTAACCCTTAGTGGTGTCTCATTCCTTAAGTCGTTCCACGCGGGCTTCGATTGGTGTCGAGACTCGTTTACCTTCGGCTGCCTTTTTCTGAGCGGCTGCGAGCTATTCCTGTTAAGCCCCGCACGGATTGCCGGCAAGGGTGACCGCAGCAGTGAGCAATAATACAGGCGTAAGAGCGGTCAATTTCTTCATGTGTAACTATCTCCTTGTTTGCATCGCTGCGGCGCAGTCCGTGTTTGGAAGCCTTAGAGACGGTAATTTTTTCCTGAAAACAGCCCGAGAACGACCGTTTTGAAATCAGGTAAATCCCCAAACTGGAAAGCGCATCGTGGAATTCAGCGTGCTGCGAGCAATAGCGAGGTCGTCCCGATGGCCAACGCGATTAGCCAGATCATCATCACAGCAGTGGTTCTCGACAAGCCTGCGCGTACAAGGCGATGCGAGAGATGATTCGTGTCTCCCACGTAGAAAGGTTGTCCCTTGCGCCAACGGATGAGCACCACCCATGCGAGATCCCCGAGAGGCACAGCCAGCACGAGAAGCGGAGAGATGATCGCAAGACGGTTCGGTTGATCGCGATTGATGAAATGCGGTAGTATGGCAAGTATAGCGAGAAGATAGCCAACGAGATGACTTCCTGAATCACCAAGGAACGCGCGTGCCTTGGGAAAATTATACGGAAGAAATCCCAACAGCGCACCGCAAGTGAGCAGCGCGATAATCGTCACCAGATATTGTCCGTGAAACGCTGCGATAAGCGCGAAGAATCCTGCACCGATGTAGCCAAGTCCTGAGCAAAGGCCGTTCATATTATCCATGAAGTTGAAGGCGTTGATCACTGTGAGCAGCCAGAGAATCGTGACGCAGTGACTGACCGCAAGATTCGGGATGAACAACGTGATTCTAACGCCAGAACACGCGACTATTAAAGCGATGAGCAATTGCCCGGCGAATTTCTGTAATGGGTCAAGTTCCTGTTTGTCATCAAGTAATCCGAGGATTGTCATTCCAATCCCACCAAATGCGATAGCGGCAAGTTGCCACGCGCGTTTACTCAAACCGTGCAGCAGCGGCGCAGTTGTGGCTTCGCCGAATAAATTGAACTTCAGCAGAAATGTTGCAATCACCAACGGCACTAGCAACCCCGTTAGAACAGCAAGCCCACCTGCGAGCGGAATTGGCGAGTTATGGATCTTGCGATGGCCGGGATCATCCACCAAACCGATGCGGATACACCAAGCACGCCAAAGTGGCAGTGCGAAAAATGAAGTTACAAGCGCGCCAACAAATGCAGCCAGATACACGCTGAAGGGAAAGTTCATAATCTTTGGCTGGTGTGTCGGGCTGTCAAAGCCTCATAAAGCCTATAGATTGTGTCCACCATCTGTTCGACATCGAAATTTGCGCGGACGAAGCTTTGCCCGCGTTGGCCGAATTCGGTGCGGAGTTTGGGGTCGTGCGCGAGAAGAAGGAGTCGTTCGGCGACGAGGGATTCATGACCCGGGCGCGCCAGAAACCCTGTCTTGCTATCAAGACAAACTTCCCGCGCGCCGTCGCAATCGTAAGTCACCACGGGTTTTCCGGCGGCGAGAGCCTGCGGTAGAGCACGGGCGAGTCCTTCGCGTTCAGAGAGGTGTGCGAGGCAATCCATGACGCCGACGTAGCGCGGGACTTCAGCCGGTGGGACGAGTCCGGTGAATGTGACTTTGTTCGTGAGGTCAAGTTCACGGACGCGGGCTTCGAGGTGGGGACGGAGTGAGCCGTCGCCAACGCACAGGACGTGTGCTTGTGGACATTCGGGTAGGATTCGTTTGAGGACGGAGAGCAAATCGCTGTGGCCTTTTAGTGGGAAGAGGCGCGCGATCTTGCCTATGACGAAAGCGTCGCGCGGGATGCTGAGATTATCGCGGAGGAGTGGGTCATTTGTGGCGGCTGCAAATGGTTCAACTTGGAACCCGCTGAAGACGCGCGTGTAATTCTCGGGTTCGCCAATGCCTGACGCGAGATAGAGCCGGGTCATCGCGTTAGCAGAGCAGAGGAAGTGCGTGGTGAACTTGCCGGCGTAGCGTTCAGCGGCTGTGAATACTGTGTTGGCCATATTGCCCTGAAATGGGCCGAATGAAGGGCCGTGGATGTGGTGGATAATGACGGGGACTTTGGCGCGGGCGGCAGCGATGCGTCCTAGAATTCCGGCTTTGCCGCTGTGAGTGTGAACGATGTCGGGTTTTTGGTCTTTGAGCAGTCGTGTCAGGTGTTGGAGCGCGAGGAAATCTTTCAACGGATGCACAGGGCGGACAAGGGTGGGGACGATTGTGAGAAGAGGGTTATGTGGAGCGTTCAACGTTGAACATTCAGCATTCAACATCGAAGGGTTGTTTGAAGAGGCGTTTGCCTGTGTGTCCTGAGTTGAACGTTGGACGTTCAATGTTTGGTCACGCTCCGTGAGTCGGTGCTCTAACGAACCTTCCGGTCCGGTGGTTGGGCCGGAGATGAGTTGAACAGTGACGTCCGGTTTCCCCCGAAGACCAAGCACGGTGGCGATGGTGTTTTCCTGAGCGCCTCCGACGACTAGGCGAGTGATGATGTGGGTGACGCGCATGGCGTCACTTGGGATTGTCCGAATTTTGCGCCTGCTTTTTGGACGTTGCACCTTTTAGTTCTTGGATGCGGTCGGCGACGTATTTGGATTCAGCTGTCTTGGGCGGCGCGTTGGTGAGGTAGTTTTCGTAATTGCGGATGGCGGTGTTGGTTTCTTTGCGGCGATAAGCGATCTCGCCGAGGCCGTAGCTGACTTGCGGAGCTTTTGGGACTTGGCGTTGTACGAATTCGTAATCTTTCTGGGCGTCATCGAGTTTGCCTGATCGGAAGTTTGCGATGGCACGGTAAAGTACGGCGCGAACGTGGGTCTCGCTAGTGGTGTTCGTTTCAACAGTGAGGACTTGCGTGAAGGCTTTGATGGCTTCATCGAATCCTGCGACCTCTACGAGGAAGCAACCTTTGTTGATGAGTGTGGCCGTCTCTTCGGGGGCGAGTTTCAACAGGCGCTCTGTGATGGCGAGGGCGTTGGTGTAGCGTCCGTTGTCTGCGTAAGTTTTGCAAGCAGCACCGAGGATAGAGAAGTTGTCTGCGAAATTGACGAGGTTTGTCTCGATGATCTGAGTGGCGGTGGTGGGATCGTTCTTGGCGAAGTAGGCGGTGGCTTCGAGAGTGAACAGATCGGTGAGGTTGGTGCTCATGCCGGGTGTGCGAGATGCGATGTCGCGAATCTCTCGAATGAGTTGCAGTGTGCGATCTGGAAATTTGCGATTGAGATTGATCTGTCCGAGCCAGAGGCGGCTGCCGATGTCATTGGTGGATTGAACGCGAACGCGATCAAATGCCTGTGCTGCCTGACGGATCAAACCGCCTTGCAAAAAGACATAGCCTTGAGCGTAGGTTAGGCTGGGATCGTCGTGGGGGCCGTTGAGTGTGAGGACGGAATCCCATGAGCGGTACTTGCCGAAGCGGTCTTCGATGGATTTTGTGATCTCAACGTTGGCGGTTTCGCCAGCGCGGAACTTTTTGTTGAACTCCAGATTGTCCTGAGCCACGACGTTCTCGTGGTTCAACTCAAATGCGAGTTCTAAATGTTTGATCGGTTTTTCGTAGTTGCCGGACTTCTGGAGTTCGACCGCCCAGTGTACTAGGCTGCGCGAATAAAATGCGGCTATGGAGACGGCGTCCGCGTTTAATTCCTGCTTAAGCCCGAGCTTGCGATAAATGTTTTGGGGAAAGGGATATTTGCTGGTCTCCTCTTGAAGCGACGCCAAGGGCACGAGGTTTTTGAGAAAGCCTTCGGATGCATTAGACCAGAATTTTTCGTTGAGGGCGATGGTCTCAGCGGATTGAGGTGGGGCGACTAGGTCGCCGTCGGGTTGGAGGATGAGGTGTTGAGCGAGGCCGTAAGGCTTTGTGATAAAGGATTCAAAGTAATAGCCGAAGCTCGGATGCAGATAGGTAATCGCATTTGTTTTGGCGAGTGACTTCATCATCTCCACGAGTTCGAGGTCTTGGACGCTGGCTTTCTTATCAGCATCGGGAGCTTTCGGGTTGACCCAGTTCGGATGACGGAGCTTGAGATAATCGTGATATGGCGATGCGGGCAACCATTGTGAGCAAAGGAGCGTGTAATCCTTCTCCCGACCTTGTTGGGTTAAAAAATCCTGCAGTGTCCAGAGGCGGCGCGGATCGTCGCTGATGATGATGCCGTTTTTAGGCAAACCTTCGGCGAGGTCTGAGGCGAATTGTTTTTGAATCTCTCCGTTCGTCAGGCGTATCTGCGGGAGATTCCGGTGGACAAGAACTGTGGTGACTGCAAGAAGCAATGCTGCTAGAAAAAGCAGCGTGGCCTTTTGGAAGAAGCGTTCGAGCGCACCCGCTTTGGACGTGCGCCTATTTATGGCACTGGAGACCAACAGCAGGTATCCGCTGTAATAACCGATGCACAACCCTCCGAGATAGTAGAGCGGGAGAAACGCGAACATGCCAAATCCGACCTTGCGCGGGCTGAACGCGGGTTCAAGCATCATCCATGAGCAACCCAGCAACACGACGACATGTGACAGATGGAACGCAGCGGTGGTGAGGATGACGCCGATGCGGCTGGGATCACCGAACGAGGAAGCCCACCGGATCGAGAGCATAAACACTGGCAGGATGCTCGTCACGGAGAGGAGCAGAATTGTGGTGCGTGGGAGCAGGAACAGGAAAAACTTTTGCGCCTGGATATTGGATTTTAACATCTCCCAGAAAGTGAAGGTTGCGTCGTGTTGTGCTGACGCTAAGGCAGGCAACAGCAGGTAGAACGAGAGCCCGGCAATTCCGCAGAGAGCCATGCGGGTGAGAAATTTCAGATTGAAGAAAGCGACTTTGCGCGTCCAGACCAGCGCGATGACAAACAGGGGAAAGAACGCAATCATCGAGAGATTGTTGGTCATGCCGGCGCCAAAGATGAAGGTGGCGCGATAAAGTCGGCTTTCTTTTTCGTCGAGCCTGAATTCCAGCAGGCTGCGGAGCACGTATGAGAACATCAGTAGGTCGAACATTTCAGTCGTGCCGTTCGTTCCATGTTCCCAGAAGGTGAGCTGCAGGCCGCAGGCAACCACGGCGAACAATGGCGGTAACCACGCTGTCGGGATGCTGAGGAGAAAATGATCGTTAGCCTGGCGTTCGCGTTGATCGAGCGTGCGGTCGTGTGGGAGGATGGCGACGGAGCGCGCGAGTTGCACCAGAGAGAGCGTGGCGCAAAGAGCGGAAAAGACATTTAGTGCCAACGGAATCATCCTTTCCGGCATCAGTCGGATGGGATATGTGACGAGGTAGAATACTGGGGCGACTATTTCAGGAAACCAGAACCAATCCGCCATGCGAACTCCAGCGGGGGCTGTGGGGAGGCGAGCGTAGGATAGTAACGACATCCAGTCCGGGAGAAACGACAAGGAATGATTTAGCGTCGCCAATAGCAACACGAGCGCGGCAATACCAAGTAGCCACGGCAGCAAAGTTTGTGTGAAGGAGCCCTTGTATTTCTTTTCTTTCCCGTTTTTCATGGATAAATTAGTTGGATGGATGCGTTTGCAGTTGGCAAGTGTCGTTTAGGTTGCTTATGCAACCGCAGCTCGCAAATCTGCCACGCACTCTACGTGTTGTGTTTGCGGGAACATGTCCAACGGCGTCACCTTTGCCAATGTAAAGACACCGTCTGCACACAAGATGTTCAAGTCTCGCGCCATTGTTGCCGGATGACAGGAGACGTAAATGATCTGCGCAGGGCGTTGATCGCGGAGAAGTTGGAGTGTCTGCGGTAGACATCCTTTTCGCGGCGGATCAATCAATACGCTCGTGGCGGCCGCGGAGAATTTGTTCACGAGATTCGGCAACGCATCCTCGACGTTTGCGGAGATGAATTCACCGTTGGTAGCATTCTTCATCGCCGCGTTCTTGCGCGCGGCAGTGATTGCCATGCGGTCGCATTCAACTCCCACAAATGATTCCACCGCGCTTGCTAGCGCAATTCCGAAGAAGCCGACGCCGCAATATAAGTCTACCAGATGCTTCGTACCCGCTGCCGTCAAGGCCGAGCGAACGGTATCCACAAGTCCCGGAAGTAGGAAAAAATTATTCTGGAAGAACGAGTCGCGTGGCACTTCCCAATCTTTCGGCGCGATGCGGAGCACAACCTTAATGCCGCCTTTAGGTGGAGGATTATTTCGCACGTGAGTGATTTGCTCGTTCAATGCTGGCTCGGCAATCTTGCATTCGAAAATATCTTCCACGAGTCCGCAGTCCGCGCGCACGAAGCCGATGTTCAATCGCTGCTCCGGTTTATTCCACTGGCTGCGGATCATGATGCGGTTGCGATAGCCGTATGGCCGGGGGCAGGGGACGACCGGCGCGACGATGTCTTGCGCGATGCCGCCGATGCGCTGGAAGATGTCAGCGATCTGTTTGCGCTTCATCGCGAGCTGGGCCGGATAAGCGATGTGTTGATACTGGCAACC
>Ga0114967_10001931_pt1 | contig 17428 bp, 10 predicted proteins | sample M_130628_MF_Meta_FD_92639 | JGI IMG/M metagenome (GOLD analysis project Ga0114967, IMG submission 92639) | Freshwater microbial communities from Lake Montjoie, Canada to study carbon cycling - M_130628_MF_MetaG | ecosystem: Environmental > Aquatic > Freshwater > Lake | place: Lake Montjoie... | reverse complement strand
TCAAAAACGTCAGGCCATCGCGCGTCGTCAGGCGGTAGGGCTCCGGCACGCTGCCGTAAAGCACCCCGGTCACGATCTCCATGCCTTCCGCCAGACGCGAGGGACTATCATTCCGCTCGATCACCGACTTCGGCGCGAACACCTCCACCAGCGCCGCCGTGATCAGATCCTTCCGCAGATCCATCGCCAGGGTCAGCGTCTGCAGCACGAAGTGGTCGCCATAGCGGTCCAGAATCACCCCGGGCAAGCCATCGCTCTCACTCCAGACCATGCGGCAGAGCGTGGTATCCAGATCCGGCACCTCACTGCGCCAGGCCAGCGCCCGCTTCAGCCGCCGCACGAAAAAATCCTGGCTCAGCTCCTCCCGGTGCCGGGAAAACCGGCGGGCGATGATTTGTGATTTCGGATTGAAAATCGCGGAGCCCAGGCCGCGGTCCTTGAAGTCCTTCAGCGTAATGACATCGCCCGGCTGGGGATCGCCGAACATTTTTTGGACTTCTGCGCCGTAGACCCATTCGTGGCCATGAAAGATGCGGGCGCGTGGTTTGATGATGATTCCTGACATGCCTTCCCATAAGCCCACCCCGCCCCGGTGCAAGAGCAGGGCTGGCGCAAACCAGGTTGGAGCCTCCATCCCGCCCCCCAGCTGGCAGCGGGCCTCCAACACAAAAACCCGGGAAGCTAGTAAGCCTTGGCAAAAATCACCCGCTGGGTGCTGGGCTGGCCAGTATGGAAACAGGTGCCGGGCACCTTCCACTCCTCACCAAACGGCAGGCAGCGGATCGTCACGCCCAGTTGTTTCTGCAGCGCATCCTCATCCTCGGCACTACCCGCCCAATCCACCACGGCAAACCCGCCGTGAATCTCCGGCTGGTTCGGATTTTTCGGCGTGAAGAACGCTTCAAAGGCCGCCTTGTCCGTGATCCGGATCATATTGGCATCCCGGAAAACCGTGGCCCGCTCCAGCAGACCCGCCTGGATCTCCTCCAACAGGCCCACCACTTTGCCCACAAATTCAGCGGAGGGGATGAAGTCCTTTTCCTTCAGCCCCTTGTCCCGCCGGGAGCAGGCGATGGAGCCCTTCTCCAGATCGCGTGGGCCGATTTCGATGCGGAGCGGCACGCCTTTTTTCACCCACTCCCAATTCCGGGTGCCGCCTGGCAAATCGCGGCGGTCCACCTGCACCCGCAGGGCCTCACCGCCAAACGTCAGGGCGCGCAACTCCCGGGCCAGGGCATCGCAGGCATCCAGCACCGCCTGCCTGCTGTCCTCCTTCGGCGTCACCGGCAGGATCACAATCTGCTGCGTCGCCACCCGGGGCGGCAGCACCAGACCATCGTCATCGCTATGTGCCATGATCAGCGTGCCGATCAGCCGGGTGCTCACCCCCCACGAGGTCGTCCATGCCAGCTCCCGCACGCCTGCACGACCGGTAAATTCAATCCTGGCCGCCTTGGCAAAGTTCTGCCCCAGGAAGTCGCTGGTGCCCGCCTGGATCGCCTTCCGGTCCTGCACCATCGCCTCGATGCACAGCGTGCTCTCCGCCCCGGGAAAACGCTCCCGCGCGGATTTCTCGCCCGTGATCACCGGAATCGCCAGATGCTCCCTCGCAAAGGTTTCATAGACCCGGAGCATCTGCCCGGTTTCTGCGAGGGCTTCTTCCCTGGTTTCATGCGCAGTGTGGCCTTCCTGCCAAAGAAATTCAGCCGTGCGCAAAAAGATCCGCGGACGCATTTCCCAGCGCATCACATTCGCCCATTGATTGATCAGCAAAGGCAGGTCGCGGTAGCTCTCAATCCACCGGGCAAAGGCCGCGCCGATGATCGTCTCACTGGTCGGCCGGATCACGAAGGGCTCCGTCAGCTTGCCCGTGGGCACCATTTTCGAGGTGCCATCCGGCTGTTTCTGCACTTCCAGCCGGTGATGCGTCACCACCGCACACTCCGTGGCAAATCCCTCGGCATGCTCCGCCTCCTTTTCCAGATAGCTCAGGGGAATCAGCAGGGGAAAATAAGCATTCGAGTGCCCGGTGTCCTTGAACATTTTATCCAACTGGCGCTGCATGCACTCCCAGATCCCGTAGCCCCAGGGCTTGATCACCATGCAGCCCCGCACTTCGGAATTCTCCGCCATATCGGCGGCCTTGATCACCTGCTGATACCACTCCGGAAACTCATCCTGACGGGTAGGGGTGATGGCGGTCTGGGGCTTGGCAGGGGCGTTGGACATGGAAAAAAAGGGGCCGCCTGCACCATGCAGACCGCCGGAAGGGTGGGATAGTGGAGGGGCCGCGGCCGCCTTGCAAGCGCGCCCGCCAGCCCTGCCGCTCTCCTCAAAATCCGGCCCCGAACCCCTGTTTCCACCAGCCGTCCCGCCCTTTACAAGTTACCTTTCCCCCTTAACCTCGCGGTCCCGGTCAATTCTCCCCCGCCTTTTCCTTCAGAATGTCAGTTGTCACCCATACCCGCAATTTCTCGATCATCGCCCACATCGACCACGGGAAAACCACGCTCTCCGACCGCCTCCTGGAAACCACCCTCACCGTGACCAAGCGCGAGATGCAGGCCCAGCTCCTCGACTCCATGGACCTCGAGCGCGAGCGCGGCATCACCATCAAGTGCCACCCCGTCACCATGATTTACCGGGCGAAAAACGGTGAGGACTACAAACTTAACCTCATCGACACCCCCGGCCACGTCGATTTTTCCTACGAAGTCAGCCGCTCCCTCGCCGCCTGCGAAGGAGCCGTCCTCCTCGTCGATGCCGCCCAGGGCGTGGAAGCCCAAACCGTAGCCAACCTCCACCTCGCCAACCAGCAGGGCCTGACCATCATTCCGGTCATCAACAAAATCGATCTTCCCAGCACCAACCTGCCGGCGGTTTACAAACAGCTGGAGGACATCCTCAGTATCCCCTCGGAGGAATCCATCAAAGCCAGCGCCAAGATGGGCATCGGCATTGAGGATATCCTCGAAGCCGTCATCGAGCGCGTCCCGCCCCCCACCGTTCCTGACGATAATTTCCTGCGCGTCTCCGTCTTCGATTCCCTCTTCGACTCCTACCGCGGCGTTATCATGTATGTCCGCGTCGTCAGCGGCACTTTGAAAAAAGGCCAGAACGTGACCATGTGGTCCACCAATAAATCCTACGACATCAAGGAAGTCGGCATCTTCACCCCGAAGCAATGCCGTTGCGAAACCCTCGGGCCAGGAGACGTGGGCTTCGTCGTCGCCAACATGAAATCCAGCGGCGAGGTGAAAATTGGCGACACCATCACCGAGACCACCCGCATGTGCCCCGAGGCCCTCCCCGGCTTCAAGGAAATCCAGCCCATGGTTTTCAGTGGCGTCTATCCGATCGACTCCGACGACTTCGAGGCCCTGAAAGCCGGCATGGCCAAGCTCCAGATCAACGACAGCGCCTTCCGCTTCCAGCAGGAATCCAGCGCCGCCCTCGGCTTCGGCTTCCGCTGCGGCTTCCTCGGACTCCTTCACATGGAAATCGTCACCGAGCGCCTCCGCCGGGAATACGACATGGACATCATCTCCACCTACCCCAGCGTGGTATATGAAATCAGCCTCGCTAACGGTGATGAACTGAAGGTCGACAACCCGACCTACATGCCCGACGCCGGCACCATCGCCGAGATCCGCGAGCCCATCGTCCGCGCCTTCATCCTCATCCCGAACGAGTGCATCGGCGACATCATGCAACTCGTCGCCGAAAAGCGTGGCGTCCTCGAAAACACTGAGACCCTCGACGACCGGCGCGTCATGCTGTCCTGCACCCTGCCGCTCAACGAAATCCTCGTCGATTTCAACGACAAGCTGAAGTCCATCACCCGAGGCTACGGCAGCATGGACTACGAAAACGCCGGCTACCAGCCGGACAAACTCGTCAAAATGGATATGCTCATCAACGGCGACCCCGTCGACGCCTTCGCCACCATCGTTCACCGCGACAAAGCCGAAGCCCGCGGCCGCCTCCTCGCCAAAAAGCTCAGCGAAGTCATCCCCAAACAACTCTTCACCGTCGCCATCCAGGCCGCCATCGGCGGCAAAGTCGTCGCCCGCGAAAGCATCAGCGCCAGCCGCAAGGACGTCACCGCCAAATGCTATGGCGGCGACATCAGCCGCAAACGCAAGCTCCTCGACAAACAGAAGGAAGGCAAAAAACGCATGAAAATGGTCGGCAAAGTCAACATCCCCCAGGAAGCCTTCGTGCAAGTGCTGAAGACGGGGGACTAGCAAGGAGTTGATCCTTGGGCCGATTCAATCTTTTAATCTGCCTTCTCCGGTGAGGGATCGACTGTGGACTCAGCCTTCTTCGGCGGGTAGCCCCATAAGATGCTAAAGTTGATGCGCAGCGAGGAAAGTAGGGCAAGCGTCTCCGCTTTGAGCTCGCGTCCGCCCTGCACAGCGGAATCGTGTAGTCCAATGTGCAGATGGGATTGAAATCCGTGGGACAATTTGTGAACGAAGGTGTGGTTTTCGAGCAAGAAATCAGTGATATCATCCGTCATCCGCCATTCCTCGTCATGGTGTGAAATTCCGACATCCAATTTCCATTGATTCCCGGTCACCTCAAAGACGCCCTGCCGCTGGATCCAACCGGGGACTTCCGGCAGGTAAGCCCACTGGTCCTCCGCTGCAAAATACTTGGGATCCTGCAGCAGCCCGTAGCCATTCAACCAACAACAAAAGCGGTTTCCGTCTTTATCCAACATGGTGGTGGTTTGCATTGGCGTCATCCGCTTGAAAGCTATCCTTGGCCAGTTAGAAGTCAAGTATACCCGCGTTTCCCCGCCTCTTGCGCAAAACCCGTTCTATCATAGATTGCTGCATGTCCCTCACCCTGGACATTCCGACCGATCTCTCGGATGACTTGAATGCCCAGTTCGACGACCTGGGCCGGACGGCCATGGAAGCCTTGGCGGCGGAGGCGTATGTGCAGAATGTATTGTCTCTGGAGCAGGTCCGGCGGTTGCTGGGATTGGAATCCGATGGGACGCGAAAGCTGTGTCGTCGCTCCAGCTTGAGCCTTCTTCAATGGGGCCATGGCCATTCAGCCCGCAGCAAAAGCGGTTCCCTTCCATGGCCAGCATATCAAGTTGATGATCCTCCCACGGATAGGACGGACAGGGCGGATCCTCACGGATTTGAAAAGATTGGGCGGCTCAGCTGATTGGTGAGTGAATGGCATTCCTCAGCTGTATCCGTGATGACCATCTGCAACTATGCAATTCGTGGCCTGTCAGCGTCCTTCACTGGAAGGCTGGGTGTTGGTCCGGCACTGGGCGGCCTGGGCGCGGATGGCATCGCGCTGGGATTCGCTGAGGCGATCGAGGTTCCGCACCTGCATTCCCATGCGGGGATTCCGGCGCAGGAGGGGTTCGTGCTGTAAAAGGAAATCCCAGTAGAGGGTGGTGAAGGGACAGGCGGTGGGGCCGGTGCTTTGGGCAGGATCGTAGCGGCAGCCGCTGCAGTAGTTGCTCATGCGCTGGATGTATTTGCCGCTGGCGATGTAGGGCTTGCTGGCCATCAGGCCGCCATCGGCATGCTGGGACATGCCCAGGGTGTTGGGCAATTCCACCCATTCCACCGCATCCACATAAACGGCGAGATACCAGCCGTGCACCTCCTGGGGCCGCGCGCCAAAGAGGAGGGCGTAGAGGCCGGTGACCATGAGCCGCTGGATGTGGTGGGCGTAGCCCAGCCGCAGGGTCTGGCCCAGCGCGTCCCGCAGGCAGGCCATCTCCGTTTCCCCAGTCCAGTAGAAGGCAGGCAGCGGCTGCGCGGCACCGAGCGCATTCCGGGTGAGGTAGCCGGGCATTTGTTGCCAGTAGATGCCCCGGACGTATTCGCGCCAGCCCAGGATTTGCCGGATAAAGCCCTCGACGGCGGCGAGCGGCGCATGGCCCTGCTGCCAGGCCCGTTCCGCTGCGTCGATGACGCGGCGCGGGTCCAGCAGTTTCAGATTCAGGGCGGCGCTGAGCCGGGAGTGAAACAGCCAGGGCTCGCCCGTCCACATGGCATCCTGCCAATCCCCAAAATCCGTCAGGCGGTGCGCGGTGAAGTCCTCCAGCGCGGCCTCCGCCTCTGCGGCGGTGACGGGCCAGTCAAAGGCCGCGAGGTCGCCCGGATGGCTGGCAAAACGCCCGTTTACCATGGCGATGACCTCCTGGGTGAGGGCATCCGGCGCAAAGCGGCGCGGTGGCAGGTGAAGCGGCGGGCCTTCCCGCCCAAAGCTTTTGCGGTTTTCCTTATCAAAATTCCACGCGCCTCCTGCGGGCTGATCCTGCTCCATCAGCACCTGGTGGCGCTGCCTCATTTCCCGATAGAAGTATTCCATCCGCAATTGCTTCCGCCCCTGGGCATGGGCGGCGAATTCCCTGCGGCTGCAAAGGAAATGCCGGTCTTCCCGCAGTTCCAGCGGCACCCCGGCGGTGGCTGCGGCGGCTTGGATTTCCTCCTGGACGCCCCACTCGCCGGGTTCCACCAGGATCCATCGCTGCGGCTTCAGCCGGCCCGTGGCTTCCAGCAAGGCCCCGGCAAAATTGCTGGCCGCACTGGCTTTGGCCGGGCCTTGGGTGCCCTGCCACGCGCCGCCGTCGGAGGTGAGTTCAAGATAGTAGACCTTCCAGCCCCGCTGGCGCAGGGACTCGCGGAAGTGGCGCATGGCGGAAAGAAACACGGCGGTGCGCACCTTGCTGCTCCAGACTTTGGTGCTCTCCTGGGCGACCTCCGCCATCCACACCGCATCCAGAGCGGGATCAAAGCCATCCAGGGCAGCCGAATCGCTATTGAGTTGGTCGCCGAGGATGAGGATCAGGTTTCGGAGGGATGGCATGAGCAGAAATAGACCAGGAAACCAAAGATACGGGCCGCAAGGGCCTGCGGCCGCGTTCCATTTTGCCCGGAGCTTATCCTGACATGCAGCAGGCGGTAGCTTGAGCCCTCAATCCACCGGGGGGCTATACTTCCGGCGGATCCAGAGGATGAGCATGCCGAAAAGAGCCAGCAGCAGCATGCTGGTGGAGGCCTGGGCGAGGGCTTTGGGGAGGCTTTCCTTGCCGACACTGCTGCCGGCGAGGGCTACTGGCACATTGCTGGGGAGGTAGCCGATGAAGGTGGCGAGCAGAAAGGGGACATGCCGCGTCGGAAGGACGCCGAGCAGAACATTCACCACGACGCCCGGCATGGGGAGTTGCCGGGCGATGAAGATGCTCAGGATGTCAGGGCGGGAAAGCAGGCTGCGGAGCTTTTCACTCCGGGCCAGTTTCCCGGCGACCCATGCTTTGGGAGCCCAGAGCCGGGTGAGGAGAAAGGCGCTGTAGGCTCCGGTGACCCCGGCGAGCTGGGAGAGGATCAGCCCTTCCATAAAACCAAAGAGAATGCCGCTGATGCCGCAAAGCAGCAGCCGGGGGAAACCCACAATAATGGCAAGAACGCTGCCCAGGAAGAAAACCAGATGGGCTTTCCAACCCCAGGCGTCGACTTCCGCTTTGAATCGCTGGGCGGTCCCGATCAATTCCTTCAGCGGGGTGAAGTGAAGGATCAGCACGATCACGGTGACGATGAGCGCTCCAAGGAGCAGGCGCACCGTTTCCTTTTTGGGGTCCTGCTGGCCGGATGGCAGATCGGCGGACATGAGCGGAGCGGCCTGATTGGCGGGCCTAATTTCGTCTCAGCTCACTTCAGGAAGTGCAGCAGCGGCTGGGGATAGACGCCAAAGCCAAGGACGGCAGCGATCAGGAGGATCATGGTGACTTTGGTGAGGAGTCCGACGCTGATGGTTTCCACAGTGGAGGCAGCGGGAGGATTCCAATACATGTTCCGCAAGACTTTCAGATAGTAGTAAAAGCCAGCGGAGGCGCCGATGACGGCGAAAACGAGGGGGAGCCAGAGGTGCTGTTTGGAGACAGCGCCGAAAACGAAGAACTTGCCGAGGAAGCCAACGGTGAGAGGCACGCCAGCGAGAGACGCCATGGCGACCACGAGGGCGAAGGCGAGGAAGGGGGAACGCTGGTGGAGGCCATTGAAGGCGCTGAGGTCATCGCTGCCGGTGACGCGGCTGACGACGACGAGAACGGCGAAGGCCAGCATGGTCATGAACAGATAGGCCGTCATGTAGAAGGCGATGATCTGGGCGGGCTGGAGGCCGAAGCCCCCGGCTGGACCACTGGCCAGCGCCAGCACGAGGAAGCCGGCGTGGGAGATGGAGGAGTAAGCGAGGAGGCGCTTGAAGTTGGTCTGCGGAATGGCGGCGAGATTGCCGACGAGGAGGGTGGCGCAGGCGACCGCGAGGAGGATGGCGGCGGCGTTGTGGCCCAGAGCATCGGCTCCGAGGAAAACCCCAACGAGGCGGGTGGTGATGATGAACCCGGCGGCCTTCGATCCGACGGAAAGAAAGGCGGTGATGGGAGTCGGCGCGCCTTGATAGACATCGGGGATCCAGAACTGGAGGGGCACAGCCCCGATCTTGAAGGCGAGGGCCACGAAGATGAGGGCAAAGGAGAAAAGGGCCGGGGCGGTGGCGACGGTGCCGGAGTCGAGCCTGGCAGCAATGGCGGCGAGGTTGGTCTGGCCGGTCACTCCATAGAGCCAGGTGAAGCCATAAACAATGAATCCCGTGCTGAGCGCACCTAGGATGAGGTATTTCACTCCGGCTTCCAGGGAGCCGACATTCCGCCGCATGAAGGTCACCATGACGTAGAAGGCAATGGTGACGAGTTCCAGACTGACAAAAATACTGGTGAGGTCCGTGGCCGAGGCCATCCACATCATGCCGGCGCAGATGAAGACCGGGAGGCAGAAGAACTCGCCCCAGGTGCCCTTGCCCCCGACGCGGGCGGTGAATTTCTCAAGGACCGGGATGTAGTCGAGTCCGAGCAGGAGCACGAGGATCGTCGTCAGGAGGGCGATGCCTTTGTAAGTCATCGCGAGGGAGTCAGCGGTGTAAAACTGCCAGAAAACGGAGGTGCCCGGGGTGCGGTCCACAAAGAAGAGGGCCACAAGGATGGCCCCGAGCCCGAGCAGGGCGGTGTGGCCGACGAAGCGTTTGTCACGTCCGTCCACAAAGGCCTCGAGCATGAGCAGGACGAGTCCGAGCAGGACGACCGCAACTTCCAGATAGTAGGCCGGCATTGTCAAAAAGAGGGCAAAAGTGAAGGAAAGAAAAAGGGAAACTTAACGCAGTGCGGCGAGGGCATCAGCAAACGGGCGGATGGCCTTCATGAGCAGCTCCGGAACAAAGCCCGTGGCGAGCAGGGCGGCGAGCAGCAGCAGAACGGGCAGGCGGGAGGCGAAGGGGAGGTCGGTGGCCTTGGTGGAGATGTCCGCTGGCTCGCCGAGGAAGACCTTGCGGTAGGCGCGGAGCATATAGACGGCGCTGATGACCACCCCCCAGAGGGCGAGGATGGTGGTGACTTGGAGCGGGCCGAGGTGGTCCGCCGGTTTGTCCTTGAAGCCGCCGAGGAAAACCATGACTTCCGCCGCAAAGTTGGCAAAGCCAGGCAGTCCAATGCTGGCAAAGGCCGCCATGCCGAAGGTGAGACCGAGGAAAGGCGCGAACCTGGCCAAGCCACCCAGGCGGGCGAGCTGCATGGTGCCAGTTTTTTCCCGGACATAGGAACAAAGGGCGAAGAGCAGCGCGATGGAGATGCCGTGGGCGAACATCAGGAAAACCGCCCCGCTGTAACCGAGGGCATTGCCACTGGCGATGGCAAGGAAGATGTAACCCATGTGCATCACGGAGGAATTTCCCAGGGTGAAGTCCAGTTCCTTCTGGGCGATGGTGACGAGGCCGATGAAAAGGATATTGCCCAGGAGCAGAACGAGGAGCAAATGCTGGATCCACTCGGCATGGAACCCAGCCGGCAGCATGGGCACCACCACGCGGAGCAGGCCATAAAGGCCGAATTTCTTCAAAACCCCAGCATGCAGCATGGCCGTGGGAGCGGGGGCAGAAGCATAAGCCGGGGTGGCCCAGGAGTGAAAGGGGAAGAGGGAGATCAACACGCCGAATCCAAGCAGCAGGGTCAAGGCAATGGGTTCCTGGGCGGCGGGGGCGATTTTCGGAGCCAGCTCGCGAAGCTGCGCCATGTCAAAGGTGGTAATCCCCGTGCCGCTGGCGGTGGTGACCAGCGCGGCAAGGCCGGCGAGGAGGACGAGGCTGCCGAGGCCGAGATAAATCGTGATTTTCCATGCGGCGTCGCGATTATCGCCCGTGCCACGCATCCCGATCATGAGGAAGGTGGGGATGAGGGCCAACTCGTGGAAGGCATAGAAGAAAAGGAGGTCCGTCGCGACAAAGGCTCCCATGGCTCCGGCGGAAATGAGGAGGCTGCTACTATAATAGAGCGCTTCCCCGCCGGCTTTGACCGGGCGCATCAGCACGGCGGCCAGAGTAACGGTGCTGGTGAGGAGCACCATGACGAGGCTCATGCCGTCCATGCCCACATTGAACCCGATCCGGGGATCCTCAAGGACGGGGCGGATGGCTCCAAATTGGAAGGTGGCTCCAGCAGTGTAATCAAACTTCTGGAGCAACCAGGCCGTGATGCCGAGATTGATCAGGGCAGCCACGAGGGCGGTCAGGCGGGCAGGAGCACCCGCCGCCATGGCCAGTGCGGCAGCAAGCGGGACGAAAATCAGCAGATCGAGCGGACTCAAGCAGGCGGGCGGTTGGGGGATAAATGCAGGCCCAAAAGCGGGCGGAGTCATATTCAGGCGGGGACGGGGACCGGCAAGGGGATTTGTGAAAAATTTCACAAGCGCCCGGGGATCCTTCCGCCCGTTTCTGTTTTGGTATTTTTCCATGCCTCCCGGGGCAAATCCGGTGACATTTACCGCCAATGGGAGTAGACTGCGCCCGCACTGCCCCGACCGGGGCCAACCCTCTACCTCAGATGTCCAATTCATCGAATCCATGGCGGCTGATTCCTCTGTTGGGGATCCTGGGGGCTTCGGCGCTCCATGCCCAGTTTGCACCGGTGTGGGAAATCGGGACGGATGATCAATCCTATGCCGAGTTCCGTGAGGAATGGCTGGTGGACGATGATTTCACGGTGGGGGAACCCACGTCAGGCCTGGAACGGGCGCTGTCCCGCGACGACAAATTCACCCGCATCCTTTTCAACCTGTCGGCAGTCCAGCGCTCGGCGGCGGCACGGCTGCGCTTCCGCGTGGACCTGACCAGTTCCGGCTGGGCAGTGCCCAATGGAGCCTGGCTCGGAAATGGCTGGCATCACTTTCAGCTTTCCCTCAATGGCACGGTGCTCAATACCACGACGCGGATCAGCGTGGAAAACCTGACCATCATCGCGGAGGTGAATGCCGCTTCCGTCACCACCCTGGCCACGAATAACGTGCTGCGGCTGGAGCGCACCGGCGGTTCCGATGTGACGCCGGATGGCAGTGCAGCATGGTCATGGATCGGGCTGGACTATCTTTCCCTGGAAGCGGATCCCAATGCCCTGACGGATACCGATGGCGATGGCCTCCCCGCCTGGTGGGAACGGGCCTGGCTGCGTTCCACCGTAACTGCCAATGGCTCCGCCGATGCCGACCGTGATGGCCTGACGGATTTGCAGGAATTCACCAATGGCACCATTCCCGGCCTGGCCGATACCGATGGGGACGGACTCAGCGACGGAGCCGAGCGTCTCACCGCGCCGCCCAGCAATCCCCTGCTGGCGGATAGTGACGGGGATGGCCTGTCTGATGCCGCTGAGAAAAACGGCAGTCCGCAAACCAACCCGATGCTGGCGGATACGGATGGTGACGGCGCGCCCGATGCCTGGGAGCTGCAATGCCGCACGGATCCTGCCTTGGCGGCTTCCGTGCCCCCCGTGTTTGCCCAAGCCATCGGCTTGGACTTTATCCAGCGCTCCAAAAACAGTCTGCTCTCCCCTGCCGAAGTCGCGGGCGTGGTGCCCCAGCCGAACTGGAACGCCACCTATCCAAGCGCGGAATGGGCTGCCACGGTGGGGACGATGAATCAGATTGCGGGACCGGTGGCCGGCACCCTGGTGAATAGTGCGGGGGCTGCCCCGGGGGTCACCGCCACCTGGTCCGCGCCCGGCGCGGGATCGAATGGCAGCAGCGGCAGCCCGGCGGCCAAAGTGCTGGAGGGCTTCCTCTCCCCCTCGGATTCCGTCCCTGCTGTCCTGACTTTATCCAATATTCCCTTCGCCAGCTACGATCTCATCGCCTACGTGGGCGGCAGCAGCAATCAATACCGGGGCACGGCGGAAATCGCCGGGCAGCCCGCGACGCGCCGCTTTTTCCTGACGGAAGCCGCCACTCCTTTCCAGGGCTACACGGAGGCCACCACCACCCAGGCGGAAATGGATGCCGCCGTGGGTTCCACGACCGTCCCGGAGGAAATCAACCGCCGCCGCCAGGCCGCCTGCCGCACAGGAAACTACGTGCGCTTCCGCGGGCTGACGGGCTCCAGTGTCGCGGTGGAAGTGCGTGAGGATCTCTACGGAGCCGGCCTTTGTGCGGTGCAGCTGGTGGATACTGCCGCAGACCGTGACGCTGACGGCATGGCAGACAGCTATGAATTCGCCAACGGGCTGCAGCCCACGGTGAATGATGCCGCCGGGGATGCGGATGGGGATGGCCTGACCAATCTGACGGAGTTCACCCGCCGCACCAATGCCCGCCTCGCGGATACGGATGGCGATGGCCTGGGCGACAGCGCGGAGTCCGCCGCCAACGCCCTGACCCGGGACTCGGATGGCGATGGTCTGAGCGATTATGCGGAGAGCACCAGCGTCCGTCCTACCAATGTCAATGCCGCCGACTCCGATGGGGATGGGCTCTCCGATCTGGCGGAGACGGAGGGCTTCAGCGATCCCCTGACGGCTGGGGGAGCCCTGCATCCGGTGCCGGTTTACAGCAATACCGGCACGCCCACCTGGACCTGGCAATTGGACACCCAGATCGTGATCGACCGCACCACCGCATCCTTCACCACGGAGGCCTTTGGGCCGAAGGATGTGGTTTCCTTTGTGGTCTTCAACCCGGCGGAACCCTCGGACTCCTCCGTCCAGATTGCCCTGCGCTCGGATCAGGGAAAGCTGACGTATTTGCTGCACACCAGCCGCGCCTCCGCCTTCAGTCAGACGGGAAATGCCGGCAATTCCGCGTGGTATTCCGATGGGACGGATTTGACGGCGCTGCTGGGCTTCAGTGGCTTTGGCAGGGCCGATATTTCGGATCAGTTGCGCTTCCGCTTCACGGCGGTGCGGCCGGGCGCGGCGAACAGTTGGAACCTGACCTTCCAGATCTTCAATCTCGACCTTCCTCCAGCTTCCCAAACCGTATTCACCCGCACCTTCAATAACACCACGGCCGCCGCCACCACCAACGCCGGCGCCACCCCATGGCAGAGCAGTTTTTATGATCCTATCGTGAATGGCCAATGCGGCATCAATCCCATCCCGGGCACGACCGTCTGGATGGGATATCCCGCCTTGGAAACCCTGCCAGCCTTTGCGGCGGCCAGGGACAGCGATGAGGACGGCATGCCGGACGCCTGGGAGGATGCCAACGGTTTTAACAAAACCTCTGCTGCCGATGCCACGGCAGATGCGGACAGCGACGGGCTGAATAACCGCGCGGAATATCTCGCCGGCACCAAGCCGCGCGCGGCGGATTCGGATGGCGATGGCGTGCGTGACCTGGATGAAATCAATGCCGCCGCCAACCCGGTCCTCGCCACCAGCCAGCCGCCCTTCTTTACTGGCGCCCCGCCGCGCGGGGAAGATCTCAACGGGAATGGCTTGCCTGACCTTTGGGAAATGTGGACGGGATCCTTTTCCCTGACGCCCGGTGCGGATGCGGATGGAGATGGTTTTTCCAATCTGGCTGAGGCCCGCGCCGGCACCAATGCGCTGGATGCCTCATCGCTCCTATCTATGGAATGGGTGCCGGTTTCCCCCACCCAGCGCCAACTCCGCTGGCCGGATATCGCGAACAAACAACACCGCGTCTTTCAATCTTCCACCCTGAGTGATAGTTCCTGGACAGTCACACCCGGCACGCCAGCCGCCAGCTCGGGCAAAATGGCCCTGATTGTCCCGGGCCCGGGGGCATCCGCTGCCACCCGCCTCTTTTACCGCGCCCAGGTGAACGATCTCGACACGGACAATGATGGCGTGAGCAACTGGTCGGAAGCCCTCCTGGGCACCTCCCCTACCAATGCCAACAGCGCCCGCAGTGCTGCCCCCAGTGACACCAACAGCGATGGAACCGCTGACATTTCCACTCCGGGTGACTATACCGCCTTTGCGGAGCGGATGCTGGGCGGTCAGGCCAGCGGCGGTTATGCGGGCGGAGCCCCCGGGGCCATGTCGCGGCCGGCAGCGGCCCGGCTGCTCCTGCAGGCGACCTTTGGCCCTACCATGCCGGAAATTGACCGCCTCACCGCCATGGGGGCCAGCGCCTGGATCAATGACCAGATCAGCCAGCCACCGGCTCTGCTCACGCCTTACATCCGGCAGATTTATGCGGACTTCTTCGGCCCGCAGACGGACCGCAGCTACAATGGCAGCGCCCAGGACAGCTTCCTCTACGGGAATAACGTCAGCACGCCCTTCTTCCGCAGCGCGGTGGCCGGCCCTGACCAGCTGCGGCAGCGCACCGCCTTCGCGCTCAGCCAGATTCTCGTGGCCTCCCGGCGGGACGCCGCGCTGGAAAACAGCCCCCTCGGCCTGGCGGATTTTTACGGCATCTTCATCCGGCATGCCTTTGGGAATTACCTTGATGTCCTGACGGAAGTCTCCCTGCATCCCATCATGGGGCGATACCTCAGCCACATTGGGAATCAGAAGGCCAACCCGGCGCTCAATCAGTATCCTGACGAAAACTACGCCCGGGAAGTCATGCAGCTTTTCAGCATCGGCCTCTGGGAACTGAACCCGGATGGCACCCGCCGCCTGACCCCGGGCGGCGAGCCCATCCCCACCTACAGCAATACCCAGATCACGCAATTGGCCCGGGTCTTCACCGGACTGTGGTTTGGCGGGCAGGAGTGGATGCAGGGCGGCTACAATGATGCGAACTACGCGGTGCCCATGGACCTCTTCCCGGAGGCGCATGACTTCGGGGCCAAGACCCTGCTGGGCGGCTTCACCCTCCCGGCCCGCGCCCCCACCCGCGAAAACGCCCTGCAGGATGTGAGGGACGCGGTGAAGAGCCTTTTCGATCATCCGAACACGCCGGTCTTCATCAGCCGCCAGCTCATTCAATTCCTCGTCACCAGCAATCCCAGCCCTGCCTGCGTGCAACGCATCCAGGCCGTCTTCGCGGACAATGGCAGCGGCGTGCGGGGTGACCTGGGCGCGGTGGTCAAAGCCATCCTGCTGGATCAGGAGGCGCGGGATCCGCGCTGGTCGCTGGGCAATGTGGCATTTGGAAAACTGCGCGAACCCGTGATCCGCACCATGCACCTCGCCCGCGTGGGCGGTCTGGCCCGCCTCCAGGCTCCGGTGTGGTGGAACTGGGGGGAATTCTACGATGCCATGAAGCAGGAACCGCTTTATTCGCCCAGCGTCTTCAATTTCTACCGGCCGGACTACCGCGCCCCCGGGCTCCTCACGCAATTGGGCCTCAGCGGCCCCGTCTTCCAGATCACGGACAGCTACTCCGCCATCTCCGTGCCGAATACGTTATGGGATTTTATCCAGGGCGGCATGCGTTCCTCCAATGGCATCCGCTATCCCTTGGATTTTGCGTCAGAAGTGGCCCTCGCCGGCAATCCGGAGCTGCTGCTGGACCGGCTCAATCTTCTCTTCTGCGCCGGCCGCCTGTCTGCAGCCACCCGCGCGATCATCATCGATGCGGTGGACGATCTCCCTGCCACGGATGCCCGCTCGCGCGTCCACCTTGCCGTCTATCTCTGCCTGACCGTTCCGGAAGGAGCCATCCAGCGCTAACCCCCTTTTCCTTTTTTGCCATGAAACGCCGCGCTTTTCTCGGACAGGCCTCCTGCGCCTCCCTCAGCTCCATTCCGGTGCTGAATACCCTGCTGAATCTCAAGCTGGCCAATCACGCCGCCGCCCAGGATCTTCTGCCAGGCACCACGGACCGGAAGGCACTCGTCTGCGTCTTTCTCAATGGCGGCAATGATTCCTATAACATGCTGGTGCCCTCGGCCGGGGCGGAATACACCGCCTACGCCAATGCCCGCAGCAATCTGGCCCTGGCTTCCGGTGCCCTGCTTCCGCTGAATCAATTGCCGCCCGCCTCCGGAGGGGATGGCCGCAGCTACGGCCTGCATCCTTCCCTGGTCAATACCGCGCATCTTTTCAATGGCACCGGTCCCTTCGCCACCAGCGGGCGGCGCGCCGCCTTGGTGGCGAATGTCGGCACCCTGATCCAGCCCACCACCCTTGCCCAGTATTTGTCAGGCAATGTGCCGCTGCCGAAGGCGCTGTTTTCCCACAGCGATCAGATCGAGCAATGGCAGACCTCCCTGCCCCAGGGTGGGGCGCAGCTCACCGGCTGGGCGGGGCGGGCCGCCGATATCATGCACAGCGCCGCGAACCAGCAGCAGGTCTCCATGAATTTCTCGCTGGGGGGGAATAGCATCTTTCAGGTGGGCAACCAGACCGAGCAGCTGGTGGTCAGTGCGAATGGCGCGCTCTCCTTTACCAACAGCGCAGTCGGCGCGGCCAACCTGCTGGCATTGAAAAACCGGGGGCTCACCTCCGCCATCGGCCAGACCTACGCCAATGCCATGGACGACGCCTTTGCCAGACTCACCAAAGGCAGCGCGGCGGCACAGGATTTTTTCCAAACTGCCTTCAACGCGCAGACCCTCACCCCCACGGTGGAGGGGATGTTCCCGGCGGGGAACTTCGTGGCCCGCAACCTCCGGGCGGTCCTGAAAACCATCCTCGCCCGGCAGGCGCTCGGCCTGCGGCGGCAGACCTTCTTTGTCTCCTACGGCGGCTGGGACCACCATGGCGAACTCCTCACCACCCAGGCCGCCATGCTCTCCTATCTGGATGCTGCCCTCGGCGGATTCCAGCGTGCCCTCGATACCCTGGGCCTCGCCAATGATGTCGTCACTTTCACCGCCTCCGACTTCGGCCGCACCCTGCGGAGCAATGGCCGGGGCACCGACCACGCCTGGGGCGGGAACAGCCTGATCTTCGGCGGCCCGGTGCGCAGCGGCCGCATCCACGGCAGCTACCCGGTTTTCAATCAATCCGGGCCTGACCAGTTCGGGCCGGTGGATGTGGGTTACGGCGGGCGCTTGCTCCCCACCACTTCCGTGGATAGCTACTTCGCCTCCCTGCTGCGCTGGTTTGGCGTCTCGGAGACCAATCTCCCCTACGTCCTGCCCAATCTGCCGAATTTCACCGGCAGCCCTGCCCTGAACCTCCTGACATGACCCCTCCTGCCAAAACTCC
>Ga0114967_10001929_pt1 | contig 17437 bp, 13 predicted proteins | sample M_130628_MF_Meta_FD_92639 | JGI IMG/M metagenome (GOLD analysis project Ga0114967, IMG submission 92639) | Freshwater microbial communities from Lake Montjoie, Canada to study carbon cycling - M_130628_MF_MetaG | ecosystem: Environmental > Aquatic > Freshwater > Lake | place: Lake Montjoie... | reverse complement strand
CAGGATGCTCGCGACCAGCGAGACCAGCGCGGCAAGCCAGAGGTCGTGACCGGAATCACGGAGCAGGAACGCAAAGAGCGAGGGAAGCGACACCGCCGTGGCGGGGAGCGGCGGAGCGAAGACGAGTGCATCGGGCGCCATGGTGCTCGCCAGGGTCGCGTCGACGGCCACGGGCGTGGGCTGGGCCGCAGGCAGGTAGATGAATGCGCGGTACCTGCCCCACTTGCCCGGGATCAGTGCAACGGGAGCACCGTCCTGCATCTTGCCGAGCAAGGGGCCGAAGTTCCCGTTCCACCACTGCGCCGGCAGGCGGACGCTGCGGCAGCCGATGCGCGCTGCATGTGCAAAGGACTCCGCCTGCCCAAGGAGCGGATCCGCGGGGATGCGGCGCGGGATCGAGAGCAGCGGCACGCCGGATTCCACCGCCACGTGGCGACATGCGCGCAGCATCGGCGGGAGCGTCGGATCGACGTTGAGGAGCTCTTCCTGCGCCGCGAACACCGTGGCGAGCATCCGCTGGAACCGGCCATGGAGCGCGAGCGGCTGCCCCGCCCGGCGATGCGACGCGCGCGCCAGTGCTTCGGCGTCCGCCTTGGCCATTGCGGCGGCGCGGGCCAGCAGCGCGGACAACGGGCCGGCATCGTCGACGGTGGCACGGGCGCCGGGGGGCAGCATCACCCGTGCGAAGGCCTCGGTCCCTTCCGCCACCGCGTCGGCGACGCGCGGGCCGGCAGCCGGTTCCTGCAGCACCTCGGCGCGGCCTTCGGCAGCGGCCAGCAGCGTGAAGGCGGCGCCCTCGAGCTGCGCCACGAGCGAAGGAACGACGCCGCCGGGCGCCACGGTGCCAAGGTAGAGCCGCCGCCCCGGCACGCCGCCCGCGCGACGGACTGCCACGAACACGTTCACCGTCCCGGAAGCCACCACGTGCGCACCGCGTTCTGCACCGAGGTCGAGGTGATCGCGACCGTCGATGGCACGCACCGCCGCACCGGCGCCCGTGAAGATGGCCACGGCATCGAAGACCATCAGCCCTGCCCTCCGCCCTGCACGAACTCGGCGTATGCCCCGCCGAGCGCCAGGAGCTCCTCGTGCGAACCGCGCTGCACCACCTGGCCGTGGTCGAGCACCACGATCTCGTCGGCGTCGCGGATGGTGCTGAGGCGGTGCGCAATGATGAGGCAGGCGCATCCACGCCGCCGGATGGCGCGGTCGATGCGTGACTCGGTGGTGGCATCGAGTGCCGAGGTCGCCTCGTCGAGGATCAGGATCGATGGCCGGCGCGCCAGGGCACGCGCAATCTCCACGCGCTGCGCCTCGCCTCCGGAGAGATTGACGCCGCCCTCGGAGATCCGCATCCCCAGGCCGCCGCGCGCATCGAGCAGGCCGGCGAGGCCGGCATCGTCGGCTGCCTCGCGCATCCAGTCTTCGGGGATCAGCGGGTCCCACATCGACAGGTTCTCGCGAAGCGACGCCTCGAAGAGGAGCGGCGACTGGCCCACCACCGCCAGGAGCGTGGCGCGCTCATGGCGCGGGATCTCGGCCAGCGGGCGACCATCGATCAGCACCTGCCCGGACCACGGGGAATACAGGCCGCACGCCAGCTTTCCCACGGTGCTCTTGCCCGAACCGGTGAGGCCCACGAGCGCCACGCGCCGGCCCGGGCCGATGGTGAGCGAGAAGTCGCGGATCAGCGGTTCCGAGCTCTCGCTGTAGCCGAAGACCACGTCGCGGAACTCGAGCGTGTCGCCGCAGATCGGCGGGAATTCCTCGGCGTGCTCCGGGGCCACGCCGGGGAGCGCCAGCGGATCGAGCGGATGGCGCATGACGTCGTCGATGCGGGACATCGTGGCGCGCAGTGCCTGGATCTGCTGCGAGAGGGCCGCCAGGTCGAGGACCGGGCCCATCGCCGCCAGCATGATGGACTGGAACGCCAGCAGCGAGCCCACGGTCATGTCGCCGCGCATCACCTGCAAGCCGCCCACCGCAAGCACCACCGCCGAAACCAGCAGCGACACCAGGAATTCCGGCGCCGCGGTGAGCGTGGTGGTGAGTCCCTCGAGCGCCTGCTGCGAGGTCGCCACGCGCGCGTTGGCGTCGGCCACGCGCGCGAACAGGTCGTTCTCGCGGCCGGATGCCTTGACGGTCTCGATGGCGGAGAGGCCCGCGGTGAGCGTTCCCGCGCCGATGCCGAGGTCCTTCTCGAGCGTGCGGGTGTGGTCCACCAGCGCGCGGCCGGAGCGGAGCACCAGCAGGATCACCACCCCGACCACCGCGATCGCCACGAGGGACAGGAGCCGGTCGATGGCGAACATCGCTGCCAGGAACAGCACGGACGTCAGTGCTCCCACCAAGGCAGGCGCGATCTTCGAGGCCAGCAGGTCGGAGAGCATCTCGAGCGACGAGAGGCGCTGGACGATGTCGCCGGGGAATCGGTGGGAGAAGAAGTCCACCGGCAGCCGGAGGACATGCTCCAGGAAGCGCGCGGAGCCGCTCATGGCCATGCGCTGCTCCAGGCGCGCAAGCAGGCGCTGCTGCAGGAACGTCAGCAGGCCGGCGAACGCCATGGCCGCGGCGACGATGCCGATCATCGACGGGATCCACCGATGCGCACCCTCCAGGAGGACGCGATCGACGTACACCGCCCCGAGCGCGGGCAGCACGAACGCGGGTACCGCAAGCAGCACGCCGCACGCGGCGGCGGCGGCGATGACCCGCCACGATCCGCGCAGGCGCTCGAGCAGCGCGGCGCTCAGGCTCGCAGGCCGGCCGCCGCGGACGAATGCATCGGTGGGCTGGAGCTCGAGCACCACGCCGGTGAACTTGGCGTCGAATTCCTCGGCGGAGACCCAGCGCTGGCCGGCGGCGGGATCCATGATCCGCCACTCGCCGCGCTTCCAGCCCTCGAGCACCACGAAATGGTCGAAGCCCCAGAACAGGATCCCGGGAAGCTTCAGGTCCGCGAGTTCCTCGCTCTCCACGGAGTAGCCGTCGCAGGAAAGCCCGTAATTCTCGGCGGCCGCGGTGATCTGCAGCGCACTGCTGCCGTCGCGGTTCACGCCGCAGACGCGGCGCGCCTCCTCGAGCGTCACGTGCCGGCCATGGAAGCCCAGCACGCACACCAGGCTGGCGGCACCGCACTCCACCGCGTCCATCTGCACCACCGTCGGGGCCTCGACCAACCGTCGGCCGACCGGGCGATACGGCGCCCTGCGCGGTCGGCGCGGCTCCTCCGACGGGGCGTCGGTCGCGTCGCCGTCAGTCACCGACGACCTGCTTGATCCACGGGAGGAGGAGCGTGATCGGCGAGACGTCCTCGGTGACCACGTCCACCTCGCAGAGCGTGCCGGCCGTCAGCGGCCGGGGGTAGTTGCCGCGCCCCGACCAACGCAGGCCGGAGGCGGTGGCCGGATCGGTCTCCAGGTCGATGACCGCCGAGACGATGCCGCCGTAGCGGCGCTGGATGTCCTGCGCCATCTCCGGGCTGTTGATGATGCGCAGGAGCGACTCGCTGGTGCCGACCACCGGCTCGATGTCGCGCACCGAGCCGCGGATGGAGCCGTAGCGCTCGCGGTCGGCCACCGACGGCTCGACGCGCGTGGGCATCTCGGCGCGGACACGCTTGCCCTCGGAAAGCGGGAAGAACGCGTAGCAGCGGAGGCGGCCGTCGCCGGCATCGGAGACCACGGCCACCGAAGACCCGCGGCGCACCACGTCGCCCGCGCCACGGCCGAGCTGGACCACCTTGCCCGAGCGCGGCGCGATGACGTTGCGCTCCGAGGACATGCGGGCGTTCAGCTGGTGAACGGCGGCATCCGCGTCTGCCACCGCGTTGCCGCGGCGCTGCCGCTCCTGGCGGTGGCGGATGGCCACGTCGATGCGGTCGGCGGCCACGCGCTGCTGCTCGTTGCGCGCCTCGGAGAGCGAGCGCTCGATCTCGAGCTGCGTGTTGATGCTGCCCAGGAGGTCGGCCTCGGCAAGCAGCCCCTGGCGCACCAGGTCGCGCTTGGTCTCGATGGCCTTGGAGAACTCCGCGGCGGTCATCGATGCCTGGTCGATGCGGCGCCGGCATTCCTTCTCGCGCGCGTCGAGCGCGGCGACGGCGGCGGCGATCGCGGTCTCCTCGGTGGCGGTCATGGCGGCGTCCTGCGCGCGGAGCCGGTCCGCGGCGGCCTGCGCGTCCGCGAACTGCGTCTCGAGCGCGGGGCTCGCGACGACGGCAATCACATCGCCCTGCGTGACCATGTCGCCGGGCTTCGCGCGCACCTCCAGGATGCGGCCGTCGCCCGGTGATTCCGCAGCCACCACCATGGTGCCCTCGATCAGGATGCCGGTGCCGCGCACGGTGATGGGCACGCGTCCGAAGATGCCCCAGGCGATGAACGCCGCGATCACCGTGGAGATGCCCGCCACCAGCAGCCAGAGACGCGGAGGCGCGATCGGCGCAATGCGGTTGATGCTCTCCGGACTGGAGGCGGAATCGACGGCGCGATCACGGAATTGGAGGTCTTCACCGGCCATGGATTCGACCCCCGCATCCTAGCCAAACCGCGGTGCCAGGCTCACTTCCTGGCCTGCCACCCGTAGTTGACGTAGCGATGGTCGAACGTGCCGTCGGGACGCAGTTCGAGCAGCCCGTACCCCTCGGGAACGCCCTGCAGCGATCCCTTCCACCATGCCCCGCTGACGGCGCCGTCGCAGATGTAGGAGATGCCGTCGATCCTGCAGTGGTCCAGCAGGTGCACGTGGCCGCTGAGGCACACCTTCACATTCCCCGACTTCTTGAAGAGGTCGTGGAGCAGCGTGCCGTCGGTATGCATCTCGCCCGCGGAGATGGTGGTCTCCTCGCCCACATGCTCGCGCGAGCGCGGCTTGCCGTAGGTCATGGCCGCGAGCGAGAGGATGGGGATGTGCGAGACCACCGCCACGGGCATGCCGTTCGGCGTGTCACGGAGCGTGCGCTGCAGCCAGTCGAACTGTTCCTCGTCGAGGTAGCCAACGTAGCCGTCGCCCTTGGGCTGCACGCTGTCGAGGCAGATGAACCGCCACGCGCCGTGGTCGAACGTGTGCCACGTGCGCGCCTCGCCGAAGAGGTCGCACGCGAAGCGCTTGCCCCAGTCGGCCTCGGTGCCGGTGGACTCGCTCTTCTTCTTGTTCCAGCCGAGGATGTCGTGGTTCCCCGTGGTGTGGCGGATGGGAACGCCGCACTCGCGCTTGAGCGTTCCCTGGAAGAGCCTGCGCAGTTCCTCGGCGCGGCCGCGCTTGGCCTCGAAGACGTCCATCACTGCATCGCCGCCGGTGATGATGAGGTCGGGCTTCTGCTGCTGCGCGTGCACGAAGGCCGCGGCCATGCCGGCCTCGGCGCCGAGCTCGGGCTGCACGTGGATGTCGGTGAGGTGCGCCAGGCGGATGGTGCCGGTGATGCCGGACGCGGGCGGCGTGGCGGCGGGCGCGGCGGGCGTGGCCTGCGCATCGCCCGCGGCGAAGGCGGTGCGCATGGCGGCAAGCGTGCCCGCGCCGGCAAGCGCGGTGCGGAGGAAGGCGCGGCGGTCGGCGGGGACGGGGCGTTCGTCGTTCGGCATGCGGTGCATACCGGGGGAGTTGCCGACGGTTGACGGCGATCGGGGCAATTCACGCGATCCGTACACTCGTCTCCGTGGAGCACCTCAGGACCCCCACCGACGACATGATCCGCACGCTCACCGGCACCCGCGAGGGCGAGCTGCGCATCGGGCAGCGCATCCGCATCGTGGATGCGGACGGCCAAGCGCCTGCCGGAACACGGGTTGCGCTGCTCGGAGTCCCCGAGGACATCGGCGTCCGCGCCAACCTCGGGCGGCCCGGGGCCCGGCGCATGTGGCGGGCGTTCCTGCCGCGGTTCCTCAACATGCAGTCGAACACGTTCCTGGATGGTGCATCCGTGGCCGTGGCCGGCACCGTGGACCTGCGCGACCTCCGCAAGGCCACCAAGGGACTGGATCCGACGGCGGGCGGACCGCGGGCACGCGCGCATGCGCTGGAGACGCTGCGCGGAACGGTCAGCGAGATCGACGCGCGCGTCAGTGCCGTGGTGGAGGGCCTGCGCCGCAACGGCCTGGTGCCGGTGGTGATCGGCGGCGGGCACAACAATGCGTACGGAATCCTCGCCGGTTGCGCACGCGCGGCGGGCACGCCCATGGGATGCGTCAACGTCGACCTGCACGCCGACCTGCGCCCGCGCGAGGGGCGTCACTCGGGCAACCCGTTCACCTACGCCCGCGCCGACGGGCACCTGGGGCGCTACGCCATTGCCGGCATGGGCGAGGCATGGGCGACGCAGGAGATCATCCACGCCATCGAGCAGGATGCGGAGATCGCGGCGTTCACGTTCGAATCCATGCTGCGCCACGGCAGCTCGCCGATGCACATTGCGCAGCAGGCCGCGGAACACGTGGAGGGTAGGCCAGCGACGCTGGAGCTGGATCTGGACGCCGTGGCGCAGGCGCCCGCAAGCGCGGCGGCAGCGAGCGGCTTCAGTGCAAGCGAATTCCGCGCGATGGCCACGCTGCTCGCGCGCACGCTCAACCTGCACGCGGTGCACATCGCCGAGGGCGCGCCCGGCAACGGTCCGTGGCCCGCGGAGATGCTCGGCAAGTTCGCGGCGGAGCTGGTGCGCGACGTGGCCACTGCGGTGGCAGCGCGCGCCACGGGGCGCTGACGCAGCAGTGGCGCCCGCGGTGCGTGGCGCAATGCGTGGCGCAGCGCGCTTACGAAGCGTTGGGCACTGCAGCGCGCGATCAGCAGCTGACGGCCGGCGTGAACTCGAACTTCGTGCCGTCGAAGAGGCCCCGGTCGCTCAGCTTCAGCGCGGGGATCACCAGGAGCGCCATGAATCCCGCGGTCATGAACGGTGCGCGAAGCGGGGACCCGAGCGCCTTGGCCCGCGCGCTGAGCCGCGCGTAGGCCGCACCCACTTCCTCCGCCGGTCGATCGCTCATCAGCCCGGCGATCGGCAGCGCCAGCGATTCCACCGCATCGCCGTCCGCCACGGCCAGGCCGCCGCGGCCCGCGAACACCGCGTTCACCGCCGCGGCGATCGCCTCGCGCGAGGCACCCACCGCGACCACGTTGTGGCAGTCATGGGCCACGCTCGAGGCAATGGCGCCGCGCTTCAGGCCGAATCCGCGCACGAACGCGGTGGCGATCGGGGTGTCGGAGTAGCGGTTGACCACGGCGATCTGCAGGAGGTCGGACGATGGATCCGGCTCGACCTTGCCGTTGGATGTGCGCGCAGAAACATCCGCGCACTTGGTCACCAGCTGCCCGTCCTCCGCCACGATCGCGTGCACCTGCACGGTGGCGCCGCTCGCACATGATGCGGGCGCGCGCACCACGAAGTCATCGGCGCGGAATTGCGCGGCGCGGAACGCGTTGGGAGTGCCGGAGGCGCGCGGCGCAATGCGCGTGACGCCCTCCTCCGCCACCACCTGCCCGGCGATCCACGTGCGCCGCACGCGGAAGCCCTGCAGATCGTCCACCAGCACCATGTCGGCACGGTCACCCAGCTGCAGCAGCCCGCACGGAAGGCCATAGTGACGCACCGGGTGCAGCGTCGCGGCACGCAGCGCGGCCATGGGCTCGATGCCGTTCGCCACCGACCGCGCCAGCAGGCGGTCAAGGTGACCAACGAGCAGATCATCCGGATGCGCATCATCCGTGCAGAACATGCAGAGTTCCGGATGCTCGCGCAGGAGCGGCCACAGTGCGTCGAAGTTGCGCGCCGCACTTCCCTCGCGGATCAGGATGCGCACGCCGAGCGCAGCCTTGTCGCGCGCCTCGTCCAGCGTGAAGCACTCGTGGTCGGTCTCGATGCCGCGCGCGAAATAGGCGCGCGCCTGCTCGCCGCGCAGGCCGGGAGCGTGGCCGTCCACGCGCTTGCTGCGGGCCTTCGCCGCAGCGATCTTCGCGAGCACCTGCCCATCGCCCGCGATGGCGCCCGGCCAGTTCATCATCTCGCTCAGGTAGTGGATGCCGGGATCGCTGAGGAGCCGCGCGCAGGCGTTGGCATCGAGCGTGGCGCCCGCGGTCTCGAAACCGGTGGCCGGCACGCACGATGGGCAGCCGAACCAGCAGGTGAACGGCGAGCCCGCGATGTCCTCCAGCATGTAGCGCACGCCCGGTTCGCCCAGGACGTTCGCGATCTCGTGCGGATCGCTCACGCTGGCCACGGTCCCGTGGCGCATGGCAACGCGCGCGAACTCCCACGGCGGCAGCATGCTGCTCTCCACATGGACGTGTGCATCGACGAAGCCGGGCACCAGGACGCCCGGATCCACCGGGCCGGTCGCCGGCACGATGGACGCGATGCGACCGTCGCGCACGGTCACGGTGCATGGGCGAACAATCCCGGACACGACGTCCGCGACCTGGTGATGGAGGACGGTCACTGCCATGCACGCAGCCTAGTCGCCGCCCGAACGGATCCCGTGGAAGCACGCTGCACACGCCCCGCCCAGCGACGACAATGCGCACATGGCGACTCCCACGCTGCGGCTCGACACAATGCAGTTCTTCGGGCGCCTTGCCAGCACGTACCAACAGATGTTCGGCGTGTCCGTCTAGCAACTGCGCGGCCTGCGCGTCCTGGACTGCCCGGGCGGGCCGAGCTCGTTCGTCGCCGAGGCATGCGCGGCGGGCGCACACGCGGTGGCGGTGGACCCGCTCTACGCGCACACGGCAGACGAGCTCCGCGCACGCTGCGAGGCGGACATCGCGGGAACCATCCGGGCGATGACCGCGCATGGCGGTGCGTACGCCGAGCTGGACCTGACGCACTACGCCGACGAGAAGCGGGCGGCCCTGCGCGGATTCCTTGCCGATTATTCCGCCGGCCGCGCCGCCGGGCGGTACGTGGCGGCCGGGCTCCCCTCGCTACCCTTCGCCGACCGCGCGTTCGACCAGACCTTCAGCGCACACCTCCTCGTCACCTACAGCGATCCGGCGACGGGCGGCATCCTGGTGGGCTCGCCGTTCACGGAGGAGTGGCACGTGCAGGCAGTGGACGAGCTGCTCCGTGTCACCGAGCGATCGCTCCACCTCTATCCCACCACCACGCGCACCGAGCCGGCGCACCGGCATCCGTACCTGGAGCGGATCGTGGCGAGCCTGGAGGCCGGCGGGACGTGGAGCTGCCGCTACGTGCCGTCCTCGTACCAGCGCGGGAATGCCGCGCAGAAAAAGCTGAATTCGTCGCTGGTGATCGAACGCCGCGCGTGATCGCGCGCCACGCGCCGGTCACGGCGCAGGCGTTTCGCTCCGCACCGCCGCCTCGTGTCGCATGCGCGCGCGGAGCGCCACGGCGTAGCCGGCGGCTGCGGCGGCGATTCCAAGCAGCCCGTCGAAGGCAAGCAGCACCGCCACGCGCGCGTGCTCGCCGTGCTGCATGGCCCACGCCACGTCCCACGCAAATCCGCTGACCGTGGTGAAGCCGCCCATGAAGCCGCCGCCCCACAGGTGCTCGCGCATGCGGTTGCGGTGCGGCACGCCAAGCGGCATGCCGCGGTCGTCGTGGTCGCAGAGGCGCGCGAACAGCATGCCGATGGCGAACGCGCCAAGCACGTTTACGGTCACGCGCGAGGTCCACGCGGGCGCGCCCGCGAGCGCGAAGAGCCATTCGCAGCTCCCGCGCGCGGCGCTGCCCATCAGCCCGCCCGCAAACGCCGCGAGCGCCAGCTTCCACGGCGAGAGCGGCAACATGTCCTTCGCGCCGATCATGGCGAAACCCCGTTGAAGGACGCCGCCAAAGCGCCACCCGCCAGCGCCAGAAGCGGCGCACCCACGAGCGTCGCGCCCCACAGTGCCGCCGCGTGCCCGCGCTCACCGCGCAGCCAGAGCTGCACCACGTCCATGGAGAACGCGGAGTAGGTGGTCCATCCCGCAAGCACGCCGGTGACGGCCACCACCACCCACGGACCGGCGTTTTCCTCGATGGATGCGGCACTTCCCGCCACCGCGCCCATCACCAGTGCGCCCAGGAGATTGATCGCGAACGTCCCCCACCACGGCTGCGTGCCCGCGCGCATCAGCGCATCGCGCGCCAGCACGCGGAGCGCGCAGCCGAGCGCGCCGCAGAGTGAGACGATGAGGAGGTGCGTCGGCATGGGTCGGTCGATGCGTGGTCAGCGCTGCGAAGGAGACACCGCCGCCGGCGGCGATGCGGAGCCCGTCCGGGGCGCCGACGGCGCGGACGGTACCGCACCGAGCTCCCGCAGCACCTCGGAACACTCGCACGTCTCGAGCGCCTGCCGCATGGAGCCCACGAACCGCTCGCGGTAGCCCTCCCCCGCCCTGCGCGGCCAAGCCATCCGGACCCATTCCTCCCACTCGGCGCCACGGCCGCTGGTCACCAGTTCCGCCACGCCCGCCACGAGGTGCGCCATCAGTCCGGGGCATGGGCAGTCGGTGCGGCCGGGCGCGCCGGCATCGCGCATCAGCTGCAGCCGTGCACGCGACGCGTCGTCGAGGGCACCTTCGTCGATCGGCCCGCCGTCGTCGCCGTCCACGGCAAACCGTTCGCACTGGTCCCAGGCGCTGGCAGCCTCCGCGGCCGACCGCGCAAGCAGCGCCTGATCCGGCTCGCGCCGCATGCGCGATGCATCCGGCAGCCAGTTGCGGCGCAGCGGATCCCACGTGCAGGCGATCTCCATGTCACGCACGCCACCAGCTCCCGGCGCGAACGCGTAGCGGAATCCGTGGCAATCGGCCATGAGCACCCATTCGCCGCGCGCCTCGTCATGGCGGAACATGCCCATCCCCATCCCGATGCCGATCATCGAGAACGACGGGCCGCCGTCCTGCGCAGCCTCCTCGGGAAGCGTGATGCGCATCCACATGATGCCGCCACCGCTCCCGACGTTCAGCTCGCCCACGACGACGTCGGGCTCACCGTCACCGGTGATGTCGGAGCCGAACCCGGGCGAGCCCACCGGTGGCATCGTGCCGCCCCGGGAATTCCCATCGCTTCCGGCGAACACCACCCCGAACTGGCACGGCCCCATCGAGCGCGTGATGGACGGATGCGCCGGGTCGGTCCACGTGCGCAGCCGCCCGCGATCCGGCCACACCATGTTGGCGGTCCCGTCGTCCGCGGGTTCGTCGAAGTTCGCCTGCCACGCGCTGCCGTCGGGGTTCGGCGCCCAGTCCAGCAGCTGCTGCACCGGATCCACCTCCTCCACCAGCACCAGCCCGTTCGGAAAGTCCGCGCGCTGCGTGGTCACCCAGCGCGGAAGGAGCGCACGCGCCAGGAACACGTGCACGCTGTGCCACGCCATGAGCGGCAACGCCAGCAGCACCGATGCCACCACGCCCGCCACGAACACCTGCGCCCGACCGCGCCGGGCGAGCGCCGCCGCCCCGGTGCGCACCACGTGACCGCACTCGGTGCAGCGCACGCCCGTCTCGCGATCGAACCGCTCCGCGGGGTCGAACGCATGGCTGCATTTCGTGCAGCGTCGCACGCCGTCCGGACGCCAGCGCCGGCCGAACACGGCCCAGAGCGCCACGCACAGCGGCAGTGCGATCAACGCATAGCCCAGCCAGCGCCACTCACCGGCCAGGTACGGCGCAAGCGGTGCCAGCCAGGCGTAGACGCTCATCGACGCGCGGTGCTCCGCAGTCGCAGGCTGTTGGTCACCACCGCCACGCTCGAGAAGCTCATCGACACGGCGGCCACCATCGGTCCCGGGTTCCAGTGGAACCACGGCCAGAGGATTCCGGCGGCCAGCGGGATGCCGATGATGTTGTAGCCGAACGCCCACCACAGGTTCTGGCGCACGGTGCGCATGGTGGCGCGCGCCACGTGCACGGCATCGGCCACGCGCATCACGCCGGGCCGCATCAGCACCAGCTCCGCCGCGTCGGCCGCGATGTCCGCGCCGCCACCCACCGCAATGCCCACGTTCGCGGAGGCGAGCGCCGGCGCGTCGTTCACGCCGTCGCCCACCATCGCCACCTGCCGGCCCTGCGCGCGGAGTTCGGTCACCACCTTCGCCTTGTCGCCGGGCAGCATGCCCGCGTGCACGCGGTCGATGCCCACTTCCGCGGCGATCCGTTCCGCCACGCGCTGGGCATCGCCCGAGGCCATGGCCACGGAGATTCCCATCGCGCGCAGCGCAGCCACCGCCTCGCGCGCATCCGGCAGCAGCGCGTCCGCGATCGAGATCACGCCGAGCGGCGCGCCGTCCGAAGTGGCCACCACCGCGGTGCGTACCGCCTCGCGTTCGGATGCGAGGAGCTGCGCCACGTCCGCCGGCACGGCACCCGCGTACGCAAATTCGGGCGTGCCCACGCGCACGGCGTGGCCGTCGACACGCACCTCGACGCCGCCACCCGCCGTGGAGCGGAAGTCCACCGCGCCCGGCAGCGCCACGCCGCGCTCCGATGCCGCGCGCACGATCGCCTCGCCCAGCGGATGCTCGCTCGAGCGCTCGGCGGCCGCCGCCACCGCAAGCAGACGCTCCTCGGTGACGCCCGCGGCCGGGTGCAGCCCCACCACCGCCGGCTTGCCTGCCGTGATGGTGCCGGTCTTGTCGAGCACCACCGTGTCCACCTTCGCCAGGCCTTCGAGCGCCGCGCCACCCTTCACCAGGATGCCGCGCCGCGCAGCCACGCCGGTGGCCACCATGATGGCCGTGGGCGTCGCAAGCCCCAGCGCGCACGGGCACGCGATGATCAGCACCGCAATCGCGCTCGTGAATGCCATCGTCAGCGCCTCGCCGCGCGGGCTGGGTGCGTCGGGGAACGCCGCCGCGCCGAACACCACCCACAGCACGAACGTCAGCACCGACGCGCCCAGGACCACCAGCGTGAACCACGCGCTCACCGTGTCCGCGAGCCGCGCCACCGGCGCACGGTCCGACTGCGCGTCCTCCACCATCCGCACGATCTGCTGCAGCACCGTTTCGGCGCCCACGTTGGAAGCGCGGAACACGATGGCGCCGCTGGCATTGAGCGTGCCCGCCATGATGGTGTCGCCCGGGCGCTTGGCCACGGGGACGCTCTCGCCGGTGAGCATCGACTGGTCGATCTCGGACGTGCCCTCCTCCACCGTGCCGTCCACCGGCACGCGGTCGCCGGGGCGCACCACCACCAGGTCGCCGTGCACCACCTGCTCCACCGGCACGTCCACGTCCGCGCCGCCGCGGCGCACGCGTGCCATCGGCGGCTGCAGCGCCGCCAGGCCGCGCACCGCATCTCGCGTGCGCATGGTGGCGCGCATCTCGAGCCACCGGCCCACGAGCACCAGCGTGATCACCACGCCCGCGGCCTCGAAGTAGACGGGCGGTGGGGTGCCGGCGCCCGCGCGCGGAAGCAAATCCGCCACGACCACGAAGACCGACCACCCGTACGCCGCGCCCACGCCGAGCGCCACCAGCGAATCCATGTTCGCGGTGCGCTGCAGCAGGCCCTTCCACGCCACGCGGAAGATCGAGGCACCGCACCACAGCACGATGGGCGTCGCGAGCGCAAGCTGCAGCATCAGCAAGAGCAGCTGCGCGCTCCCGCGGTGCATGTCCTTCATGTCAGGCTGGGCGGCATGGTCGGCGGCAGGCGCCCCGCCTCCACCCATCATCGAATGGCTGCTCATGGCGATCCAGATGAGCGGCACGCACAGCAGCACCGCGAGCGTCAGCTTCCACCGGATCGATCGCATCTCCCTGCGGGTCCATTGGTCGAGCTCCTCGATGCGCGTGGGCGCGCCGGGGTTGTGGACGTGGCCGGCCCCAGCGCCACCATGTCCGCCGTGTGCCGCCCCCGCGTTCACCTCTGCGCGGTAGCCGATGGCATCCACTGCCTTGGCCAGCGCCTGCGGATCTGCCCTCGCCGGGTCGATCTCCACCTTCGCACGACCCATCAGGAAGTCCACCTGCGCATCGCGCACGCCGGGCTGCGCACGCAGGACGCGCGTGACGCTCGCCGCGCAGCTTGCGCAGGTCATGCCGTCCACCTTGAGCTCCGAGATCTCGGTCTGCTGCGTACCGGCGTGATCACCATGCCGGCCATGCGCGTGAGCGTGCTCGTGCCCGTGCCCGCGTCCGCTCATGTGCTCTTCCTGGCGCGCTTCGCGCATGCCTCGTGCCGCGGGCAACTCACCAGGTGATCGTTCACCATGCCGACCGCCTGCATGTAGGCATAGCAGATGGTGGGGCCGCAGAACTTGAAGCCGGCCTTCTTCAGCGTCTTCGCCATCCGCTCGCTCTCGGCGCTGGTGGGCCGGATGTCCGAAGGACGCCGCAGCGCGTTGACCTTCGTCGCATGCCCCACGTGCTGCCAGAGCAGGTCACGAAACGCACCGCGCCCGCCGGCCTCCATCACCGATTCCCACGCGCGCGCGTTGGCGATGGCGCCATCGATCTTCGCGCGGCTGCGGATGATGCCTTCATCCTTCAGGAGCCGCGCCACGTCGCGCGCGCCGAAGCGTGCCACCTTCGCGGGGTCGAACCCACGGAACGCCTGCTGGAACGCCGGCCGCTTGCGCAGCACGGTGATCCAGGAGAGACCGGCCTGGAACCCGTCGAGCACCAGCTTCTCGTAGAGCGCCCGGTCGTCGGTCACGGGCACGCCCCACTCCGTGTCGTGGTACTTCACGTACACGGGGTCCGTGCCGCACCACCAGCAACGGGTGCCACGGGCGGGAGCGGGTGGGGAAGGAGGCATGCGGGCATCTTCCCACATGGAGACGCGCGGGGACGCACGGCGTGCGGAATCGAGCATCGCGCGCACCCGGCCGCTCCATCCGCGCACCGCGCGATTACCCTTCCCGCATGGGCGTCCCCACCTATTACCGCTCCCGTCCGCATCCCTGGCACGGCCTGCCCGCGGGCCCGGACGCGCCGAGCGTGGTGAACGCGTTCATCGAGATCACCCCGTTCGACGTGGTGAAGTACGAGATCGAGAAAACCTCGGGCTACCTGCGCGTCGATCGCCCGCAGCGCTTCTCGAGCACGCCGCCCACGCTCTACGGCTTCGTGCCGCGCACGCTCTGCGCCGGCGCGGTGGCGGACCTCTTCGGCCGCCACGACCCGAAGGCCACCGCGCGCGTCGCCGCGATCCGCGCCGGCGGGCACGTCTTCGAGGCCGACGGCGACCCGCTCGACGTCTGCGTGGTGAGCGAGCGGCCCGTGGACCGCAGCGAGATCATCGCCGAGGCCGTGGTGGTGGGCGGCCTCACCATGCTCGACGGCGGCACGGCGGACGACAAGATCGTGGCCGTCCTGAAGGACGACGCCGTCTGGGGCAACGTGCGCGAGCTCGGCGACCTGCCGCCGGCGCTTGTGGAGCGGCTGGTGCACTACTTCGCCACCTACAAGATGCGCCCCGGGCATCCCTCGGCCGCGGAGGTGCTTGGCACCTACGACCGGGCGCATGCCCATGCGGTGATCCGGGCCGCAATGGCCGACTACGACCGTGCGATCGGGAGCGTCGCAGTTCAATAACTGAAGTCACGGAAAGGCCAACGCCCCGTCGTTGGGCCTGCTGGCCTCACCGCGAGGCAGGGAGCGGCGGTTTCGCCCCTTCTTCGAACCCGAACATTCGGGATGCGGGGGACGTGGGCAGCATCTACGATCTTCGAAAATCGGAGGTCATCGCGCCGACGCATTCCGTAGGGGGGCCTGAGAGACGAACCCCTGCCACGCAGCAAGCAGACCATCGCCATCGTCGCCACGACACTCGCGAGCGTATTCGCGAGGCTGTCGTCGCTGGCGGCGCAGATCGTGGTCGGCATCTACCTGACCGAAGCGCAGGTCGGCACCTACGCCATCGTGGTCGGCGTGCTGGGGGTGACGGCCATCATGCGCGGCGGCGGCGCCGCGCTCTACATGCCGACGATCAAGCCAGCGGAGTTCGAGGCGAAGGCGAGCAGGCAGTTCTGGTGGTGCTCCGGGTTCCTCGCCTTCAGCGCGGTGATCACGGTGGCGGTCATTGCCCTGATCCCCCTCGCACGCTCGAGCGAACTGGTCCAGACCGAATTTCCCGGCTTGCTTCGCGCCAGCGAGCTGCCCGGGCTGTCGGCCACGATGTGGGCGATGGCGGGGCGACAGCTGATCGGCGGGCCGCTCACGGTCGGGCGCATGCGCATGTCCGTGGAGCTGCGGTTCGCCGAACTCGCGAAGCTCGACACGGTGCTCGCGCTGCTGCGCCTTGCCCTGACCTGGGTCGCGGCAGCCTCCGGCATGGGTGCGCTGGCGCTAGCGCTGCCGCACCTGGTGATGGGATTCGTCGAACTCCTGTATTACTTCGTCAGCAATGCGTGCAAGCTCTCCGACATGCGCTGGGATGGCAGCGGCTTCCGGGACCTGGCGGCCAAGATGCGCTGGCCGCTCATCGCGGCGATCGCCAACTCCATCAATGGGCAGGTGAACTTCCTGGTGCTGGGCGTCCTGATCCAGGCTTCGACGCTCGGCGTCTTCTACTTCGCGTTCCAGCTAGCCTCGCAGCCGACCGTGTTCCTGGCGGCGGCCCTCCAGAACGTGCTCGCGCCGTTCCTCGCGCGAGATCGCGGAGACCCCATCCTGGAACGGCTGGGAATGGAGCGGATCTTCGCCGCCAGCATGCTGTTCGTGCCGATCACCACGGTCGCCACGGCATCGTTCTTCCCGTCGCTCGAGCGGCTGCTCTGGGGAGGACGCTGGGCAGCCGCCAACTCCGGCATCATGTTCCTCTGCGTCGGTGCCACGTATGCCACGATCGCCACCATCCTCACCGGTCCGCTCCTCGGGCTGCGGCAGTTCAAGGCGGTGGCCGCGTTCGAGGCGGGAAAGATCTTCGGGACCGTGGGTGGCGCTGCGCTCGGCGCGGTGCTGGTCTGGCGCCGCAACACGCTGCTCCCCGAGTGGATCAGCGACGAGTCCGTCGTGTGCGCAAGCACGGGCCTGACGATGACGCTCGCCTCCCTGGGGCAGCTGGTGTGGATCATGCGCAAGTACGGGACCGGCTGGAACACGATCCTGAGCATGCTGACCTTCGGGCCGCTGCTCGCCATGCTGACGGCCGTGGCAGCGCAGTCGATCGGGCACAGCCTGGTCACCACCCTCGAGCTGCCGAGCAGTCGGCTCGGTGCCGCCGTCGAGCTCGGTGCCGTCTGCACCGTCTACGGCATGCTGATCGTCCTGGCGGTCCGCTTCACCGCGGAAGGCACCCTGCGCGACACCGTCAGCGTGCTGCCGGCGGGAATCCGCAGTCGGCTGAATCGGGTGCTTGCGCTCCACTGAAGCCGACTCGGTGAAGCCGACACGGGCGGATGTCGAGGCGCACGGGCGCCGCCATCGTCCGGCTGGATGAACCTACTTGCCGCCTCCGGCCGCCCCCTTCGCGGCCGGCTCGTACACCCGCAGGTCCTCGCGCAGCGCGCTCCGCAGGTCAGGCGAATCCGCCACGCCCAGTGCGCGCCGCGCCGTCTCTG
>Ga0114967_10001928_pt1 | contig 17438 bp, 13 predicted proteins | sample M_130628_MF_Meta_FD_92639 | JGI IMG/M metagenome (GOLD analysis project Ga0114967, IMG submission 92639) | Freshwater microbial communities from Lake Montjoie, Canada to study carbon cycling - M_130628_MF_MetaG | ecosystem: Environmental > Aquatic > Freshwater > Lake | place: Lake Montjoie... | reverse complement strand
TGGAATAACTATGTGATGCACGCCATCGCAACTGTGGTCACAGAACTTCGCTCTCGCCCCGGTGAAAAAGGTTTGATTTGGGCTAACGGTGGATACACCACGAAACATGCTTTTGGCGTGTACTCCACGAATCCACCCAATGGCGGTTTCAAGCACGCTTATCCGCAAGATCAAGTTGACTCGTTGCCACGCCGCACAGTGGTCGATGTTGGAAGATCACAAGGCCCCGTCACTATTGAGGCCTACACGGTGATGCATGACCGCAATGGCAATCCAGAGCGCACTATTGCTGCCTGTTTGTTACCAGGAGGAGTACGAGCCTGGGGAATTAGCGACGACAGTGATGTCACGACAGCGATGTGCACTGGAGAATGGGTTGGTCGAGCAGCCAAACTTGACGACAGCGGAACATTGCTTGTGTCGTAGGATCAACACATGCCTGAAACTGTTCCATCAATTATTTTAGATTGCGATCCTGGTCATGATGATGCCCTAGCGATCGTGGTCGCAGCACGTCATACGAATCTTCTTGGTATCACCACCGTTTCAGGCAACGCACCTATTGAGTCAACGACGTATAACGCATTGGTGATGAAAGACTTATTGGGTCTAGATGTGCCCGTACATAAAGGCGCGATGTGCCCTCTTGTGGCCGAACCACAATATGCAACGTATGTTCACGGCGAAAGCGGTCTTGATGGTGCGGATTTACCGGCTCCGACAAGCACGATTGATAGTGAAAATGCAGTTGAGTACATCATTGACACGTGTCGTGCCACCGAAGGTATTTGGCTCGTGCCGACTGGTCCGTTGACAAATATCGCCATGGCTCTGCGCTTGGCCCCCGATGTAGGTCACCGCATCGCTGGCATCTCGTTAATGGGTGGTGGAACATTTGGCAACCGCACCACATCAGCAGAGTTCAATATCTGGGTTGATCCTGAAGCCGCCGACATCGTGTACAAATATGGCGGTCCGTTGATCATGGCTGGCCTTCATGTGACTCATCAGTTCCGTGCTACACAACCTCGTATTGATGTCGTCAAAGCGATGCCCGGCCAACTCGCCAGTGTGCTCGGTGACTTAATGCAGTTCTTTACCAACATGTATATGAGTCGACATCACGGTATGGATGGCGGCGCAGTGCACGACCCGTTAGCAATTTTGGTTCTGACTCATCCGCATCTATTCACTCGCAAGAATGCCCATGTCGTGATTGAGTTAACGGGCACTCACACTCGAGGTATGACGGTGATTGACGAACGAGACCTGCGCGAGGTCAAAGATGGCAATTGTGATGTGCTGATGACCGTCAATGCCCAAGAAGCATTTGATGTCATGACCGAAGCCATCAAATATTTCAGCCACTAGAACCTGTTGCCCGAGGAACGTTGACGAACAAGCGTCCTAGATGACCTAAAGTTGCTGTATGCGTGCTGCCGTAATGCGAGATTGGTCCCTGAGAGTTGACGACATCGCCGAACCCGTTGCGGGTGCTGGTCAGGTCCTCACCAAAGTTTTGGCATGCGGTATTTGTGGAAGCGATTTGCACATGCTCGTGCACGGCGAAGAGAGTCGGCGACTATCGGCCGAGATGTCAGCAAATCAACCACCGAGCGCTCTCAGCCCGATCATGTTTGAGCCACACATTGACACCGTTATGGGTCACGAATTCTGTTGCGAAGTTCTTGATTTGGGTCCTGGTGTCTCCAATCTCAAACAGGGCGACATCATCGTGAGTTTTCCCGTCACCTTTGACGAACAAGGTGTGCATGGTGTCGGTTTCAGCAATAAATATCCGGGTGGATATTCACAGCGACTCGTTGTCAACGAAATGATGAGCATCAAAGTACCCAATGGATTATCGCCAGAACTTGCGGCACTCACCGAGCCCTTAGCTGTCGGCGTACACGCAGTCGAGAAGAGTCGTATTGCTCTAGGTGATGCCGCTTTAATCATCGGGCTTGGACCAGTCGGCTTGGCCTGCATTGCCGAACTCAAGATGCGCGGTATCGGTCCGATCATTGGTGCTGATTTCTCGCCGCGTCGTCGAGCATTGGCGGAGCACTTGGGTGCCGACGTGGTTGTTGATCCGCGTGAGGTTCCTGGCATTGAGGCGTGGCGCAAAATTGATGGGCAAAAGCCATTAGTAGTTTTTGAGGCAGTGGGCGTTCCAGGAATGATCGAACAAACAATGCGTATGGCTCCTAAGGATGCGCGCATTTTGATTGTTGGTGCCTGTATGCAAGAAGACCGCATTCACCCCATGCTGGGTATCGGTAAAGAACTCTCACTGCAGTTTGTCCTTGGCTACTCCCCCACTGAATTCGGCAGCGCACTGAACGCCATTGCCGAAGGCAAGGTTGATCTCTCGCCTTTGATTACTGGTCGCGTCAGTATTGACGATGTCCCACAAGCATTTAAAGATCTTGGGAACCCCGAGGAACACGCGAAAATTCTTGTCACGCCATGAACACGACAGCAAGCACCGATACATATCCCCGTCAGTATTCGCGAACCCAACGATTATCGCTTGGCGAACCGCGAAACATCACCATCTCACCCGACGGTCAGAGTGTTCTTTTTCTCCGTAGTCGTTCGGGTAGCGATCCAGTCAATTGCCTCTGGCACCTTGATGTTGCAAGCAAAAAAGAAACGCTCATTGCAGATCCTCTAATCATGCTCGGTGGCTCCGATGATCAAGACCTACCACCTGCCGAAAAAGCCCGACGTGAAAGATTGCGTGAAGGTGCCGGTGGCATCACCGCATATTCAACAGATGCAAATGCCCAACGATTTACTTGTTCCTTAGGTGGCCGACTATTCATCGGTGAAACGAGTGCACCGCTGACACGCGAAATCACCACCACATCTTTAGTTTTTGATCCTCGCCTCTCGCCCGATGGCTCAATGATCGGTTTCGTTTCCGCGGCAAGTCTTCATGTCATCGATACACATGGACAAACGCAGTTACTCATCGACCCGGCGGTTATGGACGAGTCAGAATGTGTGACCTGGGGTTCGGCTGACTTCATCGCTGCCGAAGAGATGGGTCGCTATCGCGGATTCTGGTGGTCCCCCGATTCGCAACATCTTGCGGTCTGTCGTGTCGATAACGCGCCCGTTCAAACGTGGCACATCGCCGACCCCGCCCATCCTGAACGCACTCCACATGTTGTGCGGTATCCGGCCGCAGGAACTGATAACGCTCTCGTGACCTTGACTGTGTTCTCGCTTGATGGCGCAACTCGCACAGACATCATCTGGGACAACATGCTGTTTCCATATCTGGCCGATGTCACTTGGACGAGTCCAACGCGTTTGCTGATCACCGTTCAAAGTCGCGACCAAAAAGATCTTGTGGTCTACGAAGTCAATGCCTCAAGCGGAGCCATAAATGAACTCTGCCATGAACATCACGAACAATGGGTTGATCTCGTTTCTGGCTCCCCCACCATGTTGGATGATGAACAGTTGGTGATGGTTCTCGATCGCGAAGGCAGCAAGCGACTGCTCCTTGATGGCGTAGCACTCACCCCTGCCACACTGAATGTTCGCAGTGTCATCTCAGCCGTTGACGCTGACATCATCTTTATGGCCAATGAGATAGAACACCCCGAATCAGTTTCCGCGTGGCGCTGGAACGCTGCTGGTCTTCAATGCCTGACACCTGATGGCGGAACACACTCAATGTGGCGCGGATCTTCAACTCAGGTGATTCGCAGTTCGTCCACGACTCAGAGTCGTGCAACCATAAAAGTTCATAGTGCACACGGCGAGCACATCATCACTAGTTACGCCGAAGAACCTTTGGTGCAACCCAACGTCACTTTTATTCGTGCCGGCGTGCGTCGCATCCCATGTGCCTTAATTCTTCCGCGAAATGTGAAGCCCGGAACGAAACTTCCCGTCTTGATGGACCCATACGGTGGACCAGGCCACGAGCGAGTCGTTGATTCATACGCCGCTCATTGCACTTCGCAGTGGTTTGCAGATCAAGGATTCGCAGTCCTTGTTGTTGATGGTCGCGGTACACCTGGTTTGGGGACCGAATGGGAGCGTGCCGTCTATCACGATCTGGCAACGGTTGTACTTGAAGACCAAGTCGATGCGTTACGCGCTGTCGCAGAACTACACCCAGAATTAGATCTCACTCGGGTCGGTATTCGCGGTTGGAGTTTCGGCGGCTATTTAGCGGCACTCGCAGTTTTACGGCGTCCCGATGTTTTCCATTCAGCAATTGCTGGTGCTCCTGTCACAGATTGGCGACTGTATGACACTCACTACACCGAACGTTTCTTGGGTAATCCGAGTGTTGACGACAGTCCATATGAAGCAACTTCATTGATCAACGAGGCTCACAAATTACAGCGACCCCTTTTGTTGGTTCACGGTCTGGCTGATGACAATGTCGTTGCAGCCCACACTTTGCAGTTGTCCTCGGCGTTGTTGGCGGCTGGCAAGCCTCACGAAGTTTTGCCATTGAGTGGAGTCACTCACATGACCCCTCAGCCAGTGGTGGCAGAGAACTTATTACTGCATCAACTTGATTTCCTACGCCGAACCCTCTGACCCTTGGGCGCGAAACTGTGTCAGAAATGGCACTTTTGACGCCCAAGAGTTATGGGTTGCGTCCTTCAACGAAACGCTGGCGTCCAGTGAGATCATCACTGACACAGACATCTACGAACCCTGCTTCTCTCATCAATGCACTAACTGCTTCGCCTTGCTGATATCCGATCTCAAGGACGAGCCAACCACTTGGGAATAACCACTCACGTGACCCACCGATAATCACGCGGACATCATCGAGACCATCGTTGCCAGCGAACAATGCGGCATGCGGTTCCCACTCACGCACCGACTCATGCACTTCACGATCATCATTAGCGATATACGGCGGATTGCTGACAATCACTTGCACTTGACCGTGTAAATCATCAGGCATCTCACGTGATAGCGCCTCAAACCATGTTCCCAAAGCAAAGCGCACGTTTGCCCCCGACCGACCGAGACCAGCAGCATTGGCTTGAGCCACATTCAAAGCATCCGGAGAATTGTCGGTGAGCCAAACTTGAGTATCGACAATGGACAATTCGGCTGCCATCGACAAACCAATCGCGCCTGAGCCAGTTCCAAGATCCACAACGCAGCGACTCTCAGTGAATGACCGTGCCAACTCGATCGCTCGCCCCGCCACCAGTTCGGTTTCTGGGCGAGGGATGAGAACTCGCTTGTCAATCATCAGATCAAGCGTGCGAAAAGACCAACTTCCAAGAACATAGGCCAACGGTTCGCCACTGCGATAGCGCGCCACCATGGCGTCAAGTTGGGAGACCATTCGTTGCGTCGCAGGCTCGTCTAACTCTGCCAAGAATTCGTCACCCTGCAAACCACAGGCTGCTTCACAAAGCCAACGTGCTTGCGGTCGCTCGGCCAAAACGTCAATCGTTTCAGCTAATAAAGTGCGCCAAGTGACAACACTCGACAGATCGCGCTCCATCGACACGCTCAATCAATCCTCGTCGCCGGCTAATTGACGGGCTCGCTCATCAGTGGCTAACGCGTCAATGACTCCGTCTAGATCGCCAGCCAGTACATCGCTCAACGAATACACCGTGTAACCAATCCTGTGATCAGTTAAACGATTCTCTTTGTAGTTATATGTGCGAATCTTTTCCCCTCGTCCACCGCCACCCACCTGCGAACGGCGTTCGGCAGACATCTTGGCTTCGTGTTCGTCTTGGGCCGCTTTCAACAAACGCGAGCGTAAGACCGTCATCGCCCGAGCCCTGTTCTGTAACTGACTGCGTTCATCTTGCATTGTCACGACGACGCCCGTTGGAACGTGTGTGATTCGCACTGCTGAGTCAGTTGTATTCACGCCTTGACCACCAGGGCCGCTGGCGCGATACACATCAATCTGCAAATCTTTCTCGTCGATGTGAATATCAACTTCTTCTGCTTCAGCCAAGACCATCACCGTGGCCGAAGATGTATGAATGCGACCTTGACTCTCAGTCACAGGGACTCGCTGCACACGATGCGGTCCGCCTTCAAACTTCATTCGTGACCAAGCATCATCACCACGAATAACAAAAACAACTTGGTTCATTCCACCGAGATCACTTGGGTCAATCGACAGTGTTTCAACTTTCCAACGCCGACGGTTGGCATAAGCCACGTACATCTCGTATAGATCGCGGGCGAATAGGTTGGCTTCTTCGCCACCTTCTGCACCACGAACTTCAAGAATCACTGGCTTTCCATCATTCGGATCCTTGGGTAACAGTAAATCTTTCAGGACATCTTCTAAACGGGCCACATCAGCGTCTGAAGAATCTTTTTCATTCTTCAGTTGCTCTTTCTCTGCAGGCACATCAGTCATCGCTAAAAGTTCGCGAGCCGCTTCACCGTCGCTCAGACGGGCTTCAATGTTGCGAATGCATTCAACAACTGGCGTGAGTTCCTTGTAACGGCGCGAGATATCACGCAACCGACTCTGATTACTTAAGACATCAGGATCTGACAACAGCGACTCAAGGGTCACGTGTTCAGCCAATAAAGATTCCCAACGGTCTTGCATAGACTTCTCAGGCTAGGCGCAGGACAAGGGTATTAGACGCCGATGATGAGCGCTGGATGAATCAACATCTCCGCCAAACGCCGAGTGACAGGCGAGACATCTCGCTGAGGCACAACAACGATCAAGTCAGTGTCGGGTTGAGCGTGAAAAAGACGAGCCTCAGCGGCGAAGGGAATGACATCAAGATCAATCCCCGTCGAAAAGACAACAACAACCGGAGACCCAAGTGCACTCTCGCCAATGGCGACGCATGGAATTGGATCTTTCAAGTTTGGCCGCGGCGACGGAGAAGCCACAGCGCGTAGCGAGGACGCGCCAACAATGGAAGGGTCATCAATAACCAAAGCCCTCAAAGCTCGTTCTGCACCCAGCCGATTCAACGGATGTGGGTCGGCACCCGGTGTTCGGTGACGTCGAACCGCATCAACAATGCGCTTCAAGGATTGTGCTGTCGGCGTATTGCCATGCATCATGGTGAACGCCTCTCGGTCATGGGCCCCCACGCCAACTTCCAAACGATGCTCCCCGGTGTAAGCGTCCGTCACCACGCGACAAATTTCTAGTCCGCGCACCTCGCCAGTGATGACTCCATGTTCAATCACCACATCAGCACCACCTAGCGTGATCGTCTCAATGAAAAGTTCATGTCCGAGAGTGACTTCTGCATGTTCATCAATATTTTGCGCGCTTGCGGGCGTGATATTGATCCCATCAATTGCCCAGATCTTGATTGACAGATCAAATGCGGTGGCGCGGCGCGCCAAGGTTGCCGTGTCACTTGAAGCCAAGATATGCAGATCGGTGACGGCATGTCGCGAGGCCCACGCCAAAGCCACACCCAAACCACGCTCAGGTTTATCTTCAATCAACACCCAGGAGGCGTTGTTAGCCGTCATCGCTGCGCCAACCGTCAGACCAATTTGATCGCTCGGTTCAATTGCGCCGAAATGTTCACGCACCAAAGCAACAAGTTTGATGCCGTAGAGCCGAGCCTTGAGTTCGGGATTCATCGCCGTATCAGACATGAATCACCGCCCAGTACATGAGTACGCGTCCAAACGCGAGATGACAAGTAGTTGTCAGGACTTAGTTTTGCGCTCGCCATAACGCTTGTTGAAGCGCTCGACTCGTCCACCCGTGTCAACAAGCTTTTGCTTGCCAGTGAAATAAGGGTGGCACTCGTTGCAGAGTTCGATGTTGAGATCGCCACCACGCGTTGAACGGGTTTCAAAGACGTTGTTGCACGAGCAACGCACGGTTGTCAGCGAATAATTTGGGTGGATTTCGGCCTTCATATCTTTTCGTCCTCTGTGATGGAGAGCCCTAACGGGACCCCGTGAGCCTAGCGGTGGTCTCCGATTCCCCCACCCCAATGGCGCAGGAGAGCGAAAAACCTGTCTGACGTAACCCCTACATCATCGGTGTTTTACCGATTTCGGCAAGGAATTCGTCGTTGGTCTTGAACTGCTTGAGTCGGTCAACCAACAATTCCAAGCCTGGAGCGGCATTGCCATCCGAGGCCAAACCGGACAGAACCCGGCGCAATTTCCAGACCATCTGCAGTTGTTTGCGATCAAATAACAATTCTTCGTGGCGAGTACCCGAGGCGTCAACATCGATGGCTGGGTAGACACGCTTTTCTGCCAGGCGGCGATCAAGACGCAACTCCATGTTGCCTGTGCCCTTGAACTCTTCGAAAATCGCTTCGTCCATGCGGCTATTAGTTTCCACCAATGCCGTGGCCAAAATTGTCAACGAACCGCCCTCTTCAATATTTCGAGCCGCACCAAAGAACTTCTTCGGCGGGTATAGAGCGCCCGCATCAATACCACCGGACAAAATCTTTCCGCTGGCAGGAGCAGCCAAGTTATAGGCACGGCTAAGACGAGTGATGCCGTCCAAAATGATCACAACGTCTTTGCCGATTTCGACGAGACGTTTGGCCTTTTCAATCGTCAATTCAGCTACATGTGTGTGCTCTTCGGATGGTCGGTCAAAAGTGCTGGAAATAACTTCGCCCTTGACCGTGCGACGCATGTCCGTTACTTCTTCTGGGCGCTCGTCAATCAGCAAAACCATCAGCACAACTTCTGGGTTATTGCGCTCAATCGATGTTGCGATCTCTTTCATAACCGTGGTCTTACCGGCCTTTGGTGGCGACACGATAATGCCGCGCTGTCCTTTACCGATCGGAGAGATGAGGTCAATGATGCGAGCGGTCATGTTGCCTGGATCAAGTGGGCTTTCAAGCTTCAACTTTTCATCAGGGAACAACGCCGTCAAGTCCTCAAAGCGGGGACGGTTCTTAGCTTTTTCTGGATCTCCACCGTTGACGGTGAGCACCTCGAGCAACGCAGGATTTTTCTCATTGCGTCCAGCGGTGCGAGCCATACCCGTGACATGATCGCCTTTACGCAGACCATATTGTCGAGTCTGCTTGACTGAAATATAAGCATCATCGCGACTTGGCAAGAAGCCCTTCACGCGCAAGAAGCCGTAGCCCTCATCACGTAAATCTAGGTAACCCTCAATAGACACAGTCTCTTGTGGCACATATTCAGTCGTCGATGTATCCGACGAAGCGCCACGGTCAGAACTGTAAGGACGCTCATACGAAGTGTCACGATCTTCGCCCTGAGGACCATCGTCACGTCCGCCCTTGCTACGACGGCGACGGCGACGGTTACGACCCTCGCCTTCAAAGGCACTGTCACGCGGACCATTTGATGGACCGTTACTACGGTTGCCCTGACCTTGCTGATGGCGAGGTCCGTTGTTATCGCGAGGTCCGTTGTTATCGCGAGGTCCGTTGTTATCGCGAGGTCGGCGCTGATCACGTTGGTCACGAGGTCCGCGATCTGTGGATGCGGGCGCCGATTCGCCACCAGTCAGTTCGGCAACAGTGGACTCGCCTTTGCGTACAAGTTCGGCTTCCCATTCAGCCAATGGCTCACCATCGGCACCCAAAATGATTTCAGGTACAGCAGTCCGCTGAGTCGAAACAGGTGCGGCAGCCACTGAAGGAGTGCTCGATTCATCATCACCCTTAGCTTTGGCTGGACGTCCACGACCACGCTTGATTGGCTCGTCAGCGGAATCACTGCCCTGACTTGTTGAGGCGGCAGGGGTCGCGACCGACTTTGGTGCAGGTCCCCCGACAGTGTCAAGAATTTTGCTGATGATGTCTTCTTTTTTCGCCCGAGGAGCGGCTTTGATGCCGAGAGCGGTCGCGATCGCAACCAACTGATCCTTGTCTTTTGATTCGAGCATTGACTTTTCTAATGCGTCTGCGGCCATGAGAACCTGCTTTCAGGCGAAGGTATGAACGGCGACGTGCGAGTGGGGCACGAACACCAGCGAAACCAGCGCCAGTGAGGGGAATGCACACGGTCCTACCGAAGTGGCAACACGTGCGGTCTGGGATTCCAGACACCCATGACCATAGCCACCCCAGCGGGTCTTGGCAACACATAGCCAAATTTCTTGAGGGTTTAACCCTGTGCCACGGACCGCACAAAACTCTGGACTGCTGCCAGATCATTGCCCATCGAAGTGCTGTGTTCTGGGCGTTTGAGCAGGTCAGCGAGGTGTTCTGGGAGTTCTGGGTGGACTCCAGTGGCCCGTTCAACAGCGTCTGGGAACTTGGCCGGGTGAGCCGTCGCCAAAGTCACGACGGGCACTTCAGATGGCCCCTGTTGGCGTGCCGCCGATAAACCGACGGCGGTATGGGGATCAATCAAGAGCCCTGATCGGCGGTAAACATCGGTCATTGTTGCCAAAGTTTGGGCGTCATCACAACGCGCCGCGCGGAAGACTGGGGTTGCCCATGTGGCGTACTGCTCTGCCTCAACGCGCAGTTCACCCGAGGAACGAAAAGCGGACATCTGACGCGCCGTCGCCAAGCCATCGCGATCATTCATTTCAAAAAGTAGGCGTTCGAAATTTGATGACACCTGAATATCCATTGATGGACTCAACGTGGCCACGACTCCGTTGGTCTGCATATTTTGCGTATCGAAAAAACGCGTCAAGATGTCATTGGTGTTTGAACCGATAATTAATTTCTCTACTGGCGCACCCATCTCGCGGGCAATAAAACCAGCCAACGCATTGCCGAAGTTTCCAGTCGGCACGCTGAATGAAACCGGCTGATTACCCAATGTCTCAATGGCAGAAACGTAATAGACAATCTGCGCCATGATTCGCGCCCAGTTAATGCTGTTCACCGCAGACAAATTCAATTCTTCGCGGAATGCCAAATCATTAAACATTGCCTTGACTAAATCTTGGCAATCGTCAAATGTCCCATCAATGGCCAAGGTGTGCACATTGGGAGCCACGACTGTGGTCATCTGGCGGCGCTGCACATCGCTCACGCGTCCAGCAGGATACAAAATAACGATGTCGACGTTTTTGCAACTCTTCACACCATCAATCGCAGCCGAACCAGTGTCACCACTTGTGGCACCCACGATCATGATTCGTTCATTGCGCTGCGTTAAAACATGATCAAACAAACGACCTACCAACTGCAAAGCCACATCTTTGAAAGCCAAGGTCGGGCCATGGAATAACTCCATCAGCCATTCATTGGGGCCGATTTCTACGAGGGGCACAGTCTCTGGGTGTCGAAACGTGCTGTATGCATCGCGGCACATCTGTGAAAAAGCCGCATCATCAATCTCATCATTGAGATATGGCTGCATCACGGCAGAGGCCAATGCTGCGTAGCCAGCGCCTGACGAGACAGGCAAAGTCGGCCACGAAGTTGGCATATACAGACCACCATCGGTGGCTAAGCCTGCAAGTAGTACTTCTGCAAAGCCAAGTTCAGGCGCCGATCCACGAGTTGATACATAACGCATCTGTGTCACCGATTTCCTCAGGAACCGATCACGCGCAGCAAACCACCGACTTGCTTGACAACTTCCATATCGCGCAATTCGCGCACGGTTGCTTGCACATCAGATTCTTTGGCTTCGTGAGTAATGAAAACCAGGCGAGCGTCAGCCCCAATGCCTTCTTGCTCGGCAGCGCGAATACTCACTCCGTGAGCAGCGAAAGCACCCGTGACAGCATGCAAAACTCCGGGCTTATCGGCCACTTCAAGAGACAACAGATATTCCGCCGTCGTTTCATCAATCGGACGAATGACAGCCTTGGCAAATGCTCCAATCGTGCCATGGGTTCCCTTGACTAAGTTCACCGCAGCATCGATGACATCACCGAGAACTGCACTCGCTGTTGGGTTTCCACCCGCACCGCGTCCGTAGAACATCAACGATCCAACGGCATCGCCTTCAATGAAAACCGCGTTATAACTGGCGCGCACACTGGCCAAAGGATGTGTATTGGGAACCATGGCCGGATGCACCCGTACTGCTATTTCACCACTGGCACGATCACGCTCGGCGATACCCAACAACTTGATGACATATCCCAAACGCTTGGCGACAGCAATGTCAGCAGCAGTCACACGACTAATACCTTCGTGATACACGTCGCCCGCAACGACCTTGGCGCCAAAAGCAATAGAGGCCAAAATGGCAGCCTTCGCTCCAGCGTCAAAACCTTCGACGTCAGCTGTTGGGTCACGTTCGGCAAAACCGAGATGCTGTGCTTCTGAAAGGGCAGCAGCGTAATCGGCACCTTCTTCAGTCATCTTTGTCAAAATAAAGTTGGTCGTGCCGTTGATGATGCCCATCACTCGCGAGACGGGCTCACCACGCAGACTTTCGCGCAACGCTCGTATCACGGGTACGCCACCAGCAACAGCAGCTTCGAATAAAAGATCAACACCAGCAGCATCTGCTGCCGCATACAACTCAGTTCCAACATTGGCGAGCAACTCTTTATTCGCCGTGACAACTGGCTTGCCAGCAGCGAGGGCACTCGAAATCAATTCTCTGGCTGGCTCAATGCCACCAATCATTTCAACCACAAGGTCCACATTCGGATCAGCGACCACGCTGTGCGCGTCTCTCGTTAACAAGCCCTCACTCAGTTGTACATCGCGATCACGCGACATATTTCGAACCGCCACACTGACGATCTCTAGGCGCACGCCGGTGCGCTGCTCAATGACCGAGCTCTGTTGCTCAACGAGACGAACGAAGGCCGCGCCGACGTTGCCACATCCAAGCACGCCAATGCGTACTACTCTGCCCTGCGATTCAACGGTTGTCACAGTGGTCAAGGCTAAGGGCTTGAGCCTGCAGAACCATCAGGATTTAGCCGCGCTCCGTGCCCGAGGGACTATCCCACATCAAAGCGAACGAGGTCTTCGTAGGTTTCTCGGCGAACCACGAGCCGAGATGTCCCCTCGGAGACGAAAACAACCGCAGGTCGCGGCACCTTGTTGTAATTGCTGGCCATTGAATGCCCATACGCCCCAGTCACGGGGGTTGCAATGAGGTCACCTACCTCAAGATCGGCAGGGAAATACCCGTCGAAGATCAAGATGTCACCGCTCTCACAATGTTTGCCAACAAGTCGCGCGTTCATAGGTCGCGCCGCCGCGACATCGGAAACTTTGAAGGCTTCGTATCCACTGCCATACATAACCGGGCGAGGATTATCGCTCATTCCGCCATCGACGCTGACAAAAGTACGGACACCTGGGATCTCCTTCACTGTGCCGACGCGATACACAGTGATCGCCGATGAAGCCACAATCGCTCGACCCGGTTCAACAGAAACCTTGGATCGCACTCCGAGAGCTTGACATGCATCAAGTAAAACCGATCCCCACTCAGTGATCGTCGGCGCTACTTCACCTTCGATGTACGCAACTCCGAGTCCACCGCCGAGAGTCAATTCTTCTAACCCATAAGGCTCAGCGAAAGTGGCCATGACTGCGGCGGCCTTAGCGAAACTATCGACGGCGAAAACACTTGAACCGATATGACAGTGAACCCCGATGAGTTTCCCGCATCCATTTTTTTGGATTCGTGCGATCGCTTTTGCAGCATCCCCATTAGCCAAGTTAAATCCAAACTTAGAATCATCTTGACCAGTGGCGATGAACTCGTGGGTGTGGGCTTCAACCCCAGGTGTCACGCGAATCATCAGTTGAGGGGCGGGCAAGCCCCGCTCTCGCAAAACTTCAAGGCGCCCGATCTCATCAAAACTGTCCACGACTATGTGTCGTACTCCAGCGGTGATCGCCATTTCCAACTCGTCACTGCTCTTGTTGTTGCCATGCAACACACAACGGCTTGCCGACACACCACTATTCAGTACAACGAATAACTCTCCGCCTGAAGCCACATCAAGCAAGAGCCCTTCCTCGCTCACCAAACGTGCCAAGGCCGAACACAGGAATGCTTTTGAGGCGTAAATCACGCGATCGACTCCGAATGCTGCGACCGCTTGGCGACAGCGCTCACGAATGTGATCTTCGTCGTAGATGAATAATGGCGTTCCGTATTGTTCGGCTAATTCGCCGACCGAGCAACCACCAAGAGATAGCGAACCATCAATGGCAATAGCGGCTGAATCTGGCAAGAGATGAAGAGGAATGGGTTGGCTTGTCACATCTGCTCCGGAGTTTCAATTCCTAATAAGGCCAGACCCTGATTGAGCACTCGGGCTGTCAGATCGCATAACGCCAAGCGACTTTGACGAGTGCTTTCGTATCCATCTTTGAGTACTGGGCAATGTTCATAGAAGGCAGTAAAGGTTGTCGCAAGATCGTACAGATAAGTGCACAAACGGTGCGGACTGTATTTGTCAATGGTGTCAACGACAGCAGCATTGAAGGCCAACAACGCTAGAGCCAACTCACGCTCTTGTGGTTCAACAAGGGTCGGAACCACATCGCGCACCGAGACACGCGAAATTTCCGCGCGACGGAAAATACTGCAGATGCGGGCGTGTGCGTATTGCAGATAAGGAGCGGTGTTGCCATCAAAAGACAACATCCGTTCCCAATCAAAGACATAGTCGCGAACGCGATCCGTGGAGAGATCCGCGTACTTAACACTTCCAATGCCGACCATGCGCGCAATCTCGTGGCGATCGGTCTCTGATAAATCAGGATTCTTGAGCGCTATCGCGGCATCTGCGCGAGATACAGCCTCTTCAATGAGATCAATGAACTTGAGTGGGTCGCCACTTCGACTCTTCATAATTTTGCGATCAGAACCCAAAACGTTTCCGAAGGCCACATGCACGGCCTCGTTAGATCCAACAAGCCAACCGGCCATGCGCGCCACATCAAAAACCATTGCTAAATGTTGCGCTTGAGGCGATCCCACGACATACAGCAAAAGATCAGCCTGCAAACGTTCGACACGGTCAATCACACATGCCAAGTCACTAGTGGCATAGTTAAAACCGCCTTGACCCTTTTGCACAATCAGTGGAAGAGGTTCACCTTCGCGATTTGTGTAGCCGGGAGGGAAGACGACATCTGCGCCTGCCGACTGTTGTAGTAACCCGAGTTTGTCAAGACGATTCACAACTTGCGGCAGAAGATCGTTGTAGGCACTCTCTCCCATTAAGTCGTCGTCGGTTAACAGCACACCTAGCAACTTGTAGACGGCGTTGAAATGATGAGTTGAGAGATTGACGAGCAGGTTCCACAGTCGACGAGTTTCTGCATCTCCACTTTGCAATAAGACAACTCGAGAGCGCGCTCGATCTTGGAAAGTTTCGTCGGCATCAAACTTTGTGCGTGCCTGCTTATAAAAGCCGTCGAGATCGCCGAGGGACAAATGATCGGCCGCTTGTGTCTCACCGAGATCAAGCAAGTGCTCAATCAACATGCCGAATGGAGTGCCCCAGTCACCAATGTGATTTTCACGAATCACCTCGTGCCCAACGAAAGAGAGCATGCGCACGAGCGAGTCACCAATCACTGTGGTGCGCAAATGGCCAACGTGCATTTCCTTGGCGACGTTGGGTGCCGAGTAGTCAATGACGACGCGCTTACTCGGGACAGTGCCGATACCAAGACGCGGATCGCTGGCAACTTCTTTGAGAAGTCCAGATAGAAAATCATTGCTGAAGACGAGATTGAGGAAGCCGGGTCCAGCAACTTCGACTGAGGAGCAGATGCCTGCGAGGCCGGCACACTCGGCCAGCACCGCTTCGGCGACTTGGCGCGGATTTTGGCCTAGTTCCTTGGCGAGACCGAGTGCCCCATTGGCCTGAGCATCAGCGCGGTCACTTGAACGGATGACGGGATCGACCCCAGCGCGACCAGCCACAGCCTCGAAGGCGGTCTGCAAGGCGCTCGACAAAATGAGAAGTGGATCGGTACTGGTCTGGGAGGACATGACCTCTCTATTGTTGCCGATAGAGGTCGCCACGAGTGGGTTAGTTAAGAGAGTCCAGCATCAGGATCGGCCATCGCAATCGCGCAACACCGTTAGTGAGACGAGAGGCCGTGAACGCAAAGGCAATGTCTGAGCCATTGCCTTTGCCTAATCACTCGCCATACCTTCAGTGTCGTCAACAATCCGAGTTAGTTGATTGTTAGTTTTCTGGTTTTGGGGTTGAGTGTGAGTTTCCATCCGCCTTCGTGGGCGGCGTGGTGGTGTCGTGAGCACAGTGGCACCATGTTGTTGAGGTCGGTGGGGCCGCCGTTTTCCCAGTATTTGATGTGGTGGATGTTGCAGTGATCAAAGATCACTTCGCAGTCCGGGATTGCGCAGTGTGGGTAGATCGCTTCGAGTGCTCGTCGTTGATGCACTGTCGCCAGGCGTTTTGATCGGCCGACATCGATCGGGACTGATCGTCCATCGAGAACAACTGGCAAGATTTCTGCTTCACAAGCAAGTCTTCGGACTGTTTCGACGGGTAAATCGGCTCCTAACGCGGTGCGGCAGGTGCCACCGGCATGTAAACCGTTCTTCAGGGTCTCTAAATCGACGTGGATGACGACTTCGGCGCGCACAGTCATGTCAATGTCGGTGTCGCGTGCGCCGTTGATGAGAGCGATGAGGGCTTTGGCTTGGCGGTGATCGTTTGGTTCAATCCAGGGCATCACGTCAACGGGGACTGTTTTGTCTCCTGAGTGGAACATGGCTTCGACTAGGCGTCCGATCTTAGATTTCAGGATTGACCCACTGATCGGATCAAATCTGCCCCGCACAGTCACACAGCCGTCAGTTTCGGTACGGATCGTGAAAAAGGTTTCTCGTTGTTGGCGTTCAAAAGTGGATAGGCCGTCGTCAGTGACAACAGATTTAGCGGTCTCGGTCACTAAATGGCTGAATTCAGATGCCGACATCGTCGTTGATGCTTCAACGAGGCCGGGAAGATGCGCCAAGAAGGCTTCGCGTTCAACGCCAGCGATCTTGAGACCGCGTCCGAGAGCATCAACATGCGCGGCTGTCGTGTCGCCGCTGGCCAACACGGCACCCATGTCCGGGGCTACTTCGGTGACGAGACCACGGGCGATCACGGTGCGGGCTTCACGCGATGTGAGACCCCCATGAGCGACAAGTTCACGTTCAGGGATCACATACGCAGGCGAGACCGGGTCATCTAACAGTGAAACCATGCGTGCACTCAAGGCCAGTTTCTCGGCATCAAGTTTGGCTTGAATCGAACACACTTCAGATAAACGGCGACGCACCTGATCAATTGTCATAGCGCAAACCTCAACAGCTTTCACGACAACAGTTGAACCGTTCCACTCAAACCCAAACCTCACAACAACCCCGATTTCATTGACGAATCGCAACATGATCGCTACGAACGTATGTTCAAAACATACTCACGGGGTGTTACAAAGATGACGCTAAAAGCGACAATCTCAGAGATTATTTCAAAGAAAAATGCAATGTGAAAGTGGTGTATATCTAGCGCGAAATACGTAACGAATAACGACCAGAAACACAAG
>Ga0114967_10001926_pt1 | contig 17454 bp, 23 predicted proteins | sample M_130628_MF_Meta_FD_92639 | JGI IMG/M metagenome (GOLD analysis project Ga0114967, IMG submission 92639) | Freshwater microbial communities from Lake Montjoie, Canada to study carbon cycling - M_130628_MF_MetaG | ecosystem: Environmental > Aquatic > Freshwater > Lake | place: Lake Montjoie... | reverse complement strand
GTGGCGCGACCGTGTGTTCATTGACGAACTTGCCAAGGCAGAAGCCAATGGTGAAGCTTCTACCACCCAAGGTGGTTACTACTTCGCTGGTGGTAAGAACAAGAATGCTTCTGGTCAAGTTGCTTACACCACTGCTGAATACGCAGCACAAGTTCAGCAATTCCACGTTTCAACTGATTTGTTGAACGTTGTTAAGGATCTGCGCAAGCGTAACGTTCCTACCTTCTCTGATGGTTTGTATCGTTGCATTTGCGATCCTACATTCATGATGCATCTGCGTCGTGATGCTGACTTCCGTGAAATTGCTCGTTACTCTGGTAACCCTGGTCAAGGCATGTACATGGGTAACCCCATGATGCCTAACAACGCCAGCTTCTACCAAGGTCCTCAAGCTGGTCAAGGTTACTTCCTCGCTGGCGAACCTGTAATGCCTACTGGCGTTCAGTTTGAAGGTGTGAAGTTCTACGAATCAACCAACTTCCCAACCAAGAACGTTGCCGCTAGCTTCACTGACAGCGTTTCTTACACCAGCCAAGAAGTTGCCCAAGGTTTCTTCTTCGGTCCCCAAGCCATTGGCGTGGGTGTTGGTGGTCCTAACGCTCAAGTGCTCATCAATAACAATGATGACTTCAGCCGCTTCATCATCTTGATCTGGCAACTGTACGCTGGTTTTGAAATCCTGAACAAGGACTTCGTTACCAATGCATACAGCTTCGTCAGCGATGACGGCATTCTTTGATATCAATAAGTAAACCAACACGGAGAGATAAATGACCTACCTGTCTACTAAAAAGATCTACCCCGGCAACTGGGTAGAAGCCCTCAACGGCTGGTACAAAAACATTGATACCACCGGTGGCACCACGGTTAACGCTTCCAAGGATGGCCCCACTGCTGTTCTTGCTATTCCCGGCTGGCGCTACTTCCAACAACGTGGCTATGTGCCCGTGACCTGGGCCTCTGGCAGCGCCACAACTTATGGTCAAACCATGAGTGTGATCATTCCTTCCCCTTATCGTCAAGACGACACCCGTCCTGACATCACTGGGATGGTGATCAGCGGTGACACCGTACAATCCGCTTACATTTATCGCACTGCTATTTCCGTTGCCTCAGGCTGGGGTGATGGTCGTTCAGCTTCTGGCGTTTATGCTACCACTGGTACCGTAATTGCTTTTGGCCGCGATAACGCTGGTAGCCCCGTAGCTGCTTCCGGCGAACCTGTTGCTGCTGCTTACCTGGCTTCCACAGTTTCAGGTGATGCTTCCACCAAGATCTTCTTCTCAGGCGCTAGCCAAGCCTTTAGCTCTACTCCCCTTCTTATCACCTCTGGTACACCTACTGTTACCGGTGCGTATAAGACACTCACCACTGGTACCACCTTCAAGGTGTATGCCAAGGGTAGTGCAGATGGTACTTCCGCCACTGGTGGTGTGTATCTTTCTGATGCTGATGTGGCCGCAGGTCTCACTGGGTACATCCTGGTTGAAGCTTGTTACATCGTTCCTGACACCGCTCCCGATTACTCAGATATCGAAGCGTATCTGCCTAACCGCACCGTAAGCTGATTAGGTTAAACTAATACCAGAACTTCTGGTGTCCATGCTTTACCAACACACAAAAACCGGTGCACGGGTCAAAGTCATTAGTGAATGGGATAACGGCGACTGGTTCCTGGTCGAAGATCAAGACAGTCGCCTTTTTACCGTTTACAAAAATGAAATTAAACCCGATGAGTCTGCCACTAAAACGGTTAAGACTCTGCAAGTAAAAGACAAGGCATCAGCCGAGGAGCCCCGTAGCTTTCCACCCGAAACTCGTCTTAATATAAACTCAGCAACCCCACAAATGATTGCTGATCATATTAAGGGAATCGGACTTAAAACTGCAAGGGAAATTAAAGATATTCAAATGAGTCTTTCCGGTGAAAGATTTAGTAACTTAGAACAGTTGAAACAAGTTCGTAGGGTAGACTGGGACTCTGTCTTTGCTGCCAACCTGGTACGAGTGTGATACAAGCCCTGCTTCGGCAGGGTTTTTTATTTTAGAATAGTAATAAAATACTCATATGGCAGGCGCAGGCGGTAGGTTTTTTGTAGGCAACATAGGGGCCACTGGTACTGCCACTGGTCCACATATTCATCAATACGTAAAAGATTTAGCAACAGGCCAATATATAAATCCTGAAACAATTAAGAGTGCACTTACTGGTGTGCAGATTGGTGAAGGGAGAGTACCGCTGGTAAGTCGGCTTCCAGGGGGAGGGCTAGGCTGGAATCCAGCAGCCGGTCTTACTATTACATCAGGTTTTGGACGCCGAAACGCACCAACAGCTGGCGCCAGTACTGATCACCAGGGCCTGGACTTTGCTGGTGCAAAAGGCACACCTATCTATATGCAAGGGTATGGTACTGCCACGCCCGTAGCTAATGCCGGTGGCTTTGGTAATTTAATGACATTTAAAACTGCAGATAATAAATATGAGGTAGGTTTTGGACACTTAGATGCACTAGGAAAAGCAGGTCAAGTTCTACCTACTGGTACTACAACACCACAAACTGTGCTTACCGCACAACAACGTCAGCAAGACCAGTTGGCAGGCGCTGGAGCTGCGTTAGGCTTAATGAGTCGTTTATTTGGTCAAGCAAAACAAAGCAGGGATAGTTCACAAAACGTATATAGCAGCCTACTGAGTTCAGCAATAGCACCACAGCGGGACTTGGCAAGTGACTTCTTAATGAGTTATGTGATGCAACAAAATCCTTATCAAGTTTAGATATAAATTTGTTGCACCTATAATGTAAGAACGGTGGTAATTATCAGTGCAGTTATCTGATTTTGACAAAAGCAGGGTAAGATATCATCTGGGATATTTTACAGTTTCTGTTCCAGCGGGGGATTATGCTCGCCTGGAAGAATCTTTAAATACGGTTCCTGATTCTTTTTTCTACGATAAGATCATTATTCAGATTGGTCGTTGCGATACAGCCGAGAAAAAAACAGAAGTAGCAACATCTCCTTCTACAAGAATTGAAAGTATTCTTGGTGACGTTGATCGTACAATTCGATCAAGCAATGCCAAGGAAGCTCTCAAGGTATGGGACGAAGTATACTTATACGAAACCAATCGTTTGGCCATGATTCTTTATGTGCCAAACTACAAGGATCCGTTTCAAGCTCGTTATCGATATGAGCGCTCAGGTGCTGAGTTTATTCAAGCACTCCCTGGTCCCGCCGATACTGCAGTGGGTTCACGTATTTGGTTACATCTAAATCATAGGTAATGTCATGAATCCATTTGAACAATTACTACAACAAGCAGGAAGACTAGGAATAGGCTTTAAGGCTTCACAGCTTACCAAGTCTGCCGCTGATGCAGCAACAAATCCTGGCACATATAGAGGGTTAGCAAAAGCTGCTGAACAAACACTTGGTAGAGCTTTGCCTACAGAATTTAGGGGAGCAAATTTTGCTAATATTCCTACACGTGCTACAGGATATCTTAGTGATGTAGGCCAAATAGCAGAAGGAGCAGCAAGAAATATTAAAGCGGGTGCCGTACAGGGAATATTAGATTCAATGGCAGGACGCAGCCCTCGCCCTACAGGTTTAATGCAAGGCGGCACACCTGCTGCCAGGCCCATTAACCCAACAGCGTTTCCCCAGCAGATTGGTGCTCCCGGTCCATATGCCCAGGATTACGGTCTTACGCGGCAATTTGTAAAAGATGTTGGCGGAAAGACACTAACTGAAGCAGCCGAAAGATTGTCTGCTCCAGTAGGTAAAGTAGGAGGTTTATTTAGAAATCTTGGCAAAGGATCAGCTCCAATAATAGGTTATGAGTTATTCAATCAAGGACAAACCGGATCTTTACTTGATCAATCCTTACGGGCTATTCCTTCAACAAAATCAAATGATCTTGGTCGAAGTGCAGGAAACGAATTGTATTATATAGGTAAAAGTATTTTTAGTGGACGCCTTCCGTACACAGGTGGTGGTGTGTCTAATCTTTCTCCTGAATTTCCTTCAATCGATGGTAGTCACGCATTGAATGTAGCAGGAGCAGGTAGGTACATACCTGGTGAGCAACAAAAATCTATTCTGTCTTTAGGCAGCCAAAATAGAAATTTACAAGTACCCCCTGCTCCGCAGCTTCCCCCTCCTAATACAAACACTGCTGCTGACCGTGCATATGCCGCTGAACGTTCTAGTGTTGCTCAGCAAGCCGCTCAAAATCCCATGCTGCAACAATACCAAAATTTAAGAGCTGCCAACCCGGCTGCCGCCCAAAATCTTGGAATGCAGACATGGGCGCAGCAATATGGTGGGCCTGAAGGTTTAGCAAGCCAAGTTAAACCAGGTCAATCTGGTTATGATGTTATCCAGCAAGTACTTGCAGGACAAACACCTGGGTCACAAGCTAAAGTTCCTGGAGTTGTTTCTCAACCCTGGGCAGAAGGAGTGGTTTCAGTGGGTGATGCAACTCGTGCAGGACTTCCTTTGACATCTGACCAATCTATTTATTCAGCAATACCTGAAATATCTGAAGAAGAAATGCGAAAAATAATGTTTAACTATCGACCGGAGTAGTCAACAATATGGCACCTAACATTGGAACAATGTATGGAGTTCCTGAAAATACATTCAGGAGAATGCTTCAGGTTGCAACCCTAGAAGCAAGAGATCCTACCCGTGGCGCAATGCCAGGGACTGTTGCGTCCATGATTAACCGCTACCATAATCCCGACTATGGCAGTAATGCAAGTTGGATAAATCCAGCTCAGTATGCCGCAATGAAAGCTCCGGGCTTTGGTCAAGTTGACCCAGGAAAAGCTTTAGGTTATTACAGTTCTGATAAAGGACGACAAGAGCTTGGCCGCGTAGCAAAAGAATTAGGTGGTAAAACTGATTTTCGTAGCACTTCATATTTAAAAGACATTGGGCAGCTAATGTCCCATCCCGATAATTTAATTCCCGCAATGGTCGGAGGTGTGCAACGATACCTAAACCCACAACAATTAAAAACTTTGGGTGCGTCTCCTAATCTTTCAGAGAATACATTTTTCAATGAGGGCAAGCGATCACCAACTAAAAAATGGTGGGAATCAAGTTTAGGTGCTCCTACTGGTACTAGCACAAGCGCTGCTCCTGCTCAGGCCTCGACAGCATTGGATACATTAATAAGTGCTGGAAATTTATTTGGACAGAATGCAGTAGAAGAGATGAAAGGTCAATTAGGGCTTGAGTTGCTAGCAAAACAACTTCAACCGCAACCTTCTTCTGTTGCAAATGCTTTCTTAGCCTCTATGCTTCAGGATCCTTATTCAGCTCAAATCTAAGCTGAATAAGTTAGAATTTAAATACGAAGAATTACGGTAAGAAACTTGTCATCCACTTCCTCGAATAAGCAACCGCTTTTTATTGACCGCCCATTATTCGATTCTGTGCGAGTTACAACACAAACTGTTGGTAGTACTAGTACCAATACCTTGTTTGTGCAAGGGGGTCAAGCTCCGTCCATTCTTGTTGATATGGATGCTGCCCTTAGTGATGACATTAATAATGGCGGCGTAGTTGATTCAATCTCTATTGTCCGCAACGATAATTACAGGGCCGCTGACTATACCCTAAGCACAACAACTTCGGGTACTACAATCTCACTTGTTAGTGGTCAGATTGTTAATGTAACAACTACAGGCAGTTTCACTGGTTCAGGTGCAGCAGCAAGTGGCATTGGGTACTACACTTACACCGGCGCCACTACTCTGGTTGGGACAAACACAACCTTTGTTTATTCAGGCGGTACAGCTTCTGGTTTTAATTATGCCAATCCAAGTTATGGGGTGCAACCTGCCGTAACTTTTGTATTTTACCAAACACGCAATACGACTGTACCAATTCCAGCCAGCGGCGACTACAGGTTATTGTTCTCTAAAACAGTTCCCGCAAATAGCGGCATAGTAGATTGTTCAGATGTGATGCCCCAGTTGGCCACTCCTACCGCCTCTGCGGGCAATACCAACGGTTTGGGACCTACGGCACCCTTGCGTAATAAAGGCATCTACCTGGAGCGAGGAGACCGCATCTACGTAGGTGTATTCCCTGATGGTCCTCATACAGCTGGTTATACTCCCGGTGCACAGGTTTATGCACAAGGTGGTTTCTTCTAAGGATGGCCTTTAAGGGAGCAGATGCCTTCGGGTCTTTTGAACGTAAGAAAGACTTTGTTATCAAAAATGTTACCCCTATTACCACTGAATTTTCTAAAGGAAGTGTCCGTGGTTCTATTGCTGCTGTAAACAGAGAGTCTGCTTGGACAAGATGGCGCCGTGGCTATGAGCTATCCTCATCTAGCTCTTATGACAACGCATATCAATATAGATTTATATATGACATTCCGTTCCCTTCAGGAACTGTAACACCTTCTGGCACTAATCCCGTCTCTACTGTTTCAGGTGCATTCAAAGGATTTCCAACCACAGCAAAAGAATTTGGTATGCACTGGGCTGGTGTTCGTAACCAGGGCAACATGCGTACTGATGAGTTATTTGATTCGCTGGGTGAAAGACTATCGATTGTAAATGTTACAGAAGACAGGTATTACTGGTACATACAACTAAAAGGAACCTGGAGCCCAAGCAGCCCGTTACCCGCCCCTTTATACGCTACAGTCTCTGGAGTCACAACACCACTCAAGCCAATGAACGGCGAGATCCTGGAGGACAGGGTAATCACAGTTAGCGGAACTCCTATAACAGCAGCAACAATTAATCCCAATACACAAAAAAGATATGGTTATGTTCAAGCAGTGTTAGTAGACGTAGATCAAAATACTGGAATCCTCAAGTTAAAAAAAGCTGGGTCTGTAGAAGTAACACATGATAAAGCTTTCTTAACACCAGCAACTAAGCCACCGGCCATTGGAAGATTTTTAATTACTGGCACTAGATATGCCTGTACCTGCCAAGATTTTACGCACAGAGATTACTTCTTTATGTCATCAATTAATGACACGACCAGAAAATATTTTCCTTACTCAAGTGTCACATCAATCAAGCCTGGGCGCTATGAAGACATTACATTAAGTGGTCAGCTTGATAACAACACAACATCATATTCATTAAATGACAGAGTAATGACCGTTGTTGCACCTTCAGCTACATATCAACTATTAGACGACATTGCCATATCAGAAGTAAATCGTTTAGCAACAAGAGATAATCCAGGTGTATTTAGAGACTTTGGTGCAACCTATGTACGTAGCATAACGGATCCCTCGCTTCCTGGTAACACAGCTGAAGGGACGCCTGTGTACACAGACTATTCACAAGAACAAAACGTAATTACAAATCTTGGAGATAACTGGACACCAGTATTAGATGAGATGCGTTACTGCAAACACATCTATGCAATGAAGTTTGAAGAACACGTGTTTCCTCCCGAACCTTCTGATTTTCCAGTGGGCATGGATTCAATGGCAGAGTGGGAACAAAAGCTAGTACAAGAATCAGAAGACAATCAAAAACAATATCAAGCATTTAACATAACCAAAAAAGCTTTAAGTTACATGGATGTTCCGCCATATAACTGTCAGTCTCCTGTAATGGCTCCAATGCTACAAAAGTTATTTAACATTCCAAATCAAATTGTCAGCCTATCGGGATTCAAAATGATTGATAAAACTGGACATATTTACATACCAGCCTCAGGAGAAAAACCTTCTGTGTAGATTTTTTGTAGTATAATATAACGAAGACTAATCAGTCTTTAGGAATTAAAGGGCTAGTTGTATTGCACCAGGCTAGCCTGTTGGTTAAAGTCTAGGCAACGATATGAACGCTTTCCATGACCTACACTATTTCCCCTCCCCTCGATCAGAGGGTAGTTGACGATTTTTTCCGTTTATTAAAAAGCCGCAAGACCAGTAAGCTTGCCTGGTTTTATGGCATGCTTGCAACCTTTGGGGTGAAACCTGAACACTTAAGAGGTTTTACTTGGAATAATGACGGAACAATTAATATTTCCAGTAAGAAAAAACCAGTACGACCCATGCATCCGCAATGGGTTTTTTTGTTTCAACTCAAAGAAAAGCAACCCCCAAATCTTGAGAGTTGCTGGAGAGATGCTTGGTTACTTATTTATGAAGCCATGGCATGCAAAGAAGTTCAATGTAATGTAATTGAACTTTTACTTGCCTATAAAATGCGTAAAGCTTTCTATAAAGCTTCTAAGCCATCGGCTCAGCCATCTCCTTCTCTCGCTTACGCATAGTCCGCTGCACAGCACCCTGGTTCCAAAGATAGCTTTCCCTGGAATAGGTCTTGCCCTTGAAGGCAGCGTAGTGTGGCCCTAGTTTGAAGGTGCCATCATCCCGCATGCGGAATAGAGTTTGACGGTCAATGCTGAGCGCATCAGCCATTTGATTAGCTGTCACCCATTGAGCTGTTGCGGCCATGCAAGAAAAAAGCCGTGTGCATCTCCACATTACACAAAGCTAAAGGCTTTGCAAGCTATTTAAGAAAGAATTCGGAAGTTTACGTTTCTTTACAGAAGCTAGGCCATCTTAAAATTAGGTAATGGCAATTATAGAGTATGTTCGCAACAGAGCATGACCCTCTCGCCTTATTAATTGAAATCACACCAAAGTCTGCTAAGCGCCGTTTTCGAGAAGAGATTTACAAAGCCTGGGACCACAGCTGTGGTTATTGTGGGGCACCAGCGACGAGTCTTGATCATATTGTCCCTAGGTTTAGATCTGGTTCAAGCAATTCAAATAACTTGCTTCCTTCTTGCCAGCGTTGCAACAGCAACAAAGGAAGCATTAAGATGGAGACATGGTACGTGACACAAACTTTTTATTGTGAATTACGCATGGCAAAAATTCAACAATGGATAAACAGAGAAGTACTTGATATATTCCAGTACACTGATAATCATGCAATGACGTTAAAAGAGGCTATTTAAGTGAGCGTATATGATGACCAGTACGGTTTTGGTAATGTTCCCGATAATTTTAACTGGAGAGCATATCTTCACTATAATCCCGACGTAAAAAATGCAGGGTTTAATAATCCATACCTAGCAGCACAACACTTTAATCAATTTGGATGGTTAGAAGGTCGTAATTATACCCTTCCAGGATTTGACCCAGAGCAATACCTGGAAGCCAACTCAGATTTAAGAAATGCCTTTGGTGAAAACATTGATCTTGCTACTGAACATTATATTGATTATGTTCTTTCTGGTAAAGAGCAAAGATCTTTAACCCCCGGTGCAGCTCCTACATCAACAACACCTGCTCCTGCAGCAACCACTCAAGCTCCTGAAGCAACACCACCAGTAACTCCCGCTGCAACAGGCACTCCTTCAGCAGCAACTCCCGCTGCCGTTGTTCCAGGTACGACACTACCTTTAACAACAAAACCTGTAACAGTAAAACCTGTTACCAGTATTCCCGCAATTCCTGATCCCCCAGGACTTACTTATGATGCTATTGAAAAAAGGTGGCGCAAGGGGAATGAAAAAACTGATTACAAAACTGACGAACCAGAAAAAAGTTTAATACCTACAAATCAAGCATCGTCTTTTTGGAATGGATATGCAACGCCTATTGCGCTTGGATACAAGCCCACGGCGGCTGATTATAAAATGTTTGAATATTATGCAAATCAAGATGCAATTAACACCCAAAGAAATGCCGTTGATGCAGATTACAATACAAGAGTTCGTAACGCAAATGATACTAACCGAGCTTTAAATATTGCAAATGCTAAAAAAAATCAAGCTTATGAACAAGTTCTTGCAATTGCAAATAACACTACCAGTGGTACATATACAGCGCAAAGAGATTTAATAAGAAGGCTAGAGACAGACGGAACTATTGACAAAGCAACACGTGAGCAAATAGAAAACAGTTATAAATTATTTTATCGCACAGAAAAATTAACTCCCTGGGATCCTGCTACAAGAATCAAGCCGCCATCCCCTGGTGGTCTAAAAGAACTAGATACTGCTTACTACAAAACACAGGTTCCTCAGGCAACAGCCGAATGGGAGCAAGCCGTAAAAGACGACAATATTGATATTACAGAACGATATAACAATGATGAAAAAGACTTCTATAGGGCACACTATACAACGCAAGGCAAGGCTAATGGCATACGTGGATATGCGCCAGAAGAAACAAAAGAAGCAAATGTTTATTTAGAGAAGCCGACAGATTTAGAAAAACAACAGATTAAAGATTCAGCCTTGGGACAAGGGCCATCTTTTGATGCATTGATTTCTAAAATACTAGGCCCAAAAGAATTACAAGACACAAAAAAATATGGCGCTTTAGCTCAAAATGTATTAAAAGATACTATTACTGAGCTGAATAAAGCAAAAAGCAAAGAAAATATGTTGGATGTATATCGGGGTTTAGAAGGATTCTCCGAAATCATGGACTTAAACAAAACACTTGCTAATTCAATAATTGGAGATTCAGGCATTGGCGGTTTTCTTGCCAGGTCACAAAACAAAACTGAAGCAGATATAACAACTGATCTGGAAACTCAACTAGGCAAAATTACTGGATTACAAAACAACACTACTTATAATTGGCAAAAATGGTTTGATGATACTTTAACTCAAAAATACGGTATTGATTACAAACAATATCAATCTACAGAAGATACTTTAGACGTTGTCAATGCTGCTTTGCAATCTGATCCAACTAAAATTTACAGTACAGCTAATAAAAAGTTTACAGATGAATTTACTAAAAAAGCAGGATTTAATACAAGTGAGCAATTAACAGAGTTTTTAAAAGCACAAGGAACTACCGGTGCGAACTTATTGTCAAGGCTTCAGGTTGGCAATGTAAGTTTGGATGAAGACCTGAAATCATTAAAGACAGGCCTGGAAACACAAGTTAAAGATTTAGATAAACAAAAAAATCGAGATCTAACTTTAACCTACACAGGTGATACAGGAGTTCCAGAAGAAGTTAAAATAGAAGCTTCTTTTGCTCGTCAATTTATTGACGAATATTTAAAACCAAGATTTGATTATTCTAAATCAATGGATGAGTTTGCTGATTATATGAATGTTAAAGACAGCGAAAAAAATGTGTTTCAAACCACGGATAGAATTACAGAAGTCAAAAACTATGCACAAAGTGTTGCTCAAGCGATGCAAGGAGATCTGGATACTAAGTTTGATGTTAATTTCAACACTGATTTTTATTTTAATCCTGATGACAAATATGCCACGCAAAAAGAAAGTCTCTACAATGATCAAAAGGCAAACGTTACTAAAGACTGGGAAACAGCTAAAACCAATCCAGATGCTTTAATAGATCCTAATTTACCTTATCTTGGTACATGGGCCGAGAATGCTTACCTATACAATATTAAAGATTTAACTGACAAAGATATATTTGCTAAGCTGCACTATCAAATTCTTGGTTTAAGAAAAGGATATGATGCTGCGATGGATCCAGCATCTACGTTGCAGATGAAATTGGAAAGCCCTGTAGCAACAAAAGCTCAGTCAATTGGCAGTGTGTTTGGTTCTTTTGTAGAGCCAGAAGAATTTGCGGATACGTTACTTAAAGGTATTGATCCTTTATTAAATAGAGACAGCTGGACCAAGTTATTAAAACAGTATGACCTAGATGACTCAGCATCTATTGATGAAATTAAGAAAGCAATAACAGACAGTATTACAACAGGTAGCGCAGAAACAATAAGAGCAAACATTAAGACTTTACAAGAGTTAGAAAAAACACCAACACAAGCAGAGCTTGGTATTACTTACATTGAAAGACCAGAAGATAAAACAACAACTGAAAAAACTGAACTTTATAATATTTTTAAAAAAGCTGGATACACAGGGACTGAGCAATCTTTTTATTCTGACTATATGCCAGACACTAGTCCAGAAGACATTAAATTATTAACTGATGTCACTAAAGGAAAAATGCCTAAGCTTGATTTGTCATTTGACGCTAAAGATCCAATAGCAGCATTAACCAAAATTCAAAGTTTTATCAAACCACCGGCAAAAGAAATACCAATTAAAACGGATAGTTACTTTAAAATAGGATTAGACGATGAAGAAGATAGCTCGTCAACCACAACACCAGATTCTTTCCTTAGTGATTTCACCTCACTCCTTAAAAAATAATGTCTGAACAACACCGAAAGGCAGCAAGTGCCGCTGGTAGATACAAAAAAGAAAACATGCAATGCAATAAACCTCAGAGGGCGCCAGCTGGGGATACTCATAAATGGGTTGTTAAATCTTGCTATGACGGAGAACAAAAAATTGTAAGGTATGGACGTAGGGGTTATCAAGACTATACTCAGCATCACGACAAAGATCGCAGAACCAACTTTAGGGCACGGATGGGATGTGATAAACCTATGGATAAAAACACACCTAAATACTGGGCATGCTCTCGGCTCTGGTAAATAAAAACTAACGTAATTTAAATTACTTATGTATGATGGTGGTATCGTGCTTACCTCCACCGTGCAAGATCTACCTACTGGCATTGATCTCATTGTGAAATATGAAGGGTTCAATGAAAAATCTTTTCCTGATCCCTCCACTGGCACAGCTCCATACACTATTGGATTTGGTAGCCAGTATTATCCCAATGGAGAACCTGTTGGCCGAGGCCAGTTATGTACATATGAAAAAGCAAAAGAATACTTGTATCACGAAATAGAAGAAATTAAAAAATCCCTTGCTAAAGAAATAACAGGACTTAATACCCACATGGAAGAAGCTTTGGTTTCTTTCATTCATTCCATTGGCTGGGAACCATTTCTTTACAGCGATATTTTGGATGCAATAGAAGATGAAGATCGGGAAATTGTAGCAGAAGAAATGTATCGTTGGGTCTTTGACCAAGATCATCAAGTCGTAAGCAGCCTTATCTACAGAAGGCGAGAAGAAATTAATCTTTTTTTAATTGGCTCTCAAGATGGTGTACCAGGATTTGGCGGTCAACTTTTGTTGAATGCCTTTGAGAGGTATGACCATTCACCCGTGCAAAGCAGAGCTATTAAACGTCTAGAAGCAGCAATTCATCCTATGATCCTTGCTGAATTTATAAATGATTTCAAGTTGCCAAAATTACAGCAGGGTGAAATTACAGTGTAAGCTTTAGAATAGGTACAGGTGAAACATGGAATTTCTGATGGAACCCTCAGCTGAGCCCCAGGAACTAGACCTTCCCCTGGAGTTTAAATTTGCCATGCGTAAAGCAGAGCTTCAGGCTGCAGAAATGACTTGGGATCAGTTATATGCAGCTTTGTTAAATCTTTACAATCAACGTCTAGTAGAAATCACAGCCATTAAAGATATCCTGGTAGAAGAAGGTGTCAATATTGAATTCGATCTATCATCTGAACTAGAGCTGGAAGAGCTAGCTCAGATGTATGGCTATGACGAAGACGAGGAGAGCGAAGACGACGATGAAACCCTTTTACCTTTTTAAGTAAGACGCCCCAGGTACCAGGCTGCTTTTTCCAAAGATTCAGCTTGGCCCTTCATGCGTTCGCGCCAGATATATTTTATAGCGTTTCCCTTGCAATATCCACGAAACTCTTCAGGCGTTAACGCAGCTTGTATAGCTTCAATACACTCAACACCCCCCTGGTTGTAGTGAGGAGGGTGATTGACTGCATCAACTACATTCCGCGCCGCATCGCTGTCAGTTTCTTTTCCCTTACCGGAATCTGATTCAGGTCCAGCACTACTGCTCCTTTCCCCAGTGGCATGGCACCCATCTCCATACCTTCCTCCACACTCGGAATGTAACCCGTAACTCCCGGTCGGTTCCCTTCCGTCATTGAGTTGGTAGCGCATTGGTTCCCCTCTAGGGCAAGATTCAAACGTGGGCGGTCAGCTTGGGTAGCCACCAGACCCCTATTATACTGATCATAAAGAGGAACGTCATTTTCTTCATTGTCTAATTCAGCGCCAAAGTCGCATTCAGTTAAACAACGACGGCCGACTTCATCATGAATAGGAATACCACGTTGCATGAATTCATTTAAGAAATCGTCGGCATTTATTGCGTTATGCATTTGTTTAAATCTCTTCGATTACAATATTAACATGGGACGATTCTACGAGCCACGCAAAGATTCACCAAGAGGGTATATCCCTGATGGATATGATCCCTCAATAGATGCTGGGACATCTGCTGGAGATACTTCAGATTTAAACCCAGGACATTCTTACGGCGTCGACACACGAAACCTAGATACAGACGAGCAACGAACAGCTGGTCGCGCCAACACTAGCAATACAAGGCAACAAGAAAGAGTACAAAAATTTATGGCGGCAGCAAAGTCAGCTGGTAAATTTAAACAGAATGCAGAAATTAGACAAGCAACTGGCGCAGACCAAGGGGAAGTTTTTTCTCCCGTAGGCAGTACTCAATATTCAGCTAAGCCTAAAAGCACGTATGGTTTACCCTTCGTCTAAGTAGTGACCATAGTCTTGCAACTCTAAAGCATCCTGGAACTCATTGAATAATTCTTGTATTATATTTAATACCCATTGGACATTATCAGTCCGATAAGTTGAAAGTGCGGACACCAAGAGATCATTCTCCTGGTGCACCACGGTTTTAGTAATAACTTGTAATATCTTTAATCGTTGATCAATATCGTGCGCATCTGGCTTCATACCCTGCACGTAACAATTTCCTTAGGTTGATCCTGGTACTTGCCTTTGCGGTCTTCATAGGTTGTACTGCAAGGATTTCCCCTGAAGAACATCAGCTGGATAATACCTTCATTTGCATAAATACGATTAAACAAAGGTGTTGCATTACTGATTTCAAGGGTTAAGTGTCCCTCCCAACAGGCTTCGGCCGGAGTGATATTTGTAATAATTCCTGAGCGAGCATATGTACTTTTTCCCATTGCAATGACAGTAACGTCTTCTGGAAGAGCAATGCGTTCTTCTGCTACTGCCAAGCAATATCCATAAGGAGGAATCAAGAAATATTTACCCCTTTCATCTTCTAGTAATTCGGAAGGACGTAGAATCTCTTGATTAAAATTCTTTGGGTCAGTTTCACCAACGTCAATACGTCCAAAAACCAAACACTGCATGGGAGACAAACGTATGTCATACCCATAAGAACCTAAGCCATAGCTGAGTAGCCGCCTACCATCCTCTTCTCTTACAATATGGTCCACAAATGGCTCAATCATGCCATGATTCAAGGCAAGATCTTTAATTTCCCGGTCGCAAAGAAGGCCCATCTGAGGTGTTCGGTCTTACGTAGTGTAGCTTATCAGCAGATGATCCGCCCTTTTTCTTCATAAATATCTATAAATTTTTGAGTCGCCCCTCCAGGGTTATCTTTGGGCTGCAAGTAAATAACCATGGATGTACAGGTACGGTGTTTAGAGATTCCCTCGCTAGAATTTTTAATCAAATCAGGAGCAGTTTTAAGAATGCAGATAGGAAAATCAAAGATTTTTTGTTCGTACCGAATCATGTCAGGGCAATTTGTAAAATATAAACCTTGCTCGATTTCATTATTCCACCACGCACGGTAGAGCCTCTGGAACCACACCGCATGAGACGACGTAATTGCAGTAGCGTTGGACCGCGTCATCTTCCATTTATCAAGTCTTTTGTCAAAGTAATATGTACCACTTGGGGGAAATAAATAAACTTTGCCAAACCATTCAATATTATTTAAACCATCATCCTGAGGCGTGTAATAATTAAGGGCTTCTATATAGCTGTTTGCTACCTTAGAGCTGGCAACATCTAAATCAATCTCCCCCAACAAGGCGTACGCTGCAGATATTAAGTCAGGGTTAGTGATCAGCTCTTGATCTTCTTTGCGTAAGGGACGAAGGATTGCCATTATTCTGTCATCTGATTGTAATTAATTTCAAAATAACGCAAGCCGTCATTATCGCAAATAATGTATCCAGCCTTTTCCGCTGGATTAATTTTCTGAGCAGCAGATAATATCCTGCGAAAACTTTCAGCAAGGTCGTCATTATTGTTTTCTTCACACTCTTCTTGTGCCGAATGCAATTCTGCTAGTGTCCAATAAAACATACTTTTGTCTTTCAACATTGGTTGAAAGATCATGATTCCAGGACCCTCTTTATCCCAAAATTCAATATACATTTTACCCATGTCACCAAGGATAAAGCGTACGGTTGCATCTAGGATTTTTGCTTTTTCTGGGGAGTAGTCTTTGTCTAACAGTGTAGCCAGAAGCTCTTCACGTTTTGTCATGGTTTAATAAATCCTTGCTTTTCAAGTGATTCAAGAAGTTTAGGGAGCGGCTGGTAGACACAGACCATCTTACCGATTATTCCACGTTTTTTTACCAGGGTTCCATTTTCATCTTTTAGTTTATTGAATTCTTTAGCACGGATCAAGTACTCAGCCACACATCGCAACCTCCTCTTAAGAGACAATTCCGCTTGCGGAAATCTACCACAGATTGTATCTGGTGTCATGTCAGCAAATGCTAACCGCAATCTATTGGCCAGGGTCATGCTTGAGTTGGCGTCTTCCTCTTCGTAATCACGAATGTTCATTAGGTAACGCTGGAGGCATCCATCATCAAACGATCCAAAGGGAGGCAAAAAATGCTCAACCTGCTTAGCAATAATACTAGGAAGCAGTTGAGAATAGTTCTCAAGAGTAACCGTGGTTACGTCTAGATCTTGTATTAAATGAGACATATTATAAATGTGCGCTAATACTGTTGTTATACATGGTTCGGTTCCTTAAATCGCTTGGTTCCACAGGCCGATCTTTGGCAAAGGAACGCACCAGCTCATGCCACGGAATTCTGATAACAGCTTTGCCGCTGGTACGTGGGCAAATATTAATATAGTGTATGCCTTCTACCCATCCTTGGCCTTTGTTTTGTTTAGATTTACTAATCCAATTTCGTATGGTTTGGTCAGATACGTTTAATCGCTTGGCACATTCCTCTGTTGATATGTATTCATCGGCGTAAAGCTCTGGGTTCATCCTATCCGTTTCTTCTGTTTTGTAGCGAGAATGCCACATAGAACCAAGGATAGTCTTAATGCCTTTTAGTTCGACCGCAATATCCTCAAGGCTTTTTCTTAGTCCGTATTGCATGGTGTCAATATTTCTTTTTTTATGCTAGCTTTAAAACAAACAAATTGTTACCCATGGAAGAAAATCAAGTTCCTGTTAGCACCCCTCCTCAGGCCCCCCAAGTTCCTGAGGGGTACATCTCTCCAGAAATCCTGGAACAACTCAAGGCACAAGCTCGTGCGCAAGCTATTCAAGCAACATTGAATCAAAGTGTAGCTCCTACTCCCGTGCGTCCTACCCCTAAGGCTACCCCTGCTCCTGATCGGGTTGTCTATGTACGTCGTAATTTGACCGTGGCCGAATTGATTGTTGTGTTCTTGCTTTCTTGCGGTTTGGTAC
>Ga0114967_10001925_pt1 | contig 17455 bp, 17 predicted proteins | sample M_130628_MF_Meta_FD_92639 | JGI IMG/M metagenome (GOLD analysis project Ga0114967, IMG submission 92639) | Freshwater microbial communities from Lake Montjoie, Canada to study carbon cycling - M_130628_MF_MetaG | ecosystem: Environmental > Aquatic > Freshwater > Lake | place: Lake Montjoie... | reverse complement strand
TCAGAACCTGGAGTGATGGTGAATTCTGCATTTAATTTTAATCCTTTTTCTGAAACTTGTTTGGCCAAACTAACAGCACGCCTGATATCTTCATAAGAAGAGTTGGTGCAACTTCCAATTAAACCCACTTCAATTTTTGTAGGCCAATTGTTTGCAGCAGCCATTTCCTTCATTTTAGAAATTGGTGTAGCTAAATCTGGGGTAAATGGTCCGTTTAAATGAGGTTCTAATTCGTTTAAATTGATTTCAATCACTTCATCAAAATAAGCAGAAGGATTAGCATACACTTCATCATCACCGGTAAGGTGTTCTTTGATTTGATCGGCCATGTCAGCAATTTCTGCTCTGCCAGTAGCTTTCAAATAACGGCTCATGCTTTCGTCGTATCCAAAAGTTGACGTAGTAGCACCAATTTCAGCACCCATATTACAAATGGTTCCTTTTCCAGTACAACTCATGTTGATCGCACCTTCGCCAAAATATTCAACTACTGCTCCTGTACCACCTTTTACAGTAAGGATTCCAGCAACTTTTAAAATGACATCTTTCGGAGTTGCCCAACCATTTAATTTCCCGGTTAATTTAATACCAATTAGTTTAGGCATTTTTAACTCCCAAGGTAAGCCTGCCATAACATCACAAGCATCAGCACCACCAACACCAATTGCAATCATGCCCAAACCACCTGCATTTACAGTGTGGCTATCTGTACCAATCATCATTCCACCAGGGAATGCATAATTTTCTAAAACTACTTGGTGAATAATACCAGCGCCTGGTTTCCAGAATCCGATACCATATTTGTTGGAAACAGAGGCTAAGAAATCATATACTTCGCTGCTTTCAGAAACAGCTCTGGTTAAATCTGTTTTGCTATCAACTTTTGCTTCTATTAAATGATCACAATGAACAGTACTAGGAACGGCAACTGTCGCTCTTCCAGACTGCATGAATTGTAGTAAAGCCATTTGTGCGGTTGCATCTTGCATGGCTACGCGATCTGGTGCGAAATCTACATAAGATTTTCCTCTTCCATAAGCTTCTGTTGCGTTTCCTTGCCAAAGATGGGCGTACAATATTTTTTCAGTCAGGGTAAGTGGTTTGCCAACAGCAGTACGTGCCGCATTTACTTTTTCTGAAAATTGGTCGTACAATTTTTTGATCATTTCAATGTCGAAAGCCATAGTTTTATTTTTAATTGATACTAAATACTTGATTTTAGATATTAGATTCTCAATAAACCTCACAAACCTCATAAACCTCACAAACCTCATAAACCTCTTGAACCTCTTAAACCTCTCAAACCTCTCAAACCTCACAAACCTCTTGAACCTTTTGTAAGGGTTGAAAATATTCAACCCCTCCAACCGGTCGCGAAATTACAAAAAATGTGTGTAGAATTTAGATTAAAATAATGTAATTTTAATTTGATGAATAAGATAAAACAATTTGTGGAGTGGCATGTATTTGGTGTTTGCACAGCAATTGGCGAACGAATAGGCATTGCTACCACCATAATCCGTAAATATTTTATTTATATTTCGTTTATAACAATGGGCTCGCCGTTGATTATTTATCTATTTATTGCGTTTTGGATGAACATCAAAAAATACATCCGCAATTCGAGAAGAAACCCTGTTCGGGTTTAGGTTAGCATTAAATTACCGCCTTTCTTAACGTCACTAATTTTTCGAGTAAAGTTTCTAATAAATCTAAATGTAACATATTGGCACCATCGCTTTTTGCAATAGACGGATTTGGATGTGTTTCAATAAATAAACCATCAGCACTTGTAGCAATAGCAGCTTTAGCAATGGTTTCAATGAGTTGAGGATTTCCGCCAGTAACGCCTGTGGTTTGGTTGGGCTGTTGAAGCGAATGGGTGCAATCCATAATTACCGGAACACCAATTTCTTTCATCCAAGTTATATTTCTATAATCAACGATTAAATCTTGGTATCCGAAACTATTGCCTCTTTCAGTAAGCCACACATTTTCATTTCCCGCTTGTTTGATTTTATCCACCGCAAATTTCATCGAAGGTCCATTTACAAATTGTCCTTTTTTTACGTTTACAATTTTACCTGTGGCTGCCGCTGCTAATAATAAATCAGTTTGTCTGCACAAGAATGCAGGTATTTGAAGAACATCTACAAAATCGGCCGCAATAGCCGCTTCTCCTGCCGTATGAATATCGGTTATAGTGGGTAAGTTATATTTTTTCCCAACAGCTTGAATTAACTGTAAAGCTTTTTCATCGCCAATTCCGGTAAAAGAACTTCCGCTGGTGCGGTTTGCTTTTCGATAAGAAGCTTTGAAAATATAAGGAATCTCTAATTTTTTACAAATGCTGGAAACTTTTTCAGCAATTGAAAAAACCATTTCTTCGTTTTCTACTACGCATGGGCCAGCGATAAGAAAAAAGTTGTTTTTATTGTATGATTGGCTTTGAAATATAGAATGATTCATATCGCAAATGTAGAGAAATAAAATTTTGTGGTCGCATCATATCTTATACATTTACACCGTAAAATAAAAACCATGGCGAAAGAAAAAATTTTGGTAATTGGTGCAAGCGGTCAAATTGGGGTAGAACTCACATTGGCATTGAGGAAAATTTACGGAAATAATAATGTTATTGCTTCCGATTTAAGAGAAGAAAACCCTTTGTTGAAAGGCACCGGTCCTTATGTGAGTATGGATGTGATGAATAAAGAAATGCTGCATGTTCAAGTAATTCGCCAAGGTATTACCCAGATTTATTTATTGGCTGCGATTCTATCTGCTACTGGTGAAAAAAATCCGAATTTGGCCTGGCATTTAAATATGCAAGGGCTGCTGAATGTGTTGGATATTGCCAGAGAAGAAAAATTGACAAAAGTATATTGGCCTAGCAGCATTGCTGTATTTGGTCCAACCTCCCCTAAAATAAATTGCCCTCAACAAACCATAATTGAACCAACAACTGTTTATGGCATTAGTAAATATGCTGGTGAGTTTTGGTGTAATTATTATTTTAACCGTTATGGTGTGGATGTGAGAAGTTTACGTTACCCTGGATTGATTAGTTATAAAAGTGCACCTGGTGGTGGAACCACAGATTATGCTATTGAAATTTTTCACGAGGCGTTAGAAGAAAAAAAGTATCAATGCTTTTTGAAAGAAGATACGTATTTGCCGATGATGTACATGGAAGATGCGATTAAAGCAACTTTACAATTAATGGAAGCGCCGGCATCAAATATTACCGTACGTACATCTTACAATGTATCTGGTATGAGCTTTTCACCAAAAGAAATATCAGAAGAAATAAAAACACACATTCCTGATTTTGAAATAAGTTATAAATCAGATTATCGCCAAGCCATTGCAGATAGTTGGCCACAAAGCATTGATGATTCTGTCGCCAGAAAAGATTGGGGTTGGCAGGAAGATTATAATTTAGAAAAAATGACAAAAGAAATGTTTGACAATATTTCAAAATAAGTCAATGGAAGTATTTATTTAGAAAAATTCAAATGTCTTTTTCTGGCTTTAATCAACCAGTACACCCAAATCGCAATTAAAGCAGGATAAATGGCAACAATGCCGTAGTTATAATAAAAAGCTTCTGCCCATTCGAAATGATGTGCATGCATTACAGCTCTTGTCATCCCACAACCTGGACATTCGTAATTCAATAATGCTTTTGAGGGGCAAAGTTCGAAGCCGGTATTGTCGAATAAATTTGCAGGCAATAACCCAAGCACAATTGGAAATAAAAGCATAGCCATTATCCAAAGAACATTAAACCATTTATATTTTGATGCTGGGTTTATAAAATTAATAAGTGCCATCAGGAAATGTATTTTATAAAGAGTAAATTCTTCGTAAGAATTCTGTAACAAAACTTATTTAAAAAAAGCCATGCTTGATTACATGGCTTTTTTTGAAAATTATTTTGAGTGAGATTATTTGGTGTAATCTTTCATGTGAACCAAAGAGTGAATAAAACCTGGCAACCAGCAAAGTACAGTCAATAATAAATTTACTAACCAAGTGCTTCCAGAAAAATCATCTTGGATACCCATTAATAACCAAGACCAGCCTAATAATGCAAGTAAAATAAAAATTCCTTTTGAATAACCTTCTCCACCCGGCCCTTTTTTTGATTTTAATAATTTTTGAGCAGCTTTCAATTTGATAACTTCTTTTAAGCTTAATTTTTTTCCAGTTAATTTTTGAATGTCGTTAGGTGTAATGTTTGTTAGTGATTTACCATTAATAGTAGTTGATTTTTCAAAATTGCTAAAATCAATTGATGTTGGGTTAGTAGTAATTGTTTTGTTTGATGGGTTGATTGCATTTACAGAAAAAATAACTGCGAAAAGCAAAGCGGCAACTAAAGAAATTTTTTGTTTCATGTTTTGATTTTTGAGTTTTGTTTGTAAATAATTTTATTTTAATAATAACTTACCAAATATATGTTAAAGTTTGTGTCAAAAGAAATTAATTTTAATTATATATCCATTATTTTTCCAGAATCATTTTTCAATCATTAATAGATGTATCAATTGGTAAATCGGTTAAGCTTTTTTTTATTTATTATAGTATTACAACTTTTTTTGGGAACACATGTTAATGCTCAATTTACCTCAAAAAAATTATCTAAAAAACATACTCAAATCCTCTCAATCGGTCACGGCATTGGAAATATCTGGAAATCGTTTTTGGAAAAAGGAGTTAACATAGAAAACTATAAAATAAAATCTACTGGTCCGATTAATTTGCAATATGAGTATGAAGTTTTTAAAAACTTTAGAGTTGGCGCAATTGTTTCTTATTCGCAAATAAAAGGCTCTTATAATAATAGTGGATTTGTTTTTTCAGATCAGCTTGCCATTTTTACTGCGCTTGCGCGTGTTAATTATCATTTTATATCGCATAAAAAACTTGATCCATATTTTGGTGGTGGGCTAGGGTATGTGTATTCGAAATACCAAAATAATTTAAACACGTCAAGTTCAAGTGTTCCAGGAGAATTGGGGTATTCTGCCCAAGTGGGAATAAATTATTTTATGTTTAAAAACTTCGGACTATTCGGCGAAGCAGATTATGTGGGGGGCTCTTTTTTTCAATTGGGTGTTGTGGCGAACCTTACCTCAAGAAAGTAAAAAAAATGAAATCCGTAATGGCTTAAAGAATTTAATCACAACATATTCGGCATCTTGGCTCATAAGCATCTTTCTCGCCCAATAATATTTGATTTTCATTTTTTACAATCCGGTAACTCACATTGGCGATATGGCCGCATTTTACACAAATCGCATGTAGTTTAGTTATATAATCTGCAATCGCAAATAAATTTGGCATCTGTCCAAATGGTTTTCCCAAATAGTCCATATCCAAACCCGCCACAATCACCCTTATGCCACGCAATGCTAGTTTTTCGCATACTTCAACGATATGTTCATCAAAAAACTGAGCTTCATCAATGCCCACTACATCTACATCTTTAGCCAAGTCTAAAATGTCAAGCGAATTTTTTACTGGTATTGAATCTATAGAATTGGTGTCATGACTTACTATTTTTTTCTCATTATATCGCGTATCTATTTCTGGCTTAAAAATAGCAAGCTTCAAATTGGCAATACGAACCCTTTTTAGTCTACGAATTAATTCCTCGGTTTTTCCACTAAACATACTTCCACCTATCACTTCAATCCAACCTCTTTTTTCGCCTTTTATATTTGGTTCAATAAACATTAAGTAATTTATTTAAATTGTTGTTTGTAACTTTATTTATCTCTGGTGCAAAGATTAGGTTTTCATTGCTTTGTACAAAAGATATTTAAAAGAAATTCTTAACTAATCAAATTATCTTATATGGATCGAGTGGAAACACTCTGTGAGAAACTACAGAATCAAATAAAACAACGCGCAACTGTTGAAGAAATGTTGCTTACTGTTCAAATGATTCAATCTGAATTGATGCATATTCAAACATCAAATCAACAAATCATGCAAGTTCCTGGTGTAGCCATTCAACTGCCAAGTTTGCATGAAGAAATGGATTTAACATCTGAAGAAAAAGAAGTATTGTCGTTGGAAATTGATGAAGCGGAAATTACAGCAGAGTTGGAGCAAATTAAAAAAAATGCGGAAACAAAAAATAGCATCAGTGCCAATAACCGTCCACGATTTAGGTTTGATCCAATTGAAGATACCCCAACTTTGATGCATCAAAAACCAGTAATTGTAAATACTGAACCCGAACCTGAAACTGAATTTAAATCTGAACCCGAAACCGAATCTGAGACCAAACATGAGCCTGTTAATGAATACATTCCATTAAAAGAAGTGCATGAAGTTATTTTAACCGACGAGTCTGATTCATTAAACGAAAAATTAAAAGAAAATAAAGAAGAATTAAGCGAAATACTTCAAAATTCACCAATAAAGGATTTAAAAAAAGCCATTGGGATCAACGACAGCTTTGTATTTATTAATGAGCTTTTTCAGGGGGATGAAACCAGTTTTGAAAGAAGCATTAAAACAATTAATGGTTTTTCGATCTATGCAGAAGCAGAGTATTGGATACGAAGAGAACTTAAAACCAAATTGGGTTGGGATCTTCAATCTGAAACCGTTAAACAATTTGATGCATTGGTTAAAAGACGCTTTCCTTCTACATAATCAATTATCATTTTTGTGGCGCCGCTTTTTTCAATGACAAATTCTTTAGCTATATCTTCCGCATTATTTAAAAATGTAGAATCGTTTAATAAAGTGCTCAGTATTTTATTCAATTCATTTTCATTTTGAATTGAATAAGCACCCTCTCTTTTTAATAGCTCTACCGCTTCTCCAAATTTATGATAATGTGGTCCAAAAACTATCGCCTTCCCATAAACTGCAGCTTCCAAAATATTATGTATTCCTGATTTGTTGAAACCCCCACCAATATAGCATATCGTGGCATATTGATACAATTGAGCAAGCATGCCCACATTGTCGATGATTAACACCTGAATATTGTTGGGCTTATCTTTTAAACGTATCCACTCCGAATAAAAAATTGAATTTGGAAAAAAATGTCTGATGTTTTTTAAATGAGCAGCATCTATTTCATGTGGAACAACGATAAGTTTTTTTGCTTTGTGTTGCATCATATATTTTGCCAACAATTTTTCATCTTGAAGCCATGTACTACCAGCGATCAATACTTGCTTTTGTTCTATGAATTTTTCTATCTCTTGAATTGCTGTTTTTTTTGAAGCAATTTCTAACACACGGTCGAAACGCGTGTCTCCAGAAATAGTGACATTTTGAGTGATTCCAATGCCGTTTAATAATTGCTCAGACGCTTCATCTTGAACAAAAATTTGATCAAAACAAGAAAGTATTTTTTTCCAGAATGCGTTGTTCGATTTGAAAAATGGTTGCGATTTTCTAAAAATGGCAGAAACCAATAAAATAGGAATCGATTGTTTTTTTAGTTCGGTTAAATAGTGAAACCAATACTCGTATTTAACCCAAACCACCAATGCTGGATTAACTTCTTGAATGAATTTAGTCGCATTTTTTTGGGTGTCAATAGGCAGGTAAAAAACATAATCCGCTCCAGTGTATTTTTTTCTGATTTCATAACCGCTGGGAGAGAAGAAGGTTAATACAATAGGATAATCGGGATAATTTTGTTTTAGTTTTTCTAAAATGGGGCGCCCTTGTTCAAATTCGCCAAGACTAGCACAATGCACCCAAATTTTTTTCTGTTTGTTGTTTAAAACTGGAAAATTCCTTCTGCCATCAACCCATTTTTTCGCTTTTACACTAAAAAATGAAGCAGCCTTCAAACTGATTAAATAGATATTTATAAATATATCGTATAAAATTGGCGTCAAATTGTACATTTTTATCAAAAATACAGCCATAATCTTGTATTATCAATTCGTTCTGTAATGATTGAAATTGAAACTCAAAATCATATCTTTGCCCGTCTAAAAAATACATGAATTATGAGGCCAATTCAAATGGTGGATACTAAGAATCAATACCTAAAAATAAAGGATAGGGTTGATGCAGCTGTTTTATCTGTAATGGAAAGTTCGCAATTCATTGGCGGTAAAATGGTGAATGATTTCACAAACAATTTAGCAAAGTATCATGGAAGTAAGCATGTAATTCCATGTGCAAACGGAACCGATGCACTTCAAATTGCCATGATGGCTCTGGGTTTAAAAGCTGGTGATGAAGTGATTACACCTTCTTTTACATATATCGCAACGGTGGAAGTTGCCGCATTATTGGGCATTAAGCCCATTTTTGTTGAAGTGGACAAGCAAACTTTTTGCATCGATCCTAAGGAAATAGAAAAAGCCATTACACCAAAAACTAAAGCAATAGTGCCCGTTCATTTATATGGACATTCAGCAGATATGGAGCCAATTCTCCAAATTGCTAAAAAGCACAATTTATTTGTGATAGAGGATAATGCTCAAGGCATTGGAAATGATTATACCTTTTCAGATGGCACGGTAAAGAGAACTGGAACAATGGGGCATATTGGTTGTACTTCGTTTTATCCCTCAAAAAATTTAGGCGCATTCGGTGATGGTGGTGCAATGTTTACAGATGATGATGCGTTGGCAGATATGCTAAAAATGATTGCATCACACGGACAAAGTAGAAGATACTATCATGATGTAGTTGGCTGTAATTCAAGGTTAGACGCTATGCAAGCTGCCATTTTAGACATTAAATTAGAACACCTTAACGAGTATATTGATGCAAGAAGAAAGGCGGCGGATTTCTATGATGAGCAATTTAAAAATCATCCAAATATTGAAATTCCTTTTCGTGCTGCGAATAATAAACACGTGTTTCATCAGTATACTTTAATCTTGCATGATACAAATCGAGATGCTTTACATCAACATCTTGCAGATAAAGGCATTCCTTCCATGATTTATTATCCAGTTCCAGCGCATCGTCAAAAAATGTTTGATGCGTTTGGTGGAAATGAATTTCATTTGCCCGTTACTGATTGGCTTACGGAACGCGTGATTTCTTTGCCCATGCATACTGAACTGGAAGAATCTCAACAACAATTAATAGTAAACGAAATAAAAATATTCTTAAAAAAGTAAAGTATGAAATTAGCCGTAATTGGAACAGGTTATGTAGGGTTAGTTACAGGAACCTGCTTTGCAGAAACCGGAAACGATGTAATATGCGTGGATATTGACATCAACAAAGTAAATAAATTATCTAATGGACAAATCACCATATTTGAGCCAGGATTAGAGAAGATTTTTTTACGCAATCAAAAAGAAGGAAGATTGCATTTTACCACTTCTATTGAAGAAGCAATTGAAAATGCACAGGTGATTTTCTTGGCATTGCCAACACCTCCTGGAGAAGATGGTAGTGCTGATTTATCGTACATTTTGAATGTTGCTACCGTATTGGGTAAGTTGTTGAAACCAGATGGATATAAAGTAATTATTGATAAAAGCACCGTTCCAGTTGGAACTTCTGAAAAAGTAAAACAGGCTATTTTGTTATCAGCAGGTGCGGATATTGCTCATGCTTTTGATGTAGTGAGTAATCCCGAATTTTTACGTGAAGGCGTTGCTGTTGAAGATTTCATGAAACCTGATCGCGTTGTTATTGGAACAACTTCTGATAAAGCGATTAAAATCATGAACGATTTATATGCACCATTCGTGCGTCAGGGAAATCCAATTATTTTTATGGATGAACATTCTGCTGAATTAACGAAATATGCAGCCAATGCATTTCTTGCGGTTAAAATTACCTTCATGAATGAAATTGCACAGCTTTGCGAAAGGTTGGGTGCTGATGTGGATATGGTTAGAAAAGGAATTGGAAGCGATGAAAGAATTGGCAAACGTTTCCTATTTCCAGGGATTGGTTATGGTGGAAGTTGCTTTCCAAAAGATGTGAAAGCCTTAGCTAAATCTTCTAGCGAAGTAAACTACGATTTTAAAATTTTGAATTCAGTAATGGAAGTAAATGAATTGCAAAAACTACATTTAATTCCGAAGATTAAAGCATATTTCAACAATGATTTGAGTGGTAAACATTTTGCCATTTGGGGACTTTCGTTTAAACCAAACACCGATGATATCAGAGAAGCACCAGCTTTTTATATGATAGATGCTTTACTTGAAATGGGGGCAACTGTTTCAGCATTTGACCCTGAAGCAATGGCGAATTCTAAACAAGTGCTTGGTGATAAAATTACATTTGCTGAAGGCCAATACGAAGCTTTGCAAAATGCAGATGCGTTGATTATTGCTACAGAATGGAACGAATTTAGAACACCAGATTTTGAAAGAGTTGAAAAATCATTGAAACAAAAAGCGATTTTTGATGGCAGAAATTTATTTGATTTACAAGCCATGCAAAATTGGGGTTTCCATTACGAAAGCGTTGGAAGAAGTGTCATTCATGGATAAAATTGAATTTAATTAAAATCAATAATTGTGAACAAAAAAAGAATATTAATAACAGGAGCTGCTGGATTTTTAGGGTCTCATTTATGTGATCGTTTTATTCGCGAAGGTTACCATGTTATTGGGATGGACAATTTGATTACGGGAAACATAAAAAACATTGAACATCTTTTTAAGTTGCCTGACTTTGAATTTTACCATCATGATGTGTCTAAATTCATTCATGTTCCAGGTAAGTTGGATTATATCTTGCATTTCGCTTCTCCAGCAAGTCCAATTGATTATTTGAAAATACCCATTCAAACATTAAAGGTGGGTTCATTGGGCACGCATAATTGTTTGGGATTGGCTTTGGCAAAAGGAGCGAGAATTTTAGTAGCTAGTACAAGCGAAGTATATGGCGATCCGTTGGTACATCCTCAAACAGAAGAATATTGGGGAAATGTAAATCCGGTTGGTCCAAGAGGTGTGTATGACGAAGCGAAACGTTTTCAAGAAGCAATGACCATGGCTTATCACACATTTCATAATGTAGAAACCAGAATCATTAGAATATTCAATACTTACGGTCCAAGAATGCGTTTGAATGATGGGAGAGCTTTACCTGCTTTTATTGGCCAGGCTTTGAGAGGAGAAGACTTAACTGTTTTCGGAGATGGTAGCCAAACAAGAAGTTTTTGTTATGTGGATGATCTTGTAGAAGGAATCTATCGTTTGTTGTTAAGTGATTATGCATCACCAGTTAATATTGGAAATCCTGATGAAATATCATTGAAAGATTTTGCGGAAGAGATTTTAAAATTGACAGATTCAAAACAAAAGATTGTGTACAAACCGCTTCCAGCTGATGATCCAAAACAAAGAAGACCGGATATAACAAAAGCTAAGGAGATATTGGGTTGGGAACCTAAAATAAATAGAGCTGAAGGATTAAAAATAACATATGAATATTTCAAAGGACTATCAGTGGAAGAATTAAATAAACAGCCATTGGAATTCACTAGTCAAAAAAATTAAAATCAACATTTTAGATGTATCAAGATTTAATTGAAAAGAAAAAAACGCTTGCCGTAATTGGATTGGGTTATGTTGGGTTACCGATAGCGCTTGAGTTTGCAAAAAAAATAAAAGTAATTGGCTTTGATATAAATGCACAACGTGTAGAAATGATGCGTAATGGCATCGATCCTAGTCAGGAATTGGAATCATCAGCTTTTGAAAACTGTGATATTGAATTTACCAACGATTTAGATGTTTTGCGCAAAGCAAATTTTTTCATTGTAGCCGTTCCTACACCTGTAGATGAACATAATGTACCTGATTTAATTCCAGTTCAACGTGCAAGTGAAACCATCGGAAAGGTGATTAAGAAAGGAGATTATGTGGTGTATGAAAGCACGGTTTATCCAGGTTGTACTGAAGAAGATTGTGTGCCAATCATTGAAAATTTATCTGGATTGAAAATGGCGGAAGATTACAAAATTGGATACTCACCAGAAAGAATAAATCCAGGAGATAAAGAGCATACCATTACAACTATTATTAAAGTAGTGAGTGGTTGTTGTGAAGAAAGTTTGGACGTTATTGCTAAAGTATACGAGCTTGTGGTAAAAGCAGGTGTACACAAAGCTTCCTCTATCAAAGTGGCAGAAGCGGCAAAAATCATTGAAAATACACAACGTGATTTAAATATCGCATTGATGAATGAACTTTCTATCATTTTTGATAAAATGAATATCAATACGTTTGAAGTGCTTGAAGCAGCAGGAACCAAATGGAATTTTTTAAAGTTTCAACCAGGATTAGTAGGAGGTCATTGCATTGGTGTTGATCCATATTATCTTACGTATAAATCTCAACAATTGGGATACGATAGTCAGGTGATATTGGCTGGAAGGGCTATCAATGATGGAATGGCGGGCTATGTAGCTAAAAAAGTTTTACAATCTATTATTCAAAGCAATGGAGATGTAAAAAATAGTAAAGTGTTGGTAATGGGTGCAACGTTTAAAGAAAATGTAAGCGATATCAGAAACAGTAAAGTGGCCGATGTGGTTAAAGAGTTACAAGCTTTTTCCATCAATGTAGATGTTACCGACCCACATGCTGATAGTGGAGAATTAAACCATGAATATGGGTTTGGTTTAACCAAAGAATTATCTAATGATTATGATGCAGTTATTGTAACCGTTCCGCATAATGCTTATAAAGGTTTAGATGATGCCTATTTTGCATCAATCACTAAGCCACATGGAATGGTCGCTGATCTTAAAGGAATTTATCGTGGCAAATTGACTCAAAGGAAATATTGGAGTTTATAATTTTTAATCCTTATAATAAAAAATGAGTACGCACAAATTTCACGATAAAGATATAAGCAACGATTGCTTTTTGGTTACTGGTGGCGCAGGTTTCATTGGTTCACATATTGCTGAATATCTTTTGAAAAATGGTGCAAAAAAAGTACGCGTGTTAGATAATATGGTAAATGGTTTTGAAAAAAATCTTTCCATATTAAGTTCATATTCAGCATTCGAATTTTTACAAGGAGATATTAGAGATTATGAAACTTGTGTAAAAGCATGTGAGGGAATTGATTATATCAGTCATCAGGCCGCATTGGGCTCAGTGCCAAGATCGATAAAAGAACCGGTTTATTTTAATGAGGTTAATGTTAGTGGTTTTGTAAACATGTTAAAAGCGGCGGTTGATTGTAAAGTTAAAAGCTTCGTTTATGCATCATCGTCATCTGTGTATGGAGATGAACCAACATTACCAAAAGTAGAGCATAGAATTGGAAATTGTTTATCGCCTTATGCAGCCACTAAAAAAACAAATGAACTATATGCGCAAGTATTTGCAGATGTATATGGCTTAAAATTAATGGGGTTTAGATACTTCAATATATTTGGTCCACGCCAGGATCCTGATGGTCCTTATGCAGCCGTAATTCCATTGTTTGTAAAAGGAATCATGAAAGAAACACCAGTGTATATTAATGGTGATGGTGAACAAACACGCGACTTTACTTTTGTAGATAATGCGGTACAAATCAATGTGAAAGGCATGCTTACCAATAATGAAGAAGCGTTTAACAAAGTGTATAATGTAGCTGTTGGCGAATATTATTCGGTAAATCAATTGTACAATGCTTGTGCCAATCAATTAAACAGCACATTCAAACCTACACATCGTGAACCTCGAGCTGGTGACATCAGAAATTCTTTGGCAGATATTTCATTGGCTAATCAACATTTAGCATATCAGCCAGTGAAAAAATTTGACGAAGGATTAATAGAAACGATTGAATTTTTCAAGCAATTATATTCATAAATAAAAAAGCAGGTTTATGCCTTCTATTAAAACCGAATTCCCAGGATTATTGATTTTTGAACCCAATGTATTTGAAGATGCACGCGGTTATTTTTTCGAAAGTTATAATCAAAAAACTTGTGCTGAAAATGGAGTAACAACCAATTTCTTACAAGATAATCAAGCAAAGTCGGTGTATGGTGTTGTTCGTGGCATGCATTATCAATTGAATCCGCAAGCACAAACGAAATTTATCAGGGCATTAAGTGGAACAATATTAGATGCGGTATTGGATTTGCGTATTGGGTCGCCCACTTATGGAAAGCATTTTTCTATTGAGCTATCTGCCGAAAATAAAAGACAGTTGTACATTCCACAAGGGTTTGCGCATGGTTATTCGGTATTGAGTGAAACGGCAGAAGTATTTTATAAATGCGATGATTTTTATAGCAAAGAATTAGAAGCAGGTATACAATTTTACGACCCAGCTTTAAATATAGATTGGAAAATTCCTGCAGATAAACAAATTATTTCAGACAAGGATAAACAACATCCTACGTTTGAAAATTGTAAAAATAACTTCGTTTTTAAACCATAATTCAACATTAAATAATGAAAAGAATTCTTGTAACCGGAGCGAATGGTCAATTGGGAAACGAATGTAGAACCTTAGCTGAAAGCATTAGCAATGTTGAATTTGTATTTACAGATGTTGCCGATTTATCCATTACCGATAGTAACGCGGTTGAAGAAATATTTTCAAAAAATAAATTCGATTATTGTATAAATGCAGCGGCTTATACTGCTGTAGATTTAGCAGAAACGGAAACAGCATTAGCGCAATTAATAAATGCAACAGCGGTTGGATATTTAGCAGATGCTTGTCGTAAAAACAATTGTAGATTAATTCATGTTTCAACCGATTATGTTTTTGATGGCACAAACGAAATTGGGTATTATGTAGATGACGCGACATCTCCAATAAATGTATATGGCGCTACAAAGCTCGAAGGTGAAAAGCTTGCCTTGTTATTAAACACTGAAACCATTGTTATACGTACATCTTGGGTATATAGCTTTCATGGAAAGAATTTTGTAAAAACAATGATGAAGCTAATGCAGGAACGCGAATCGCTTAATGTAGTGGCTGATCAAATAGGCAAACCAACTTATGCTGCAGATTTGGCATCAGCAATATTTCAAATCATTTTTTCAGGTAAAGAATTTGTAGCTGGGATGTATCATTTTGCCAATCAAGGTGTGATTTCTTGGTACGATTTTGCAGTGGCCATCAAAGAAATTGGTGGGTACAATTGTACTATAAATCCTATTGCATCTAGCGAATATCCTACGCCAGCAAAACGTCCTAATTATTCAATTTTAAATACCAATAAAATTGAACATACCTTTAATATACAAATTCCTTACTGGAAAGATAGTTTACAGAAATGTATGGAGCTACTTCGGTAAGTATTAATTATCCTCATACTCAATTCATGAATTTATTTTCTTTGCAAAGTCGCATCATTGTTACCTGTAGCAATCGGTTATCTAATTATTTACAACAAGAAATTTCTGAACTTGGTTTAGTTCCGGTTAGAATTTTCAAAACGGGTGTGGAGTTATTTGGAACGATGCAAGATTGTATTCGGTTGAATTTAAATTTACGTTGTGCCAGTCAGGTGTTGTTTTCAATCAAAGAATTTGCAGCGTATGATGCATCGGATTTATACAATGCACTTGTAAAAGTAGAATGGGAAAAAATAATTCCAGCAGAAGAAAATTTTTCCATTACAAGTAATGTAACCAATGAAACCATTACCAATAATTTATTTGCCAATGTTAAGGTTAAAGATGCCATTGCAGATAGGTTCAGAGAGAAAACGGGTGTGCGTCCAAATTCAGGTCCTGAGTTGAATGGGGTAGTGGTGCATTTATATTGGAAAGAAAGCATTGCAGAATTATTTTTAGATACAAGTGGAGAAACATTGTCTAAGCATGGGTATAGAAAAATCCCTGGTAAAGCACCAATGCTAGAATCATTAGCAGCAGCAAATTTATTAGCATTAAAATGGGATAGGAAATCTGCTTTTATTAACCCGATGTGCGGTTCAGGGACATTGGCTATTGAAGCTGCTTTATTGGCAAGCAATCGTAAGCCAGGGTTGTATAGAAGCAATTATTCGTTTATGCATCTATGTGGGTATGAAGAATCATTCTATTTAAATTTTTATAAAGAAATTGAAACAGCAGTTGTAGAAAATTGTACAGCTAAAATCATCGCATCAGATATCAGTGAAGATGCGGTAAATATTTCAAAAGTAAATGCGGGTATAGCAGGCGTGGAAGATATGATCACTTTTGAACTTTGCGATTTTGCAGCTACTACCATTCCGGAAAATGAAGCAGGTGTTATTTACTTTAATCCAGAATACGGTGATCGTTTGGGAGATGAAATTGAATTAGAAGAAACCTATTCTAGAATGGGTGATTTTTTAAAACAAAAATGTAAGGGTTATTGGGGGTATATTTTTACAGGCAATTTAGAATTGGCAAAAAAGATTGGATTAAAACCCAAAAGAAGAATTGAATTTTACACCGGAAAAATTGATTGCCGATTATTTGAGTATGAGTTGTATGCGGGGAGTAGGGAGGTGAGGGAGGTTTGAGAGGTTTTTGGGGTTTGAGAGGTTCAATGAGTTCAAAAGGTTCAATACGTTCAAAAGGTTGGATGTATTCCGCTTAATCATAAATGGTTTTATAAAGTTTTTTCTTAGCGTCCTTGCTCCTTTGCTCGCTTTGCGTGAAACAAAAAACTTCGTGTCTTTGTGTTTCTTGCCTTCGCGCCTTCGTGTCACAAAATGCTGCAAGCATTTCATCTTCCTATTTCAATTCCCTTAGCGTACTTTGTTCCTCTGCGCGTGAAACAAACAGTTTTTTCCCTACTTTTGCGGTTCAAAAAATTTAGCCATGTCAAAAATAAAAGTAACCAATCCCGTAGTGGAACTAGACGGTGATGAGATGACACGCATCATCTGGAAATTCATCAAAGACAAATTGATTCTTCCTTACATCGAAGTGCCTATTCAATATTATGATTTAGGAATGGAATATCGTGATCAAACCAATGACCAAGTTACCATTGATGCTGCAAATGCCATCAAAGCTTGTGGTGTTGGTATCAAATGTGCTACAATCACTCCTGATGAAGCTCGTGTGAAAGAATTTAGCCTAAAGCAAATGTGGAAAAGCCCTAATGGAACAATTCGTAACATCCTTGATGGTACCGTTTTCAGAGAGCCAATCGTAATGCAAAATGTACCTCGTTTGGTAACCAACTGGACAGCACCTATCATCGTAGGTCGTCATGCTTTTGGTGATCAATATCGTGCAACTGATACTGTTATAAAAGGAAAAGGAAAATTAACCATGACTTTCACTCCTGAAAATGGCGGTGAAGCTCAAGTGTTTGAAGTATACAATTACAAAGGTGATGGCGTTGCCATGGCGATGTACAACACAGATGAAAGTATTTATGGATTTGCGCGCAGTTGTTTCAATATGGCATTGAGCAAAAAATGGCCTTTATATCTGTCTACAAAAAATACCATCCTTAAAAAATATGATGGACGTTTTAAGGACATTTTTGAAGAAGTATATCAAAATGAATTTAAGGCTGCTTA
>Ga0114967_10001922_pt1 | contig 17473 bp, 18 predicted proteins | sample M_130628_MF_Meta_FD_92639 | JGI IMG/M metagenome (GOLD analysis project Ga0114967, IMG submission 92639) | Freshwater microbial communities from Lake Montjoie, Canada to study carbon cycling - M_130628_MF_MetaG | ecosystem: Environmental > Aquatic > Freshwater > Lake | place: Lake Montjoie... | reverse complement strand
AGCATAGCTGTAATCTTCTATTTCGTAACCACCTAATGAGCTAACTGTAACAATCGCAATTTGATTGCTAGAGCTATCGCTAAATAATTTCAATTTACTTTCTAAGGCTTTTGTCTCCTCTTCTTGTAATAATTTAGCAAAATCGTTTACTAGCCTAGGTGGGTTTGGAGCATCAGGCACAGGAATATTAGTAGTTTGGGCAAACATTGTCAGATTACCATACATGATTAGTAATACAACAACTTGTAATATTTTAAATGATTGTCTATTCATTATTTAGTTGCCAAATACTATTTCATCTGGTAATTCGTTTTTCTTTGAGCCACTTTGTATTGGAAAATTAGTAACTAATTCAGCTTCTACAGTTGATACAGCTTTTAATAATCCTTCCTCATATTGATGTTGAAAAAAATCAAAGCTCAATTGCTTTGCCGTATTTTTCCAAAAGCTTTTAGTAAATTTTATTACACAACCATTATCGCCAAATATAGCAAATTCCCTATCCTTATAGGCTATATATATTAATACAGCATTTCGGAATTCTGTTTTTGTCATTTTTAATTGTATAAATATCTCCTTGGCCCTGCGGATAGTATCTATCCATTTGCAACGGCTTTCTATAAATATTCTTATTTCTCCACTAGTTTTTGATTCTGCACTTTTAATGGCAGATAAAATGGTATCTCTTTCTTTTTCAGATAGAAAATGATGAGTGGCGTTGCGCATTATTTCTTTCACATTTACTAAAGTTACATGATAAAACTATTTACCAAAATCTACTTTAGGGGCATTTTGCGCAGCATCTATTGCTTCGAATGCAGATTTGTGCTGGAAGCCAAACATACCAGCTATTATATTTCTCGGAAAAGTACTAATAGAATTATTATATTCTAATACTACTTTATTGTATTCTTCACGGCTGCGTAAAATTCTATTTTCAATACCTTCAATTTGTCCTTGAAGGTCCAAAAAGTTTTGACTTGTTTTTAAGTTAGGATATTGTTCGCTTACAAACATTAATCTGCCTAATGCTTGGCTTAAATTGCCTTGCGCACTTTGAAGCTCTTTCAATTTTTCAGGAGTCATGTCTTTAGGATCAATGGTAATTTTTGTAGCATTCGCTCTTGCATTAATTACATCTGTTAAAGTACTTTTCTCGAAACCTGCCGCACCTTTCACTGTAGCTACTAAATTATCAATTTTATCATATCTACTTTGGTATTGAGCCTGCAGATTGCTCCATGCTTGCTCTATTTTATTGTTACTTTCTTTCATAGTGTTATATGCTGGAATGGCAGTTAAGACAGTTAAAAATAAAATTCCAGCTATTATCAATAATATGATTACAATGTTTTTCATAAATATTTTTATTTTAATGATTAAAGATATTGTATTTTTTATAAAAAACAGTTTTATAAATATTTTTTTTACCCAACTTATTCATTACATTTGCTGTATAAACACAAATAAAAAAATATGAAGAAATTATTTATTTTATCATTGGTAGCATTAAGTACACTTACAGTTAATGCGCAACGCAAAAAAACTAAGGCAAATACAAGTCAAGGAAATTGGGCTTTGCGCTTAGGTGCTGGTTATAATTCTAATACAGTGGACCCTACAAACGATCCTGTTACAAAAACAACTAGTACTAACTTTACTCCATCTGTTGGCTATTTTGTTTCAGACAATTTAGAAATCGGTTTGAAATTAGATGTAAATTCTACTAAAGTAAATGAAACAACTACATCTACCTACAAAACAGAAGATAAAAATAGTTCTGTAGGATTTGGTATTTATGGCTTAAAGTATTTTCCAGTAAACAATTGGTTCGCATTTACAGGTGGATTAGATTTAGGATTAATGAATGGTAATGGAAATTTACTAACGTATAGTGGTTCTAATTCTACTACAGTTGGTTATACATCCAATTCATTTGGAGGTGCTGCAAACTTTGGTATGGCTTTCACGCCAGTTAATAGATTAGCTATTCAAGCAAATATTATTGGTTTAGGTGCAGTATCTGGTACAAGAAATAACGAAAATGGAGTTGCTGATGTAAATACTAGCGATTTTGGATTAAACGTATGGCGTGCTCCAGCTTCAGTTAGTTTAGTTTGGTATTTTGGTCGCGGTTTAGAATAACTGTTACAAAAAAAACATATAGAAAAAAGCGAATCAGTAATGGTTCGCTTTTTTTATGCCCTTCAAATAATTTTATTTTGCTATTCTATTTCTTGCCATTTCTAAATCCTCTAATGTATCTATGCCAATTGGTGCTTCTTGCGTTTCTATCATTTTAATAGGTATCTGATGGTATATCCATCTTAGGTTTTCTAGTTTTTCAATTTTCTCTATTTCGGGCAATGGTAATTTAGCAAATTGAATCAAGGCGGCTTTTCGAAAAGCATAAATACCAATATGCTTGTAATATTGCACTTGAGCATGATCTCTATTAAATGGAATAGGGCTTCTGCTAAATAAAATAGCATTGCCATCTACATTACAAATTACTTTTACAAAATTTGGATTATGTGCATCTTGCGCTGATATTTTCATCATCAGAGATGCTACTTGAACATTGTTATCTTTAAAACAATTAGCTAATTCTTTTAAAATTGTAGTGTTTACAAACGGCTCATCGCCTTGCACATTGATGATGATATCTGCATCCGTTTCTGCTGCAAATTCTGCAATTCTATCCGTACCACATTCATATTCTTTGGTGCTTAAAAATACTTTACCTTTTATAGCATTTATTTGTGATTCAATTTCAATGCTATCTGTAATGCATACAACTTCCGAAAAAAGCTTAGTTTGCAAAACTTGTAAATATGTAGTGGCTATTACAGAATGTTCGCCTAATGGTAGAATTAATTTATTGGGTAAGCGCGTACTTGCTAAACGAGCCGGAATAAATGCAGCTATTTTCATAGGTGTAAAGTAAATTTTATTTTAGTAAATCAATACCTTTTTTATTTAATTCTTTTTTAGCATAATGGCCAATAGTGCTACCAATTAATAACCCTAGTATTTCGCCAAATAAAACATCACTAGCAAAATGTTGCCCTAAATAAATTCTGGAAATGCCACAGCCTGCAGCTATTATGTATAACAGGATATGCCATTTTTTATGATCTAAATTAAAAATAAAAATGATAAAACTTGCAAAACTAAAAATACCTAAGGTATGCCCACTTGGGAAACCATGTGTATATGCTTGGCTTAGCCATTTTACTATATGCACATTTCCGTAATATTTAGTTAGAGGTCTTGGAGTTTTAAAATATTCTTTTAATAAAAAATTGATAAGGCTTGCTGCTATACCATAGCATGCAACCCACTTTAAATAAGTAATATTTCTAAATGATTGTTTGAATAACAATAAAATAAAAAAGATGGCAATAGTATCACCTCTACCAAAAAAACTGAATATTGCATTCAGTATATCTAATCCAAAATTGTAATGATGATTAAGTGCAAATAAAATTTGCTGATCTCCAAAAAACAAATAACATGCAAATAATCCAAGCCAAAATATTACAGATAATATCCAAAATAAAGTTGTTTTCTGTTGCAATTTACTAGGCATCAAACAGTACTATTTCTTTTTGTTTACAATAGAAAATAAAGAGGTATAAAAGCTTTTGCTAAAAAATTTACTATCATTATTTGCCAAATAAAATAATATAAAAGCTATTATTAATAAAATACCAGGAGGCAACCACATGCCCTGAAACGCTGACATTTCGCCTTGTTCAGCTATTTTTTCACTAAATACATTTAAAAATCTATACAATACAAAAAAGATAACAGCAGTTACAAATGGCATACCAAATCCACCTTTACGAATGATAGCACCAAGAGGAGCTCCAATTAAAAATAAAATTAAACAGCTTATGGCCAATGTAATTTTACGATGCCATTCAATCTTAAATCTGTTTAAATTTAATTGTTGAATAGAGTTATCACTTTTATAAATTTCTGCCAGTCCTTTAATGCTTCTTACATTGCTTTCTGCTACAGAAAATATTTTGCTTTGCATACTATCTGGCAGCAATTGGTATAAATATTTATTCTTTTTAGTCATCACTTTTGCCGGTATTTTTTTTACAAAAATATTTTTATTTGTGTCTAAAGCTACAATAGCCATGTATTGTTTTAAAGAATTAGTATTTTGTTTTTCATAGTTGGCAATGGTCATATTGGTAGAATCAATTTTGTCAGAAACTCTATTGTTTGGTAACATTATTTCGCTACCGCTTAGTCCATCTGTACCATTTTTTTGCATAGCAAAAGAGCTGAGGTCGAATATTTTTTTCCAAAATTTAAATTGCAAACGCAAATGCTCTTTCTCTGTAAAAGTTTTCCCTTGTTTTTCTTCGTAGCGGCAACCATCACTTAATTCAAATATCAAATATTTTTGGTCGGCGCTTACATACATTACACCTTTGTTTGCCATTATCAATTTATCATTGCCTTTGCCACTTGTATGATCATATATCATAATGTCGCGGATAGTTTTATTATCTGCGTCTTTGCTTTGAATATAAATGCTAAACCCTGGTATTTGATTATAAAAACTACCTGCTTTAATATTTACTGCAGGTTTTGTATTTCGAATATCGGATAGTAAACTCCAAAATTTTAAATTTGCTGCTGGTATTACGTAGTTGTTAAACAAAAAAGCTGTGCCGCTTATAATGGTTACAAATACTATTAATGGCAATGCAAAACGGAACAAAGATATTCCAGCACTTTTTACCGCGGTTAATTCGCTGCTTTCTGCTTTGTTGCCAAAGGTCATTATGCCAGCCAATAAAATACCTAATGGAAGTGCCATTGGCACTAAAGTAGGCGCTAGGTAGGCAGTAAGTTTTAATACAGTAATATTATCTAAACCTTTCCCTACTAAATCATCTATATACAGCCAAAAAAACTGCATAATAAACACAAACCATGCTATCAAAAATGTAGCAATAAATGGCGGTATAAAAGCTTTAATTATAAATAAGGAAAGTCGCTTCACAGTATGTGAGCAAAAATACTAGCAATTATCTAAATAAAAAGATAAATTTAACTACCAATTCTATGTTTCAATTCTGTTAATTGAGTTTCCCATAGTTGAATTTGGTCATTCACTTCTTTTTTATCTGCAAAATCTGTTACAATTATTAAGGTATTACCTGTTAAATCATTCTGCTCTATTCTAAATTCAAAGTATTCTCCTTTGCCCATCCAATCCCATCTATATTTTACAAATTCGTCTTGGTGAGATTCTATTAATACAGCTTTTTCAGTACTACCACTCCAAGTAAAGGTATACTCGTTTTGGTTTTGATCAACATGTTCTGCAAACCACTCTTCTAGTCCATTTGCTGTTATAAAAAAATCATACAACACATGAGGGGAGCATCTGATAGGAAATTCGCAAGTGTATTTTACTTTGTTAGACATTAATTTTAAAAATATTTGCACAATAACACCTATTTTTTTGAGATTTCAAAATTTATTTTTCATATTTTTTGTCATGTGTACTAATTTCTCCCCTATATTTGTGAAAGGATTTATAATATCAGGGACTTTTGTATATTATTAACTACAATCTATAAATTAAATTTTAGTAATGCGACAGTTAAAAATTTCAAAATCTATTACTAATCGAGAGAGCGAATCTCTTGAAAAATACTTGCAGGAGATTGGCAGAGTGCAAATGATTACAGCAGAAGAAGAAGTACAATTGGCTCAGCAAATAAGAACAGGTTGTAAAGTTTCTTTAGAAAGATTAACCAAAGCAAATTTACGATTTGTAGTTAGTGTGGCTAAACAATACCAAAATCAAGGCATGACCTTGAATGATATAATCAACGAAGGTAATTTAGGCCTTATTAAGGCAGCACAGCGCTTTGACGAAACCAAGGGATTTAAATTTATTAGTTATGCAGTATGGTGGATTAGACAAAGTATATTACAAGCATTAGCAGAGCAAAGCCGTTTAGTTCGTTTACCTTTAAATAAAGTAGGGCAGAACAATAAAATTGTAAAAGCTGCTCAGGAATTAGAGCAAGAATATGAAAGACCACCTACTTCTCAAGAATTGGCTTTATTATTAGATATTGATGTAACAGAAGTAGAAAATTCTTTAAATTACAATAGTCGGCACATTAGCTTAGATGCACCACTTGGCGAAACAGAAGATGGAACTTTAGGAGATGTAATGCAAGACCCTAATGGTGTAACAACTGATATGGACATGGAACATCATCAAAGTTTGCGCCATGAAATATATAGAGCATTAAGTATTTTAACCCCTAGGCAAAGTGAAGTTTTGAAAATGTTTTACGGAATAGATAGTGGCAATCCAATGAGCTTAGAGGATATTGGAGAAACATTTGAGCTAACAAGAGAAAGAGTTAGGCAAATTAAAGATAAAGCCATCCTGAAGCTACGTAGCACTAGTCGTAATAAATTATTAAAAGATTTTTTAGGAAACTAAAAGTAGTTACTTTTTCTTTCTTCTTATATATTATGAAAAAACTACAATTTTATTTATTATTATACATAATGGTAATGGCATCCGCTTGCACACAATCCTTGCATATTACAGAAGGTAGTTGCCACAAAATTGGTAATCATCAGCATGCATTTGCACCAATAAAAGGTAGTAGCAGTGTTATTTATAATAATATAATTACTATCACATTCACAGTAATTGAGAGATTTGTAAAGCATAGAAATAAATATTTAATAAAAGATAATTGTAAATGCAGAGATACATGGGAATTACTGTATGTAAGTAATTTCAATGACTCAATTATCTTTTCTAAAAATGAAGCATATACTATTACTGATGCATTGCCCACAATAGAAAATTGTGCAATTAAATGGCATACAGAAAATATATTTACCTATAGCATAGCTGCAGAGCACAAAGATACTTTAGGCAATTTAGGTCCAAACCTTAATGCAATTGTTTATACTTTTGATAATAATTATACAGTGAAAGAATTAGTTTTTTTTAATTCTTTTTTACAAAATAGTCCAGGTATTTATTGTTTAACAATGCAGGATGGAACAACAATAAATGCTTATAACAGTTTCGGATTTTCTAGTGATAATAGCACTAGAATAGAAGTAGTAGAAGGCTGTGATTAAATATTTATTTATTCTAAACCATAATAAAATTTAATTATAATCTATTACGCTTCTATTCCTAACACCTTTTTAAAATAATCCAAGGTAATTTTCAATCCTTCTTTTCTATCCACTTTAGGCTGCCAACCCAAAATTGTTTGCGCTTTGGTAATATCTGGTTTACGCTGTTTAGGGTCATCTGTTGGCAATGGTTCGTAAATAATTTTACTTTTTCCACCAATTAGTTGTTGTATTTCTTCCGCAAAATCTTTTAAACTAATTTCTACAGGGTTGCCAATATTTACTGGCAAATGGTAGTCGCTTAGTAACAATCTATATATTCCTTCTACCAAATCATCTACATAGCAAAAGCTTCGTGTTTGACTACCATCGCCAAATACTGTAATATCTTCACCTTTTAATGCTTGACTCATAAATGCTGGTAATGCACGACCATCATCCAAACGCATGCGTGGGCCATAGGTATTAAAAATCCGAATGATGCGAGTTTGCACACCATGAAAATTGTGGTAGGCCATTGTAATTGCTTCTTGAAAGCGCTTGGCTTCATCATAAACACCACGTGGCCCTACAGGATTTACATTGCCCCAATATTCTTCTGTTTGTGGATGCACTAACGGATCGCCATATACTTCGCTAGTACTTGCTATTAGCATTCTTGCATTCTTAGCTTTTGCCAAACCTAATAAATTATGCGTGCCTAGGCTTCCAACTTTTAATGTTTGAATAGGCATTTTTAAATAATCGATTGGACTAGCAGGGCTAGCAAAATGCAAAATATAATCAAGGTTGCCAGCAACATGCACAAACTTACTTACATCGTGATGATGAAATTCGAAATTGGCTAATGGAAAAAGATGTTCAATATTTTTAATATTACCTGTTAGCAAATTATCCATTGCTATTACATGATAACCTTCTTTTATAAATCTATCGCAGAGGTGGCTACCTAAAAATCCTGCTGCACCTGTTATTAATATTCTTTTCATTTTATTTTGTAAATTGGAGTGGCAAATTAAACATATTTTTCCATTAATAGTATACAATTATCCATTGGTATTGCATAATTGCCATATATCAATCTAGATTGCTTTTTCCATTATTTTTACGCGATATTTGAACAATGAAATCACAAATTCATCCAAATATTATTAGGCAATTACTTTTTCTGGCTGTTATTTTATTATTGGCAATAGTAATTTTTAGAGAATTGAATTTTTTATTGTTGCCGCTTTTAGGCGCAATCACCTTTTATGTTTTGTGCCGCAATTGGATAATTACTTTGATAGTAAAATATAAATGGAAAAAATCATTAGCTGCAATGCTAATTATTGCATGTACCTTATTATTAATTGTTGCGCCATTTGCTTGGCTAATAAATTTTGGTTATCACCGATTGCAACCAATTATTGCCAATCCAAATTTGGTAAAAGAAAAACTAATGATTGTAGCAGATTATATACAACAACAGTTTCATATCAATGTCATCAGTCAAGAATATTTGCATAATGCCAATACCTTTTTAATGAGTCTTGGACAATCTATTTTAGGTAGCACTTTAAACAGTATTGGTGTACTAGCTATGATGTATTTTATATTATATTTTTTATTGGTACAAACTTATGCTGTAGAAAAAGGAATGCGAAACAATCTACCTTTCAAAGAAAACAATGTACAAGAATTAATTAGTAAAAGTAGATCATTGATTATTAGTAATGCATTAGGTATACCAATAGTAGCAGTAATACAAGGCATTGTTGGATTAATTGGATATTGGATTTTTGGTGTGCAAGACTTTGTATTGTTTGGCTTACTGACAGCCATTGCAAGCGTATTACCTGTAGTTGGTACCATGTTGGTATATGTTCCATTGGCTTTGTATTTATTATCCATGCATCACAATTGGCAAGGCATTGGCGTAGGGCTTTGGGGTTTTTTAATAATTGGAGTGGTTGATAATTTAGCAAGGCTTTTAGTGCAAAAACATTTATCTGATGTACACCCATTAGTAACCATTTTTGGTGTAATGATGGGCTTGAATTTATTTGGATTTATTGGTATTATTTTTGGACCAATTTTATTATCAATTTTTGTTTTACTAATAAAAATTTATATAGATGAATATGGTAATTCTCAATTAGAAGAAGGCTAGCAATTGGTTAGCTAAAAACAATTTTTATTTCTTCGTCTATCCGCATTGGTTTTTTGGTGATACCATTTAGCAAATACCAATGTGTTATCATTTTACATGCCAACTTATTCGCAAATAAATTTTTTATCAATATATGACGATGGCACGTTGCACCTTCTATATTATCAATCCAAGTAGTTACCTCTAATTCATCGCCTTCAAAGGCTTGCTGCAGGTAATCTATTTCGTGGCGCTTTACAACCCATAAATATTTAGCTTGTTGCTCTTTGGTAGTGTTATTCTTCCAATGCCTACTTCCTGCATCTAAACCAATTTTTAAATATTCTAAATTGTTGACGTGCCCATTATTATCTATTAGACCTCTATCAATTTGCATTGAAAATTGAAATTGTTTAGACATCCTATATATAAATCCAATTAAAATTAAACTGCAAAACTAGTACCACACCCACAAGTGCTGCTAGCATTAGGATTATTGAATGTAAATCCTCTATTGCCTAAACCATTTTCATAATCTATGGTAATGCCTATCAGATATATTGCATGTGCATTTTTCATTAGCACAGGTACTCCTGCTATATCATATACTACATCATCTTCTTCTCTTGATTCTAAACCCAAAACATAGGTCATGCCACTGCATCCTCCACCTTTTACACCTACGCGTAAGTAATTTGTAGAAGTATTTGCCTCTGCAGCTAATAATCTTTTTATTTCTGTTAAAGCAGATGCTGTAAATTTTACAGGGCTTTCTATAGTAGATGTATGCATTTACTTTTATTTATAAAATTAATGTTGAATTAATAATCTTTGAGAAAGATTTATTTGTTGATTGCCAATTATTTTTACAAAATAAACACCATTTGATAGGCTTGCTGTATTAAATTGGAAAATATTTTTACCGGGAAATATATTTGTTTTCATTAATTCATCTATTTGATTCCCCATTACATCAGTTAAAATAATTTTTACATTTTCTGCTACTGTTGCATTAATTTCCATTTGCCAAAATGAATTTTTTGATGGATTTGGATAAATATGCATATTTTCATGTTGGGATTCATCATTCATACTTAAGGCAAGCCATTCTGGACCATTTGTTAGTTTTACAATATGATTACTCCAACTATTATAGGTATTAGATGCATCGCCATACATTCCGCTCATCCATACTGTAGGCACGCTATTAAAGTGCTGACGCCAAACACCAATGTAATCGCCCCATCTAGTAGTAACAAAATTATTGATGGTATCTAAACCATAATCAACAAAATTATCTCCGGTTTTTACAGTAATAATATTACCTACAGCCATTGCATTGTCAACTGTAACTACTTTCATATTAGGGTATTCTGTACTGCTACTTCCAAGAAAACCAATAATAGTGCCTTGAGAAGCACCGCTACCTGTAGTACTTGCGTTTTCAAAATTACAAATGCTTGGGTATGCCATTTCTTTATTGCTTGCACTTATTTTTTTGGATGTACATGTCCAATTACTTCCATTTTTTTTCAACCTACTATAGTGAATACCTGAATAACCACCACCTGCATCGCATTGAAATGCACAATGTATTGTACCATCTACAATATAAGCATCTTGCATTCTAGCATCTCCTGTTTTTAATAATACACTTGTATTAGGCTGCACAGCATATCCTGGAGTGCTATAAACTATTGAAGTAGTAATGTATTGATGAGAAATAGTTGGTGATGTGGCATCTGTAGCTTTTCCATTAACTGTATATAAACTTAATTTGCTAGAATTATTTGCACCAGGGTTAGAACTTACCATATAATGCTCGGCACTTGGAGTGCTACATAATCCTTCATTCACTTGTGTTAAAGAAAAATCGTCTCCACCAATGTTATGATGAACCCATGTTGCAGGAGTTGCACTACCATTATAACAAGCCATTTTATCTAATTGAAATACATAAGCTTCAATAAAATTTCCATTATTTGTAAACATATTACCAGACACAAAAAAATCAGTTGCACTAACACCAATTCTTGGATAATCAAACCAAACACCAGCGCCAAATACATCTGTATTAAATGCATAACACCACCAACCTTTAGTTGGGTCTTCTTCTTTACTAAAAGCCATAACTAATCTTGAAGAAGTGCTACTACCATCGCATGTAATACCTAAAGCAACAAATCTTTTTTGTTCGCAATCAAACATTACTTTAGGATCACATTGATTAGAACTTGTATTGGTAGGCTGTCCTGCGACTAAAGTTGTTTTAAAAAACAAAGCCATACTTTTAGAAATTAGTGTTGTTCCATTAGAGGAGTAAATTTTTACATTACTATTTACAAAACTAACAATTTGCCCTTTGGTATTTACTGCAATTGCATTGTCTGGGGGAGTGCCTACATTAATATTTGCCTTCCAATTGATGCCAACTAGCGGAGCGGGCATTCTGTTTTTTTTATCATCTACAGGCACATTATTAGCTAAATTGGCAAGTTTTAATACTGTTTTCTCAGCTTGTACTTTTTCTAATAACTCATTTTCTTCATCCCCATTTTCAGGTCGAATGGTAGCCATAGAAGGCATGTAAATTAAATTATCACTATAATTATCAGACTCTCCAAATTCGCATGGATTTACCTTAATAGATTTAGAAGTTATAGTTTCATTATTTTGTGAAAAGCTAAAATTCGAAAATCCGCATATTCCAATAGCTACAAATAGTATTTTTCTCATTATTTAATTATGTTGAGTAAAATTAAGTATTATTTCTTTGCTAAATTTATGATTAACTATCCACTAAGAATCTACTGGTATAATTATTATGTAAAATAGATGAAAACAATACTTGTTTCTGGCAAGGGATAATTAAAATTAATTTATCATTTCCTTTAACTACTAATTTCCGATATTTGCATTTGTTATTATGAAAACATTTGAAGTGCCTGCTTTTTATAGAAGCCCTTTACTAAGCAAAATAAAAAATATTAGAAAGGCAAATGATAAATTAAAAAAAGACTTTCAACCTACTTGTTTAGATTTTGGAGTTGTTCAGTTTTTTTTGGCAAGGCATTTTGGCTTTTGTTATGGAGTAGAAAACGCTATAGAAATTGCTTTTAGAACAGTACAAGAAAATCCTACAAAAAGAATTTTTTTATTAAGCGAAATGATTCACAATCCGAAAGTTAATGCAGATTTATTGGCTAATGGTGTACAATTTATTATGGATACCAAAGGCAATATGATTAATAGTTGGTACTCTATTACAGAAGAGGATATTGTTATAATTCCTGCATTTGGTACTACCTTAGAAACAGAGGAACTATTAAGAACTAAAGGCATTGATCCATTATTATATAATACTACTTGCCCATTTGTAGAAAGAGTTTGGAAAAAAGCAGATCAAATTGCAAAAGAAGAATACACAATCATCCTACATGGCAAACCAAGCCATGAAGAAACGAAAGCCACATTTAGCCACAGCAGTGCTAATACACCAAGTTTAATTATTAATGATTTACAAGAAGCAAAATTGTTAGCCAAATACATTACTAATCAATTACCAACGGAACAATTTTATATAGATTTTGCGGGTAAATATTCTAAAGATTTTGATGCTTCAAAACATTTGAGTAGAGTAGGGGTAGTGAATCAAACTACAATGCTTGCAGAAGATACGCAAGCAATAGCAGAATTTATTAAACAAACTATTGCAGCACATTATAACCTAACAGCAACAAATATTGCAGAAAGATTTGCAGACACAAGAGATACATTGTGCTATGCTACAAATGATAATCAAACCGCTGTAAAAGGAATGCTACAACAACAAGCAGATTTGGCAATTGTAGTAGGTGGATATAATAGCAGTAATACCAGTCATTTAGTAGAATTGTGCGAAGAAGTTTTACCAACTTATTTTATAAACGATGCCAATAATATTATAGATAAAAATACAATTATTCGTCATCATTTTAGAACGCACGAAATGGAAACTGTATCTAACTTTCTACCAACTACATCACCAATAAAAATATTAATAACAAGTGGTGCAAGCTGCCCAGATGCCGTGATTGAAAATGTAATAGATAAATTACTTTCTTTGTTACCAGAAGCAAAAACTAAAGGAGCAGTAATGAATGAATTAAATTAAATATTATTCGTAGGTCATTAACCCATTTTTATATTTTACAATATACAAAAATTTATTCTCAAAGTACTTTAATTTAAAATCATCTATTACGGGCATTAATCGATAAGGCGTAATAAAAGTGAATCCGTTTTCGTTAAACTTTTGATTAAAAGGTGTACCAAATTGTTGTAATAAATTTGCTACCAAATAAGTAGCTTCAAAACCCTTATAAACAATTTCAGATGCAGTGCTTCCCATTTGTTGCTTGTACTTATTCTGCACATAAATGCTAGGTGTTGTAACCTTATCTACTATTAATGAAGAAGTATAAAATATTTCTAAATTTGGAAATTCTTTTTCGACTTTTAATGCTTTAATATTTTCCCAAGTAGGCATGCCATATACTTTTATTACATATCCATCGCTAGCTAATTTTGTAATTATTTTTAAATTATTATATGCCGTTTTTGCATCTAAAATTCCTAATACAATAATATTGGTTTTGGTTTTATCTAACAATGGCGCTAATTTACTTTCATCTATTCCTTCTTCTGGTACTATATATTCTGTTGGATGTACAGTGCTTTGGGTATATGGGTCATTAATATAATATTGATATGCATTTATTTCATTACTAGCAGTACGATGAGCATAAATAATATTTGCACTTGCATAACTAGATTGTATTTTTTTATGCATCCTTTCTACATGTGTATTTAGTTTTGGATTCAATAAAGTAAAAAACGGATTGTTTTTTTGATCTGCATCGGATGGGCTTACTGCGCTAATAAAATTAATTTTATTTTTATTGGCAAACTCTGCAATTGTTTTTAATTCCGAACCACCAATATTGCCAATAATGCAATCCATACTACTAAGTTTATCTGTAGCTAATAGAGTATTAATGTTTAGATATTTACTTTTACTATCAAATACATAAATCGTAATTTTTGTATCAGCTTTATTCAAAGTGTCAGCAGCTATCATTGCACCTTGGTAAAAATCAATACCAGGTGTAGCATAGCTAGGCAGATTGATTAAATTTTTTTCTAAATCAAAACTATCTAAATATAAAGGAGTTAATATAGCAATCTTGTACCTATCTTTTTTTACTGGCACGCCAAAATCATAGCCAATATTATTTTCATTTTCTATATTAGGTTGTGCATGCAACCATGTTATATTTAAACAAAATAAGACAAAAAGAAATACTAATTTTTTATTCATATTATTCATTTATTTTATTCCCATTCAATGGTTGCAGGTGGCTTACTACTTATATCGTATACCACTCTATTAATACCACGAACTTTATTAATAATTTCATTACTAATTTTCGCTAAAAACAAATGTGGTAAATGTGCCCAGTCTGCTGTCATTCCATCCACACTTGTTACTGCGCGCAATGCACAAGTAAATTCATAAGTTCTTTCATCTCCCATTACACCTACACTTTGCACAGGCAATAGCATTGTACCAGCTTGCCAAACGGTATCATATAAACTTTCTTCTTTTAATCCATTAATAAAAATGGCATCTGCTTCTTGCAGCATTTTTACTTTTTCGGCAGTTACTTCGCCTAAAACCCTTATACCTAAGCCAGGGCCAGGAAACGGATGTCGTTGCAAAAACATTGGTGCAATGCCCATTTGCGTACCAATTCTGCGTACTTCGTCTTTAAACAAAGCACGCAATGGTTCTACCAATTGCATATTCATTTTTTCTGGCAATCCGCCTACATTATGATGGCTTTTTATTGTTGCACTTGGTCCACCACTTACACTTACGCTTTCTATTACATCTGGGTAAATTGTACCTTGCCCTAAAAATTTAGCATTTGGATAGTGCTTAGCTTCTTGCTGAAAAACATCAATAAATAATTTACCAATAATTTTTCGTTTGCCTTCAGGGTCGCTTACCCCAGCTAGCTCTTTATAAAAAGTAGCAGCAGCTTCTACACCTTTTACATGTAACCCTAAAGTTTTATAATTAATTAATACTTGCTCAAATTCATCTTTACGCAGCAAGCCATTGTCTACAAATATACAATGTAGTTTTTCGCCAATTGCTTTACTTATAAGCATTGCAGCTACAGTGCTATCTACACCACCACTCAATGCCATTATCACTTCGTTGTCGCCAACTTGGTTTTTAATTAATGTAACAGTTTCTTCTATATAACTATTCGGAGTCCAAGTAGGATTGGCTTGGCATACATCCAAAATAAAATTTTGAATCATTTGCTTACCATGCTCGCTATGTGTAACTTCTGGATGAAATTGCAATGCATAAATAGGATTTTCTAAGGCAGTAATTTGATAGGCAGCAATAGGAATTGTATCTGTATCTGCAATAATTATTGCATCATTTGGCAATTGCGTAATAGTATCTGCATGACTCATCCATACTTGCGGATGATTAGTAATATTTTTGAAAATTGGGCATGCATGATCTTTTATATTCAATTGTGCTCTGCCATATTCGCGCATATCGCTATTTTCTACTTTACCTCCAAGTGTATGAGCAGTAAGCTGTGCACCATAGCAAATACCTAATACAGGTACTTTGCTTGCAATTTCTAGCACATTTACATACGGCGAATTTTCTGCATTTACGCTAGCAGGACTACCACTTAGTATTACTCCTTTTATATTTTTATTCCATACAATTGGTTCATGAAATGGTTGAATGGTGCAATACACATTTGCCTCGCGAATATTACGCGCAATTAATTGTGTTACTTGGCTACCAAAGTCTAATATAATAATTTGATGATTCAATTTTTTTTTTGTGCTTAATAGTTAAAAATAATTGTTTATGCTTGTCCAATATGTCCGTTAAAATTCATTGGCAATTGAACAGGTTCTACATCTTTAATATGTCCATTTACTTGCTCAAATTTCTTTACATTTTCCGCTAATGCATTTGCTAATCTTTTAGCATGCTGTGGTGTTAAAATAATTCTACTTTTTACTTTTGCTTTAGGAATACCAGCAAGTATCGCAATAAAATCTATTACAAATTCACTATTGCTATGATTGATAATTGCAAGATTGGAATATGTTCCTTCTGCCATTTCTTCACTTAACTCTATATTCAATTGGTTTTCTTGCCCTTCTTTTGGTTGACTCATGTTTTTATATTTTTAATGGTATAAAATTAAATTTGGAATGCAAATGTAGCATTAATGCTTGGTTAAATGAATTTTACATAAAATAATTACCAACCATTTAAAATAAATAATTTATCAACAACAAGCAGTTCTTTAGCTGTTACAATAATTTCGCTTGCCATTTCCAAACTTTTTTATTTCGTATTTCTAATTCTTGTATATTTGTAATAATGAAACGACTTCGTTATCTATTCGAGTACCAAATATTTGGTGTATGCACAGCTTTGGGAAGAAAGATGGGTATTAGCAATCAACGAATAAGAATGTGGTTTATTTATATCTCTTTTTTTACATTTGGTAGTCCAATTATTATCTACTTTATTTTGGCATTTTGGCGAGAAATAAAAAAGTACATTCGAATGGCTAGCCGTAACCCAGTTAAATGGAATGATTAGATTATTATAGAAATTAAATAGCTATTAGGAAAAAGCTTTACTAGAAGTATTCAACCAAGCAACTATATCTTTAATTATAATGCATTGCAATAACACTGATTGGTCTGTAAATAATTGCAATAGAATTAAATTTAGCACAATAAATTAATCTCTCATTAATTTCCTACAAGATTATTGCAATCATCAATTAATGGCATTATAATAATTTTAAATGTTTGCATATCAAAATGTTTTTAAATCAAATTACTTGCTTTCCCAAAACATTTTTGCAGCGATAATTATCATTAATGTTGCAAAAATTCTTTTCACCATTTTTTCTGGTAAGTCTAAGGCTACTTTACTTCCAAAATAACTACCAACAACAAATCCAATGCAAATAATCATAGCAAACTGCCAATTGACTGCACCACGTTTATAATAATTTATTGCAGATACCAATGCAACAGGAAAACTTAACATAGCTAATGTAGTTCCTTGCGCTGTATGCT
>Ga0114967_10001918_pt1 | contig 17489 bp, 19 predicted proteins | sample M_130628_MF_Meta_FD_92639 | JGI IMG/M metagenome (GOLD analysis project Ga0114967, IMG submission 92639) | Freshwater microbial communities from Lake Montjoie, Canada to study carbon cycling - M_130628_MF_MetaG | ecosystem: Environmental > Aquatic > Freshwater > Lake | place: Lake Montjoie... | reverse complement strand
CTTCGTTGGTGGCGTGGTTGGTAATCGTCATCGACGACCCCACTGCCTCTTCAAACGCCGTCGCGAGATCTTCTGGGTAGTAACCCGCCCAGTTGCTGACAACGAGATTTTGCGCGCTCAGGTCTGCGTTGGGGTCGAGTGGATCGCTCCCGCCACCCGTGGCGCAGGCTCCCAGAAACAGTGTGGATCCCACAAGAACGGAGAGACTGATAGTTGTCCTGCTCATATACCTGCTCCAATCAGTTCGGGTTGAGTGTTTTGCCAATCGTATAGTTAAAGCTGTTGACTTTCTAGACCACCAGCAACTAAAGCACGGCACGACATATGGCCACGTTCCGTCACCATCACCCGTGAGCAATGTAGCGGGATGTGGCTTTTCTTTGGCATGATAGAAGCCACGATCAAGCCCACCTAACAGTTGGACAGGTGAGCCTTAATCCACGATGACGTGACAAGACGGGAGCACCCCCATGGCCGAGAAGTTGACCGTTCTTTTCCTCCCCGAGTCCGCCTACGGGCCAACAAACCAGTGCATTGGCCTCGGGCACAAGTTGTTGCAGCGGGGCCACCGTGTGGTGTTCGCCGCGGAATCGTCGTGGAAGGGAAAGCTCGAAGCTTTGGGGTTTGTCGAAGACTTGGTCGACTTGGCACCCCCTCCAGCCGACGGTGACGACCAGGATGCCGGACAGTTTTGGAAAGACTTCATCCGCGAGACGGCCCCAGAGTTCCGAAAGCCCACCATCGAGCAGTTGGAGACTTTCGTCAAGCCCACCTGGCAGGCCCTCATCGACGGAGCAATGTATTGCGAACCACAGTTGAAGGCGATCATGGAGCGGGTCAAGCCCGACGTAGTGGTCGAAGACAACGTTCTGTGTTTCCCAGCCCTCATGACCTCAGGAGCACCATTTGTTCGGATTGTCTCCTGTAACCCCCTGGAAATGAGGGGGCCAGGCATCGCTCCGACGTTCTCGGGGTACTCGCAGGATAACAAGGGGCCCTGGCCAGCGTTTATCGACCAATACCGCAGCACCCACTTCGAGATGTGGAGCGCCTTCAACGAGTGGGTGCAACAGCAGGGCGCACCAGCTCTGCCCGAGCTCGAGTTTATCCACGAGTCTGAGGCGGCAAACCTCTATGTCTACCCCAAAGAAGCCGATTACACAGATGTACGGCCACTCGATGACACCTGGCACCGCATGGATTCGAGTGTGCGGGAAACGGACGACAACTACCAATTACCAGAGAAGGTGCGCAACCGCCCAGAGGGCTCAGCCCTCATCTACCTGTCGCTTGGCTCTCTTGGCAGTGCCGACGTGGCACTCATGAAGCGGCTCGTGGATGTCCTGGGAACAACCCCTCACCGATTTATCGTGAGCAAGGGGCCCCAGCACGACGAGTTCGAGTTAGCGGACAATATGGTGGGAGCAGAGTTCCTCCCCCAAACCACCATCATCAACCAGGTTGACCTGGTGATTACGCACGGTGGGAACAACACCACGACCGAGTCTCTTCACTTCGGCAAGCCGATGATTGTGTTGCCCCTGTTCTGGGACCAGTATGACAACGCCCAGCGAATTCACGAACTGGGCTTCGGCATTCGTCTAGACACCTACTCCTTTAGCGACAAAGAGATGCTCAGTGCCCTCGAAACTCTTCTGGGAGACCACGATTTGCGACAAAAACTTGTCACGCAGGGCGAGCAAATCCGGGCCCGCGACGGGTTGTCGGTTGGGGCAAGCGTCATCGAGTCAGTGGGGTTGGCCCATAAAAATCGGTAGTGCAATCGAAGCCGACCTTCTGCGCCGGCTCGTGCCACCGCATCGAGCCGGCGCAGTCGGTGACCAGGCTGGTGTCGTTGTGGATTGTTGGCCAGTGGATGACAACAGAGCCATCTACCTCGTCGACCAGTCCGCCACAACCTTTGCGCTACCGACCATCGACGACGGGGAATTACGACGCGCTCGGGCCGGGGATTGTTTCATCACGGCCATGCCGAGAGGCCACCACGGCAGTTTTTCCTCAACCATCAGACTCGATGCGCCAGTTGTCAGCGAAGAACGAATAGAGGTCGACCAAACAAACGAGTCGTTTGTGCTCAACAACACCTGGATTATCAAGTGGAACATGACGGTGGGGTCACACCGAACTCTTACCAAGGAGCGGCGTCTCAGCGCGCACAATTACCCGCACACCCCAGCCCACTTCGGGCACATCACCTGGACTTCTCCAGACAATTCGGAACACCTAGTTGCAGGAGTTCAAGAATTTCTCCCCGGTTCAGTAGACGGCTGGACCTGGTGTGTCGGACACGCGATGGAAAACCACTGCGAGACCTGGCCGGCGGCCCTTGGCGAAGTCGTTGCCCTCATGCACAACGCTTTTGATGGCACCACACTCGCTCACGGTGACTTGCACGTCGGCCAAATTCTCAACCAGGGTAATTCCTACTTCATCATCGACTTTGATGGCGATCCCCTCGGTCACACCCCAGAGTCGTGGCTTCAGGACGTGGTCGGCATGTTGTGCTCGTTTATTCACGTGGCGGCTGTCGCCGAGGTCAAATATCACGCGGCGCACAATTTCTCAGAGTGGGTGAGGATTGTTTCCGACCAGTTTCTCGAGACCTACCTCGCCACTCGGCCGTGGGTAAGCCTTCCTTCACGAGATCAGCTGCTGGCGTTGATGGCCCGCAAGGAAGTGACAGAAATGCTCTATGCAACCACGTATCTTCCCGAGTGGACATACGCAGCCGAGTATGGTCACGCTTTTGTAGAGAGGCTAATTGGTGAAAGCCAGTAAATTCAGCGACGACCTGCAGAAAAAAACGGACAACCTCGTGCGGCTATCCGGCCACCAATTCGATTGGCCCGACCTTCACGGCGAACGCGTGGTAATCGTCGGCATGGGTTCGTCGTATTTCCTTGGCCAGTGGTTCTCCCGTCGCCTTCAGATGGTGGGAATCAACGCCTTCGCACTGTTAGCCAGTTCGCGGGATGTTCCGGTGTTGGCAGACTCGGATGTCGTCGTAGCCATTTCGGCGACTGGGCAGTCGCTCGAGACGGTGGCATTTGTCGACCGCGTCGACCGACCTGTCTTTTTTTTGACTAATAATCCCGCACCACCAATCCACTCGCGTCACCACGTGGTCAGCATGCACAGCCTCCCTGAATCAGGCGGCGTGGCTAGCCTTACCTACCAGGCAACAATCGCTGCCCTTCTAGACCTGGAACAACGCCTCACTGGGCAGATAGTCCCCGATAGTACTTTCATCACAGCCGCCGAAGCCACGAGCTGGATTATCGAGAACCAGGCTGACTGGCATAAAGAAATCCTCGAACAGGTGACAGGGGGTGAGGGCACCCAGTTTGTGGCCCCGCTGGAGCGGCTTAGCTCAGCCCAGCAGAGTGCGTTGATGATCCGTGAGTGTCCAAGGATCCGAGCAGAATCCTCGGAGGCCGGCGACTGGGCGCACATCGATTTGTATTTGACAAAGAACCACGACCTGCGCGTGGTTCTTTTTGCGGGGTCACCCTGGCAAGAGCAAGTGTTGGATTGGACCACCGAGCGCAAGCGTCGGGTTGTGATGATTGGTGGCCACTCAGATCGAGTTGATGTCTCTCTGCGCTACCCCCACGATGACGACGAGCTTGTGGCCCTGCTCACCGAGACAACATTTGCCGAGTTAGTTGCAGCGAAACTGTGGAGTGAGCAGTGAGCGCGACGAGGTTGCAGGGGTCGGTCACGCCGTCCAGAGCAACAAACAACGGGGTTTGTCCGCGACTTTCAATGGCGCCAAGGAATTCGAGCGGGTGGCTGCAGGCATAGGGAGGCACTTCTTGCGCGATCCCCTGATGCACCGTTTTCGCCGCACGGGCGGTCCATCTCGTTCCTTTTACGGTCGATGAAAGGTCGCTAGTTATCCTCCTGGAGCACGGCAATCGTTAGTCACCGAACATTTCACAAGTCGGTAGAATTGTGCGAGCGCGTCCGCGCGCGGGCCTCTAGCTCAGTTGGTAGAGCAACGGACTTTTAATCCGTGGGTCGACGGTTCGAGCCCGTCGGGGCCTACCGAAATAGAGAGTCCCCCAAAAGTGCGACGCACACGTGGGTGGGGGGGGTCGGGTTACCCTGTCCTCATGCCCTTTCCACTCCTGACTCCGCGCGTCAGCATTGAACCGCTGACTATGCGAGACGTGGACGAGTTCGTCCGATACCGGCAGGACCCGGAAATCGCTCGCTATCAGAGTTGGGATACGAACTTTTCGGCACAACAAGGGGCTGACCTCGTTCAGTCACAGGTGGATGTGGTGCTGCCGGCAACTGGTAACTGGCTGCAACTGGCAATCCATGATCGTGAGACGGGTGGGCTGCTCGGCGATTTAGCGCTGCATGCCATCGATGACGTCGAACTTACATTCGAAATTGGCTTTACATTGGCGACAAAAAATCAGGGGAGTGGCATCGCTCGCGAGGCCGTTCGCCGCCTCTTGGATTTTCTGTTCGACGAGGTCGGTGCGATTTCGGCCTGCGCACACTGCGATAGCCGCAATTCATCATCAATCACATTGCTTTTGGCACTTGGTTTTGACGATCGCCCCGCGGAAAGTTGGACTGAGATTTTCAAGGATGAATCGATAGTCGTGAACAAATTTGAGTTGACTGTCCGGGATTTTCATAGCCCAAATTAAGGTTCACACGTAGCCCAAATGATATTCTTTTCAGAATTTATCTGAAGGATTTAACGGTGGTGAAAAGACTGATTGGTGCGATCGCTGTGGCGTCCGTAACTTTCGCGATCATGGGGGCGACGCCCCGGGTTGCGCACGCTAGCGCGCCAGCTCCAGCGCCAGCTGAATGCACCGTTACAGGAACACCTCGGTCGGACACGTTGATTGGCACTCCCGGCGATGACGTCATCTGCGGGCTTGGCGGTAACGACAAAATCTTCGGCGGCAATGGCAACGACATGATTCGTGGCGGCGATGGACGCGACAGCGTTGACGGCGGTGCCGGTGATGACGAGTTGAGCGGTGATGCCGGAAATGACTCACTAGTCGGCGGGTCCGGAAACGATGCGCTCGGTGGAAACGACGGACGCGACAACCTGTCCGGCGGAACCGGCGATGACGCACTCAACGGCGGAACCGGTGTGGATGGAATCCGAACAGGATCGGGTAATGACACCTGCGCAAATGATGCTGTCGATCGACAACTTGATTCATGCGCCATTGATGTTGAAGCACCGACGGTAAGTTTTCCCGACAACTACATTCTCGAATTTCAGGCCGGCACAACGGTAGTTTTCCGCTGGATAGCGGAAGATCCCTCCGGAGTCGCGATGACTTGGGCTGCAATCGGTGGCCCGTCGGGTTGGGTAACCGAGTGGTGCGGCTTCGCAGTCCCCGCTGAACGAACCGATGGGACTTCTCAATCGGGAACCTACGAGCTGCGGTGCGATATCCCCGCTAATGCAGTGAATGAAAACTACACGCTTTATGTCAGTGCTGTCGATGGTGTTGGCAATTCCAATGCTGTTCCCGGCTGGGCCGCATTCGGATTTACCGTAAACGGCGGTTCCTCTGACAATCGAGTCCCTGAAATTCTCGATGTTCGTCTGCCGACCACGGTGCGCGTGGGCGAGACCTTCACGGTCGACATTGATGTCAGCGACGAATCCGGAACCGCCGGGGTTTATTCATGGTTCATGGGCGCCGCACCGTATTACTACTACAACGAACAAGGACAGTTCATCAGCGCGCTCGATTCAGCCATCGTGGTGTCGGGTGACGCAACCAACGGAACGTTCCGTCAAACCCTCCGCGTGTCGGATTGGGCGCTCCCAGGGCAATATTCGCTCCTCGTGAGCATTCGCGACACCGTGGGAAACCGCGGGTTCATTCAAACCGAACACTTCGTCACCGTGTCGGAGTAACTTGACGTTGAAACGTTCACATGATTGACGCATCCATGATTACCGTGGACGCCCTCAATGCCGACCCGTACCCCGTCTACGACGAGCTCCGAAAACTTGCGCCGATTGTTTACGTGCCTCAGATCGATGAATGGTTAGTGACGTCGTGGGATGACTGCCGAGCAATCGGTGCGCTCAAGGACTCGGTGCAACTCGCGCCTGGCCACCCGGTTGACCAGGAGTTTTTCGGCGGTGACAGCGTTCTCACGATGTCCGGCGAAAAGCACAGGGGACTCCGTGAGGGTATCGACCAGTCGCTCAAGGCGGGTCCCGTCGCCCGGTTCCTCGACGACGGCGGTCGTGACACCGTCATCCGCTACATCGACGCGATTGCTCCGCTGGGTCGTGGTGACCTCGCCGTCGACCTGTTCAACAAAATCAGCGTTCGGGTTGTCGGAAATCGACTCGGGTTCGATGACATCGACGACGAGACCCTCGTGCAATGGTTTGAGGCTCTCAGTGGCGGACTGTCGAACAAAGGCGGAGAAAACGACGCGAGTATGAGGGCGGACGCAACGATTCGCGAAATCGATGCGTACATGGGGGACAAAATCGCGCATCTTCGCGCGACGCCAGATGACACGCTGTTGTCACACATGCTCCATGTGGGTTTGCAGGACGGCGAAGGGCCACGATCTTTCGACGACGTGATGCCGTCGATTCGAGTCATCATTTTGGGCGCTTTTCAGGAACCGGGCCACTCCGTCGCGACCACATTCTGGGGGCTTCTCAATGAACCCGATCAACTGCGCGAGTTGCAGGCGTCCCCTAAGGAATTCGCTAAAGTCGCGCTCCGAGAAAGCTTTCGCTGGATCGCTCCGATTGGTATCGTCGCAGCCCATCCGCTCGCCGATTTCACTTATTCCGGGGTCACGGTTCCCGCCGGCGCGCCATTGTCGCTTGTCGTCGCCGCCGCCAATCGAGACCCGGCCAAGTTCACTGATGCACATCGTTATGACATGCACCGAACGCAAACGGTGAACGCTACTTTCGGATATGGAGTCCATCACTGCTCGGGGCACCAACTTGCAAAGGGTTTGGGAGAAATCATGGTGGAAGAGACAGCTCGTCGACTTCCGAACCTGAGGCTCGACCCCGCTTCGCCCGCCACGGTTTCGGGGTATCTATTCCGCGGTGCGAAGTCCCTCCCCGCTCTCTGGAACTAGCCCAACAACACGTCGTTGATGACGACTCCGAGGAACACCGCAGCGACTGCGACGAGAGCTCCCGCCAGAATCATCGAACGGCGTTTTCCGAGTGAAACGGCGAGCCCTCCCCAACCCGTTTCGCGATCGATGTCGATGTCGGGAATCGCATTGAGAACGTGCGCAGTCACCCCCACCAGAACGCTGAGCAGGACGAAGGGAATTGGTGGCCACAGAGTTGACGAACTCGCCTGCGCAATGAAAACCGGCATCAGAGCAAACGACATCGCATACGGAACCCATGACCAGACCGTTCGAGCGAGGTAAAAGTTGTATACAAGTGCGCTCCCAACAGCAGCGATGTGCGCGGCGCCACCGACCCCGCCCGCAGCGAAGAACGAGAACGGAATCGTCAGTGTCGCGCTGAACAGGATTGGCAGGCGAAGGTCTTCGGGCCGCAGCTCCCCTCGAACAGTTGGTTTACTTGCTCGTCCCGCGGCGCGATCCGCTGCAGCGTCGTGCACGTCGTTTGTCCAACCAACGGTCGCTTGACCGGCGGCACTGGCGAGAAAAACGAGGGCAACGCTCGACCAGGAACCACCGCAGAGCGCGGTCGATACGGTCATGAGCAGAACCATTGCTAGCGCCTGCGGGAAGTGCGTCGCCGTGAGGTACGCGCGAAACCGCGGGCCGCGCCGCAGATGGTTGTTCATTGTCGACAGACTAACAATTTGCGGTAATCATTGTCCCGGTGGCGCCACAAAAAAGATCGGCAGCCAGGTCGGATGGTGTGCATAGACAAGCACGAGAAAAACAACCACATCAAAAAGCAGATGCACGGTGACGACGTAATACACCGAGCGACTCTTCTCGAAAATCCAGCCTTGAATCAGGGCGAAGGGCAGCGTGAGCAGGGGTCCCCACGACCGATATCCCAGTTCCCACAAGAACGAGACGAAAACGATTGACTGCAACACATTCGCTGTCCAGAACGGGAAATGCCGGCGCAACAGGGCGAACACAATGCAGATGAAGAAGAGTTCGTCCCAAATTCCCACGAATCCCACGCCAACGAACAGGCGGGCGATTTCGCTGGGCGTTTCGACGGCCGGCCAGTTCTGGTAACTCCCGGAGGTGATGAAATACACCGGCAGGATGAGGTAGCCGAGCACGAGAACAGCGCCTAACCACGACCGCTCCCAGCGTGACCACGGTTCGCCCGGTCGCCCAGGGAAACGCACAACGTGATCACGAAACACCCATCGGCTCATCACATAGGGGTAAACCACACACAGCGTAAGCACCGCCCCCATCAGTGCGATGTTATCCCAGTCAAGGTTTGCCTCAACCGAGATGAAACTGATGGCAACGAGGGGTACCGCAATGAGAGACAGGTCTCGTCCAAGGGCGCGGTTGTTCGCGAACGCGATAACCAAACCGACGGCCAGTGCTGCGTACCCAGCCCCCATGAAAACGGGTATTCCCCGGGTGACGAAGAGCGCGGGAGCTGCCATGGCAATCAGTGCCGCAGCGACGAACGCGGCACGACTTCGGTTCTGCGGGGGGTTAATCGTCATTCCTCGCAGAAAAACAGGGCGCAATCGGCGTCACGCCGAATAGACGACGTAGACCTTGCGAAGTTTCTCGTGGACAGTCCACACGCCTTTCCAGCCAATCGGGAAATAAGCGGTGTCTCCAGCAGTGAGCGTAACGGGCTCGCCACCGTCTTCTTCTACCGTCATGCGGCCAGAAACTACGGTGATGACTTCACCCGTGTCGGTGAATTCCCAACGAGACGTTCCGGGTTCCGATTCCCACGAACCCGACCACACGCCGTGGTCGCTGTCCGCAAGATAAGACTTGTCACGGACCACGATGTCTCCACTAATGGGCGTCGCCATCGGTGGGGCGAGGAGGGTTTCGATGTAGTCGTTGGAGTTGAGGTCATCTGCGCGAAAAACAGTTGTCATTGTTCTCTACCGTTCGTTGATTCGGGGGATGGTTAGCGCAAGCCTAGTGCGAACACCTTTGAGCCAACAGGAGGCATTTCACGCGAGAGAGTCGCGCCATGCACGGTGAAGAGTCGCGAAGCGACCCGGGTCGTTCGGGAAAAGCGTTGGGTACTTTCACTCGGCGTAGTCTTCACTCATGAATAAAGAAACACGAATTCGTTATTGGATTTTCCTTTTCTTGGCTGGGATCGGGCTCGTCACCGCGATGGTGTTCAACGGGCTCGCCGTCATGTCAGGTCAGGATTACGCCGCCGCGTGGTTCGGTACCGCAGTGGACTGGGTATTGTCGGCCGACCTGTCGGTTGTCGCAATCGCGTCAGTTGTATTCATGCTCGCCGAGGCGCGGCGAATAGGAATGAAGCGTGTGTGGCTTTACATCGCTCTGTCGGGAGTCACCGCGATGGCGTTTACGTTCCCGCTGTTCCTCGCGATGCGAGAACGGCACGTTGCTGGTGCCGATACGCCACAAAAATGACAATTGCCAGGTAGAGCACCTGTGCCTCCGCGATAACGCGTTCCCACAGGCCGACCATGGGTTGTTCCGGGTTTGTCCAGACCGACAGGAACGCGATAGAGCCGGCAGCAAAGATTAGCGTCGCGACGATTGCGGCAGCAGGACGAACAATCCACGGATAACTGCGGTCAAATCGCATTGAGAACAACGGCCATGCCGACATCAACACGAATGTTGCAATCGCAAAGACCCGGTGCCAGAACGAGGACGTTTCTTGAGTCGGAGTCGCAAAAATCGTTAGCCCGTATGTCGTGAGACCGGCGATGAAAATCGTCACACGGCCAGGCATCGATAAAACCGGCGACCACACCGCCGCGACGAGCGACAACGTTCCTCCCAACAGAAAGAACGAGGATTGCACCCATTTGACGGGCGAATCATCCGCGGCCAAATCACTGATTGTTTTGGCGACGTGGTCGTATCCGGGCCAGAGCGAACCGGCAACAATCCAACCCAGAACAGCTTGAATTGGTCCGATGATTGCCGCGATAAGAGCGGGACGGGCGACAAAGTTCATGCCAACAGCCTACGAGGCGTCACAACGCGCCGATTCGTCGTAACCGATTTAGTGCGCCGTCCTCAATCGGACTCTCGGGGCCGATTGCCGCGCGGATAGCCCGCAACGTGAATCGAGTCACTGGTACGACCAGCCATCGCGGTTTTGCCGTGAGCTCAAGCATCGCTCGAAACTCCGGTCGCATCGAGACCACCGCGGCGTCGAACAGCAGGCGATAAATCGGACGTACCGCCAACGGCAATGGCGGCCGGCGAATGAAACCCACGACCGACGTCGTCGACTCAGTCGAAACGAGCACACCCGACTTCCACAAATCCGTGATGATGTCGTCCATCTCTCGTCGAGTGGACGGGGTCTGGTCCAGTCCAAGCGGTGTGACGGAACGCCCCCACTGCTCGACATAGTTATCGGCGGGCGACGCGGCAGACCCTTGGGGGATCGGTGTCGCCGCATACATCTCGTGGGCAACGAGGAATGATTCCATGAATGCGACGTGCACCCACAGCAAAAGGTCTGGGTCGGCAGCCCGATAGGCACGCGTCTCCCGATGACCCGTTTCATATGTGCCAGTGACTCGCTCGTGCAAGCGGTTCACTCGGGTTGCTTCACCGCTTACGGCCGAATGGCTGCCAAACGTCGTCACCGTGAGCCACCGAATGGTTCCTGCCAACCGGCCCAACGGGTCTTTTTCATACCGTGAATGGTCTGCCACTCCCGCGAGTGATCCGGGGTGAAGAGCTTGCATGAGCAGCGCACGAATTCCCCCGACGAGCGTGCCGAAATCGCGGTGTATGACCCACGGAGCGTCGGTAGGAACGTAGAGACCGCCCTCATCCCCCCGCGCGATGATGTCGAGCCACGGAGGCGTGCCGTCCGCCGCCCCGGACAGCAATCGTCGAAAACGAATGGACGCCCATTCCTGCATAGAATTGTTGGAAGTCATAGTGCGAACAGCCCATGGGAACACCCTTTATCCCCCAGCCGAGGAGACCTCATGACATCACTTACTAATGCCACGGTCCTCGTCATTGGCGCGACTGGGGGAATCGGGCAGAACCTGTGCGCCGCGCTTCAGGACGCTGGCGCGACCGTCATCGGTACGAGCCGCGATGCGGCGAAATTCTCGAGTATGACTGCCACGACCTCGAGCCAGCGAATTCTCGATCTCGCGGACGGCGACTCCATCGCCGCGTTCTTGGACGACATTGAAGCGGACGGTGTCGCGCTCAACGGAATTATTGTCGCGGCCGGTGTCGTCGGTTTCGGCAACGCCGTCGATGTTCCCGCTGCCGGTTTCGACCGCATGATGGCAATCAATGCGACGGGTCCGATCCATGTGCTTTCGGCACTATCCCCTATCGTCGGGGAATCGGGTGACGGGTTTGTCGTGACGCTATCGGGAATGATCGCTGAGACACCGATGGCTGGCTTATCCGCCTATTCAGCGAGCAAGGCCGCGTTGCATGCATTCAGCGTCGCCGCTGGCCGAGAGTTTCGTCGACTCGGCGTGCGTTTCATCGACGCCCGACCCGGTCACACCGAATCCGGTTTGGCGACGCGAGCACTCTTTGGCGAAGCGCCGAACTTTGGTGCGGGTCTCACAACCGAGACGGTCACAGCTCGAATCGTTGCGGCGATTATCAACGACGAAAAAGACCTGCCCAGTTCTGCGTTCGTCTAGCGAGCGGGCGGCGCTTACTTCGCGACTTTTCCCGTCGGCGCACTTGTTGCGCTGATGGTGCTGTATCCAGCCTTTGTCGCGGTTACCGTCACAGAAATACTCTTTCCTTTGTCGCTTTTCTGGAGCGTATACGTGTTCCCCGTCGCCAACGTAATGGGACTACCGTTCCGAAGCCATTGTTGGGATGTCGTCGCGCCCGACTCCCAGGTGCCGACATTGACCGTGAGGGTATTTCCGACCTTGAGGATTCCGGAAATGGATGGCGTGGCGGTTATCGCCATTGCCGCAGCAACTGCCGGAGCAGTTGTCGCAGACACCACCGAATTTTGGTATCCGGCCTTCGACGCGGTAACACGGAATGACACAATCTTTCCAATGTCGGCGGATTGAACGACATACGTGTTGTCTCTGTCACCGGTAGCGGCCCGTCCAACAAACCACTCCGTTGATGTCGAAACTCCCTCGACCCAACTGCCGACATTCCCCGTCAGGGCCTCCCCGAATTGCGCTGTTCCGCTAACTGTTGGTGCGCCGTCCGTCAATGTTGGAAGGGTGTAGCCCGAAACAGACAGCCGATACTCGCCGACGCTGCCGTAATCGGAGTATCCGGTGGACGATGCAATCCCGAAACCGACACCCTCAACCTTGATATAGTAGGTCGCTCCCGGGGTGACATTCACCGTTACCGAAGCCGTTGGTCCGCTGGGATCGGCAAACGCAACAGTCTGACTGAGCGAATTGAGAACCGTAATTGAACAGTCGAGATTCGGACTGTAGGAGGGGAGCGTTATTGCGATTCTGACGCTGGCGGCCGTTGGGACGATGCGGAAGTAATCGACATCACTTTGAGAATTAATTGTTCCGCTCGTGAAGGTATCGAGCGAAGGGGTTGCTGCTGTCAGGGTAGTGTTTCCAAAATCGTCGGCCACGAGTGAAACCCCCGAAGAGCGCATGACAGCAAAATCGTCTTCTCGATTGGTTGCGGTGCTTGAATAATCACCATTTGACCATTGAACAAGTTGCTGATCATAACCAGCACCCATGATGGGCGCCCACCCATTTCGACCCATGTAGTAAGCATCACGTCCTTGGCCGTCGTGCGAGAGACCGAGGTTGTGTCCCACTTCGTGACTGATGACGTCTGACAAAGTTTTTCCCGAAAAAGTAGGTCGACTGAAGGCAAATGCTGGTGAGTACCATTGCCATTTCCCATAGGGGTTCACGTAATCGAAAGTACTGAGAAACGCGACTCCTTGACACAGCGTCTTTCCACACGCAATTCTGGCGATTCCATTCGACTGATCCGTGATGAGCACTCGAACACCGAATTGGTTATCGGTGTAACTCGTGCGATCAATGTCCGATTGAAGCGGTTCTTCGGTAGTGACATCAACATCAAACATCGAATAATCCTCTGCGACAGCCGACCACGCATCGACAATGTTTCGCATTTCGCTCAAACTAAAGCTCGGAGACCCGTCGATTGAATAGGCCGGAACTGCCAGTGGATTCCTTGGTGACCAAGCGGTGTTGGTCATGGTTTGACCGTCGAAATCAAGATAGATAACCTTCGTTGAGCCCGGCCGACTATGCAACGCGAAAACATCCGTTAGTGGAATGTCCTTACGAACGGGTGCCGCGCGAGTCGTCCCAGCAATCTTTTGGGTGGGAAGCAATGGCTCAACAACGAACGATCGGCCAGTTTGACCTATCTTTACCGATTCGTCCTCCACCGCCGTTGACCATGCGGCTTTGGATATCCCTGACGACCGTTGCCAACCCATCGGAACCGAACCCGATTGCGAGGACACAAATTCGCCGAGGGTGGGGTGCCGAGGTCCGGCTGAAGTTGGCGCAGAACTAGAAACAGCGGAAATCGCACCGAGTGCAATCACCAACACCGCGGTCATGGCCACCGATCGAAATGGACTCATGGTCAGGATTGTACCGTTCGACTGTGAACGTAACTAAACGCGTTTTGCGTGAAATCTGCGGATATCCGCGGCGCCATACCCGCAGCATCCGCCCACCATTCGCGCGCCAAGTTTCACCCACTCCTGAATGTGCTGTTCAGTCGCAAATCGGGGCTCTCCGACCCAGTCCATCGAATCGGAATCCCAGGTCTGACCTGCGTTGGGGTAAACGATGAACGGCAATTCCGTTTCGATTCCGGACAGTGTCGGTGTGATGACGGACAGCGGAGAGCAATTGATGCCAACCGCCATTGCGTTCGCGTAACACTCGACCAGCGCACACGCCTCGGCGAAGGTTCCCCCGCCACTGATAGTACCGGGGTCGGACACGGTGAAGGAAACCCAGAACGGCATGTCTGCGCTCTTCGATTCGATGAGTTCCAGAAGGACTCGCACCTCGGTGAGGTCGGGCATGGTTTCCAGCGCGAGCAAGTCGGGCTGCGTGTCCAGCAGGATGTCGAGGCGACGGTCGTGAAAGTCACGGATCACGCTGTCGGCGACCCCGTAGTTTCCCCGAAACTCCGAGCCGTCGTTCAGATGTGCCCCAAAGGGCCCGATGCTCGCTGCGACGAGCGTGTCGTCGTTGGCCGCGAGCCGCGCTGCCGTCGTCGAATTGCGCAGTGCTCGTTCGACGTCGTCATCGGTCCAACCAACTCGCCGACCACCCTCGAACGACAACTGATACGACCCTGTGATGATGATGTCTGAGCCCGCGTCCACAAACGATCGATGGGCGACGGTCACGGCTTCGGGGTTCGTCAGAAGCAACTCACCCGTCCACATCGCGCCGTCGATGACCAATCCCTGGGATTCGAGCGCGGTGGACAGCCCGCCGTCGAGCGCAAAAACTTGAGTGTCAGTCATGCTCGTTCTTCGGCGATGGAATTGCCACCGTCAACGACGAGTACCTGGCCCGTGACGTATGCGGCTTCGGTGCTCGCGAGGAAACCGATACACGCGGCGACTTCCTCGGGAGTCGCAGAGCGGCCGACAGGAACCGTGTGTCCCTGGCGTGCTTCGTGCGGGGTCTGCGATCCGGTCGCAATCCACCCCGGTGCAACGGTGTTCGCGGTGATTCCCGCTGCTGCCTCGTCGATAGCGAGCGATCGCATGAGTCCGACCATCCCCGCCTTGCTCGCCGCATACGACGCATCGTTCGCCATCGCCATGAGCGGACCGGTGACTGACGCGACCGCGATAACTCGCCCATGGCCGCTTGCGCGAAGGGCGGGTAGGGCGGCTTTGCTCACTAAGAACGCCGTTGTCAGATTTCGTGTGAGCGACGCATCCCACTCGGCTCGAGTCATGTCGGCGACTGAACCCGTCTCGCCCGAGGCCTCCATCGGCTTGGCGACACTCGTCATTCCGGCATTGTTGACCACGATGTCGATTCGTCCCAGCGCTGACACGACTCTCTCAATGAGCTGGTCGACCTCGGCATCGACGGTCAGGTCCGCGGCTAACGAGCCTGCCACGATTCCCTCTGCCCGAAGTTCTGCTTCTCGGTCGGCAACACGGTCGCTTGCCCCCGTCACATAAACAGAAGCGCCCATTCGTCCGAGAAACCGCGCGGTGGCAAACCCGATTCCCGTCGGGGATCCCGCACCGGTTACAAGGGCGACTCGGCCATCAAGCCGGAACACACTGTCGGTTGCCATGGTTCCACCGTAGCCGCGTAACCGCCGATTAGTGCGGGCGCCCACCGTTCATGAGTGACATCGAAATGGAGAGCATCGCGCGGTGAAGGCGGGTGACGAGTTCCCCCTGGCGAATCCCGAGGTCTTGGGACACGTCGGACATCGTGCGCTTCTCAATGAGCAGGCCGCGTGCGACGGATCGGAGAGCGTCGGGCAACTCGGCCACGGCCTTTTCCAGTTGCTCTGCCGGAATTTTGGACAGATCTGGCTCGTCTCCGTCAAATGAGACGTCGAGGTCAAAAAAGTTAGCCATGTCGAACCCTTTCTTTAGACAAAGTTAGCGCGATAGCTCTGCACAACCGACCGCATGCCGATTCCACAGACGCCGACCATCTTTCCCGATCGGTAGTACCCGAAAACGCAGTCACCGGTGATGTCTCCATCGATCAGTTTCACGTCGTCGGCGAGCGCCAGCACACCGTATGCGAGCAGGTGGTTGTCGTACTGGTCGGTCCAGAACGACGGGATGGGACGGAACTCGCCCTGTGCTTGTTCCGTGAAAACTTGAGCGACGCGTTTCGCGGTTTCGGTTGGAATGTTCCAGTGCTCGATTTGACGAGCGTCGTCGTCATAGGCGGGGTTCGGAAAACGGGCAACGTCGCCAACGACAAACACGTTGTCCCACGCCGCGCCACTCTGCCGAAGCGCACGAAGGTCATTGTTGGCGAGTACACCGGCGGACAAGTCGAGGTCATTGCCCTCGAGCCATTCGGTGTTCTCGTGCGAGCCGATCGCTTCAACTAAGACATCGCAGGGAATCGTGGTTCCGTCATCGAGCACGACGCCTTCGATTGATGATTCGCCGACGAGGTCGGCTACCGCCGTTTTCAGCCGGAAAACGACACCCTTCGCTTCGTGGCGGCGCTGCATCTCGGCGGCGAGTTCCGTTCCCAACGACCGTTGCATCGGGTGGATTCCGGGGGCCACGACGGTGACGTCGCAACCGAGTGCGCGGGCCGTCGCGGCAACCTCACAGCCGATGAATCCCGCACCGACAATGACCACTCGCGCGCCGGGGGTGAGGTCAGCGCGAAGAGTGATGGCGTCGTCGAGCGTTCGCACCGCGTGACGGCCTCGCAATTCCCCGTTCGCAACACTTAACCGGCGAGGTCGCAGCCCCGTCGCGATGACGAGCGCCAAATAGGGATGAACGTCACCGTTCGCATCGGTCACCACGTTGTGTTCGAGGTCTGCCGACTCGACCCGGGTCCCCAAAACCCAATTGACGTCCGCCGTTGATTCGCGCTGTTCAAACGCAACCGCCTCGTGGCTCACCGTCTCGGCAAGCACTTCTTTTGACAAGGGCGGCCGGTTGTACGGCGCGTACGGCTCATCGCCAATGACCGTGATGGGACCGGCGTAGCCGAACCGCCGAAACGCTTCAGCCGTTCGGAGTCCACCCATCGATGCGCCAACGATGAGAACGGGGTGAGTCATGGCGTCAGTTATTCGACGATGCGGATTGCCTGCATCGGGCACACGTCAATCGCGGCCTCGACATTGGCGCGCTCGGAGTCGTCCGCGGTTGCCGTGTACTCGAGCTTGTCGTCGTTATTGAGTTCGAAGACGTTGGGGGCTTCAAACACGCACTGGCCATAGTGCTGGCACTTGGCCATGTCGACGTCGATCTTGATCATTCTTTTTCCTCCACTGTTGACGGGTACAGGTCTTTAGACGGGGTGCGGATTCCGCGGAACTCCCAGTCGCCACCGAGCGCAGTCGACACGACCTCTTCGCTCTCGGTCGGCTGGGCTCCGACATCCTTACGGATGGGGGTCGGGCCTTCAACGATGTGGTTCCTGAGGCGACCGAGACCTTCGACCTCGACCTCGACGACATCGCCGGGCTGGACGGGACGCGAAAAAGCTGGCGTCCCCGAGAACAGCATGTCGCCAGGCACAAGGGTAATCGTGCGAGCAATGTCGGCAACAAGGTAGTGCATGTCCCACTCCATGTTGTCGGTGTTGTCCTCTTGCTTG
>Ga0114967_10001917_pt1 | contig 17491 bp, 18 predicted proteins | sample M_130628_MF_Meta_FD_92639 | JGI IMG/M metagenome (GOLD analysis project Ga0114967, IMG submission 92639) | Freshwater microbial communities from Lake Montjoie, Canada to study carbon cycling - M_130628_MF_MetaG | ecosystem: Environmental > Aquatic > Freshwater > Lake | place: Lake Montjoie... | reverse complement strand
CATTGGCAGTATGAACAGTTTAGAAAAAAGTTCAATGTTCCCGCATACAAAAGTGTTATAATTAAAAATGCATCACAACCATGTCAATATTTTAGAAGATCAACTGAAGGAAAAATGAAATTAATATATACATCAACTCCATGGAGAGGGTTAGATGTATTAGTTGATGCATTTAAATTGTTGAATAGAGATGATATTGAATTAGATGTATTCTCAAGTACAGCAATATATGGTCCAAGTTTTGAAAAGCAAACAGAAGGACAGTTTGATTGGTTGTTTGATCTGTGTAGAACTACTCCAGGTATTAATTATCATGGATATGCCACAAATGATGTGGTGAGAGAGTATGTTAAAAAGGCACATATATTTGCCTATCCTAATACTTTTGAAGAGACTAGTTGTATATCTGCAATCGAAGCATTGATAGCAGGCTGTAAGGTAGTTACAACTGACAATGGCGCACTACCTGAAACCTGTAGTGATTGGGCAGATTATGTTACCTATGGTCCAAATAGACAAGTATTAGCAGTTAGATATGCTGAAATATTAAACAGAGCGATTAATAATTTTTGGTCGGATTCAAATCAAGAAGTATTACGCAGACAGAATGAACATTACAACGGATTTTATTCATGGAACACTCGTATCTTTGAATGGCAGAATCTCGTTGATTCTTTAAGGAGTTAATTATGCCACAACGAATTTTAATTATGGGATTACCTGGTGCTGGAAAAACTTATCTAGCACAACACATTGTCGAACATCTACAGGCTGAAAAGAAAAAGATTGGTTGGTTAAATGCTGATGATGTTCGAAAAAAATATAACGATTGGGATTTTTCAGAAGCAGGTCGTATCCGTCAAAGTTTGCGTATGCGTGAACTAGCAGATGCTATGATTGAAATGGACTATGTCATTTGTGATTTTGTTGCACCACTAGTTGAGATGCGTAATAACTTCAAAGCAGATTGGACCATTTGGGTAGATACAATTCGTGAAGGTCGATATGCTGATACAAATGCAATGTTCGTAGAACCTGAAGTTTATGATTTCCGTGTTACTGTACAAAAAGCAAAAACTTGGGGTGAATTTATTGCCGCACATATTTTAGATAATCGTCGTCGACCTGTATTTGATTGGAAAAAAGAAACAGTACAGATGTTAGGTCGTTGGCAACCATGGCATGATGGTCACCGTGCCCTATTCGAAAGACTATTATCTCGTACAGGACAGGTTATTATACAGGTTCGTGATGTACAAGGCTGGCAAGGTAGCAATCCTTTTGAAGTAGAAAAAGTTAAAAGTTTTATCAAAAGAGACTTAGACCCGTTATATCAAGGTCAATATGACATACAGGTTGTACCAAATATTGTACATATTGGTTGGGGTCGTGGTGTAGGGTATAGTGCTGGCGAAGAAAAATTTGATGAATCAGTTACTGATATCTCAGCTACAAAAATCCGTAAGGAACTAGGGTTAAAATGAGTCACGATACTACCGGTCGTAGCCTAGTTAAAACTATTAGCTGGCGTATAACCGGAAGTTTTAGTACATTTATAATATCATACCTAGTATTAGGTAGTTTTACAATAGCAGGATCTATAGCAATTATACAAATAGTTACTAATACAGCATTATATTATCTACACGAAAGAATTTGGAATAAGATAGGTTGGGGTAAAGATCTTGATAAATAACACACTATATAGGAGAAGAGATTAATGTCTCAAATTACATTAAACACACCAGTTGAAGTTATTCCTGCTCAACAAGCAGTTACAACTACTAAAGTCACAGTACTAGAAGTACGCGAAAACTATGGTTGGGATTGGAACCCACAGGATCCAGGTGCAATGCGCCGATTTGGTCCAGGTCGTCCACAATCTGTAGAAGCTACTATTCTATTAGAAGGTGATCACGAAGTTCAAAGAAACATTATTGTTTGGGAAGGCGAAGCTTATGTAGCGGTTCGCGGCACTTGGACAGATGAGGATATGGCTACAAAAATTAGTCAAATTCTAACTGGCGCTTAAACTAACTCAAGTAAAATTTCTATCTTATTACGGATAGAACGATTAGTTAAACTGGTTTTAACTCCTTGGTGTAGGGGTTTTGGCCAAGCGTTAAAATCACACCATGAATATCCCGCATGTTCTTCATTGAGCGTCGGGATAAATTCTTTTTCGACTAGCAAAACATAGGTGTTATACTGAAATTGTTGATCGTTGCTGGTGAATAATTCCAAAGGAATTGTCTTTTTAATCGCTGGAGTTTTTCCAACTTCTTCTACAATTTCTCTTTTCAAAGCATCATATGGTGTATAGTCACCTAATTCTTGTTTGCCACCAACAAGTCCCCATGTGCCTGCTGTTTTACCCTGTGTTCTTAATAAAAAAAGAAATCTCTTAGTATCCTTTGAGAGAAACAACCCACCGCTACAGACTATTTTCATATTATAATATCAATCTCCAAGCACCACGATCATACACGCCTTCGAACGATTTACTCCATTGCACTCCGTCCCACTTGTATTGTATACCTGTATATGAGTTAGTTATATATGTTGGTGTTCTTACTTCTTGCGAATTGAAAATAGTTGTCCAGCTACTCCCGCCCCATTCAATTATGTCATTGGTCACTGCTACAAAATCACCCCATGATAGTGTACCCGGGACTGTATCCTCAATTAAAAGATATCGTGTTCCTACTACAACATTAGCTGTATTAAATGTTTGAGGATTAATAATAGCATCAATCCTTCCGTATCCTAACGGGTAATTCTCACTGACTATTAAGGTGTTAGGATCAATAGTTTCTGAATCTATATTCAACACCATAGAAAACTCATCTACAGGATTTAGTGTAACATAAGCTACAATTTCCTTACCATCTGATTTAGTAAGTCTAATTTGACTAATACCTGCAATAAATTCACCAGGATATAAATCTAATAAATTTTTCCAATTACCTTTCCTAGTGATAGTATCAAACTCGTCAGCATTGGTTAGATTAGATTCTTTTATAGGTAATAGAGTAGCAACATTATTAAGAACTAATAGGTCATAGTTACCAGGAGTAACTACCGTTTTTGCCTTAGCAACTCGACCAGAAAATAAATCTGCTAGACCTAGATCCTTATATGAATCTCCTGCAAGTGTACCTGGAGCATCAGTAAATACATTTGCAATAATCTTAGTAACAATACCTAACTTCTTAACCTTGGCAGGCGGTGTGATCCATATAGGAGCACTGAATGTTAAATTAGCTATACTGATATCGCTTTCTAACCCCTGTGGTACTGTTCTAGTTTCAAATGTCTGTTGTGTTAGTTCAAGATAACTTAAACTGGTCCAATCTAGATAGTTGTCTGTACTTTGTATTTCTAGTGCAGGATTAAACAAGATAACAATCTGTTCCCATAATTGTAGTTTTTGATCAGTATTAGTTGTCCATATATCTGCTTGAAATGTTGCCAAATACGGTGTAGGCATAATGCGCTCTACTGTGTAGTTTGCACCTTGTGTATTCAAATATTCTTTACCGTCCGGAGTTAATGATCTTTCTCTAACTTGTACCTTACTAACATAAGTAGGATCTTGTAATCGTTCACGATCAAATTGTAGATCTTTAATATAACAAGCAATAAATGGCGCACTTTGAACAATGTTCTCACTGTTCTTAGAAATGATTGCGGCTACCTGGCGATTCATATCACCATATCTAACAGGTACTCTAGTGAGATTACCTTTAGCATCTTTATAGCTAAAGTTACTCATCACCCTCATAAATTGTGTCAAGTATCTTTTTACTTGCGCATCATAAAAATGTTCCATTAATTATCCGCCTTTGGTCTCAATGCCTTACTCAATGCTTGTCTTTCTTTAATAACTTCACCTGCAACTGTAGCGGTATTATTATTGTTAATAAAACTAGATTTCTGATTTTGTCTTGTTAATGGAGCATCTGTAGGCTTGCCGTCTGCAGGCTTACCAGTTAATTCCATTCTAACCTTATCTTCAAATTTAACCCAATTTGCGCCATCATATCTAAACAGTCTTTGTGGAAAGAAATCATTGCGTAAATGAAATTGTCCTAAAATTGGATTGCTAGGGAATGTTATTCCAGAAGTAAATGGTGCACCGTTTGGAGGAATACCGTCTCCTGATGTTGTTCCAATATATAAATCAGTATCGGGAGTACGCAATACAACACTAGCATCAATAGGTATAGTTTCTTCGGCCCATTGATCGCTTGTTATATTAGTATCGCTAGTATCTTGTACATCTACTGTGCCATCTGCTCTAGTAGGAATAACATAGAAACTAGTTGAGTCGTATCCTGACAACGGAGCATCGGCCTCTGCTTGAGCAATAATACTATCATTAATTTCAATATTCTTTTTGTATGTGCTCATTAGATCTCTTAGAGTAGATCCATCGTCAGCACCTGATAAGGCGTCAAATATTTCTTTAAATTCTTGACTATCGACTATAGGTTGGCATTTTACTCTTAATAAATGCGGATACCAAGTTTGACTAAATCCTGTAGCGGCACGAGTAACATCAGTTACAACATAAAATCGTTTTAATGCAATCATTGCATCATCTAATGCGTACTCGTCTTTAAGATGTGGTAGTTCTAGTACATCGCCATTCATAATTTTACGACCTAATGCATCAAATGTAGATCGTAAATGTAGTGTGATCATAATATTGTCATTGGTTAAGAATAATCCAAATTGACTTAAATTAAAATCAATATCTTGCATGGTATAAATTCCACGCAATTGATATATATCAGCATCGTAGTGCCTATCACGATTTTCCATAAAAATTAGGTCTTGGATACCTAATTCCGGTATAGGATTAGAGTTTGTAGGAACGCCCGGAGTAGCGGTTCCTTCAGCAGGATTAACAGGACCTAGATATTTGTGTACAAATATATCAGTACCCCCAACTTGAAATTGCTCGTTGATTGTACGATCTAAGAACCTAAAATCTGGGCCTTTTTCCGGCTTGTAAAGTGATAGTCTTGGCATAGTCTTGTATTTATAGGTAAATAGTTGTATGAATGAACTAGAAACCGCACGACAAAGTGTAACTGACTATATCCGTACTTTATTAGGTGACGGAATGGTGGATGTTGAACTAGATCCTATCCACTATAACACCGCAATTGATCGCGCTCTGGCCAAATATCGTCAGCGCAGTAGCAATTCTGTAGAAGAAAGTTTTGCATTTTTAACATTAGAAATGGATCAAAACGAATATATACTTCCTAAAGAAGTTATGATGGTCCGTGAATGTTTTAGACGCAGTATTGGATCTAGAACAGGTGGTGGCGACGGCGGCACATTATTTGAACCGTTTAACTTAGCCTATTCAAATACCTATTTGTTAACCAGTAGTAATCTAGGCGGACTAGCTACCTATTATATGTTTGCCAGCTATCAAAAGGAAGTTGGTAAAATGTTTGGTAGTTACATTTTATTTGATTATAATCCTAACAGTAAAAAACTTAGAATTACACAGCGACCAAGAGGACAGGAAAGTGTTCTACTTTGGCTATACAATTATCGCCCTGATTTTAGTTTGATCAATGATAATTCTGCAGGTATTTGGATTAAGGATTATGCTCTGGCCCAATGTAAAGTTACCCTAGGCGAAGCTCGCGAGAAGTTTGGAACAATCGCTAGTCCACAGGGCGGCACACAGTTAAACGGTGCGGCAATCAAAGGTGAAGGTCTGGCCGCAATGGAAAAACTTGAAGCAGAACTAGCCACTGGCGGATATGTTGATATTGGTTATACATTCACACGCGGTTAATCAAAGTCCTTGACATTTACACGAATTTGTAATAAATTATAGTATCGCAGGAGATACTATGATAGTAGGGTTTGTAGGTTTTATTGGTAGTGGCAAAGATACTGCCGCTGATTATCTGGTCAACTTTCACGGATTCCGCCGTGATTCATTTGCTAATACATTAAAAGATGCAGTTGCTGCCGTATTTGGTTGGGATCGTGTTCTTTTGGAAGGGCGCACAAAAGAAGCCCGTGAATGGCGTGAACAAGTTGATCCATGGTGGGCGGCAAGACTAAACATGCCTAAACTCACTCCTCGTTGGGTACTACAATATTGGGGTACAGAAGTATGTCGTCATGGGTTTCACGATGATATTTGGATTGCTAGTGTAGAAAACAAGATGCGTAAAACTAACGATAATATTGTTATCAGTGATGTTCGTTTTCCTAACGAGATCAAAGCAATACATAATGCAGGTGGAAAAGTTATCCGTGTAAAACGCGGACCTGACCCCGAATGGTATGATGCCGCAGTTAGTTTTAATAAAGGTCCTGATGCTAACTCAACTTGGGCATTAAGTCAACGAAAATTAGAACAACTAAAAATTCATGCTAGTGAAACTGCTTGGGTTGGTGATGATATTGATATTACTATATCTAATGATAATACAATTGATGATCTATTTGAAGCTATTAAAAATCAGGTGTCAGATCACCCTGACGCCATGGTAAACCTAGCACAAGAACTAGCCGTTGGCAGTTTGCGCATACGCTCTTAAGATTAGTGTGTCGACAGTTAGTTAAATCTCCGTCGATGTGAAAGACATTAAACTGTTCGTTATACTTACTTGTATAACCACATCGATCACATTTTGTTTTTAATTTATATCCCGCCACTGCCCATCTAGGCATGCCGTCTCCAAGACCACGAGCACAGTGGTCACACTTTGACCTATAGTAGGTCCTTCCTTCTTTAACATAGTTGACCGCCACTGGTCTTTTCTTACATGTTTTACATAGATTTCGCAAAATCGTGCCCTTTCCACTGCCCTTTTCATCTGTATTTAACCTGGTAATTTTAGAACTATTCGCTAAATAACTCAAAGTGATCCATTATAGGAGAGTCAACAATGGCAAATTTAAACAGCCCAGGCGTTCAGGTTCAAGTTATAGATGAAAGTTTCTACACTCCTGCAGCCCCAGGAACAGTTCCGTTAATTTTCGTAACATCTGCTCAAGATAAAGCAAATTCCAGTGCGACAGGAACAGCACAAGGAACAACTAAAGCAAATGCTGGTAAAGTATGGACTATTACTAGCCAACGAGATCTAACAGATACTTTTGGTACACCAAAGTTTTATGTAGATCAAAATCAAAATCCAATTCACGGTGGCGAACTAAACGAATACGGACTCCAGGCTGCTTACAGTCTGTTAGCAGTCAGTAGCAAGGCTTATGTTGTTCGTGCTGATATCGATTTATCTCAACTAACTGCATCAGGCACAGTTCCTGTAGGTGATCCTGCTAGTGGAACATATTGGGTAGATACAGGTAATACAGTATTTGGTATCAACGAATGGGATGCTACAAATAAAGTATTTGTAACTAAAACACCTAAGATTATAGACGATTCAAGTCCAAGTACTGCACTTGATGGAATGGCACCTTCTGCTAGTTTTGGTGTCAAAGGTGACTACGCTGTAGTTGCTACATCCGATAACCAAAATCCAATTTATTATAAAAATTCAGATAACAACTGGGTAATACTAGGTTCAAATAAAGAAAGCAGTTTCGAATCAGTTATTAGCGGTAGTTCATTTGTAAGCCATGTTTGGCAAACTAGTTTCCCTGTTGCAGTTAGCACAGGAGTAAGTGGGTTTGCAACAGATCAAACACTAAGCATCAATGGTCTTGCAGTGACTTTTAATAGCACATCAACAGCGGCTATTGCTACATCAATTAATGCCGCAACATCAAATCACGGTGTTGCCGCAAAGATTAACTCAGCAGGTAAGTTAGAACTATATGCTGATATTTCCGGAACACAAAATGGCGCAGTTATAGTAGCAGGTACTGCTGTAACTAAAATAGGTTTAACTACAGGAACATATGCGGCTGTAACTTTAACTATTGCCCCTCATACACAAGTTCCTCAATATGGAACTAATAGTAACCCAAGCGGAAGTGCATATATTAAAACAACTAGCCCTAGTAAAGGTGCTAGCTGGGTTGTAAAATATTACAATGGTAGCACAAAAACATGGGGAACAGTTTCTGCTCCTATCTATGCAACTAGCGAAGCAGCCATTAAAGGTCTTGATATTACTGGTGGTAAAGGTATTGCTGTTGGTCAACTATACGTTGAAAGCAACTACGATCATGGTACTGGCAGTACTAGTACTAGCGTAAAACAAGCTAATTTTAAAATTCATAGAAGAACCGCAGTAAATCCTACAAGTGTTACCGGTGAAAATGATGTTAGTTCTCTTAGTATTACTAGAGACGCAAGCAACACATCTACGGAATACAGTTTTACTATTTCTGAAACAATCGCAGGTAGTTCTGCAATGTCTACTCCACAAAAAGTTGTAGTTGGCACAGTTGCTAGTTCTGGCACCTCTGTTACAGCAACATTTTCAGGACAAGATATAGTAGCCGCAATTAGTGGTGCTGGACTAATAAATGTCAGTGCTGAACTAACTACTACTGGTCGTTTAGTTATTAAACATGCACTTGGTGGTGATATCCATATTACTGATACTACAACTGACAACAACAATATGATTTTAGATGTTTTTGGATTCTCAGCATATGATGTTGCATCAAAGACAGGTACAGCAAATTTATATGCTGCCGGTGACTACGATACATATGACTACAGAGCAAGTAATTGGAAGCCATTGGTATATGAAGCATTACAACATTCTCCTGACAGTGCTCCTGCAGATGGTCAACTATGGTATGACAGTAATTTAGAAGATGTTGATATTATGTATCACAATGGTGACACATGGGTAGGCTATTTAACTGCTTTCCCTAACAGTGATCCTAAAGGACCGCAGATTAAAGCCAGTGCTCCAACAAAACAAAGTGATGGTACTGATCTAGTTGACGGTGATATTTGGGTCGATGCTTCTGATTCTGAAATGTATGGAAAAAACATTTATATATGGAACGGCACATTATTAAAATGGGTCAGCCAAGATCCTAGCGATCAAGAAACACCTACAGGTTGGAAATTTGCAGATGCTCGTTGGTCTAACGCAGGAATCGATGACGGAACATATCTTGCAACTATTGAAGAATTACTATCAAGTGATTACTTAGATCCTGATGCTCCAGATCCTGCGGAATATCCACAGGGTATGCGTTTATGGAATCTACGCCGTAGCGGTTTCAATGTTAAGAAATATGTAAAAGGCCACATTGATATTAATGAAAATGATGGCAAGAATACTAGATATAACAATGATCCAATGGACGGTTCTAATCTAACTACAGCTTACAGTGCAGATCGTTGGATCTCTGTAAGCCCTAACAATGCTGATGGCTCAGGATCATTTGGTCGTAACGCACAAAGAAGTTTTGTTGTATCTGCATTAAAATCAGCGATTGATGTTAACAGTACAATTCGCGATACTGACTCAGTAGTGTTTAATTTAATTGCTTGCCCTGGATATCCGGAAGCTATTCAAAATATGGTTGCATTAAACGCTGACAGAGCCCATACAGGTTTTGTTATTGGTGATACGCCATTTAGATTAAAAGCAAATGGTACTGATTTAGGTAACTGGGGTAGCAACATTGCTGGCGCAGTAGATAACGGCGACCAAGGCGGTGTTAGCAATGATGAATACATGGCCATGTTCTATCCAAGCGGTTATACAAACGATAATGCAGGAAATTATATTGTTGTTCCGCCAAGTCACATGATGCTACGCACAATCGCAACTAGCGATCAGAAATCATATCAATGGTTTGCGCCAAGTGGTATCCGTCGTGGCGGTGTTGACAATGCTACTAGTGTTGGATACATTGAAAATGGCGAGTTTAAAACAACATCTTTACCAACAAGTTTGAGAGATGTTATGATTCAAACTGCAAGAGTTAATCCTATTGCTACATTAAATGGTGTAGGAGTTGTCAACTTTGGTAATATTACAAGAGCCAAAGGTAAAAGTTCACTAGATAGAATTAATGTATCAAGATTAGTTGCATATCTACGCAGACAGTTAGATTTACTAGCTCGTCCGTTCTTATTTGAACCTAACGATAGAAATACTCGTAACGAAATTAAGAACGCCGCCGAAAGTCTGCTATTAGAACTAGTGGGTCAGCGAGCATTGTATGATTACATCGTTGTATGCGACGAATCAAATAACACTAGTGCCCGCATAGATCGTTCAGAACTATGGATGGATATTGCCGTTGAACCAGTCAAGGCAGTAGAGTTTATCTACATTCCATTACGCTTGAAAAATACAGGCGATATCAAGGCTGGTCTGTAATATGGTAAATAATAAAGAATAAGGAGCATATAAATGGCAATTTCCAGTTTAAGTAAGTTTTCAGTGCCATTAAATGGAGCAGGACAGAGCGCCACAAGTCAAGGTCTCTTAATGCCAAAACTGAAATATCGTTTCAGAGTTATTTTTGTTAACTTTGGAGCCGGTGGTGAAACCCACGAACTAACCAAACAGGTAATGACTGCTGGTAGACCTGGCATCTCATTTGACAATGTGGTCCTAGATGTTTATAATAGCAGAATGAACTATGTTGGTAAACATACTTGGGATGATGTTTCAATTGTCTTAAGAGATGATATGAGCAATTCAGTTAGCAAGTTAGTTGGTCAACAGGTTCAAAAGCAATTTGATTTCTTTGAACAGTCCAGCGCATCAAGCGGGTCTGATTACAAATTCCAATGTAATATTGAAATCTTAGATGGAGGCAACGGCGCATATGAAGCTCTTGTTCTTGAAAGATTTGAACTGTACGGATGTTTGCTAAACAAAGTAGTTTATCAAGGCGGTGATTATAAGACTAGCGATCCTATGGATATTACTCTAACTGTTAAGTATGACAATGCTTTACAAACAGATGCTAAGGGCGATGCTGTAGGTATCGGCGGTGCAATTGGCCGTACGGTAAGAACATTAGCTACAGGTTAATCTACACAAATATAAAGGCCCTTAGGGGCCTTTTTTTTCGGCATAAATATTTGTATGTCAAATATATTCAATAATTTTTTAAGTGGTGTATTCGGAGCTGACGGATATATGAAGGACTTTGCTCACGCAAGTCGATTATATAGAGACGATAATCTTTACGACCTAGCACCTAAAGCAGGGTGGATGTACTATATACGGTTAGGAATTAATCCTGCAATCCGTAGTAGAATAGAATTAGTAGCACCAGGTTGGGCAGGTAGATATCAACCATTTGTAGGAATATTAGCCAAGTCTGCAGACTTACCAAGATTCAATATTGCTACAGAGACGGTTAATCAATACAACAGAAAAAGAGTTATACAAACAAAGTTAACATATAGTCCTATTAGTATTACATTCCATGATGATATGGCCAATGCTACTACTGACCTATGGAAAGCATACTATAGATATTATTATGCTGACGGCAATGTTATAACCTCAGGTGGAAATAAAAATTCAAAATCATCTGATGCATTTGCTAATAACAAATATTTAGATTCTCAATCATATGCCTACGGATTGTCTAATGGTCAAACTGTTCCATTTTTTCAAAGCATTGAAATTTATCTGTTGAATAAAAAGAAATTTTCCAGTGTTACTTTATTAAACCCATTGATCAAAGAATGGGGGCATAGTAACGTTGACCAAAGTCAAGGTAATAAAATGATGGAGAGTAGAATGACTGTAGAATACGAAGCAGTTATATACAATAACGGCCCGGCAACACAGGTGGGAGTTAACGATAATCATTACGACAGGTCACCTAGCCCATTAAGTATTGCAGGCATGGGATCAAATACATTATTTGGGGCTGGTGGTGTTATAGCTGGATCTGCACAGGTATTTGGAGATATTAGTAATGTTAATAAAGATACTAGTTTTATGGACATAGTTGGTATTGGTATTAAAGCGGCTAACCTAGCTAAGAATGTTAGTAAATTAACTGCCGCAGGAATTAGACAAGAAGGTTACAGTATTTTAACAGGTCAAATTGCCGCCATTGGTCAAGCAGGTAGGTCAGGTGATTCATTAAACTATCAAGGACCGGTTATAGGAGGAGTTGAGATCTCACCTAATGCAGTTGTCAATAATTTTAGACAGTATTATAATTCCAGTGTAAACAATAATATTCAAGCAACCGCAATAGATTTAGGACCTGCAAGTGCTAGAACTTCTGCAATGACTAATGCCCAAGTTGCAACAGCAATTAGAGAACGATAATATGACCGTATATAATAATATTCCGCAAAAAGCAACATCAGCTAGCACTGATGCCACAGTTAAGTTTTTTGATAAATTCTATCAAACTCCAATTGAAATTAATAATACTGCACTAGTGGCTGCTACAGGTTTTTTTGAAGCAAGAGGTTACGGTAGTGATGCGGCAGAGTCAGTTGCTATTATTATTATCAGTCAAGCTAAGAAAGATAATTTAAATGCATTTGAAATATTAGATACTTTAGGTGGATTTACTGATGTACAACTTAGTTCTCTAGTTGGAGAGATTTTAAATTATAATAGATTTAAAACCAGCACATTGGGAATTACACCAACTCCTACACCTGCTGACGAGATTCAACGCAATGTAATAGCATGAGTCTTAAGTTTAGTCAAGGCGTCTATCATATAAAAAATCCTGACAAGTATGTGGGATTAGGTAATCCTCGATATAGATCATCTTGGGAACTAAGTGTTATGCGTATGTGTGATGAAAATGATGCTATACAACAATGGGCTAGTGAGTCTGTAAAAATTCCATATAAAGATCCATTAACAGGTAAAGCTACTGTTTATGTTCCAGATTTTCTAGTAGTGTTTACAGACAATAAAAAACATAAAAGAGCAGAACTGTGGGAAATAAAACCAGCTAATCAAACATTGAAAGAGCGTGTAGGTAAAAATCCTTACAATCAAGCCCAGTACATACGCAATATGGTAAGATGGGCCGCAGCCAGAGCATGGGCCAGTCAAAATGGTGCAACTTTTAGAGTTATAACAGAACATGATTTATACCATACTGGTAAAAAGATGTGATAAGTAGTAGACTATGACTAAAAAATTAGAAGAAATTTTAGATATTAAACAATCAGCAGAAACAATTGAAATTCCTATAGTTGAATCTGTTCCTGTAATTAGTTTAGAAGAAAAACTAGAAGAATTTGATAAAATTGCCGCGGCCTTACCTAGAGTAAAGGGACTTGGCGACATTAGTGATTCTGAACTAGATGCCCTAGCTAAAAAAGCAGAAGATGCATATGATGATCTAATGAGTTTAGGTATGCAAGTTGAAGCTCGTTACAGCACCCGTATGTTTGAAGTAGCAGGTAATATGCTCAATGCCGCTATTACTGCTAAAACAAATAAGATCGAAAAGAAGTTAAAGATGGTAGATCTGCAACTTAAAAAACTAGCTATCGATAAGAAAGATGGCGGTAAGGGTAATGAGGTTGAGGGTGAAGGATATGTGATTACAGACCGTAATAGTATCCTGGAAAAACTTAAAAATATGAATAAATAACCTATATGGAAACGAATATGAAAAGATTCACAGAATACCTTCAAGAAGGCATCACAGATAAGAAATACGATTTTCGCGTGAAAATTGCGGGCGATATTACTAAAGAAAATGAAACTAAATTAGAATCAATGCTAGGAAAATTCAAAGTTAGTTCTTTTAAAAAGTCTGCAACAACACCAGTTCAACAGTTCCCATTGGATTTCCCCAACATACAAAATTCACAGGTTAACATCTATGAAGTAACATTGGATTATCCAACTACAACATTTGAACTAACTGAATACTTAACTAGCGGTCTAGCTGTAGGAAGACAAAATCTTGTAGTACGCAAACCAGGCGAACCACTAGAAGAATATCAATCAGGCGAACCTATTAGACAAGGCGAAAAAGCCCTGCTAACTGATCCTGACTATAAAGAATCGCCTAATGCTACATTTGAAGATTTTTATGGTGACAAATACAATACAGGATTTGTTAAAGAATTAAACGATATTTTAAAATTACAACGCAAGGCTCGCGGTGAAGAAATCCCAACAGAAGGTGACGCCAAATACAATATAGATGTTGCCCAAAATAATAACAGCCCGTTAAATCAGGCTTACGATCCAAGGAAATAATATGAAAATGTTAAATGTTATGCAAAGACTGGCAGAAATAGATTCTGGCAACCCTAATGTAGTTCCAGCTACTGAATCTCGCATTCAACCAGTTACTGCCGATATGATGCCTCAATTACCTGACCTAACAGAAATGTCAGAACTACGCTCACTGAGCGGTTTGAAGCCAGTTAATGAATGTGGTATTATGCCTATGAGCGAAATGGGACATCAAACTCCTGCATCATTTAGCATTAATGCTAGTGCCGCAAGCGGTGATGAAGTTGCAGGTATGTTAAGTCAAATTATGAACCTAGCAGGTGTACATCAAGTTGGTCCACAACATATGCCAATACAACATGGCCGCGCACAACCACTAAATGCTGAACCAGCAGGCCAAGATGAGCCAGAGATTATGCGTTCAATGTTAGATAAAATGAATCCTCCAGAAGATGAAGGTGCTATCGGCGCTGGTCTAGGCGCAATGGCTGGCGGAGCAATAGCAGGTGTCCCTGGTGCTGTAGCAGGCGGTGCAATGGGCGGTTCATTAGAAGATGAAGATGTTAGTTCACCCGATGTAGGTGACCAAGCTGAACCAGGTACTGCTGAACCAATGCAGAGTATGGCTGACGAGATCCGTGGTATGGCTGACAAATTAAAAGGCATTGAAGATAAAGATGAGTTAAACATGGAAGACTATGATAACACTCCAAATGATGCCACAAGTACACTAAACAACAGCTATGCTTATCAACCAAATAACACACAGGTAGGTAATAGAATGGATGGTAACATGCCTAAAGGTAATGTTACATTTGAAGACCAACTAATGGCTGACTATAAGAATTTTGTAAATGAAGCAGAAGAAAAGACAATGAGTAAGGCTGCTAAAGGTATGATGAAATATGGAAAAGAAGGTATGAAAGCTCTAGCTAAGGCAGGTAAAGCTGGCAAAGATCTTGATAAAGTAAGAGACAAATACAATAAGTATGATGAGGCAAGTCATCAAGCTAATGTTACCATGAAACATGTTAATGCTAGTGATGCTTCTCCTAAGGTAAAAGCTGCCATTGGTAAAGCATCTAAAGATATTAAGCCAGGTGTTAAAGGTTACGCCGATAGAGCAGCCGCATTAAATGCCGCTGGTGTAAAGCGTTAATTTAAAATGGTATAACCAAATAGCCTCTTCGGAGGCTATTTTTTTCTGTAAATAAAGATATGGGATCAAAGAACTTAGACGGCAAATTAATCAAAACTGCACACAGTCAACAACGCTTCACTGAACAAGATATTCAGGATCTAATGCTATGTCAAGATTATGCTACTGGCCCACATCACTTTTTAGATAACTTTTTCTATATACAACATCCTGTAAAAGGTAAGTTAAAATACGAGGCATTTGAATATCAGCGTAGGCTAATTGACAGCTATCACGGACATCGATTTAATGTAAATTTGCTTCCACGACAAACAGGTAAGACTACAACTGCCGCAGGTTATTTGTTGTGGTATGCAATGTTTATACCTGATTCAACTATACTAATCGCCGCACACAAATATACAGGTGCGCAGGAGATTATGAACCGTATTAGATATGCATATGAACTATGTCCAGACCATATTCGATGCGGTGCTACTAGCTATAACAAACAAAGTATAGAATTTGACAATGGTTCGCGTATTGTAGCACAGACAACTACTGAAACAACCGGTCGTGGTATGTCGTTATCATTACTTTACGCGGACGAGTTTGCCTTCGTTGCACCTAATATTGCTAGCGAATTTTGGACTTCTATATCACCTACATTAGCAACTGGTGGTAAGGCAATTATTACATCAACTCCTAACAGTGATGAAGATCAATTTGCTATGATTTGGCATGAGGCCAATAGACGCATTGACGAATACGGAAATGAAACTCTTGTAGGAAGAAATGGCTTTTTCCCCTTTAAAGCACACTGGAGTGAGCATCCTGAACGAGATCAAGCATGGGCTGATGTTGAGAAAAGTCGTATTGGTGAAGAACGATTCCGTCGTGAGCATGAATGTGAATTTTTAGTATTTGATGAAACACTTATTAGCAGTATGTGCCTAGCAGAACTATCAGGTGTAGAGCCATTAATTAAGATGGGCCAGGTTCGTTGGTATAAAGAAATTGATCCAAAATGTACCTATGTGGTAGCACACGATCCCAGTTTAGGTACAGGTGGTAACTATGCAGGTATAGAAGTATTTGAAGTCCCTAGCCTGATACAGGTAGGAGAATGGCAACACAATACAACCCAGGTACAAAGTCAAGTAAAAATACTTAGAGAAATTTGTAAGTATATAGAGGCTAAGTTTTTAGAAGCAGGAGTACCTCCTAGCATTTATTATAGCGTGGAAAACAATACGGTAGGCGAAGCGGCACTGATTGCTATTAACGAAATGGGAGAAGAAACGATCCCAGGTATGTTCCTTAGCGAACCACTAAAGAAAGGGCATGTTCGCCGCTTTCGTAGAGGATTTAATACAACACACAACAGTAAAATATCTGCCTGTGCCAAGGCAAAACAACTAATTGAACAACGAAAAATGAAGATCAATAGTAAGAGTTTGATATCAGAACTCAAGACTTTTGTAGCCGCAGGTATTACTTTTAAGGCTAAAGATCAGCAATATGATGACCTAGTGTCAGCCATGTTATTAGCAGTTCGTATGATTATGGTGCTAGCAGACTGGGATCCAATGGTCTACGATAAGATGATCGAAGACGCTAAAATGGATGATTACGAACTGCCCATGCCTATATACATCAGCAGTTATTAAATAAATAATACTATGAAAACTATTGAAATTATCAGCCAGGATGTATTTGACAAAATCCGTAGTAGATTTGAAAATCTACAGATGGGTGACGAAGAAGGGTCAATTACAATGGATCCTAGATTAGCAAGATTCTTTGATTTTGATTTTGCTATGGAAGGAACTACCCTTGGTCGTGTTAGTATCAGTATTAACGAATTAGGTACATTAAAAGTCTTTTATGGCAGAAGTCTGTTAGAAGATAGCGATCCCATAAGTAGACATTATTGGTATAATTTTCTAAGAGAAATGCGTAATTTTGCCAAGCGTAGATTACTAAGATTTGATACTAGAGATATTACCAAGAGCAATCTTAATAAAGAAGATTTCCAATTTCTTGCCAAAGCAGGCACTAAGGATGAGAACATGAATGTAAGTGAATCAGTAAAATTTAGTGGCACTAAAAAAACTAGCCAAGGTGTTGTAGAGAAGATCAAGATCAAAATCAAACACAAAAAACCAATTGAAGATGAGTCTTTTGGTGCCCGCAGTAGACGCAATAATATGGAAGCTATTTT
>Ga0114967_10001914_pt1 | contig 17500 bp, 9 predicted proteins | sample M_130628_MF_Meta_FD_92639 | JGI IMG/M metagenome (GOLD analysis project Ga0114967, IMG submission 92639) | Freshwater microbial communities from Lake Montjoie, Canada to study carbon cycling - M_130628_MF_MetaG | ecosystem: Environmental > Aquatic > Freshwater > Lake | place: Lake Montjoie... | reverse complement strand
TGCGCTCGTATTTTAGCAAAAACTATTAATTGTACTAATAGAACTGAAGATGCGGAAGCTTGTGATGTTTGTCCATCTTGTACTTCATTTAAAGAAAATACTTCCTTTAATGTTCATGAGTTAGATGCAGCATCTAATAATTCAGTTGATGACATACGTGAATTGATTGAACAAGTTCGATTTGCACCTCAAGGTGGTAGCAAATACAAAGTGTATATTATTGATGAGGTACATATGCTATCTCCTCAAGCTTTCAATGCTTTTTTGAAAACGTTAGAAGAGCCACCATCTTATGCTATATTTATATTAGCGACTACCGAGAAGCATAAAATTTTACCAACGATTTTATCTCGTTGTCAAATATTTGATTTTAATCGAATTACCTCAAAAGATACCGTTGAGCATTTGCAAGAAATTTGTGTAAAAGAAAACATCGAATCTGAAAAAGATGCCTTGCATTTAATTGCACAAAAAAGCGAAGGTTGTATGCGTGATGCATTGTCTATTATGGACAAAATTGCTAGCTTTAGTAATGATAAAATTACCTATACATCAACGGTTGAAAATTTAAATATTTTAGATTATGATTATTATTTCAAACTGATTGAATCGCTCATGATGCAAGACATGGTGAGTGTGATGTTGTTGTTTGATGAAATTAATAACAAAGGATTTGAAGGCGATATGTTTTTAAATGGTTTGACAGAGCATTTTAGAAATTTATTGATGTGTAAAGATGCTCGTGTAGCTAAATTGATGGACTTGCCAGATAATATTAAAGCAAAATATTATACGCAAGCAAACCAAGTAAGCAATGCCTATATTATCAATGGGATTTCAATTACCAACCAATCTGAAATTGGATTCAAACAGTCTCGTAACAAGCGTTTGCATGTAGAATTAGCATTAATAAAATTAAATTATTTAAGCAATGCAATTCAAGTTTTAAGCGATGAAGACGGTTCGCTTTTAAAAAAAAAATCTTAACAGAGATTGAAACCATCATACGTAGGGGTAAAAATATATTGCCTGCTGAATTAAAAAATGTGACTCCTATTGTAGAAGCCGTAAAAGTAACAACTCCACTTCCAACGATTGTAGAAGAACCTAAGATTACACAAAATTTACCACTGCAAGCCCCTGTAGAAATTCCTAAACCAAGAGAAACACACAATGTGTCATTAAGTGGTTTAAGCAGTTTGAAAAATACAATCAAAGAGCAATTAGCCAATCAAGTAAGTAAAGAAAAAATTCTGCCAACTCAAGAAAATATTAAACCATTGTGGCAAGAGTTGGTAGATATAATGTTTGCCAAAAAAGTAATTTCAAAAAATATGCTGTTAGAAAGTGAATTTATTTTCACCGAAAATCATATTGAAGTGCTTGCCAATCTTTCGGTATATGATTATTTAACAGCAGAACGATTGACGCTATTGGACTGGTTTAAGCGCAAGTATCATAATGAGGCAATGAATGTGATTATTACAGAAAAAGTAATTACCGAAAAGGATGCAGACAATACTGTTTTAAGTACCCGTGAAATTTTTGAATTAATGTCAGAACGAAATCCTTCTTTGCGTTTATTGAAAGATAAACTGATGTTGGATTTTGAAATGTAAAATTATTTCCTCTTAAAAACTACCACATATTGATTTTGACTTTCAAAAATTTTAGTGAAATTTGATTCAATAATTTTTAGTGTAGAATCAACGCAGGATTCCTTTTTATAATCCTCATTCCAATTTTGAAATAAAATATAATCAATGTTTTGATGGGTGTTTTTTTCATATAAACGATAATCGCCACATGGGGGATAATTTCCTGGTAACATCATTTTTAAAGTTTCTCTTGGATTTTTATTGGATCGCCAGTTCACTGGGAAATAATAAATTTCCGCTTCATAATTCATCAACATAATTACATGTTTCTTTTTTTCTGCCCCTAAATAATCAGTGAAATGAATAAACGATCCATCTATTTGAAAAACACTATCGCCTGATTTCTGAGGCTGCCAATCATTAAAATGTAAATTCAAAACCACACTTTTGTCATGAATGAATTTACCTGCTTGCATCATTTCTTTTCCTATGGTATTCGCTTTCATAACATAAGGAAAACGAATGACTATAAACGTACTAGAAATCAGAACCGAAGCAACAATAAAAAATTGTTTACTATTTGCATTCCACTGTTTTGTTGCAAAAAATAAAATTAAAAATATAGGCGGTAAATAAGCTAATCGAATATCGATAGAACCAGCACCACCTATGCTGTGAGGGCAAGTAACATAAGCATACAATAAGTATATTCCAAAGGCTAAAAAAACATAACCGAGCAATGGATTTATACTCTTTTTTTGTCTGAAAGAAATTAAAAAAAGGACAATAAAAATCAATAACAAAATCCCAACGGCAATTGCAGGATATTGCTCACTGTTTCGAGTACTTCTTGATGTATAAAATTGCAGAAAATGAATAAATTTTTCCGAAGCAGTCCAAGTATGTGGCACTGTATCGAATCCTTTTTTTACAACAAATGAAAACATCAAAATGATTGTAGGGATCAATACTAACAACAATTTAGAAAACGAATTGAGCAGTGTTTTGAAATCAAATGGAATGATAAATTTAAAATTGTCGGTCAACCAAATGAGCCCAATAAGCATCATAGCATAAATAGTTGGCATGCCATGGGTAAATGACATAAGCAAAAATAAACCACATAATTTCAGTTGTTGCAAGGGGCTTTGGATATCTTTTTTATGATTGATATAATACCCAACCGTCCAAAATAATAAGGCTAAAGCAAATACATAATTATAAAATCCTTGTTGAAAAGGAAGCGTAAATAAAAATGGAAAAAATAGAAAACTCAAAAATGTATTTTCAGTATGTATTGATTTTATTAAATAACGAAAACCATAAGCAAACGTAACAACATAAGTGATTTGAAATAATTTATCTGCTAACCAAGCTGGGAAAATTTGCAGAAAAAATCCAATTACTAAATGACTCATCCAATTGGGATCAAGTCCTCTGTTGATTTGATAAAACGCTTTGTAAAAAACACGTTCGTTCCCAAGTAAATAATCAAATAACACTTTGGCATTATACACATGACTTGCACCATCGCCCGTTATGTAATATTTTGGAATAATTACGATGCTTAATGCCATTAATACCAAAAAATGAAAAAGTTGTTTTTCGAATTTCAACATTTCGTAAAGATAATTTTTAAATAGTAAATGACGAATTGTTAATGTTTATTTTAATAAACTGCATTCAGTTTGCAATCGTAAAATGATGGAAGATTTTTTACTTTTTGGGTAAAGGAGGCAATTTTCCAATCAATGAAATTTCTTTTTTAAATAATAAATAATTTACGGCCATTCTTAATTGACCATATGTAAATTCATCATTTAATTTTTCTTTAATGACTTTGGTTGTAGCATCGGTAGAGGATTCGTATGTTTCTTTTATTTTTTGAATTTGAGTAGGATTTAAAAACGTTTCAATTCCCAATTCACCAGTAATAATATATTCGCTCAAGTGCCCTTCGATGGTACTTTGTGCTAATTTTCTTATGGCAGCTATTTCTTCAATAGTTTTTCCACTTTGATAATAAATCAATGAGTCTTTGGAGCTATCCCCTTTTTTTACTTTCGGTGGAACAATGATTTTTACCGCTTCTTCTTTTGCATAGGGTTTTAGTTTTTTTGCAATTAATTGCCCATTAAAACTTGCTTTTTGTAATTCATTAATTTTGTGCCACCATATCATATCAATTTCTTGCACTTTAGCAAAATAAGTTCTCAATCGAGATCTATTTTGTAAGCCCTCCATAAATTTTGATAAAGGCATTATTAAATCATCATAAATTATTCTTGCAAAATATTCAATTGCCTTTTCCATGCGTTGCAACAGTTTAGTTGCATCATCCGAAATCAACATTTCATTCATCAAGGCTTGTAATTCTGATTGAAATTTATGGCTAATTTCTTTTTGTTCTTTCGTTTTATTGATAATGGTTTTACAAAATGCTGCGGCTTCACTTTTATCGGTGATAGCTGTTACAGCCATTGTTTCGTCATGCAACTCTTGTGCTGCATCTATCATTTTTGTCCATTGAAATAAACGTTGTAAACGTTCTACTTGAAACAATTTTCTGTCTTCATACAGTTTTTGTTCCAACTCATTTTCTTGCAATTCGTTTCGTCCAAATTCACTGATACGTTGATCGCTGTGAATAGACATAGCGGTAATGGGTGAATGTAAAACCAACCCCTCTAAGGAAGTGCATCTACTCAACGCTACATAAACTTGCCCAGCTGCAAAAGAATATCCTGCATCAATGATGGCTTTTTCAAAAGTTAAACCTTGGCTTTTATGAATGGTAATGGCCCAGGCTAAACGCAAAGGATATTGTATAAATTGCCCTAATATTTTTTCTTCAATTTCATTTTTTTCAGTGTTGAGTTCATAACTTACATTATCCCATGTTTCTTTTTCTAGCACTAATAATTCACCTGTGTCAGGAAACTTAACGGTTATTTCATCATTATTTATTTTATGTATAATAACAATTTTGCCATTGTAATATTTTTTTTCTGGGCTACTGTCATTTTTAATAAACATAACTTGTGCACCTTCTTTTAAACGCAAAATCATTTCGGTTGGCAATTGTTTTTCACCAAAATCATTTTTTATTTCGCCTTTAAATTCGTGTATGCGGGCATTTAAAACATTGAGTTCGTGTTCATTTATTTTATCTGCTTTGAAGTTGTGTGAGGTAAGCGTAATATATTGATTGGCCTCACCTTTAAAATTTGGTTTATACCGTTCGTTCAAGAGTTCAAAGTCATCATATTCTAATCGATTATGACGCACTTTATTCAATAAATCTATGAAAGTTTCTTCTGTTTGTCGATAGATTTTTTTCAATTCTACAAACAATGGTTTTGTTTGTTCAAAAACCTTTGCATGAAAAAAAAAGGGGCTTGTATAATGTTGGTCAAAAAGGTCTTTATCATTATCGGTCACCACCGGTGGCAATTGATAAAGATCTCCAATAAACAACATTTGTACACCACCAAACGGACGTTGGTTTCTTCTGAATGAACGCAAAATAGTATCTATCGCATCCAGCATATCTGCTCGAAGCATACTGACTTCATCAATAATGAGCAGTTGCAATTCCTCTAATAATTTCCTTTTTTGACTATTAAATCGAATATTTTTTAGCAAGGTATTTTTATCTACCACATTGGCATTCATTCCAAAACCAGTTTGAGCATGCGGTATGTATGGGTTAAATGGCAACTGAAAAAAGGAATGCATTGTTACACCACCTGCATTAATTGCTGCAACTCCTGTAGGCGCTACAACTACTAAGTTTTTTTCACAATTCATTTTTACGTAGCGCAAAAAAGTAGTTTTCCCTGTACCAGCCTTTCCTGTTAGGTATATATGTGAGTTGGTATCATTCACAAAACCATACGCTAACTTAAATATTTTATTTTGATCGTCTGTAGTCATTTTTGTAAAACAAAAAAATTATAAAGATTTTATTGAATAAATTAAAAAGTAATTATAATTGAATATTACTGTTTTATTATTTTTTTTATTATAATTTTATCCTCATACTTTATTTTAATAAAATATATTCCATTAACTATAGATGTTAAATCTAGATTTATTTTTTCACCGTTAAATTCTTTATAATATACAACGCCACCTATGGTATTAATAACTTCAATTTTTGTTTTTGGTTTTAATAAATCAATATAAATAAAACCATTATTAGGATTTGGAATTATATTAATATCATCAAATTTAAATTCATTTTTCAGGGATGTAGGTGTTAAATTTAATAATACACTTACTTTATTTGAATCTTGTTCATTATCAGCTGTAGCAATATCAATTTTATTATCGCCATTAAAATCAACACAAACTATTGAATTAGGACCTGGTCCAGTTGGTATATTTATCGCTGTTGCAAAACTTCCAATACCATCTCCTAACAATACAGATACTGTATTGACAATATATGAATTTGTGATAGCTAAATCTGTTTTGCCATCATTATTTAAATCTGAACAAAATATAGAAGTTGGTACTAAACTAACATTATAATTTGAAGGAGAAGAAAATGATCCTAAACCATTACCTAATAAAACTGAAACATTATTAGAATTGTTATTAACAACAGCTAAATCTACTATATTATCAGAATTAAAATCACCATTAGCAATTGAATATGGATTATCTCCTACAGTAAAGTCGGTCAGTGCAGAAAAACCACCTAAACCGTTTCCTAATAATATTCCAATTTTATCTAAATCTCTTTCTACAAATCCTAAATCTTTATTTCCATCTCCATTAAAATCAGCAACTGTTATAGAATATGGAAAAGAACCAACATTTATATTTAATGGAGGAGAAAATCCTCCAGAACCATTTCCTAGTAAAATTGAAATAAATGCAGAATTGGGAATCGTTGAACCTACAGCTAAATCTATATTGTTATCACCATTAAAATCAGCACTAACAATTGACCATGACTGACCATTATTTGGAATAGGCGTAATAACGATATTATTAGTATTCTGAAAATTTCCCATTCCATTACCCAAATAAACAGATAAACTATTGTCTGTTATATTTGATGTAATTATATCGATATTTCCATCTCCATTAAAATCATTACAAGTAAGTGAATTAGGGCGTAAACTATTTATATAATTTGAATCTACAATAAAACTTCCTGTACCATTATTTATTAATATCGAAATTGAACCTAAATACTGATTTGCTGTTGCTAAATCTTTATTACCATCCCCATTAAAATCTTCACTTATTATAATTGTTGGGCTACCATAAGTTGAATAATTTGTAGGGGTACTAAAATTAACTTGAGCGTTTGTAATAACAAAGCAGAACATAAATAAGAAGAAAAGTATAATATTTTTCATATAATCAATTAAATTAAAAAGGAATAAACTCGAAAGTAGATAATTGTTTTCTTATTGCCAATTCTTGAAATGTTTTGCAACTAAATTGATTAGCTCCCTTTTTTATCCAACAATAAAAGTTCATTTACTACAATTTCTGTAATATGCTTTTTGACTCCGTCTTTGTCGGTATATTCTCTGTAGCTCAATTTGCCTTCCACACAAATTTCACTTCCTTTAGCGGTGTATTTTTCTAAAATATCTGCCAATTTGCCCCAAGCTACTAAATTGTGCCATTGAGTTTCAGTTACTTTTTCGTCTTGCGAATTTTTATAACTTTCAGAAGTTGCTAAACTAACACGAGCGACTTTTTTATTGTTGTCCATCGTTTTAATTTCTGGGTTTTTTCCTAAATGTCCAATCAATTGAACTTTGTTTTTTAATGCGTACATGGTTTTTTTGTTTTAAGATTTTAAAATTTATTTATTTCAATCAACTCATCAAACGTCTTTGTTAAATTGACCATGCAAAGATGGGATTGCTCAAAAAACCTAGTCGGTATTTAATTGATTATAGTCGATTATATTCGTTTGTTGTCGTATAATAAACACGGCTACAATGCGCTCTGCTTGAGTTACAAATGGTTTACGAATGATTGTTTAAAATAGAATATATTTACGAATAAATTAACCTCATGAACCCTACTTGGAAACAATCACCGTTTCTACGCCTTCTTTTGCCAATGATTTTAGGAATTATCTGTTACATATGCATTCCTAAATTACTGATTTATGCTGCTTGCACACTGGGTTTAAGTAGTTTGATTTTACTTATTTTTTTTCAATTTTTAAAAATAGAAAATCGGTTTAGACTAAAACTCATTTCAGGTATTTTAATCCATACATTCATTATTTCAATCGGATATGTGTTGCCCTATATTACTTCTATCCAAAACAATGCCCTTTGGTATCAACTCAAAAAAACGAATTATGAAAATGCACTCGTGCGCATAAATGCAGCAGTTGAAACTAAACCAAAAACCTACAAAGCGATTGTTGAAATTAAGCAATTAATGGATGGCAAACATGCCATAGAAACCAAAGGCGAAGCAATTATTTATTTTCAAAAAAATGAAAAAAGCAAACAATTACGAGAAGGCGATTGGCTGTTGGTCAAGCAAAAATTTGAACCTATAAAAAACACCAATAACCCAGGATCATTTAATTATGCCAATTATTGTCAGCTCCGAAATATATATGAGACGGCTTATATAAGAGAATTTGAATTTCAATCAATCAATCAAAATACCCAAACGATCACAACTTTTTTTAATCGTTGGAATTTCAATACCCGAAAAATAATAAATCAATATGTTACCGATTCAAGTGCCAAAGGCATCGCAGAGGCACTGCTTATTGGCTATCGCAAAAATGTAGATGATGAAACTTGGCAATCCTATTCCAATACCGGCATTGTGCACGTTATCGCTATTTCTGGCATGCACATGGCCATGATTTATGGCAGCATGATTTGGTTGCTGTTTCGCATTCCGTTTTTTAAACGAAAAAAAATCGGAGCTTATTTAATTGCCATTTTAACGATGTGGTTGTTTGCTTGTATAACCGGATTGCCACCCTCTGTCACTCGATCAGCAATTATGTTTACTTTTATTGGCATAGGTGAAATTATTGACAGAAAAATGTCCATTTACAATAATTTAGCTGCGTCCGCATTTTGTTTATTATGCTACAATCCTTTTTGGTTGTTGGATATAGGTTTTCAATTGTCCTACACCGCTGTTTTAAGTATATTGTTATTTTTTGAAAAATGCTATCAATTAAAATATTTCTCAAACTATATCATAGATAAAATATGGACATTGATTGCTGGAACCTTATCGGCACAAGTGCTTACCCTTCCTATTATTATTTATTATTTTCATCAATTTCCGTTGCTTTTTTTAGTGAGTAATTTAATAGCCATTCCCATGACTGGTTTTATTTTATATGCCGAAATAGGCTTGGTTTTATTTTCATGGTGTAGGCCTTTGGCGAAAATAATAGGTGTGGTTATATCAAAAAGCATTTTGATTTTAAATTACCTAGTTTTAAAAATTAGCCAATTTTCATATGTTTCCTGGACAGCCATTCAAGTAAATGAGTGGCAAGTATTGTTGCTTTATTTGTGAATTGTTTTTTTAGGAATTTATATATACTACAAAAAAGCCAATGCGCTCATTGCTTCTTTAGTTGCAATGTGTATATTTTTAATTAGCAATTTTTTTATTCGAAAAGAAAATTTACAACAACAAAAAATGATTGTATATAGCCTTCCCAAACAAAGTGCATTGGGATTTGTAAATGGCAATCAAATTTATTTTACCAACGATTCCATTACCAAAGGCGATGATAAATTTACGTTTACACCCAGCAAAATATTTTTTCAAGTAAAAGAAGCAAAAGGAAATTTTCTACAAAAAGAAATTACCGAATCGGTTGAATTGTATTCCATGTCAGGTAAAAAAGTTGCCATTGTACATTCATTAAACATTTTAACTACCCAACCGATTGCAGTTGATTATTTGATTGTTGCTCAAAAATGCCTGGCTACTAAAGATTGGGTAAATAATCATTTTAAAACGAAACAAATCATTGTTGACAATTCAATTCCATCTTGGAAAATGGATGCTTTAAAAGAAAATCTAAAAGAAGTAAGCATTCCTATTCATTATGTTTCTGATAAAGGGGCTTTTGTAATTGATTTATAAAAGACGTATTTAATGGAAGTTATGGTCAATCCATTTTAATAGACAAATAGCATTTATATCATTTAGATAAATATCCTCTTTTATTTTTTTTTAAAATGGGGTGATGGTTTATATGTATTTTTTACATATTTTGGTTTATAATCTCTTTTTTTGAGCATTCTTTAGCATTACATCTCTTTTCTTTTTATTTATTAAATATTGCAATACTTCATCTCCAGTAAATAGTTTAATATCTGCAATATTAATTTGATAAACCACTTCTATTATTTTTTCTTTTTTATTGCAAATGCCTGTTTTGCCATTTTCAATATTACTATAATCAGGTTGGGAGACCCCAAGTTTTTTAGCAAGATAGATTTGAGAATAACTTTTATAAATGCGAATTACCCTTAGGTTATTAGCTAAATTTTTATTTATCATAGTAGGTAGTTTTTGGAATTTGTATTTATAAATTTAGTACAATAAATTTTTAGAAACAAAAAAATATTGATTAACCTAACAAACGACACTAATAAGTTATTAGTATTCACTAATTGTTTATTAGTGTCTAAAAACGCATTGTTACCATAAGGCTATCTACTTTTATAGTTCATCAATCACATAAAGGTAGCGCTGCCTCAAAGCCAGAAAAACTATGAAGAAATTTAAAAACCGACTTTTAGCCACGGTACTTTTTGTACTCCTATTCTCTAGCTTTTTAAAAGTGAAAGGGCAGTGTGGACCATGCTTAACAAATACTTTAAATATTCATACAGGATACAATCATTCCTCATCTGTATTTTATTCACCTACAACTATGGATGAATATTGGAGACTTACCACTGGACCAGCAGCACATGGACCTTACCCTAAAAGTGCATTTTCATTAGGTCAAGGAGCTAATGGAATCCCAAGTGCAACAATTTCAACTCGAATATCAGCAACGCCCAATGGTACATGTGAAGGAAATATGGCACAAGGCAATAATTGTGGTTATAATGACCCAATTTATACATTTGAAAGAGATTTTTGTGTTAATACTGGGGTAGGAAATCCCATAAGAACAGCTACTATTAATTTAAATTTTTTAGCAGATAATTGTGCTTCTAGTTTTACTATAACTGGACCTACAGGTACATTTAGTATTGCTTCGGCAGGTTGTTACCCTGCAAGTACAGGACCACATAATTTTGCTTCTTATAATTTTAATGTTTCGACAGGTAAATATACTATTAGGGCATTAGTAGGAAATGATTGGACTTTTACTGGACCTTTTTGGAACCCAACACAAACTAAAAGTCCTACTACAATGTCTTTTCAAGTAGAATCAAAAATTACTTCTTTGTTTAATATTTTTACAGATAATAAACATTTTGGAAAGAATAATGTAAATGTTCACTCTAATTTCACTTTACCTGCATATGTAAATATGGAGGTGCCAACTTTTATTAATTATTGCATACCACCACCTGCTTCTATTGGTACTGTAACAATTCCAAACTTTAACCCTGCATTTAATTATTCAATAAGTTCAGGAACAATAAATACAACTAATGGTACATTTTCAAGTAATGTAGGAAATTCTTATACTGTGACTGTATCAGATGGTACTGGATGTACCGTATCTAGTAGTGTTACCATTGTACCGAATAATATGCAAGTTACACTTAATAATTTGCCTTCAGGCACACCTGCTACTTTACAATGTATGCCTCAAGGATATACTTCGAATAACATTATACCTATACCAACAAACGGAACAGCACCATATACTATATTAGCACCAACTTCAACAAGTCCAAATCCAAATGTGCCTGGATTATATGGTGGATGGCACTTTCCAGTAGGTTCTCATATTATTACTGTTACAGACGCAAATACTTGTTCTATACAGAAAACGTATAATGTAGGAAATTTATTTACCACTGCTTATACTGCTTCCCCACCTTGTGTAACTGGTAATACTCAGACTGTTTCTGTTTCTCCAAATGTACCTGTAACTTATACATTTGCTGGTGGCCCGATTGTAAAACCAACTGACCCTCCTAATATGCCAAACGCTCATCATCAGTATACAGTAACTGCTACTGATGCTTATGGTTGTACTGCAACTAGTACTATTTATTTATATCCAAACCCTGTGGCATATAGTTATGTAAATAATGCTGTTTGCCCAACTGTTACAACTGGTTTTCCTGTAAACATGGCTACTTATCAATGGATTGGGGCACCTTTTCAAGGAGGTATTCAATATGCAAATAATGTAGCCATTAATTCTAATTGCCAAAATATACCTCCTACAGCTGGAGTGACAAATGCACCTTATATTTTAAAAATAGTAGATTCTTTGGGCTGTAAAAGTGAGTCGACAGGTATTTACAATTACAATCCTTTTTGTTGTGATTGCTTTTCAGCATGTAGTCCACTATCTTCTATGCAATATTATCCTAATTCTTGGAGTAATTACGCTACTAAAAAATTTAGTCCAATTGCACCATATAGTAACAATAACATAATAGCATTAAAGGCAGCTTTTGGAAACCCTGCAAATAATATTATTACTACAAATAATGAAATTACTTTTGATGGTACTATGGTACTTAGTCAGGATATACATTTTGTAAACTGCCCTAATATGCTGTTTACTCAAAATGCAAAAATTATTGTAATGAATGGTGCAACTGTTACATTTAGTTATTGTAAGCTTCGTACATTTTGTCATGATATATTGTGGGATGGAATATATACAAATTCTCCTACCAATGGTATATTGAGAATTGAAAATTGTGAAATTAGAGATGCTAAAAATGGAATTGTAAGTAATAATGGAGGAAAGATAAGAGTATATGGAAATCAATTTAAAAACAATCAAACTGGTGTTACTATTACGAATTCTCCTAGTGGTTTCGGTTACAGTTCAGGCTGCCAAATTGTTAGTAATACTTTTAGTACATCTGCACCTTCTGCAAATCAATGTGGCATTATACCTGGTGAAACAGGTGTCCGTGTTACTAATTGTAGGTCTGTAGAAATTGGACATATGGATGGTGGAATTTCAACTAATTTATTTAAAAATATAAAGTTCGGAGTTAAAATTACAAGCAATAGACCTTTGCTAATTGAGGATTATTATGTGTTAGAAAACAGGTTTGAGAATATTGGAATACCTAATACGCTTGAATGGCAAATTTATCAAATGGGTGGTGGAGCTGCTATAGATGCGCAAAGTACTTTAACAACTAATAACAATCATACATTGCACGTTGATTATGGCTATAATTTTATATCTACAAACACTTTTAATTTACCAGTCTTTAAATGTGATAAAATAATTAGAACTCAATATACTTCTGCTAAAATTAATAATTTAAAAGCAGAATCTTGTTTAATCGGTTTTGTATTTGAAAATGCAAATAATCAATTATATAGCATCACACAAAATTATTTTTCAGGTGCAAATTTATTTGTTCCAAATAATTTTTTAGTAGGGATTCAAGTAAATGGAAATATGAAATTAGGAAGTGTAATAACGGGCAATACCATAAAATTAAGAACTAATCCTATGATGGGAAATTGGGCAAATCCTACATTTCCTAGTGGAATAAATATTAGATGTGTTAGCCCTGGTGTGGGTTCTGGTGTTGAAATTAAATGGAATAATATAGAATATACAGCGAATGCAGGCGTAGGTTTTAGTATAAAAGGTTGTAATAAAAATACAGAATTAATTGAGAACTCTGTAGATAATCAAAATTTAAATCCTTTGGCTATCATTGGTAATCAAAACTTGGCAACACATTACTCTTTAGAAAATTGTATTGGAACTATGCTGTTGAGAAATAATTCGTTGGGTAATAATAGTATGTTATCACAAATAAATGATATAACTGGTATGCAAATTAGTAGTAGTACTCAATGTAAATTTATTTGCAATCAGTTTGAAAAAAGCAGATTGGGTACTGTAGTAAGAGGTGTTTGTCAGCCTAGTACTTTTAAAATGAACCAATATAAAACCCACGGCAATGCCTTGCGTTTTGAAGCTGGTGCTACATTAGGCCCTATAGGTACTTTTTTAATGGATTACAATAATACGTTTACGAATAGTGGCATGTTTTTAGCCCCTTTTAATTTCCCTATTTTTCGATTTCATTTACCTGGTTCTGGTAATCCCCAATATTTTTCCAATACATTGACCCAAGCGATGTCTGGTACAAGTGTAGCTGGATTAGGAAGTAGTTATTTAATTCAAAGTGCTGTAAATGTTGATTATGATGGTTGTGAATCGGGCAATAAACCGGCTAATAATGCCTTGCCCTTGGGTGATGACTTGGCAGATGATATTGCCTTGGATAGTATAAAACTAGATGAAGTACCCAATGCAGCTGAATCAATAGATGACCAACAATTGTTTGCTGCTATTGCCAACGGCGATAGTAGCCTATTGAGCGACCCAGCAGTATATGCTTTTTATGTGAGTTCGTTTTATACTCGAAGAGATGAATTGTATTATATTGACCAATTGATAGGTGATTTGAATGATGAAGAAATTGCGAATGATAGTACCTTATTTGAGCAGAAATTGCAAGCAATAGAATCCATGAATAATTCGGTAACTGGTGGCGATACGATTGAATTGAAAGAGCAAATGACCAATAGATGGTATTTAACATGGTTGCGCTATGGCATTGACAGCCTAAGTGAAGAAGATAGCATAGCATTGGAAAACCTTGCTTTGAGCTGCCCTACCATAAACGGCAAAGCTGTGTTTAAAGCAAGAAGCCTGTATGCTAGTTTGAACCCTGGTTTTGATTATAACGATAAAGTGATATGTGGAAATGTTGGCGCATTCAAAACAAGTGGCGCACAAGCCGAAGAAACTATGGATATGGCTGTTTTGGATGGTGTGTTGTTGAATAACATAAAACTATACCCAAATCCTACAGATGGAATTGTGAACATAGATTATGTGTTGCCATTGAACGCAACAGCAAAAATAACCTTGTATGACATGGTCGGAAGGGCTTGTTTGACAGCCGATTTTGGGAACAATAGTAGCCAATTGTCGTTTAATGTTGGTAACTTGCCATCAGGGATTTATTCTTACAAATTGCTGATAAACAACAATGTTAAACAAACAGGCAAATTATTAATTAATAAATAAAAATTATGAAAAAACTATTTATTTTATCAATTATTATTGTGATGCACACTTTGTGTGCATCGCAAAATAAATTTGGTCAATCGTGGTTAATGGGTGCTGGAGGTATTTATGCTAAATTTATGGGAACGACTTACCAAATTGACACTTCTATTAATTTAGTTTTAAACTCAGGTAAATTTTTTAGTTTTAACAAAAGTAATCTTTGTGATAGCAATGGCAATATACAATTAGTAACAGATGGCTATAACATAATGACTAAAGATGGGTTTTATATTGAAGGAGGAGATACTTTATGTGATGAATATCATTATTTATTTGAAGGAGGTTATTCTCATTTTGCTCAAACAGGGTTGTTTTTACCTATGCAAAATGGCAAATGCTATTTTGTAAATACCTATGCGTCACAATATATGATAGATAGTATTTGGTCGGGTCCCTATTTTAATATCAACTATCCTTATCCTTTGGATGAAATGAGTTACAGTACAATTGATTTATATGCCAATAATGGCGAAGGAAAAGTGACTAAACGATTGCAACCATTATTAACAAATGAATTATTGAGCCGAAGCCAAATGACAGCTTGTAGACATGGAGATGGCAAAGATTGGTGGTTGTTTAAAATGGCTGTAGATAGTAATAATATTCATAGTTTTTTGGTTACACAAGATAGTATATATAACAAAGGGGTACAACGAATGCCTTTTGCCAGAACTCCTTGGAGTAGAGATGGTTTTGATTATTTAGGGCAAATGACATTTAATAATGATGGTACCAAAATGGCAACAACCAAATTAGACTATACTGACAATATATATATAGCTGATTTTGATAGATGCTATGGCAATTTTAGTAATTATAAAAAAATAACAGCTCCACATATGTACACACAAGCTTATAATTATATAGATAGTGCTACAACAGGATTGTGTTTTTCGCCCAATGGGCAGTTTTTATATGTTACGAAAGAAAACTTTGTATTGCAATATGATTTAACTGACCAAACTTGGTTTACAGTTTGTGCTAATGATACCGATGCTACAAATTTTATGAGATATGCCATTTTAAATTTAGCCCCTGATGGGAAAATATATATTGGCAATTGGCTTGGCAATGGCAAACAAATGAGTGTGATTGATAATCCAAATGGAAAGGGTGCTAATTGTAACTTTTGCAGAAAATGTTTCAGAGTGAATAGTTATTTTAGTTTATTAACTACTCCACCTTGTATGCCTAATTATGGCTTGGATGCAATGCCAAATTGTTGGCCATTAAGCAGTGAGCAATTGGCAATAAGCAGTGAGCAGTTGGTGGTGTTTCCAAATCCAACATCAACGATTTTTGAGGTTCGAGGTTCGAAGAAAGGAAGTAGAAAAGAGTTGTATAATTCTGTTGGGCAATTGGTTTTATTTACTAAAGAAAATGAAATAGATGTACATAATTTGAGTAGAGGTATTTATTATTTGAAGGTTGGGAATTTGAGTAGGAAAGTGGTGGTGGAATAAAATAGCCTCCTAAATCCTCCAAAGGAGGACTTTTAGAATTAAAAAAGAATAATTATGAAAACAAACCTTTTAATTTTAACACTCTTTATTATTTCACACGTTTGCCCTGCACAGGGCAAACGTGGAAATACTTGGATAGTTGGTGGAGTTTTGGGACTTGAAGCAAAGTTTAACGGAACTCAAAAGCCTACATTAACTATAAAGTATAATAATAGTACACCAAGCTATCCACACTATTACTATTCAGGCAGTTCTTGTATTTCTGACAGTGCTACTGGCAATTTATTATTTAGTTGTAATGGAATGCGATTGTTTGATACCACAGGGGCTATTATGCAAAATGGAGACCATTTGGTGCAAAACAATTATTTTAATCATAATGCTTATCCTGGTTCGCCTGGTACACAGGGTTCAATTATATTACCCAAAGGGAACAATGGTGAGTACTATGTTTTTACTGCTGGAGTGAGTGATACAAGCTATAATACTTATTGGACAGGAACAAGTACTACACCTAAAGCACCTTTTGATATGATTTCGTATTGTGTGGTAGATATGAACCAAAATAACGGATTAGGTGGAGTTGTTCAAAAAAATAAACTACTATTGAACAATGTGGAAATGCCTAAAACCATGATGCAAGCTTGCAAACACAGCAATGGCAGAGATTGGTGGTTGCTGAAAACGGTTGGTTATGATACCAATGTTATTTATCGTTTTTTGGTAGCTAAAGACACTATATATGGTCCCTATATTCAAGGGATTTCTATTCAAAAATATGGCATTTCTGATTTAAGAGGTCAAATGGCATTTAGCCAAGATGGTAAAAAAATGGCGGCATTGCAAAGCACCGAACGAAAACTTTTTTTAGCAGATTTTGATAGATGCACTGGGCTTTTAAGTAATCCTAAAATTTTTACGATTCCTATTGACTCAACTACCAATCCTATATATGATAATCAAAATATGTTTGATTCTATATCAGCAGGGATATGTTTTTCGCCCAATAATAATTTTTTATACATCAGTAAATGGTGGAATATTTACCAATTTGAATATGCCCAATCTGATAGTAGCCTAGCATGGGTAAACATAAAACATGGTGCTGATACGACTTTTGCAAAATTTCAAAATTA
>Ga0114967_10001913_pt1 | contig 17500 bp, 18 predicted proteins | sample M_130628_MF_Meta_FD_92639 | JGI IMG/M metagenome (GOLD analysis project Ga0114967, IMG submission 92639) | Freshwater microbial communities from Lake Montjoie, Canada to study carbon cycling - M_130628_MF_MetaG | ecosystem: Environmental > Aquatic > Freshwater > Lake | place: Lake Montjoie... | reverse complement strand
TGGGGCCAAGGCAGTGAAAGAGCTGGAGAAAGAACAGAAGTCACGCTCTAATCGAATGGTTCGTGACTCCATCGATGGTGCACTTCTTGATATTGCGACTTTTTACCGAGATGTGATGATGGTTCAGTTGGGTAATGCAGAATCCATGATCAATACCGATATGCGTGGGAAAATTGAAAGCTACGGAGAATCTCACCCAGAGCATTTAACTATCCTGAAGATCAACGCCTTAATGGATGCGCGCACCAACCTTGCCCATAATGCGGCACCACTGGTCACATGTGAAGCGCTTATGTGCCAATTAGCCCGTAAGTAGCTACCTGAACCAGCCCTTGAGAGTGGTCATGAGCACCCCCCGCAATACGGCAGAATTCCTTCATGCGCCTAGACCATGTTTCTTATGTGACTTCCCATGACCAACTTGCTGACACAGTACAACGCTTAGGTGCACGCCTCGGTAGCACATTCGTTGATGGTGGAATCCACCCACGATTTGGTACACGTAACTTCACAGCTTCATTAAAGAATGGTCAATACATCGAAGTTGTTTGTCCACTAGATCACCCAGCAACAGAACAAACACCTTGGGGTAAAGCAGTATCAAAGAAAGCCAATGAAGGTGGCGGTTGGTTCACTTGGGTTTTTAGCACTGAAGATATTGCACCAATAGCTGCCAAGTTTGGCCGCGAAGCAACTGAGGGCCATCGGACACGTCCTGATGGATCAGACTTAAAGTGGAAGCAAATCGGCGTAAAGGAAATTTCTGACACTCGCGAATTCCCATTTTTCATTGAATGGCTCTCTGCTGATCACCCTTCACAGGATGGAACCCCGTTCGCAGAGATTCAAAAGATTGTTATCGCCGACAACGATCAACTTGCTGATTCTTGGTTCAAAGATGACATCCTAGCTTCACTAGGTGATGTAAACATCGAATGGGTAGACCCAGAAACAAATGATGATCAGTCAGGGATTGTTGCGGTTCAACTCATGACTCCAAACGGACTCGTATCTCTAGAATAAAACTCAAGCTGGACACTAAAGGAAAATCAGAATGAAGCGACATGATATTAAATAGCATTGCGACTGAAACAAGCGAAAATGTGTTTCATGCCCTAAGTCAAAACCTGTCGGTAACTTCTGAGATTGTCCAGGAGCTAATTGATTTGATGGAACTAAAGCAAAAAACATCTCGGCTCTGCCTGCACTTATCGAAAGAATCACCCCTTCATCAAAGTGTTATTGTTACGTCTTCAAAATTCCAAAATAATAGGCATTTTCACCCAGATAAATTTGAAACTATTTACCCGCTACAAGGGCAAGCCAGATTAAACCTCTTCGATTCGAGCTTCAAACGAACTAGCTCCTCGCTCCTGTCCAGAAAAGATATAGTGAGTGCGACGATTCAACCAAAAGAGATACACAATTTTGAAATTTTGACAGAGACCTTCGTATTCTTGGAGATTAGTCCAGGACCGTTTACGAATAATTCAACTGTTTACGTGTAAGCCAATGACAAGTCAGCTCAATCTAGGATTAATTACAAAATCTGGGCAAATGGAATTATCGCCAGATGACCCCGGCTTGATTGATGCCACGCTATATTTGAGTGGCGGATTAATTCATTTGAAATCCGTAGATATTCCAGTGAAGAGTGAAAATTCACGCAACTTTTCTAGAATGGGATTCTACGATCCAAGTCAACATTTAAATTTAGTGGCAGAGATAATCTGTGGGCACCTTTCACCCGATAAGTTTATGACGAGCCAGAATATATTGGGGATGACATTCAAAGACCTTGAACTGATGGACTTAATCTCGGCAAGATTAAATAATTGTGTTTGCAGATTCCTAACCGTTGATGGCGGACCCAGTGAAGTGCCAAAGTTATCTTCTGACCTCGACGGATTAGATATGAGCCAGAAATTGATGGGAGATGTAATCGTTTGCCGACACATTTTGGAACATCTGGACTACCCCGAAAGACTTCTTCGCTCTCTATGGAAGGGGATGGATGAAAAAGGACTTCTATTTATCGAAGTCCCCGATGCTTCAAAAATTTATGGTGGATTCCTATTCCCTGATTTCTGGGATGAACATAAATCGTACTTCAACAAGGAAGCACTCGGAAATTTTCTTAATAAAGAGAATTTTCGGATTCTGTATCTGGAAACCCTGGAGACTGAAGCTGAAGATGTCATTGTATGTGTTGCTGTAAAAAATAGTTCTCTTACAAAAAGCACCATTCAATCCCCTAAGAATCAAACGCTGGACGAAATCTCTCGTAATGTAAATTCAATCAGGGGTAGGATTCAAAAAGCCTTGGATAAAGGGTTAGTTTTTGGATTTGTTGGTGCCACTCATGTCAATATTAATTTCATAGATATGTTTTTCGACCGAAAAGAATCTTGCAAGATTTATGACAACCACATCGAAAAAATTGGTAAGTTTGTGACTAAATTTTCGGTCCCTATCCGGCCCTTAATTAGCAAACCAAGCGATAAAATTGACATCTGGGCTACGAGTTTGAGCAGAAAACGATTTGAAATGTATTATTCAAATTTTGACCAGAAAATAGAAATTGTTGAAATAGATAACTTATAGAATCGACGGATCGATTGTTGACATGCCACCGTCAACTTCAATCACCGTACCATTAACGTATGACGATTCACTAGAGATCAAAAAATTAACAATCGAACTAACATCCTCCGGTATTCCGAAACGACCAGCAGGAATCAACTCTTCAATCGACTCCACTAAGTGTGGATTATTCTGGTAGAAATCTTTGGAGCGATCTTTTTCAATGTAAGCACCTGGGCTCACGCAGTTAAAGCGTGCACCACCCTTAGATTTTGTCGCGGCAAGTACGCGCATCATTGCGTTGAGTGAAGCCTTGCTCATGTGATAACCGGGAGATTGTTTTTGCTGCACAACACGAGATGAAGGTGAACTACCAAACACAACAGACTTTGAGTCTGACTGAGACGTTTCTAGAAACAATTCAACTATTCGTAAGGGATTGAACACTTCTACACGGAATCGGGTCTCGATATCCTCAACTTGCTCTTTGTATCGGTGCATAAAAACTATTGAATCAACATTGTTAGACGGAATCAGGTGCTTAAGAAGGTCTAGATTTGGATGATTCAAGTCAAATTCCAGGACTCGCACGTCCTGCGACTTCAACAACCCGACATCAAATCTCGAAAGATCTCTTGTGAATAGAATGCAATTCTTTTGAATCTTCATGAGATTGTTGGCAATCGCAAGAGCTATCGGAGACTGACCTCCGAAAACTAGCGTTGTGCCAAATTTCATTTCTGGATTCCCATTCTTTGAAATGGGTGGTGGACGGTCCCCGCAAAACCAAGCCCATTGAGCCTGTTCATGATTCTCGAGTCGTGCTGCCATGCCAAAATGATTACATCATAATCTCCATCCAATAATGACGCCGGTCCTCTAACCTCCAAGCCTGTTCCTGGTGCGAATAACCCTTGTCTGCTTGGGTTGTCATCGACCAAGAAAAGTAAGACAGATTCTAATTGCATTTGGTAAATCAATGTTGTGACGCTATGTGACATTCCATAGCCGACTAGTTTTTTAGATGAATGTCTTGAGTAGCGCCCGTTTAATTGATTTTTTGTAAAGTGTGAAGCTAAATTTATTCTGAGATTTTGGAAGTAGTCTCCATTATTTTTCAAGACCCAATTCTCCCACATCAACATATTGCTGACTATATTATTTGAACTATCAGAAAATTCAGATTTCTTCTTAAGCGCTACCTGGATCGAACCACCTTTAAGTGAAGTTTTCCTTGCAGCCACAATTGTTAATCCAAATTGATTGGCGAGTGTTTGAAAATCACCTAAAGTAAAGTAAGACAAGTGCTCATGATAGACGTAATCAAACATCCCAGCAGCGAATTGGTCTAAATGATAGCCAGTTACGATTGAAAATATTGTTTCAGTATCCATGATTCTAGTAACATTCTCAAAGAAAATTGAAAGTTCCGGCAAATTGGCTATAGTGTTATTTACAGTAATGAAACTAGTTTTCACTGATTGGTCGCGAGATTCCAAGAAAGCATTTGCACATTCAGTGTTGAAATATGAATTAATGTATGGGATTCCAAGACTTTTCATACGTTCACATTGAGGCGAAGGCTCTATTCCCAAACATTGATAACCCAAATTCTTGAAGAGATTTAAGTAAGATCCATCATTAGCGCCGATATCAATCACAAGCCCTGTTGCTAAATTTGGAAATTCATTTTTTAACCAATCGACCGAGTCTTTCATAAAATCAAGCAAAGCAGGGCTACTGGCGCTATTGAATAGGTACTCGGAGTAGCTTAGGTCTGGGCTAATTACATCGGGAAGAAATATGTGCCTGCAAAGAAGGCACGAAACTAGTCTCAAGGGGTAATTCTTTTTGTCTATGGCGCTTTGTTGCGATTCAGAAAGTAAATCTCCCAGGGGAGTGCTTCTGAATTCATGAAGTAAATCCCAAGATTCATTGTGACATACAGGGCAGTTTCTTTGAGTTATCTCATTTTTTACCACCAAAATAGAGTACACGAGATAGACTTTTCTGATGACAGAAACCAACCGACAGCTGGAATTTGCCGAAAACTACTTTGCAAAACTCTTTACGTTCAGAAATTCACTTGATTTGTCGAAGTTACTTGAGGTAGCAAATCTGATTATTCGGACTTCTCGTGCTGGAGGTCGCGTTTATATTGCCGGCAATGGCGGGAGTTGCTCGCTGGCAGAACATTTTGTGACAGATTTAGGAGTCGGATCGCTTGGCAGAGGTCGTCCAGTACAGGCCATATCCCTTACTTCAAACAATTCCGTTGTTACGGCTACAGCCAATGACTATAACTACAGTGAAATTTTTTCTCGTCAACTCAAACTTTATGCAAAAGCGGATGATGTGCTGATTGTAATCTCGTCTTCAGGGAATTCAAGTAATTTGGTTACCTGCACTCAAACGGCTCGTGAGATTGGTCTAGCTAGCGTGGGTATTTTAGGATTCGATGGTGGGCTTCTTGCTCATGAAGTGGATATTTGCGTTCATGTTGAAACACCCCAGGGTGAATATGGCCCAGTTGAAGATATCCATTCTTCAATTTGCCACATACTTGCTCTATTGGTGAGAAATTCATGAGCAACTATTTAATTCTTGGAGCAAACTCATTTTCAGGATCTAGGTTTATCGGTTCTTTGTTAGACTTGGGGCACAACGTTGTAGCTTTAGGTCGTAGCCCACAATTGGCAAAACCACTTCGGATTTACGAAGAATCCAGCATGCTCATTTTTGAGCAATTCTCCATGGATGAAAAATTGGAATCCCTACGCAGTTTTAAACAAGTGGAGAAATGTGAGTATGTTGTCAACTTCGCAGCACAAAGCATGGTTAGCCAAAGTTGGGATTCTCCGCAAGATTGGTATCAAACTAATATTGTAGATTTCTCTAAGCTAATCGCAGATCTCAATAAAAAGGTTGAATTCAAGAAATTCATACAGTTCACAACGCCGGAAGTTTATGGAAACACGGAAGGTTGGATAAAGGAGTCCTTCGATTTCTCTCCTTCTACCCCATATGCGATATCAAGAGCCGCTTCAGATTTTCACCTGCGTGCCCTATTTGAGAATCAACAGTTCCCGGTGATTTTTACCCGCGCCGCCAATGTGTTTGGGCCAGGCCAGCCACTTTACAGAATAGTTCCTAAAATATTTATGTCGGGGTTGATGAGAGAAAAGCTCGAATTACACGGTGGAGGAAAATCAGTAAGATCATTTATTGAAATGGAAGATGTATCTGATGCTCTAATGAGAATTGTCGAGAGAGGCATTGTTGGCGATACGTATCACATTTCGACTAACCAACTTTTATCCGTAAGCCAACTGGTAGAGAAATGTGCGGAAATGCTGGATGTATCACCTGCAGATTTAGTCGAAATGGGCCCAGAAAGACCTGGGAAAGATCAAGCATATAAGTTAGATTCTTCGAAACTTCGCGAGGAACTGGATTGGTCAGATACAGTAAGTATCGAAGATGGCCTAGCGCAGACACTAAACTGGGTCCAGGATAATTATGAAGAACTACTTACCTTCCCAAGAGAGTACAGACATAGGAAATAAAATGACAAAGATTCTAGTGACCGGTGGCTGTGGCTATGTAGGTAGCGTATTGATTCCAGAATTACTTGAAAGCAATCATGCAGTCAAGGTTGTAGACGCACAGTGGTTTGGTAATAACTTGCCTTCGCATCCAAATTTAGAAATCTTGAAAAAAACTGTGGAGGATATTTCAACCGAAGACCTTAATGGAATTGAAATAGTCATCCATCTTGCAAATATAGCAAATGACCCAAGCGTTGAACTAAATCCAAGTTTTTCATGGGAAGTAAATGTCCTGCATACCAATTTGCTTTTAGAAAAATGCAAGAAAACAAAATCAATTAGGAAGTTTGTTTATGCGAGCTCAGGAAGCGTATACGGCGTCAGGCCTGAAGAGAGAGTTACCGAAGAAGTTGACTTAACCCCAATTTCCATCTACAACAAGACAAAAATGTCAACGGAGCGAGTCGTACTGAGCTTTCAAGGAGACTTTGAAACTTACAGCATTAGACCTGCGACAGTTTGCGGAGTATCACCACGTATGCGCTTTGATGTGGTTGTAAACATGTTTGTTCTCCAGGCGTACACGACAGGGAAGATCAATGTGTTTGGAGGAAAGCAAGTTCGACCAAATATACACATAAGCGATATGGCACGGGTGTACAGGCACTTTATTGGCTCAGAGGGAATTCCTTCTGGCGCGTACAACGCAGGTTTCGAAAACTTATTGGTTTCAGATATAGCCGAACAAGTCGCTACACTTTTTGATGCGGAAATTCACTACTCAGATTCAAATGATCCGAGATCTTATCGACAAGACTCAAGTAAGCTACTCGGGACAGGGTTCAGACCAGAATTCCAAGTAAGTGATGCAATTAAGGAAATCTCGGAGGCGCTCCAAAGTGGACAAATTAAGGATACTCCTAGCTCTCACACAGTTGGCTGGATGAAGCAGAATAGAATCGGAATTAACTAGCCAGTTTTAGGAACAGGGATCGGAGTTGACTTTGCACAAGACAGTGTTCCTCTCAGGCCGGTTTGCAGTAATCCACGAAGGCCATTTTCGACTCTTAACTCAGGCGAAAACTATGGGAGAGTCATTGATTATCGGGTTGCAGTCTGATGAATACTCCAATGATGAAATTGAATGGCGTGTGCGAACTCTAAAGTCAATCGATTCCAAAATTCAAGTTGTTACATTTACGGGAAAGATTAACCAGATTCTAGAGGAGATAAGACCAGACATTGTTGTGAAAGGTCGAGAATTCGCAAATCTTGAGAATCCTGAAAATGAAGTACTTTCGAAATACGGCGGCAAGTTAGTTTTTGCATCGGGGTCCGGAATCCCCTCAACATTTGGGGCGGAAGTTTTGCAGTCTGAAGCCACGGGACATTTACCCTTGGATTTTATGCATCGACACCAGATAAAAACAAAAGAGCTACTGGATGTAATTGAAAATTTTAAAGGCATGAAAATTCTGGTAATTGGTGACCTAATTATTGACGAATTCATCAGTTGCTCACCCCTGGGAATGTCACAAGAAGAACCTGTGGTTGTCGTAACCTCTACCAGCACCCAAAAATTCTTGGGGGGTGCCGGCATTGTTGCGGCACATTGTGCCTCTATGGGAGCTACAACGCATTTTCTATCGCTAGCGGGAGATGACAGTAACGGTGAATGGGCCTTGTCTAAGCTTTCAGAATTCAATGTACGTTCTGAGTTAGTCACCAGCAAGGACAGAATCACAACTCATAAACAAAGATACAAGTCTGCAAATCATACTTTGTTTAAGTTGAGTCATATTTCTCAGGAATTTCTATCGAGGGAGATTGAAGACGAAATTCGAAAGGCTTTTTATAAGAATGTGAAAGACGTAGACGTGATTATATTTTCAGATTTTTCCTATGGGGCTCTACCTGAAAAACTAGTGTCAGAATTCATGGAGTTTTCAATAGAGAATAAGATTTTTACCGCAGCCGATTGTCAGACCTCTTCACAAAATGGTGATATCTCGAAATACTGTGGAGTGAGCCTATTGACTGCCACGGAGAGAGAAGCAAGATCTGGATTCCATTCCGAATTAGACGGGCTTGTGACGGTAATTAGGAAGATCACCGAAAAACTTAAGATTGGAAATGTTTTTTTGAAATTGGGTGGCGAAGGTGTGTTAATTGATTCGATAGCAAACCAAGATAGAAATTTTGCGGTAGATCAAGTTCCAGCGTTGAGTAAGAACGTTCGGGATGTGTCCGGGGCGGGAGATTCAATGCTTGCGATATCTTCCTTAGTTTTTGGTCTCGAGAAGAGTATTGAAATCGCGGCAGTCTTGGGTTCTATAGCCGCTTCAATTCAAGTTGAACGCACAGGAAATGTACCAATAACAATCAAGGAACTTGTGGATAGAATTCAAGAGTGAATGCACTGATTCTCGGGGCGGGTTTTGGAACTCGCCTAGGCGCGCTTTCTGTTGATACTCCCAAAATTTTGCAAGTAATTGGCAATGAAACAATACTTGAGATAAATGTTAGAAAATTGTCCACCCTCGGAGTGAACAAAATATTCCTGAATGTTCATCATTTGTCACATCTTGTTGAAAGCGAAGTGAAAAAACTCAATAGTGAATTCCAAATCGAGTTGATTTATGAAAAGGAGTTGCAAGGGACGTTAGGAACGCTGGGAAATTTGTTGGATCGAGAAGGCACACAAAGCTTACTTGTAATGCATGGAGATAATTATTTTGAAGATAATCTCTTTGGGCTAAGAGCACAATTCTACGCTCATGCAAAGCACTCTTTGGGGGTAATCGCTACTTTTCAGACAAAAAATCCTTCTTCTTCAGGGATTTTGGGGTTCGCAGAAGATGGTAGTTGGATTACTTTTCACGAAAAGTCAGATGAAGATTTTGGAAACATTGCTAATGCCGCAATTTATATCTTCAATCAATACGCTATCCAAGAAGTATCACAAATGGAATGTAAAGGTTTGGATATATCCAAGGATTTACTTCCCAAATTAATCGGAAAGCTTTCCATTTATCCCCTCCAAGGTGTATTTCTTGATATTGGTACTCCCAAGGATCTAGAACTGGCACGAATGCACAGAATTAGTTTTCGACAATAATAGGTATTTTCCCGATTATTTCACCGCTACGGAGTCCATCGATTGCTTCATTAATCTGACTAAGGCTAAAGTGCTTGGAACTAACCTTCCAAGGTTCAAGCCCAGAATCACCCATTAATTTCAGGATTGAGGGGATGTCTTTAATTGGCAAAACACCACCACCGTAGCTACCTTGAATTTTTCGGCCGTAATGCAAGGGCATAGGATCAATCAAGATTTTATCGCCTACTGGAGTCACCCCAACGAGGCATAAAACTCCTTGACTATTAAGCAACTCATAAGCGCTCTCGATAACTTTCGCATTCCCCGTCGTATCTATAATCTTACCAAACCTAAGCTGTGAATCTTTATCTTCAAGATTAACCACCTGCACCGCAAAATTCATGTGAGCAAATCTCGCCTTCGCCACGTTAGCATCAGAAATATAAATGCTCTTAAGTCCCATGGCTATGGCAACTTGAATTGACAATAAACCAATCGCTCCAGCCCCAATAACCAGAAGCGAATCGTCGGGCCTGACTTCTAGATCATTCTTGAGAACCCCATATGCTGTAAGAACGCCGCACCCAAGAAACGATAACTCCACATTTCCAAAAGTTGACTCAATTGCCGTCATGCGGTTCTCCGAGATGATTGCGGTTTCTGAGAATGTAGCAATCGGGCCAGCATTCAGAGGAAGTCCATCAAGAAGGTACTCGGGATTCTCGGTATCGGGTTCACTATTCTTCATCCAATGCAGAATAACGCGCTGTCCGACCTTAATTCTTGAAACGTCTGGGCCCACATCCAGCACCTCTGCGACACCTTCATGGCCAAGTAGATGAGGGAGAAAAGCATCCGGTCCTTTCACGGCGTCTATCTCGCCAATTTGAGATCCACACAGGGAAGAGGTCAGCATCTTCACTTTCACCTGGCGCCCCTTAAGCACCAGGGGAATCTCAATATTAGATATCTTCAGTGGAGAAAGGGACTCAAATAGCACAGCCGCTAGAGAATAATCCTTACTCGAAAAAGATGAATTCATAATCTCCAGTGTAACCAGCAAGTTTGAACCACCATAGCCATTCGTCGGGCGTGTTGAAGGCTTCACAAGTCACCTGCCAATATAAGAGATTCTGTTTTTCAATCTCATCACGATATGACTCAACACATATAAATGCACTCTTTCCAACACGTTGAATTTGAAGGAGAGCACTGTGTAAATCGTATGCGTGTAAATTATGAAGTGTATTGATAGAGAAAACTAAATCGAACTCCTGATCATTGAAAGGCAGTCGAGCCGCGTGCCCTAGCTTCAAACAATGTGCGATATCGGGGTGTGCGTTTTCTAATGCGTAACTTGAAATATCCAGACCGCAAATTTCTATACCAGGAACCAACTCCACAATTTCTTTGAGCAAGAATCCTTTACCGCAGCCGACGTCGAGAACTCTGCTATTCGAATTGAGACCGTAGGTGTCAATCAATCCTCGTGCAGTCGATTCCCAGTAGCCTTCCTTATAGTAATGGCCCCCATAATTTATAGATCTGTCCCCATCCCAATAATCAAAGCCCCATTCTTTGGCAAGCACCGCAGCTCTATGTTTTGGCATCTCTAAATTGTTCACACGCGCCAAATAGTCTCGTTTTGTCCCAGTATGATTTCGAGTGATAAATCTTCTTTCAACCATTGAAATTCCCAATCTTAGATTCCAACATCTTCAAATTTTCAACAACCTTAACATCAGGTTTTTGCTTTAAAATGATATTTAACAGGATGAAATACCACTTTATCATAAAAAGAAAATGAAAATCGGTAATCTGCCGGCTTGAAAGCATAGATAAATACTTTCGGAAAATAGTTTCATCCTGATCCATTAACTCTAATGAATTAATCTGATTCGATGGGTTCGCGATGAGATCAAAAAGCATTTTTAATGGACTATCTAAACCAGCGTATTCAAAATCAACAAAAAAGAATCCCAGTTTGTTCTCAATAGAATTGTGTAATCCTAAATCAGATGGAGAGAAGAAATTTTTCGAATTTGCCAGGGAAAAAGCTTTTCTAACTTCATTAACTTGCTTCGTATTATGCACTACAAATCTGCGAAAACAATCATAAATGGCCGTATGAGATTCCCTGAAAACACTGAGGTTAGCTTTCGGTGAGATCGAAGAGTGACGAACCTCGATATCTGCAAAAATATCAAATTGTCCTAGGTACGCATCTCTAGACAATGGCGACGACTCAATTTTGGCGTGATTAGAGTTTAGTTCTCCGAGAAAGACAGATAATGAGTTTAGAAAATTTCTGCTGATCTCTTCTGGGCTATTGCCGTCAATAAACTTCGTGGCAATCTGAAAACGCTTTTTGTCCAAGGCCACAATTTCGGGACCATTAGAAATTCCAAGCGAAGAAACTAACTGAAGAGTAAAACTTTCTCTAAGAAAACGAGCCTCAGCATCGGGCAAGTTTGAGTAATCCTTTAAAACAAAGTTAACGCCTTCAAGCAAAACTTTTGAACATGAAGAATTCCGACCTTGATTGATTCTTTCGACAGCCAAAACTTCTGTAGGTAATGAACTCCTTATCTCTCGAGATATCCAATCGAAATCACTTGAATTCATTTAAATCCAAACTTGACCAAACGGGTAAGCATCTGATTTCGGGTGAACTAGGTTGCGAGTCCGGGAAAATCCAATACTTGGTAACATCACTTGGAAGCCCAAGTAAGATTTCTTGCAAATCATCAATAAAGGCATTACACCCTGTGTCCACAATCAATTTGATTTTGTGAGTTACGCTGTCTGCAAATAGAACATCATTTTCAGGATTAAACTCAATCGGAAATAAATTACCTACGTGCTCTGTGATCCAGTTAAGTGCGGGCTTTCGAAGATTTATGGAATTATCTGAAATGGAATAGTGAGACTTGTGGCTAATAATTTTTACGTCCCAGCCCAGTTTGTAAATCTTTTCGAGTGCCTCATGAAAACCATCATGTGGCTTGGCCCATTGGATGTACTCTCCATATAAGCGAGATTGACAGCTGGTCCATTCTGCTTCACCGAGTGATAATGTCAATTCATCCTTGAAATGATTCTTTTCTAAACTTTCAAAGTTAATCTGTGGATACTCAACATGAGCAATTTCTGAAAAAGCAAGGCTGTAATCAATTATTGTATTATCTAGATCGATACCTAGAGTACGTCTCATCCAAAAAAATCCAAAATTGTTTCTTTTATTGATATTGGATCTAATCCTAATTGCGCACGAGCATTCTCAAGATTCCCCATTCCAGAATGGAAACTATCTCCTGTGTTTAAGAATCGAAATTTGATAAATTTTGAGTAGTTTACAGAGTTTTTGTAAGAAATTATCGAGCCTAAACCTCCAAAAGAATTGTGCTCTTCGACAACCATGATCTTGTTGAATCTGGCAAACATAGAGGCAAGTTCAGATTCGGGAATCTTTTTTACCCGAGGAATAGTCCAGAACTCAAAATCCAGATTTGATTCACTCTGAATTGATTCGATTGCCGAGAAAACATTTCCACCTATTGTGCCGGTCGACACAATCAAATTTTGAGTATTTGGACTTAGAACAACCTTGTTTACTCCCTGGAATTCAACATCTAATCTATTTTTCTCAATAAAACTCGTTTCTCCTTTTTTCCCAATTCGAATGTAGCAAGGCTTTTGTAATGAGAAGGCAAGTTCAAGGGACTGGCTGAGCTCGGTCGGATCCGCTGGAGCAAATACCTCCAAATTGGGCAGGACGCTAAGTATCGCGAAATCCTCAAGAGAATGGTGTGTTGCACCCAGTTCTGCATAGCTCAACCCCCCGCCCGTACCCACCATAACAACGGGCAGATTTGGGTAACAGACGTCAAGCTTTATTTGTTCGAGGGTCTTTAAACTCAAGAAAGAGTTAATCGTATAGACAACGGGCAAAAATCCTGATTTAGCCATGCCTGCAGCAACGGTGACCATATTCGATTCCGCAACACCAACATTGCTGTAACTCTGAGGGTTTGCACCCTTGAAATCATCAAAAAGTTTATTTCCGATATCTCCGTATAACAAGAATATGTCGGGGAATCGAGCAATCATTGATTCCAAATCCTTCGCGAATGAATTTCTCATTTACAGTGAGCCCTCAATCTCGGTAAGAGCGATTCTAAGTTCGTCTGGACTAGGGGCTCTGTAATGCCAGTTGTTATCATTTTCCATAAAACTGACTCCTTTACCCTTGACTGTGTGACAAATTATTGCGACTGGCTTTTTTAGGTTCCGAGTCTCACTCAGAGCTAAATCCAAAGCTGCGTGGTCATGACCGTCTACATCGAGTGCGTGCCATCCAAAAGCATTGAACAAATCCGATATCTTGATTGCACCAATGGATTCCTGAATAGGGCCAGTAGCTTGCCAGCCATTGTGGTCAACCAAAACCGTAAGTCCACTAAGATCTTTGGCGGATGCAAACATTGCCGCTTCCCACACCGTTCCCTCATTGCATTCACCATCACTCATCACTACATATGTTCTTCGTTTCAAGTTCTTTACTTTCTGCCCCAAAGCCAATCCACAGCCAAAGCTAAGCCCGTGACCAAGAGAACCGGAGGCAGTCTCCACTCCAGGAATATCCGAATTGGGATGCTCCTCTAGATTTGAACCCGGCTGGGAGTAATCTTGAAGTGCTTCCCAAGTTATAAATTCATTATGAAAAAGACAGGCGTACAGCGATGTTGCTGCATGGCCCTTACTCAGTATGAAGAAATCATTTGATTTATTCCACTCCTCGGGGACATAATTCCGAAGGTGAGAATTGAATAAAACTGCGAGAATGTCTGCACACGAAAGAGATGACCCTAGGTGTGCAGTGCCATACTTGTGGCTCAAACCCAAAACAATCTTTCTGATTGAACGCGAAAGTTCAATACTGTTCAACTTTGAACTTCCTCTCACTGCTTAAGCCTGAAGAGTCAATATTACCCCACAAGTCAAAAAGGAAAGGAGAAATGAATGAAATTCAGCAAAAAAAGCTTGCAACCGCTATTGATGAAGTACACCTCCAACCTTTACTGCTTTCTTATAAGGACGTACCTTGTTTTGATCTCAAAACATTTGGACTTCGACATAATCTTCATAACCGCGCATTCATTTGGAGACTCGCTCTTCCAAGGTGCATACCTTATCGGAAACCAAAGCGACCAGAAATTTCAAATAGTTGTCCCCCTTATAAAGAGTAAACAACGAGTTAGAGTCCAACTGAATAGTTATATCTTTCATTTGCTAAGCATTAGCCAGCGAGACAATATAAAAATTCTGAAATATAAATTTATAAGCAGTTTGATAACAAGGGTTTACTCTGGAATTAATCGTCAGACATGGGAAAGAATGTATCCGGATACTCACATCACTCACTTTATTGAATTTTATGGAAGGTACACCCCAGCTAATTTTGGAATCAAACGTGGGATAAGTTCGCTAATTGAAAACCAAAACGAAAATCTTAGGTTAGATGTATTGTCTGAGTTAGGGATTGATTACGATGAGAAAGTCCTAGTAATAGGTTCAAGACTAAGAAATTGGCAGACAAAAAACAATCAAAAGCCTTCCTCCATTTATAGGTCATCACAATCTGGAAGATTCGAAAATATAGCAAATGCTGCAATTTCGCTGGGATACCGAGTAGTTACTGTAGGCGATCCAATTTTTCACATCGAGTCCGAATCAAGTGAAATCACCAATTATGCTTCATCGAAGAAAAGGAAAGCAATGCTTGATGCAACTATCCCTGCAGTAGCGGATGTGATTATCGGGAATCTATTTGGTGCGCTCGATATGAGATTGCTGAATAAGAAACATGTACCATTTATGAGTGTGGATTCTCCACTTCCATCCTTATTTTTCAATGAACAAGTAACTGTATCTGTCCCTACAAAAGTTTTTTTCAAGAATGGAAATGTAGTTCCATTCGCAGATCTATTGAATTACACCAACTGGAGTGGGCACGGGTGGGCAGACGAAACCGCAGATATTTTTGAACACGAATACTTCTGTGACGATTGTCTTCTTTCCGATTTTAAATATTTCATGTCTTCTATAAAAAGTGCGACCAGTGAAATAGATATGCAAATCGAAAACCGTATTTTCAATTATTTACCAAAATCATATCCTGATACAGAAATTCATTTTGCCAACAATTTTGCGAGGCTGTCACCTAGATTCCTCAAATTCATTGACGATAACAAAGATGAAATTTGGAGCTAATTTCCGCTTCAATCGGTGTGCCCAAGCCAGAACTAGAGGGCATTTCGTACGAAATACTTGCAGTTTTGCCCAGAACGTTCAAGTAGGAATTTTCGATTGAGATTCTTTGGGCAGCTTCGTCTAGTCCGATTGGATTTATGTACTTTCTAGCTTCAAGAACTTCTTTTACAAAAGCACAAATATCCTCTTCCGAATTGTCAACGAAGATAAAGGAACTTTCGCATGCCTCGGTGTATCCGTGCCGATTAAAGTAACGATTATCGTAGATTTGAGAAATTTCAATTGGTAAATTGGTGCTTCTCGATTTGATCATTTTTGGTAGCGCAAAGTCGACATTGATATTCCAGTGGAGACTTAATAATGGGACATCAATTGCGATGTACTCTCCATTTTCTCTCAACATTCGGGTGTCAGAGACCCCATATAGATTTCCAACAAGCAATTTCGCATTTGCGGGAATCATATAATCCATCAGGTGATTTCTAATGGAATGATATTTATATTGAATTACATTTTCCCCGAAACTCGAGACTAATTTCTCATCGCTAATTACTATTACATGATCATATTTGCTAGATAGATATCTCAAAGTTGATGATAAATTGCTTAAGTTAGAACTTCTTATTCGTTCCGAGTACACGGGCTCCAAAGATTTGGTAGAATTTGGGGAACGAATTGCGACGACAGCATAATTCTCACTAATACCAAAAAACCTGAGAGTTTTCTGGAATTTTTGGAATGAACTATCACGGCACTTTAGTAACTTCAAATAGGGCTTCAATTCGTCTCTGTTCATTTCTAACTGGGCCGACGTAATCATTTTCCGCGAAACGAAAGTGGGATTTTTTATTTCCACATTAAAATCTAGTAGCTTGATCAAAAGTTTCTGGAGTAGGCGATTTAACTTTAAGCACTTATGCTCTGTATTTGCTTCAACTATAGATTTAATTTCTAAATAAAGATGTTTATTGAATTTCTCCTTATTTACATTTCTGAATGTAGGAACTATGACAATTCTGGTTGGGATCCGTTGATTGTCTGAATTGCACAATAAGCCAAGGGTTTGAGAAAAAATATCGCCAAATGAATTGAACTGCATTACGCCAACTTTGTAGCCACTACCGTATATCAGGTTGATTAGAATCCGCATTTGAGCCGCGACTGCTAAGAAAGCTACTCGTTTTAGAATGATATTTCTCAATATGTTCGATCCTTAATTGATACCCAAGACTAGGCAGGGATATATTAGACCCATGCACATTCGAGAATACACGATAAATACAAAATTGATTCTGAGTTTTCTCGAACAGAAGGATCGCAAGAAACTAGTACTTTTAACATGCAGCAATCTGTTCCTAGCATTCTTAGACTTACTTGGGGTTGCGGTGTTAGGGGTTCTGACGGCCATGGCGATTCAAGGCGCTCAGGCACTTGAACCGGGAGATAGAGTCAGCTGGGCGCTCGAAATCCTACAGATCAGTGAACTCGACTTTAGAACCCGCCTAATCGTACTTTCGGTGGGATCAGTTCTAATTTTTGTTCTAAAAACTTTTCTATCTGCGTTAATTACCAGGAAAACCCTTTACTTCCTTGGGTATCGATCTGCCTATGTTGGCTCAAAATTAGTAGATCAGTTGTTAAAGCAGCAAGTGAGTTATATCCGCGAAAAGTCTCCGCAGGAATTAACCTATGCGGTTAATTCTGGAGCTAGTTATTCGGTATTGGGAGTGCTAGGAAGTATCTCTAAATTCGGCTCGGACTTAGCTCTAATGGCAGTCCTTGCAGTTGGGTTACTTGTAGTGGATTGGGTTACTGCCGTTACAACTTTCTGCATTTTTTTGATAACAGGAATTCTCCTTACAAAATTCCTTCATAAAAAAGCCAGGAATTTAGGAACCGTTTATTCAGACAAAACAATTATGGGAAATCAATCTACGCTCAATGCGATAAACGCACATAGTGAAATATCGGTACGTGGAACTTCAGAATATTTCGC